>Ga0209390_10008102_pt1 | contig 13151 bp, 19 predicted proteins | sample BON01_FD_187212 | JGI IMG/M metagenome (GOLD analysis project Ga0209390, IMG submission 187212) | Freshwater microbial communities from Lake Bonney liftoff mats and glacier meltwater in Antarctica - BON-01 (SPAdes) (version 2) | ecosystem: Environmental > Aquatic > Freshwater > Ice > Glacier... | reverse complement strand
GAAAAGAAGGAGGAGGACAAAAACGACAAAAGAAAAACCATAGCATTCATATGTGGTCACCGATTTCTTTATGTGCATTGTTTCTCTCAATTTTCCTTTCAACTACTTGCCAATTCTACTCCTCTCCTTCTCAATTAGCCAAAAACAATCTAGCGCATCTTCACATATATATTTTTTTATTTCGTAGTATTACAGCAAGTGACTTCAAAATTTGCCGCACTCCTCACATGCCCCACTGCTCCTTGTCTCTCACGATATAGTTTACAGACACACATATATTACCTACAGTTTACATGCCACCTCCCCTTGCCGCTCGTCTAGTACACTCACTGCTATCTCCAAAGCTTTAGAGAAGTGCCGTGCCTCTGCTAGCTAGAGCTTCAAGAAAGCAAAATCTTCAAATCTCCCTCATAAAGTGTTTCGGCCTGGTCCCAGTGGATAATGTTGAACGCGTCAAGAATATGCTTGTCGCGATTAATGCCCACGTCAAGCAGGTAGGCATGCTCCCACAGGTCCAGGGACACTAACGGCACGCCCTGGCCGAGACGGAGCGGGGTGTCAGCATCACCGTTCGCCACCACAACCAGCTCGCCGTCGCAGGCTTGCTTGACCAGCGACACGTAGCCCGAGGCGAAGACAGGGCGAGACTGTATGGTGGTGGAGGTGTGGTTGGGGAAAATTACAACGATTGAGTGAATGGATGGATATTTTGTCTGTTCGAAAGGGCCCGTGGAGAGGCGGCAAGGGAGGAGGTGAGAATTAGAAGGGAAAAGACAAGACACGAGAGAAAAAGACACACCTTATCTTCGTATCGACTGAACATGTTAATCTACCAGAGAAATGTCACTACCTCTCCCGCCATTCTCTTCCTAACCTCTGCCAAGAAGGCCTCCTTCAATCCCTGCAGCGACCCAAAGGTCTTGTCGATAGCCAGGCCCAACTTCCCGTGCGGGGCACCGCCAACCCCCATGCTAGGAGCGCCAACCCCCATGCTAGGAGGAGCGAGGATTTGCCATTTAAAGCTGTGGTTGTAGGCCTGCGAGCTCATATTGTACAGCTCGCTCTTGTACGGCGCCGTAAGGACGACGGCCTGGAGAGGAAGTTTGTCCAGCACTGTGCCTTCGATCAGTTCATTGGTTCGTCGCACGTACCAGGCGTGGAGGGCGAGATGCTGCTCCAGGGAGTGCGCGGAGATGTAGGGCTCGAGGGCGTTGTGAGGGTACGCAGGGTAGATCTGCACGACCTTGGCCGAGGCAGAAAAGAGGGAGGAGACAAGGACGGCGGACGCGAGGAGGGACAGACGCATGGTTTCGGGTGGAGGGATGGTGGGGCCGGGGTTGGCTTGGTTGCTGTGGTGGGGGTTCGGGTGTGGGTTGGTGAGGGTGTGTGCAAGTGAGAAAAGGGGACAAATACGACAATAGGTATTTTAGAAAACAAACGATCAAAACAAGAACACAATACGCATATTACGCAAATACGGAAAAGCCCAAAGCCTGTCCTCCGCCTACTCCTGCTGCAAGTGCGCCGTCCTTCGGCGCTGTGCACGAAGACAAAGCCTGTTTCGCACCTGCTGCTCCTTCAAGAAGACGCCGTGACCTTACCGCAGATAAAGCATGTATGTGCCGTGCATCGAGGCGCTTTTGGGGTCTAGGGGAGGTTGCTCTCAATCTTAACTCTCAACGGCAAAGAAAATAGCGGCTTTTCTGCGCCCTTTCCTCGTCATCACGTGCACACAGAGAAGCTCTAAGCAGTGCAACGGAGCTGGCAACATTTCCCTGAGCACACTGGGCTTGTGTCATTGGTAGCGCTCGGCTTGTGCAACCACTCTGTAGACCGTGGATTAGACAAAACCGAACATCTCACGTTCCCGCGCCTCCATTATTCAAATCCCACAGCACACAAAGCCGCATGGCCTCGTCTTACCAATCCCCTGCGTCGGCCTTCTCCTCCGTCGCCCAGCAGCAGCACCAGGATTACTATGCCGGGCTTCCTCCAAGCCGGGGCGGCAATGGTCTGTCGGACGCGGAGTCGTTTGCCTCATCGACGGAGCCCTCCCCGCTCCGTTCTCATCTAGATGGAGGCGGTCCGCCCCGCTCCCACCTTGACTCTCCGCCGCAGTTCCAGAACGCGATGGATTTAGTCCAGCGCTTGCAGGCCCAGCTCAAAACGGTCCGCTTGGATAAGGGCCGCCTCGAAGAACGATTTTTTTTGTTGGAGCGTGAAGTGAACGACATCAGTCGCAACCTGAAGCACCCTTCCACTCCCTCTTCTGCTTCACCCATGCCGACGCCCTACACAGTCCCTCCCCCTACCACCGCCACAAGCGCCCGCAAGCGTGGACAGTACAAGCATCACCATCACCATCACCACGAGCTACAGCAACTTGAAAAAGTCTTAACCGAAGAGCGGGCCACCAGCAGCGACTTGCAAGCTCGCCTTGCTAAGGCGGAAGCTCAGCTCAAGAGCCGCGACAAAGAAGTGCATTCCCTGAAGGACCGCCTCCAGAAATTTCAAGCAGCGCTACGAGAGGCGGAGAGCAAGTTTCTGTCGGACTTGTCGAGGTTATTCAAGGAGTCGGCGCACCCAGAGGAGGATGTAGGGGAGCGAGCTAAGTGGGAAAGGGAGTTAGGGTTGGCCTTGCGGGAGGTGGGGAAATTGAAAGAGGAAGTGGCAGACCTAAGAGCAGCAGGAGAGGCGGGGGAGGAGACGCGGGAGGGTAAGGGTAAAGGAACGACGGCTACTACCAGCACGACTACCAGGCCGTTGACAGGAGAGAAGAGGACGACGAGCAGGAAGAGCAAAAGCAGGGAGGAGGAGAAGGAATGGGCGCACCTCCAAGAAAAGGTGGTGCGGCAAGCAGAACGAATCCACGCCGACAAGAAGGTGATCAAGCTCTTGAAAAAAGCTTTACGTCGTGCCCAAGAACAGGAGGGGGAGTGGGAGGAGCAGCTGCAAGCGTCGCGGGAGGCACAAAAGGGGTTAAGAGAAGAGTTGGCCTCCTTAGCACAGCGGCATGAGGACTTAGTGAATCAATTGCGAGAGCAAGTGGAAGCGATGAGTGCGGCGCAAGGGCTGGGGGAGGAGGAGGGGGTGGACGAGGAGAAGGGAGAGGGGTTGGAGGAAGGGTGGGTATTGGTGGATGTGGAACGAAGGGGGGAGGAAGGGGTGCGGCGGCGACGCAAGAAGGAGAAGAAGGAGAAGGGGAAGAAGGGGGGGCCAAAGCACGACGAAGGGGTTGTGCATCACCACCATCGACGCCACCACTACCATCACCATCGCAAGGTGGAAGAGGAGCAGCAAGAAGCAGCAGGCCAGCACCACGGCCGCCGCTACCATCATCACCACCACCATCACCATCACGAGCAGCACCCGGAGCACGAGGAGGAGGAAGAGCAGGAGCAGCAGCAGCAGCAGCTGCAGTCCCCTCCTCAGATTCGCAGGAGACACAAGATCAAGATGGAAAAGCCTCGCACGTCTTCCTTGTCGACGCCGCCGCGGGCCAAGCCGCAAGCATGGGAGATCAACTTTCCTCCAAAGAAGGAGTACGAGGTGTCGCCGCTCATTCACCGGTTTGAGACGTACGAGGATGGGAAGTAAGTACATAAGTATATAAGTAATAAGATGAAAGAAGGAGAGTGATTAAGTTAGGAGATGAGGAAATGCACAGACTGAAGACAGACAAGTAAAAGAGCGATCCGAGCGCAAGTCGCAATTGTATAAAGCAACACAAAAAAGTAAAGCACAACCACCGATTAATTAGAGATGATGCGTCTTCTTTTTCTTATTCATTTCTTTTGTTATTTTACTTTTATCTGCTCATCGTTTTCAAATTTTTTGAATACTTTCGCTTCTTTACCCTTCCTGCTCCTGCTTTTGCCTCTCCTCTTCCGACATCACCTCAATGTTATAATTCCAATCCCCCTCCGCCCAAATAAACTTCTCGGGCAACCCACACTGCGTGAAAAATCCTTCCAGTGACCGCTGCACGACGTTGCGGCAGTCCCCTCCCGTTGTCCTAAGCTCGAGCGCCACTTCTTGAAAGAGCCCGTCGTCTTTTGTCTTGAGGTAGAAGCGGTAGGCATGCAAACCAGCGCGGGGCGGAGCCGTGTTTTTATCCCGGACGTCGTCCAGAAACGCCTGGAAGCGACTGAAGGACTCTTGATTCACGTGCTTTTGCGTCGGGTAGTGCGTGAAGAGGTCGGGGTGCACCTTGAGGTAGAACTTGCGGAGGGTGTGTTGCAGAGGCGGGTGGGCAGCGGCGTCGCCGTCGGGCTGGAATCGATTCCACGACGGGGCCGGACCCCCGCGTTTCCGTCCGGCGCCGCGCGATGGCCGGGCCGTGGACAAGTTGTGGCTGAGCATAGTAAGGACAGGAAGAAGAGGACGGAACGACGTGGTGGAGATGGAGGGAGAAGCGGAGATGAGGCAGGGGCGGATGCGGCTGGCCATGGTGCTGCTGGCGCGACGGAGGGCTGGGGCGTTCATGCTGCTGTGCGTGGGTTTGGTTTGCCTATTTGGGGTCGGAGGGGTGGGATAAAGGGATTGATGGTGAGATGGACGAGCTGCTGTAAGACGTGAGTGCATGCATTGAATGTGCTTTGGGTAGCAAAGGGAGAAAGGGAGGAGTAACACCCGACCCCCCAAAATGTCGAAATCCTTGCTGCCCCACCATTCTCATGCCCCGTCCGCTTTCCCAAGCACCTAAAACCAAACCCATTCACATTCACATTGCCCTGCTCCTCGTACAGAACCACAGCCATGCAAGCCGTCAGCATTACCACCAGGGGCTTGTTGCGTGCCGCCACAGGGGTCGCGTCCAAGGTAAGACTAGAAGGAGGAGGCATCCGACGCAGCGCAGCAGCAGCAACGTGCACATGCATCACATCGACTCACTCATACATCGCATGCCACCGACAGCCCCCCACCTCCCTACGACGCCTCACGGCCACCGGCCCCTGCTGCCGACCTAACACCCTGCTCCTCTCCTTCCCCTCCCTTCACCCTACGGCCGCCGCCCACCGTGCCTTTGCCTCCGCCCCGCCCTCCGGGAAGGACGACTCTCACGACGACTTTAAGCCGCAGAAGGCCGCCCCTCCCGCGGACCTGGACGGGGCCATGAAGATGATTGCGGAGCAGCTGAAGAAGCACCAGATTATGCTGTATATGAAGGGCACGCCTGCCCGGCCGCAGTGCGGGTTCTCGGCGCAGGCCGTCCGGATTCTGCATGCCTCGGGGGTGGACTTTGATTCGGTGAATGTGTTGGACTACCCCATGATGAGGGAGGGGGTGAAGAAGTACTCGTAAGTTTGTGCTGTGCGAAGGGCGGGAGGGGTTGGGGGTGCGGCTTGGTTTTTGTCTATTTGTGTAACAGTCACACAGCGCGCGCTGTCTCGTCCCACTTTTCTGTGCAAGCACATTACGAACGTTACTTCGCATCTCATTTCTCACTTCCTCTCCCTTCCTTCTCCCAAATCCTATCACTATAAACAGGGAGTGGCCCACGGTACCCCAGCTGTTCGTCGCTGGTGAGTTTGTGGGCGGGTGCGACATCATGACTTCTTTGTTCCAGTCGGGTGAACTGGCTCAAATTCTCGAGGAGACGGTGAAGCAGCAGAAGGAGCAGAAGAAGGAGGAGGGGAAGGCGTAAGCAGGGAAGAAGGAAGATAATTTTGCTGAATGATTGTCGTAGGAGTCATAGTTATGGTTAGGGGGGGGATGTTGGTGGGTGTATGGCAGAGGGAGAGGCGAGAGGGCGGAGGGGTAGGTGAAGAGGGGAAGAAGTCAAATCCGCGAAAGCGAAAGGAAAGATGAAGTATGAAAAAAAGGAAGAAACGCTTCCGAGCCGAAGCCGAATGATAGAGTTTTTGCCCGTTGCTGTCGATGGCACATTTCCCAAGCTCCTGCTTCTTTTATTGTTGACTTCATACATACTGCTGTGCTGTGTTTTTGTTGTTGTTTTTTTCACTACTCCTCTATTCCTCTCGACCTATGTGTATGTCAATCCCTCATTCCACTTCTTTCTCTTTCCTATTTCCTCTAACCATTCAATCATCATCGCCCCCATCCCTCCACCCCTTCCTCCCTCCCTCCCTCCTCCCCAAGCCCCAACTTCGGCAGCATTTCCAGCAGCTCTTTCACCCGCGGGACAACCACAAAAGTCTCCGCCGGCTCCTGTATCAAAGGACACAACGACTGCGGCAAGTACCTCCCACACTCCTCCCAAAACCTCCCCCTCTCCTCCTCCTCTTCCTCCTGCTTCCGTCTCAACCGCTCCTCCACCTCCTCCACCAAACGCTCGATCTCGGTTAACCCTCTCCGACGGCGCGCCACCTCAGGCCCCAATCGCGCATAGGCCTTCAAAAAACTCGAATAAAACGAAGCCAAGCTCGCCATCTCCCCCAACGCCCCCTGCACCTCCTCCCCTGACACGGCAAACCGTGCTTGTCCTCCCTCCAGCCCTCCCACGGAGGCGCGGGCTTCTTGGGTGATGGTCAGAAGGTCGTCCTTGGAGAGGTGAAGGAGGGATTGACGGAGGACGTGAAGAAGGGAGGGCACCTCTTGTTCCATCTGGAGGTGTAGGGCTTTCATGCGTTCGATCCCGGATTGGAGCAACCTAAGGAGCTCTCTCTCTTCGGTGGCGGAGGAGCGGGGGGGAGGGCTGGAGGGAGGGAGGGGGGAGGATGGGTTGTGCTGCTGCTGCTGGTGGTGGGAGGTGCGGGTGAGACGGGAGTAGGCACTGGCGGCGTCTAGGAGCCCGGCTTTCATTTTCTCGATGATTGCTGCTTGTTCTGCCACATTTCCTTCCATCACCCTGCACAACCAGGTCTTGTCAAACCTCTCCTCTCCCTCCTCCTGCCCGTCCTCCTTCCCTTCCTCCTCCTCTACTATCAACCCCGTTTCCTCCCTCGCCGTCCTTAGAGCCTGCTGTAGGTACAGCACACGTTCCTCCATCCCTGTCTGTGCCCTGACCCCCCTCTCATGCCAGGCCCACATCTCCTTTAGATCTCCCTCTGCTTGCGTTTTAAGCGAAGACAAGGAGGCGTCATCAATGAAATCAAACAAGGTATGCCCCTGCTCTCCTGCAACCAACTGAGGATCCACCTGTGTCTGGCCTAGTTCTTGACAGACGGAAGCGATGGTGCGGAAAAGCCCTTCTTGCAGCACCAAGAGGGTTTCGAGACGCGCGGCAAAGGCGTTGGTGCTACTCCAGACCCAGTGGAGGAGGCGGGTGAGGGAGTGGACTTGCCCGGAGAGGAGGGAGAGGACGTGGAGGAGACGTTGGCCTGTTTAGGTAAAGTGGTGGAGAGGGGACCGTAAGGAGTGGGGAAGGGACACGTTTAAATCTATGGCAAAAGCATGGATGATTGTGTTATGTAAGCGACGCCGTCATGGGACAACACCTGCCGCATCATCTGCTTCTTTCCAACTTTCTAAGCTCGCACTCGTCCCCATCCACGCAGGCCTCCGTCCCCACCCTCCCCTCCCTCCCTCCCTCCCTCGTCCTAAACCACAATACACGCACGTACCTTCCTGACGAAACATGTCCAAAAGCTTGCGGGACCGGCGGAGGGACAAGCGGGCCTCGGCTAGGCATCTATCACCATCATGCAGCAAGGACAAAAGATGCTCTGCCTCGGGCGGGGGCGACCCAGCCAGGGGGTAGGGCTGCTGCTGCTGCTGCTGCTGCTGCATCTGGGAAGTGGTGGTATGGCGGGCCTAGCTAGAGAAGAGCGCAAAGGCTATTCAGCATGCCCGGTGTAGGGTGGTACGTCGTTTTGGGCGATGACGCTGATGACGATGATGCAGCGCAAATGGCGCCGGGCAAAGCACACTGACCACGCCTCTGGCTACGAAACGGTGGGCATGACGACAAGGTGTAGGGGGAGACGCGCCACCTGTGGGAGTTGTGTTGTTTGGATCAGGAGTATTTAGAAGCGACGCTGTCAAATCAAGAGGCCTTCTCTCTCATCGCCCCCGAGATCGACTCAGTCAGTCCGTCCTAATCCCATTTCCACTACACACACACACACACACACAAAACGCCACAGGCAGCTTCCTCGCCTCGCCTCCTTCCTTCATCCATGTCGTCCACAACGACCCCCATCGTCAAGCCGCTCTTGCCTCCCGAGATCGAGGAGCTCCATGCGTCTGTGGTGGCCGCCGGACAAGAGACCTACACCGACCCTGCCACAGGCTACATGGTCATGAGTGGTCTGTATCACACGTACGTAATAATTCAGAAAGGAAAGATAGGGGAAGGGACAATTTTCGTGGGTCTTTTTATGGCTTGCTTTTGGACTTATTTTGCCCTGCCCACCCACACCACGCACGCACCACCCTATGACAGGCGGCGTGGCTACTGCTGCGGGAATGTGTGTCGGCACTGCCCTTACAATTCCATGAACGTGGGCAAGAAGAAGGTGGACTGGCTGATGGCGGACGGGACCAAGTACACGGCCAAAAAGGCAGCGGCCTTGACGCGGTTGGCGAAAGGTGATGAGGAAGGGGGTGAGTCACCAGGAAAAAAGGAGAAGGACGAGGACGAGGACGACAACAACGACGGCGGGGCAGGGAGCGACGGCAGCGGCAGCAGCAGCAGCAGCGGCACTGGTGGCAGTTGCAGCAGCAGTGGCAGTAGAACTATTGCGGCGGAGGCCACCAAGGCGTTTGTTAAAATGACGACGGCTACCGAGATCACGACGACGAGTCTGCCGAACGGTGGTAGTGCGCAAATTCTACCAGGTGAGTTAGTGGCATAGAAAAGGAAAAGAGGGATAAAAAGCGCGACGGAGAACGATCAACTCAATCTTGTCATTTTTAACTTTCCAAAAAGGGACTGGTCCGTTGCCCGGCGCGAGTGGTGGGTGCGTGCTAGCGAGCTTGCTGATGGTGCGGCCGGCGGCTCTCTGGCACGTCGGCGGGATTGGACCACGTATTAATGATGGTGCGGCAGCAGCAGTTTTGCCAAGCCAAGCTTTGTGGATGGGAGGCCGATCGTGGGCCATGGCGTTGCGGCAGATGTCTGGGACTTTTCGGTACGTACGTGGGGTATGAAATGAAGGGAAAGGGGACGAGTGTGAAATTTTCTGTTTTCGTGTTGATCAAATACGTTGATGACAAATTTACAGCGTCACTCAGCAGCAAGAGGCATATGTCAATACGTCTTTCGAAGCTCACCACATCTCTCTCCCTACGCCCTACTCTTCTCACCACAGGTCGGCGCGGTTTGGAGGAGGGTTAGCACTGGCCTTTATGCTGCTGCATGAGTGACACACAATTTTTGAAAACTAGATAGTGTAGAATAGAACAACAACAGTAGGGATTCTTTTTGATGAAAGTAAACAAAAAGAAGAAAGAAAATGAAAGATGAAGAAATGGGCAGCTCGGCTCGTCGACGTTCGCGCAATATCCAATATCGTGTGTGGCGTTGTGCATTGTGCGGCTAAAGAATGTTCGACGCGACAGCTTTCTATCCGATTTTCTGCGTAAGTTTTGTGGTTCTATGCATGCTTTTCTATGTCTACCTCTCTGCCCACGGCACCCACGGCACAAGACAATGAAAGCAGCATGTGCTTCTGCGCCGTGGCCTCTTTTTGTGGACCGTACAGCATACTCCTGTAGTCTGGCGAACGGGCCAACGTCATCATCACTCTTCTACGGCTGCGAAGAACCCTGCATGAGCTTCTTCATACTCCCTCCACACCCACACATGTCAGGCCACCCACCACCACAGCCCCGCGCTACGTGCTCCCTAACCTCCTTATTATCCTCGCATGGCGGGGCCAGTGCAGGAACGAGCGCACGCCCAGCTTAAGAACGACACAATTCTTCATCCAGCAGAGAATGCTGCGTGAGTGGTTGTGAAGCTGCGGAGGGCCAGCGTCTTTTTACGATGCCTTGGCCTGCATGACACGCCCCCGCCACGCCGCTGCCCGTCGACCACACAGTCCACGTGCGAGTGGTGACGGCGCTGTCTGCCGCGGCTGTTGTTTGCAACGTTGACATTTCGGCTCGTCTTGTGAACCACAGAAAACACACCGAAGTTTCGACAAGACGCTCACCCCCTTCTTCCCCGCACACACACCACACAGCAACAACACCAACAACACACAAGACCACAATGGCGTCTGCTGTCGATGGCGAGTCCGTGGGCATTGACCTGGGCACCACCTACTCCTGCGTGGGCGTCTGGCAGAACGATCGAGTGGAGATCATTGGTACGTACTCCGGGGAGGGATGGGAGGGCATGCATGGGGCACAAGCAAGGGAATTTGTGCGTGAGGTGTGCTGTTCCTTCGTCTGTAGCATTCGTTCCTTCCCCCCTCATCCCTTCTTCCGCTCACCCCTCTCGCTTCCTCCCTCCCTCCCACCCCATCACCACCACAGCCAACGACCAAGGCAACCGCACCACCCCTTCCTACGTGGCCTTCACCGAGTCCGAGCGCCTCATCGGCGATGCGGCCAAGAACCAAGTCGCCATGAACGCCAGCAATACCGTCTTTGACGCCAAGCGTTTGATCGGCCGTCGGTTTTCGGACCCGGTCGTGCAAGCCGACATGAAGCACTGGCCTTTCACCGTGGTCCAGGGCCCCGGCGGCAAGCCCTTGATCCAAGTAACCTTCAAGGGGGAGACCAAGACGTTTGCCCCCGAGGAGATTTCCTCTATGGTGCTGATTAAGATGCGCGAGATTGCTGAGGCTTACCTTGGTAAGTCAATGAGGAAGAGGGAGGGAGGGAGGGAGGGAGGGAGGGAAGGAGGGGTACGGCTGGTCGTTCATGACTAGATTTGTTTTATTTACTCACATTTTTTCCTTCTCCTTTTTCTCTTACTATCACAGGCAAGGAGGTGAAGAACGCCGTCATCACCGTGCCCGCCTACTTCAACGACTCCCAGCGACAGGCCACCAAGGATGCCGGTACGTTCCTCCCTCCCTCCCTCCCTCCCTCCCTCCCTCCCTCCCTCCCTTCGCGTCCCATGTGTTTGCCTTTGTCAGGCTCTCTTACCCAACCTCCTTCTCTCCCTCCCTCCCTCCCTCCCTCTCTCCCCCTCACAGGCGCCATCGCGGGCCTGAACGTGCTCCGTATCATCAACGAGCCCACGGCCGCCGCTATTGCCTACGGCCTGGACAAGAAGGGCGCCGAGAAGACCGTGCTCATTTTCGACTTGGGCGGAGGTATGTGGAGCTTTTCTTCCCTCCCTCCCTCCCTCCCTCCCTCCCTTCCTTCCTTCCTGATTTGTTGTCGTCTGCCGCTCCCTCTCCCTCTTCTCCACTCACCTTGTCTCCCTCCCTCCCTCAATCCCAGGTACCTTCGATGTGTCCCTCCTCACCATCGAGGAGGGCATCTTCGAGGTCAAGGCCACGGCCGGCGACACCCACTTGGGCGGGGAGGACTTCGACAACCGCATGGTGGAGTACTGCACCTCCGAGTTCAAGAAGAAGCACCGCAAGGACATCACCAGCAACCAGGTAGGGAGGGGGGGAGGGAGGGAGGGACACATGTCTGCTGTCTGAAGAGCCAAACGTAATAACTTTTCCCTTCCATTTATCCATTTCATTATCTGGTCGTGCTGATCATTTCTCACTCTATTCCTCCTCAACCCACCTACCCATCGGGCCTATTCACAGCGTGCCCTGCGTCGTCTCCGCACGGCCTGCGAGCGCGCCAAGCGCACCCTCTCCTCCTCCACCCAGGCCCACATCGAGATCGACTCCCTCTTTGAGGGCATCGACTTCAACACCACCATCACCCGGGTAAAAATAGTAGAAGGAACAGAGGGACGGAGGGAGGGGCGGAGGGAAGGAAGATAGGAAAAGTGGAGATTTTCTGGACCCTTCTATTATTTTTGGGGGGGGTTGTTTGATCGTATTTACTTATCTCCCCGTCCCTCCCTCCCTCTCTCCCTCCCTCCCCTCAATAATAGGCCCGTTTCGAGGACTTAAACATGGACTACTTCCGCAAGTGCATGGAGCCCGTGGAGAAGGTGCTGCGTGACGCCAAGATCGCCAAGAGCCAGGTAAGAACCCCTTGCCCTTCCTCCCTCCCTCCCTCCCTCTCTCCCTTCCTTTCTCTCCTTCTCTGCCAACGAGCAAATTATTCATCCTTCCGTCCGTCTCTCCCTCCCTCCTTCCCTCCCTCACTCCCCCGGTCGACGAGGTGGTGCTTGTTGGCAGGTCCACCTGTATCCCCAAGGTGCAAACCATCCTCATCGACTTCCACGGCAAACACCCCCCTCCCTCCCTCTCTCCCTCCCTCCCTCCCTCCCTAGGTCGACGAGGTGGTGCTCGTGGGCGGATCCACCCGTATCCTCAAGGTGCAGACGATGCATCGACTTCTTCACCGTCAACTCACCCCTCCCTCCCTCCCTCCCTCATTTCTGCAACCAGGTCGACGAGGTGGTGCTTGTGGGCGGGTCCACGCGTATCCCCAAGGTGCAGACCATGCTCATCGACTTCTTCAACGGCAAGGAGCCCTGCAAGAGCATCAACCCCGATGAGGCCGTGGCCTACGGCGCGACTGTGCAGGCGGCCATTCTGTCGGGCCACAACAAGAGCGAGAAGTTGTCTGACCTGTTGCTGTTGGATGTGACCCCCCTCTCTCTGGGCTTGGAGACGGCCGGCGGGGTGATGACGACTCTGATCAAGAGGAACACCACCGTGCCCGCTAAGAAGAGCCAGACGTTCTCCACCTACGCTGATAACCAGCCGGGTGTGCTCATTCAGGTATGATCCTCCCTCCCTTCCTCCCTCTGTTCCTTCTCGCGTGAAAGCAGGCGGAAGAATGCTAATTTTCTTTGTGTCGTTTTAGGTGCTGTGAGTGCTAATGCTTTTTTTTCGTTCTCCCACTCACCCTCCCTCTCTCCCTCCCTCCCTCCCTCCCTCCCCTTCCTCCTAGGTGTACGAAGGAGAGTGTGCCATGACCAAGGACAACAACCTGCTGGGCAAAATCCAACCACTCACCCTCCCCCCCTCCCTCCCTCCCTTTCTCCCTCCCTCCCCCAGGTGTACGAGGGTGAGCGTGCCATGACCAAGGACAACAACCTGCTGGGCAAGTTCAACTTGGACGGGATCCCCCCTATGCCCCGAGGGCAGCCCCAGATCGACGTCACCTTTGACATCGACGCGAATGGTATTTTGAATGTGCACGCCGTG
>Ga0209390_10008101_pt1 | contig 13151 bp, 12 predicted proteins | sample BON01_FD_187212 | JGI IMG/M metagenome (GOLD analysis project Ga0209390, IMG submission 187212) | Freshwater microbial communities from Lake Bonney liftoff mats and glacier meltwater in Antarctica - BON-01 (SPAdes) (version 2) | ecosystem: Environmental > Aquatic > Freshwater > Ice > Glacier... | reverse complement strand
TTTTAAATTTTTTTTTTTTTTTTTTTTTTTTTCTCTTCATTTCGTTTTTGTTAGATATCGCAGGTTACTTGGGGACGCGAAAGTTTTTTTGGCAAAAAAGAAAGCGATGGGAAAGAGGTGAAGCAGATGAAAACCGGCAAACTTCGATTAAGAGCTTTGGAGTTTCTTTCCCAGATATTAATAGACAAGCCTGCCGATCGTGTCGAGAAGGAAACACCAATACTAGAAGAGATACCTCAGAAAGTGGCCCTTTCTGAGCTCTCGATAGGAGATGAGAAGACTGGAATCAGACTTCGTGGTAACCCCGATTATGAATACATATGTCGTGAAAAGCTAGTGAGTAAATAAATGCACGAGCACAATCTTCTGAATGCGAACATTCATAGTTCTTCCAGGGTTTTTATGAGCTGGAGGAACAACTATCCTGCCATGACCTTTTCAATTGTTAAATATCATGAAAATGTAGAAAGTAGACATAGAAAAAAAATGCGCATCGCGGCGGTCATGATGGATGTACCGAGAAGAAGGGCTGAGCCTCCAAAGATTCTTTCAGACGCAACATGGTTGAAAAACAGACGAGGAACGAGTTATGCTCGTTATCTGAATCCTGAATGGGCAGCAGCGAGCAATGATAGGATTGACCCGATCGCAGCAGCTAAAGAAGACTCATGGGACAGAAACTATAATCCCGTTCTGTTGGATGATATAAGAATCCGTCAAGGCAAACATCGCACAGTCCAACTGCTCTCCAGCTATTATGTTAGTCTCATCCCATACACAAAGACAAAAGTTTTAAAAGCCGAATTGAACGAGGTATTCAAGGAACAGCACCCTACTTTACCAGCAGATTTGACTCTCAGTAAGATTCGTAATCTCAAACGTGAAGTGTTGGAGCAATGCAGGGTTCTCAACTTGGAAGTTTCGACTGCTGCTTTAGCAGTGGTGTATTTTGAAAAACTCGTTTTCAAAGGTATTGTAGAAAAATCCAATAGGAAGCTGGTTATGTCAGTTTGTCTCATTTTGGCTTTCAAGTTTAACGAACCCGCGAAACCAAATTCAACAACTTTAAAGCAGATCTTAGATGATATTGAAAGGGTTCAAGGTTTACCTCCTCATAAGCTGCTAGAGGCCGAGTTCCCGGTTTTTAGTCACTTGTTATTTCACTTGAACGTTGAACGTGATAGCGTCATTGTACATTTCAACAGATATCTTAAAGCCCTCGAATCTACGCCTATTGAATACCTGGGAGAAGATTTGGCTAAATTTTATTTCCCTGATGAATAACTTGTGTTTTAGCTGCTACAAAACGAGATACTTCGGAGAAGATTTTGGCTAATTTCTGTTCTGAAAAACAACTTGTATTTTAGTTTTAAAAAACGAGAGCTTAGTCGTCGTCTGGCTCAACTGCATTAACTGGAATTCTATGATAAGCATTGTTAACAATTCCTCGAAGGTTCCATACGGCCTCTAGCTCCGACGGCTGCGTGTTCATGGCAGCATCAACTGCTCTACACACCAACTCCAATTTCTCTCCAGGCTTGCACGGTGGTAGTTTCACCTCCGCCTCCCAAAAGGTCCATGCCCATGCGCGGTTATTCGGCTGCTCCTTTCCTTCTCCAAGCTAGATCGTTCATTATTAGAATACCTATTTCAAATTCAAAAAACTACTTACGTCAGCGACCTGCCAGGTTTTACCTCCGTCAGCAGAAACCTCTACACGAATAATGTTGCGACCCCCGCCACTCCATGCCCAGCCCTTCATCGTAATCTCTCCCTCTTCGTAATCAATATTGGATTCTGGTTTAGGTAAACATATCACAGAAGTCACAGGAAGCTCTTGCACAGATGGAAAGCTCTCAGGGTCAATCCCATCAAAAGACTTGAGTGCAGGAACTGCTTTGTACGCGAAACCTCGTTGCCATCCACTTGAAGCTTCCACTTTACTGGCGGTGATTCTGTTGCACCATTTTGTGCTTCTAGCTGCTAAATGACCAGGACAAATGATACGTATAGGTCCCCCGTGTTCTCTGGGAAGAGGCTGGCCGTTCATCTCATACGCCAGCATAACATCACCGAAACGACTAAGCGCCTTCTCTACAGGCACTGACGAATCAAACGGTTGATCGGCACCAGCGAAATGTATATGGCGAACATTTGCATGCTCTATTAATGCAGATGTATTGCCAAGACCAGCATACTCAAGAACATCACTTAGCATAACTCCTCCCCATTCAGCCGTGCTTATTGCTCCACTATCCCACTCTAGGCCTTGAACGGCACCAACTTTCTCAAGCTCATGACGACGGTTTCCGGCACATTGTAGTGTTATGGTGCGTTTTTGAAAAGGAAACTTCTTCTTGATATCGTCGAGTGACAACTGGAGAATGTTGGCGTCTTCAAATGCAATCACCAGTCTATATGCATCCTGATCTACTTCCGGTACTGGATGATGATGTCTTTTATACCACATCGGAATCGGAGTGAGGTAGTTATCCGGTATAAGTTCAATCACTGTCTCGGAATTGAACGGTTTCTCGCAACGGACAATTCCCAAATTAACTCTAGGAGGTTCTTTCGAATATGGGTCTTCAAAATCAACTTTCACAATCTCCTCAGATGGGTAGAGTGTTCCAATTCGCAGCCCTGACAAAATAGTCAATACCTGTTTCGTAGTATGTTGATTGTACATGGCCCAGAACGGATCGATCGCAGCCCCAGCAGCCAGTAGTATACGTTCTCCTCCTGGGTGTTGGCCCACGAAATCAGTGATGTCGTATACACCGTTCTTGTAAGTGACCCAAATCCGACTGTCTTTAGATTTGTGTTTTGCCACTTCACGTTGAGTGAAAAACGGCAGCCCAAATTCATCTTTTTCAGTTTGCTCGGCTAATGGGACCTCATGGTAGGCAAGTAAGCCTAGAAATACAGCTCCTGCTAGATATCTTTAAATCAAGTCAATCGCCATTCGAAACCATGTTAACAGCTAACTTACCGATGAGTATCGTAGTCAGAAAATACCACGCGAAATGCAGCTGGTTTGTAGGTAGTTCTACACACATAATTATAAAGCGAAAAACTCACATTTCCAAAAACTCACTTGACCAATTCGCATCGTGATCGGGAGAAACCGCGTAGACAACGACTCGACAATCTCCGCATATGAAACTATCAATTCAATTTGTGCCTGTGGCAAGATATCGTATACAAAAATTCCTGTACTGAAATATGGTAGACACTGAATTATGTTGATGAGTCGATCGAAGCGGCAGACAATAGAGGGAGCAAAGTCAGTTGTAGGATCATGGCGGAGTATTGAAGATGATCGTTTCTCCACTGAAACTGTCACTGGTGGTCTGACCAACCGTCTCACCCTCGTGACGTTGGAAGATCCAGAGAGCGTCTCTCCTAGCGAGGTTCTGGTTCGCAATTTTGGTGAAGGCACTGATGAATATGTGAGTTGTCGCCTACTACTTGTTGTATCGATTTAAACTTGTGACAGATAAACCGGGATTTAGAAAATGTTGTATGTGAGTCACTAGCGAATCGCTGATTCGCGCCTCGTATATATGGCGTGTTTCCCGGCGGTCGTGTTGAAGAGTTCATCAACAACGCTTCGCATATTCAGAAGAAAGATATGCATTTATCAGAAAACATATCTCTTCTGGCAGCATTTATGGCCGCAATGCACCAAACAACTGACGTTTCTTTCGATCGAATTCAAGTCAATCCATCTGAGCCAGTGTCCACCAAGATGATGTATGGGTTATGGTCACAGGCGGCGAAGATAAGGTTTGATAATGACGCCCCTAAAGCTCTCAAGTTGGCAGCTTTGCAGGTGGGAAGTCTGTACAACCAAATACAATGGGTGGCAGAAGAATTTGAAAATTCCGGGATGGGAATCGTACTCTGCCATCGAGATATGCATTGCGGCAATCTGATGGTGGAAAAAACTACTGGTAAATCATTTCTTATCGATTATGAGTACAGTGGTATGGATTACTGCGCATATGTAAGTTGTCTTGTCTTTGAAAATGTGGCGGTTTTGAAAATGGTGTAGGACTTCGGAAACGCGTTTTGTCAACTTGCAATAAACGATTTTTGTAAAAGCTATCCCGGTTTTGCATTAGATCCGGATTTTTACCCTACGTTGGACCAAAAACGCCAATTTTTTGGGGAGTATCTCGATCACATGGGAGACAAACAATCCCTGTTATTCGCGTCCAGCTTGGCGGCGTTAGACAAGCAAGGCAAGATAAATGTGTTATGTGAATATGGTAAACTTGGTATTCTGGCTTCCCATTTATTTTGGGGATTATGGGGAATTGTCCAGGCCGAGCAGTCGTCCATTGAATGGGGGTATATTGAGTATGCCACCACCAGACTCGATCAGTATTACGCATTAAAATCGCTCTACACCGGTTTGGAATTTTCCGATATGTAAAACTGCTCTTTCCTATTTTATTTTAAAGTTACAAACTCATTTCAGAAAGCTGTATGGTTATAGAAGGTGAAACAGCTGGAAATTTTATATGAGTGCATTGACTTTTATCATGCCTGTAACCTGCAATTAATAAAACCAGATGGACTCCAAAGAAAGCGAAAACCCGCTATTTCTCACATGACAGTTTTTAGCGGGCATAAATCAATATGCCAAGATCATAGATGGCAACTCTAACCGAAAATAATAATTTTCAAATGAAAGACACGTTTCAAGAGAACTATTTTCCGAGTTATGTTCCAGTCTTTAATTACCAGGTACCGTAGTTTCTTATTTGAAAAACAAATTTGAAATGACAAAGTGCTTGTAAAAGTAAGTGGATACAAGAAACCATCACTCGCTAGAGATTTATGGCCGTTGAAGTGAATATACATCTGGGTACGATGTAATCACGTTCACGATATCTGAACGAAGTACACTCACCAATCTCAGACTTTTCCCAGACTAGAAACTAAGAAACCATATTTCTAAGTACAATTACTAAACACGGTCCCTTAGCTCTAGTCACTTCTAAAGAAGCTCACGTCGCACATTGAAAAACAAAAACTACTCAAGCGCTCACTTGATTAAAGAGGCATAATTACGAGGGACCTCCCGTATTTTCACATTCATCAAAGTACTAAGGTTGCGCTTATCTGACTTCTAATCCCTTTTTTATTTGGGTGAATAAATTCGTTTACGTAGTTGTTGACCGTTTGAATGAGGAGACGTAGTCGCAGCATGGACAGGCCAAGGCCATTGCTCGTAGGGACATTGATGATATCAGCTGTGGTGCTAGGGTTTGTTGTATGGGCCTCTGTGCCTATGCTCTTTAACCACTACTCAGTCCACATTCACATTTCGAGGCCCCAACTAATAGAGGAACCAAGTGTTTTCGAGTTGGAAGATTTTGATCAGAATCAAGACAATAAAGTGTATCCGCAAGCCGATAATGTGTCAATGGATGTGAACAAAATTAATGATGGAGATACAAGTTGGTTGGAATCGAATGAAGACTTCAACACATTTGGTGACAACTCACTAGACCGTTTTGACGGAATTTTAGACTTCAGCGATGCTTCAAAACTGATTTATATGCACGAAACGCAAAACATTGTTAAAGGAACGGCTACGTTAAATCCTAGGTTGTTTGAAATAGATATTCGCCGCTATCGCCATGGGAGGGTTAAATCTCAGCTATTTCATCCTCGACATATCTCCAAAAACGATTTAGCAGCACTTGGAGTAATAAGAGAAGTGGCTCTCTCAAGAAACCAGACATTTCTTAGTGTGTTTGAGGTTGAAGTTCCTGCTGACGACAACATGGTGTACAATTCTCCATTCAAAGCAAACTCAAGTTCCATTCGTCGGTTTCAAGCCGGGGAGTCATTCATACATTGGAAAGATAATGAAATAACCAAAGATGTTGATGGCATGCTGATGTTGCGAATCGGTAAAACAGAATATACTCCACTCCTGAAACGGACTGCATTTCGTCACATTGAATTGGAATGGGCATTTGATGAATTTGTGTATATGTACTATAGAAACTGCGATACATTCAGAGCAGAGATGAAAACGTGTATTCAGTCTAGCTGGATAATTGAATACCTTCGGCGCTTGATGAAGGAGAACAATTTGTTAGTGATCGAACCTGAAGCAGAACTTTCTAAAACGATTCCCGCATCAGCTCTTTCAAAATTAAAAAAAATAGCCCATCATGTGAATACAAAGTTCACGTTTGAACAGAAAATGGATGTTCTTTTCCCAAAACTTGGGGAAGCGGATTTGTGTCGATCGAGTCGGAATTTGTGGCACACATGCACGTTGTATACATTTTGTTCATGGGCCTTTATTCCTTCAATGGACACGCATAAATGTCTTCATAGCTCATCTCCATATCTGCTACCAATGCGTCACTTTGCAGGAGATTCAAATACCACTCAAGGAGAAGCTGTCTACGACCATGGACTAGAATTCAACTTTTCTGCTTCGGAAGCTTCTGATACTCTTAAGTACCTACTCTATCAACCTTCAGGTGGGTTTAACAATCAGCGAATCCAGCTGGAAGTTGCATTAGCTACGTGTATTATGCTTGACAGAACCTGTATTCTTCCGCATTTCGCAGGTCACACCAATTATTACTTTAGGTACAATATGTTCAAACCATCGGATCTCGTGAACGCTCAGTATATATTCAATATGGAGAAGTTGCTAGAAGCGGTAAAAGTCGTTACGATTCCTAGGGAGATGACGTTGTTACAGTTCATTGATAAGCTAGGTGGCACTCAGGCGTTACAGGGTCCTGCTATGAGAGCTAGTGCACAGAGTCCCGTTGGAACTAAATGGAAGATAATTAATAGAGACAGAGATACGTTCCAAGCACAACATAGGTGGACAAGCATTGAGTTGAAAAAGTATTTCAAAAAAGAAAAGGCCAAATATCTGGTGTTCTCCAACTTCACGATGTGGGGAGCTATAGACCTCGGAGTATACAATGCTGAAAAGCGGACAATCAACTATAAATTGTTATATACCAATCAGCTGAAAAGGTGGGCTATGGCGATTTCAAGTTCTATTGGAGTTTATAACGCGATTCATGTCCGACGAGGCGACAAAACACGAGAAAGGAAGTTTTACGAAGACGGTGAAGCTGGGCAAAAGGCCAGTTGGTACGCTAGTAAGTTCCCAGGAAAAATTACCAAGAAAATGTATGTAGCCACGGATGCGAAGAACATCTCTTGGTTTGATCCTATCAAAGACGCGGGTCTTGAAATCGTCAGATGGACCGATGTGGATCAGGTCTTGATACAACCGCTCTATGATCATTTCCCTCAAGCATTTTTCTTCACTGCTTTAGGCATCGTGGAACAGCTGGTGTGTTCCTATTCAGCAGCCTTTCTAGGAAGTTATTATTCCACGTTCACTCTCTACATTCTCAGGATGAGGAAACTGCTAGATTTCCTTGGACCAGATACCTCTGATCCTGAAGCGATGTTGGCATTGCCTTCTATTCAGTTCAACTCCAAGCGCAAGTTCAAATATCCTTGCTACCCCAACAAACCAGAGACACATGTTTTCCCTTGTTAACTGCATTGTCTACATTTTACGGACCGTCTTAATAGGATTCAATGAATGATTCGTGCCGGAATTTCAAATGGGAAACTCAACTGCTGAGGTTTTCGTTTTATAAAGCCTATTATTTTATTGATTTGAAGAAAACATCTATTTATTGACACCGCATTTAGATTTCAATTATTTCATATTTTCCTGTTTTAAAAGATGCAAGTGCGATAGCCTGTCGATCGCATTTTCGGAATATTCGTATTAGAACCTCACGGGATAAAAGAGAAAACAAATGAAATCTTCTCAAGTATTCTGACACTTGAAATGCCCGATCTTTTGAAAAACATTTCAATTCTATGCTGCCATTCAATTCAACTGGTGCCTTTTCATAATAATACTAGAATAATAATACATTGTATTAAATCTTTTCCTTCAAAACCAGGAACGCAAGTGGCATTATAAAATATAGCTTAGAGTATCGATTGGGTCAGGCGTGAAAAATGGTTTATCATTCTTAGCTCGTTGCCTCCAAAAGTTAAAAAATTAATGAGTATGTGAATACTATTTGAGCGTTCGAATGACGATTTGCTGAGGCAATTGACCCCAACTACACGCTTGAGTGCTGAAACCATTCGGCGGCCCGACTGAGCCTTTGTTTCAGTGTCGATGTATACTTCACTGAACACTGGCCAGCCGCGTTGTTAGTTTACATCCCGGTATACGGTAGGATATTTGAATCGTGAATTCAAATATTTTCTTACTATCGTTCTAGAAACACCAGAGATTTAAAACACATTGAATCCTTCATTCCTCATGATGAAATCTGCAACTACTAATAATAAAGGAAATGTAAAACTTGGCAATCAAAGCATCTGTTTTTTCTTCGTCGATTTAGGGGGACCTAAAATACTATTGAGGGTCGGACTCATTTCATCCTACGAATGAAGCGAGTTGCCAAGCTATCGACTCACTTGACGACTAACGATTTGAATGCAGAGAATCTATTTAATATCAATGGCAAGGTGGCGCTGATCACTGGTGGATCCATTGGCATAGGTCTAATGATGGCGAAAACGCTAGTTGCCAACGGTGCAAGAGTATACATTTGTTCGCGGAAATCCCAAGCATGCGAGGATGCTGTCATTGAACTCAATGCTCTTGCTGGAAATGAAGGACGTGCCATATCTTTACCTGGGGATCTTTCTTCCATTCAAGGAGTTGTAGATGTGGTGGACCATTTGACCAAGAAAGAATCTCATCTGAATATTCTTATCAATAATGCTGGAGCTACATGGGGGGCTCCATTAGAAGAGTATCCCGATGCAGCATGGGAGCGAGTCATGAATCTTAATGTCAGGCATTTGTTCAATTTGACCCAAAAACTGCTGCCTTTACTGAAGAACGGATCTCAGTTTGGCGACCCGGGGGTAAGTTTAAATCATTCGGTATTCGTTTTCATAATTCAAAATTTCGTCTTGCAGCGAGTGGTGAATATTGCTAGTGTGGATGGAATAAGGGCATCTCAGACATTTGGCCCGAATGCGGCTTTTGCATATACAGCGTCAAAAGGCGCGGTGGTGCACTTGACCAAGGCTCTATGTCGTGCCTTGAGTCCTTTTCAGATAACAGTGAATTGCATATGTCCTGGAGTATTTCGATCAAAGATGACTCAATTTATGCTGAGCAGTTCAACAGGAGAAAAGATCTTAAACCAAAGCAACCCTCTCAAAAGAATCGGCAGGACTTCCGATATAGGGGGGACCGCATTATACTTGTGCTCCTCTGCCGGTGCATTTACCAACGGTGCCATCATCCCTTTAGATGGAGGTCAGCATTTGCATTCCGAAATTTTTCCCGACACTAATGCTTAACTGAAGAATTATCGTGGTTCGATTTAGACACATCTGGTAATCTTATTTTGCACATTCATTCAAATTTTACTTTCGGGTCCACTCGAAACTCGAGAAACCTGCGAATATATACGCAGAACAATTTACATCGACTAATCTCATGATTAGCATCGCTTATTTCCTCGTTGTACATATTGTTGATAAATTGTTTGCTTGTCAATTTTTCCTTCGTTCTACTTGACTTTTCTTTTTCTAAAGCCTTCCTCCAAAGTTGCAACTCTGATGAAGCACTTCCTTCATGTAATTCCTCAGCTTTCTTTATATCTTCTTTTGCCTCCGATAATTTACCCATATGTGTCAATCTATAAATAGTTAGTTTGCTGGTTTTGATACTGCAAGATACTCACCCTCGAGACCGCCGGAGTAGGGCTTTCAGATTCCACGCCTCCAACTCGAGTGACTGGTCGCAAAGTCTTACCACTTTCCTCCACTCACCTTTCGCGATATAACATGCTGCCAGATTATTCAAAATTGGAATTTGAAGTCTTTCTTTTGTCAGTGCAGCTTCTTCGTCGGAGCTTCCAAAATCCAGTCCCACCATGGCATCCATATACTTTTGAATTGCGTTTTCGAAATCATTCGCCACGTAGCAATCATTGCCCTGTTCCTTCACTCCGACCGCCCACTCTAATTTTTCTGATGTAGTGAGGACTGAGATCAAGTGGGCCAGTTGCGTTTGTCTCATCTTAGTGTCCACCGCCTGGATCGTCTTTTGATTGTCTTCAGGGGACTCATAGTACTCTCCTCCGTTACTTTGCCTCACCAACTCAACAGAACCTCCTGCCTCCCGAAGATGCTCATTCATAGTGTCGAGCAACGAGGTCGCTGTAACCACCATCCTTCCGTCTAGAACCGTTACCGTTCTGAGGTACGGTCCCCGTAGGTCGGACACGACCAATTGTATGCGCAATAGTAGTGCATCTATGAATAAGATTAAGACTGTTGCCGCGTTTGGAGCCGCGTATTATGGATGGTCCACTCTGATGCCTTCGAAGATCAAATCTATTGAAGGGAGAACGGTATTAGTTACTGGCGCGGCCTCAGGACTTGGAAGAGTATTGGCATTGGAACTTGCACAACGAGCAACAGGAGTGGTTCTCCTCTTGGATATTAATGAGATCGAACTCGAAGAGACGAAGCAACGTGTTTTGAAATTATTTCCCAAGGCGATTGTTAAAACATTCGTATGCAACCTTGCAAGTCGAGTTGACATCGCACGATGCACGGAGGAGATCAAGCAACAACATCATGTCGAAATCCTTATCAATAATGCAGGAGTCGTTACTGGAAAACCATTGCTGTCAACTTCTGATGAGAAAAATGAGTTAACCATGCAAATTAACGCCCTAGCCCACATTTATCTCTCCAAGGCCTTTTTACCCGATATGATCACTAATAAGTTTGGACACATATGCGGCGTTGGTTCGGTAGCTGGTTTACTAGGAGCTGCTGGAATGGTTGATTATTCGGCTTCCAAATTCGCTGCTCGCGGTTTCTATGAAGCATTGTCGCTTGAATTGTTCGAACAAGGAATCAGGTCTGTTAATGTTTCATGTGTGTGCCCGACCTTGATCGACACAGGTTTATTCGATGGTTTTTATGTCCCGTTGAATCCTACTCTCAAAACAATCGACGTGGCTCGAGGCGTGATCTGGGCGATTGAACACAACTGGGAGCTGCTCGTGATGCCTTCTTGGCTACAGTTGACCACGTTATTCTTGAAATCCATTTTCAATGTGAATGGTTCTATTGGGATTAAGACACCCTTTGCAAGTCCAATGAAAGATTGGAATGATTCTAAATCACAACAAACGTTCCATATGATTCAAAATTCAAAACTTTAAAAGTATAGTATGCGGGGACCGCGCCGTGCTTTTTTTGTGATACTGTTCGCTGAACCTTCCGACTTTTGTGTGACGAATTACAAAAGGCCATTTTTAAAAAAATTAAAACCTTAACTGCAGGTATGAATATTTTTAATGTGACTTCCAATAAGAACGCCCGGCTGGCTATACTATTCGCCTCTGCCAATAGTTTAGCTTTAGGTATTTGGTCTTACACAGTCCTTTCTGGATGGCTTCAAATGATGCCCGCAGGTTCGAACTCTCGAGTTGGTATAGCTGAAGGAGTACAAGGAACAGTGCAAGGGTTAGTGGCTATCCCAGCAGGGTACTTGGCTGATAAAATCGGTCGTGAAGTCATTCTCAAATGGTCCTCCGTCATCGGACTCCTCTCAGTTGCCTCGCTGATTTTGACACTGGTGGCCATGAAGAACAATGATCCGTTGGAGGGCAGGTCTATGCAGCAGATGCCTGACACTCATCATCAGTTTGAATGGATGACCGTGTCTTTAGGCTTGGTGGGAATGTATACCGGTATATACAGTTCTGCGCTCGAAGCCATTTTTCATGACAGTATCAACTCTGAAGATCGTTTGAAAGTTAGCACGGCAAAGTATATAGCAGATGTGGTTTTCAATGCAGCAGGTCCAATCACTTCTCTGATTTTATTCCTGTTTATTGGAGATACATGGGCATTCGATGACATCACCATGGTTATGCTCATTGGTGTTGTGTTGTCTGTCTTTCCAATTGGAATGCTGTTCTTATTCAAAGATAAATATTGTCTAGGCAGTGAAAGTGAAGCATTGAATCATATGAGTTATCAGAGTCCCGAAAATACGCCTAGATTAGGAGGGGTCCAAGCGATGGGAATGATTACGGACTTGGACGAGTATGCTGAGAACCAACCGTCGCTTCCTACTGCATCCGTTGCCCCGATGCAAGAACCTTTGTTAGAACTCTCTGAATCCGATTCCCGCCAAAAACTGAAGAACTTGCAATGGTGGATCCCACGAGTGCTCGTTACCTCTGACATGATCTCAGGATTAGCATCAGGCATGACCATTAAATTTTTCCCTCTTTTCTTCAAAGACGAAACCAATCTTCCGCCGTCTGCTACCAATCTTATATTTGCTCTTTCTCCTCTACTTATGGTTCTATTCTCAACAATTGCAATGAAGGCAGCGAAACGAATAGGACGAGTGCAAGTTCCGCTTATCACCGGATCTATTGGCATCTCGTTACTCGTGCTCATGTGGTTTTTAGGCACATTTAAGAACGAAGATGGTGCTCAATATATGTGGCAAGATTGGAGGATAATTGTTCCGATATATTTGCTGCGAACTGCCGTGATGAATTGCGCGTTTCCATTAAAGAGATCCATTCTCATGGACTACGTACGTAAAGACGAACGAGGGAAATGGAGTTCATTGGAGAGCATCACTCAGTTTGGTTGGAGTGGATCGGCGGTCGTTGGTGGATGGCTTTCTGATAATTACGGATACGGGGGAACCTTTCTAGCCACTGCAGCGTTACAAGCGATCGCATTGGCACTTTTTTCCACGCTCAAGCTTTTTAAAATTAAGAATTAACGGGACTTCAATTTAGGTGCAGATGTTTCCTTTGTTGATCCATTGGTGAAATCTTATGAAAATTTATCACCTGACGAGGTTTTAGTTTCTAAGGAGGAGTTAAAGAAGTTGAAGTATCAAAATTTTGCGACAGGTTCTGGTCACATTTTGATTCCTTTCATTATTGGCATTGGTGCTGGATGGGGTATGAAGATACTATTGCAGGCATTTTTGGTAGGTATGCGAGATCATTTTGGTGATGCAGAGAGAGGGACATCAATGTATA
>Ga0209390_10008100_pt1 | contig 13152 bp, 14 predicted proteins | sample BON01_FD_187212 | JGI IMG/M metagenome (GOLD analysis project Ga0209390, IMG submission 187212) | Freshwater microbial communities from Lake Bonney liftoff mats and glacier meltwater in Antarctica - BON-01 (SPAdes) (version 2) | ecosystem: Environmental > Aquatic > Freshwater > Ice > Glacier... | reverse complement strand
ACGGAGGTGCCGGAGATTTGTTGAAAATTATGAGAGAATGTTCCGCTTCTTTTCAGCTCATGATAAACTCTCTCTTCGATCAATTCTTCTAGAGTGTATTTTGGTTTTCCACCACCTCTCGGGCCGAATTTCTTAGTAAGATTGGAGAGAACGGAGCAAGGGAGGAGGGATTTGAAAGAAGAGGCGAAATCATGAAGGAGAGCAAATGGAGCGGACATCCCGCGATCATGAAAGGTGTTCGATAGAGTACAAGTCTTTTTTCTAAGTACGCCAATCTTTTTTTTTGAGTAACCCAATCCTTAAAGGCATTGGTCCAAAGGCGGCTTCAAGGCCCTTCCGCCAAAAGCAAATTCCTAGCAGTAAGTACTCTTGAGCGTCGCGGCAATGTCTGCCGCGTCTCCACGCAAGCGCCGGAAGCACCATCAAGAAAAAGGTAGTCGCAGGCTCGGGCACCGCTCCAGTTGGAATCGCGGTGTTCGGTTCCGATTCATAGGCATATGAGAGAACCTCGAAATCCCGGACTCTTTTTCCGTTGAGCTGAACGTATCCGTCATGCGTTCCCTCATCCCCTTCAAACCGGAAGCCCAGATTGCCTGTCGTTTCAAAAAAACTGCCCTCGCCCTCGTCTGCAAATCCGTTCAGATGTGCGATCACAATCTGGCTGGCTTTTGGAAGTCCATCCCGGTATCGATAGAGTGGGTGCCCTTCAAGGCCATCAATGACAAAATCGCGCGCAATGTTGAAGAAAATGCCCCTTCCCCAAAGAGGTCCCTTCCCCAAAGAGGTCCCTTCCCCAAAGAGGTCCCTTCCCCAAAGAGGTCCCTTCCCCAAAGAGGTCCCTTCCCCAAAGAGGTCCCTTCCCCAAAGAGGTCCCTTCCCCAAAGAGGCCCCTTCCCCAAGGGCACAACGAATCCTCCGCCAAGGCGCGCTTTTTGGGTGACACTCACGGGTTCTTCTTCAATCTCTCCTCACGCCGACGGACATCATCCAAACACAGCGCCAGTTGATCCTGAAAAATTCCAAACGAGTCGTCAGCCTTCAAACGCTCCTGTGCGAGGTCCTGAAAAGCGCGACTGCGAAGACTGCGCAATCGCCCCTGTTCCTCTTTGAGACTTTTCAGGGAAAGCTCTTCATCCAATCTCAAAAAAACCGCCGCAACCTCCAGGTAATACTCATCAATGCGATTCTTCTTCTTACGCGAAGACCATCGCGAGACGGCTCCGAGAACGGCCCAAGACGCGGCTGCCAATGACATCAAAAACGCCATCACCTCAGCGTATCGCTCCAGGAAGCCCGGCTCACGACGTCGGAAGTATCTCTGCGCCCCCTCGTGAACCGACCACGGCAACAAGTCTGAGGGAGTGATTTCAGCAATCTGATAGGCCTCCGGAGTCAAGTCCGAGAGCTGGTTACGGCTCGCAAAGAGTTCCTTGGTTACCTCGTAGACGACCTCGGCTGGAACGCCTTTCCGGCAAACCAAAAGAGAAGGAACCGCCACCGTCTCAACGGCCAAATCAGGCATGGCACCCTCATCCCGCGAAGGACACTGATAGGTCATCGCCGGAACGAAAGCCCCTTTTAGAAACGGGAAGCGAGCCTCCAGTCCCGAGACCGCCTTTCCCAGACTCACGAAACGCAGCGCACCCCCACGCACCGCCTCCCGAATCATCTCCGAGTGCAAAGCGGTCACCAAAAAGACCGCATCCACCTCACCCGCTCGCAGTTGCCTCAAGGCCGCGCTTGGCGACAGCGGAACCTCATTGCTCGTATCAACTCCAAAGTGCTCTAACAACGGCAAACTCACCACCCGGCTCCCACTTCCCTCTTCACCCAAACAAAGCCGCATCCCGGCCAACTGCGAAAGCGACTCCACCGGGCTCTCGTTTCGCACCAGGATATGCAAAACCTCGGAGTAAAGCTTCGCCACCACCCTCACCTCATCCGAGCTGGACTGACCGCCTTGGACAATCGCGAAATCAGCCTCATCCGCTTCCAAAAGCTGCAAGTTCTCCGGAGTTCCCTTCGAAGCACGGGTCTCCAAGCGAAAGCGCGCCTCCGTCTTGTCCGCGAAATCAACAAAGCCGTTTCCAAGCGCGGTGTACGTCCCTCCGGTCTGCCCGGTGGCCAGGACCAGCGTTCCAAAACCACGGAGAAAGAAAAGCCACCAAAAGAAGAGGCTCAAAATCCCGGCCCCAAGAAGAAGACCCGCACGCGTTTTCCAGTCCCAAATAATCACCCCATCAGCCTCTCAACTCTGCCCCAAGTCACAACTACAATGATTCCTCCCGATTCTACCGGAGGCCCTTTCCAGCCATCGCCGGGCCAGAGGGTGTTGAGGCCGCTGGGGGGGGCGGGGGAGGCGGGGGCTCCTGGGGCATACGGGGGACAGGGTTGGTTCGTCGATGATGCGAACGAAGCGAAAGAGAGTGCAGATATTTTTTCCAATCGGTTGGCACTCTTTCCCGGAGAACGGGGCTTAGGAGAGATGACGGCAGGTCGGGCGATCACCCGGTGCCGAATAATCAACCAATGACACCATGAACCAACCCACCAAAATGGGAACGAAGATCTTCTTCGCAACCGCAACCGCAGCCGCTCTCTTGGTCACGCCTTCAGGAGCACAGCCGACCATCGTCCTCGACCTCGAGAGATCGATCAACGAAGGCCCCTGGAAACGTGTGCCGACTTCTGAACTACGCGCAGTCCCGGACGGGCGCATCTGGCTGCCTTTCGAGGACGCCATCGTCAAATACCGACTGCGTTTCGTGAACCCCCGCCCCGCAGGAACACCCCCACGGGACGCTCAAGACATGACACCCATGAGAGTCCCCCCATCGGAGGGTGCCTTCATGACGCTCAATGAGAGCGCCGATCTGAATCATTGGGCCGCTCTCGACGCCAACTCCCTCACGGTTGACGCCCGCGGGATCGTCCTGCCGATCAACCCGCAAAAGGGCTTCTGGGACCTGGAAGTCCTGCACACCGTCCCCGACCGCACACCGATCAAACCGCTGCAGATCGAGCCGAACCCAGACGCGAACTTCCAAGAAACGCCGTGGCAGACCTCGACTACAGGTGGGGGAGGAGGAGAACAAACCCTCGCCCCGTTCAACATCCCACAGGTTCCGGTCGCGTTCCCCGGCCCCCACGCCTTTAACAAATAAATACGGGCCGCCTCCCCACCATCATCATCACTGGGTTCGACTTCGGGGCAAACCAACCCTCGGCACCGAGCCGCCACCGTTTCGGCGCAATCTGGCGCTAGAACTCACCGAGGCAATTTCAAGCGCACCCGCCAACCCGCATGGAACAGAGGCATTCACTCCTGCCCCAACTCAAAAACCCCTCCAACGCTTCAAAACCCTTGAAAGCATATTGATTTAATCTCACTCCTCCCGGAATTTACGATACTCCCCACTTCGACTTGCACTTCGATACCATTCACTCCGATCTTCGTAAGTCCATTCCCGCGCCAACGGCGGAAACCGCTTGGATGGAGGACAGCGCCTTTAGTCCGGTCGCCTGCGAGGTCTTCGACTACCTCACGCTTCCCTTACCGGCAGATCAGCAACCTCTCCTTCACCTCAACGTCGGAACTGTTGAACCCGGAATGGGGAATCACCTTCTCGATTTCACCTCGGCGGGGTGGCACAGCATCCCATCCTCCCATCCCTGGATTTTCGGGACGATGGGTGGAGAACTTTCTTTCTGGGAGCCGATGATCACACGTGATTACCTCCTCTGGGTAAAGGAGCTTTCCCCGTCCGACAAGAAGCATACCACCGACCCAAACGGAGGGGCCATTGATTTACGGTATTCTTGAGCATTATTCTCAAACCGCCCCTTCAATCATTTTGCACAGAAATCATCAGGACCTCCTTTGAAAACATTCTTTTTCCGGATCAAAAAGGAAAGGGCTGGGAACTTTCGCTAATCCTTTCCGAAGGCGATCATCGTCTTCGGATCTCCCGTCTAAGTCTGTCGGTCTTAGCATCGGAGCTCATTAGCACAATGGGGAGTCTGCTGCATGGCAGCGCGTTTCGTCCACATTGATCACGATTCACCCCTTCTTTCGCCCCCGGACCTGCGGGATTGGATCAACAAGGACGACCTGGTTCACTAACAACCTAACAGGGAACGAGCAGGCCCAAACGCCCTCAAACAGCCCCCGCCTCCCACCTTGGAGCACCCAAATCTCGCCCAACTGATCCGCCCCAGAGTCGCCCCGCCAAGAAAATCAGGAAGACGGATCACACGATCCGCTCGGAAAAAATAATTTTTTCCGCCCCGACCCCAAGTCCGACAGATTGTTAGCTAAAACTTTAGAACCCACTCTGAATCAGGCGAGATTTTTGCGAATGCATTGGCAATTTTTTCCCATCACCCGCCCTTTGCGGTTCCCTCCCATCAATCTCCGGTACATCCTCCACCCATGGCCGACCACTCGATCGATGTCCGTTACGTTGCAAACCTCGCCCGCATCAATCTGAGCGACGAGGAAGTCGAACGCTTTGGCTCCCAGCTTGCCAGTGTCATGGCTCACATCGAAAAACTTTCCGAGGTCGATGTCGAAGGGATCGAGCCCACCAGCCACACCACCGTAGACTCCAACCGCGTTCGCAAAGACATCCCCGTCGAGAGTATTCCGGCCGAGGGATTTCTGCAAAACACACCGGACCAATCACAAGGCCAACTTCGCGTCCCCAAAGTGGTCGATGCCTGAAGCCCCCTTTTCCAAACTCTCTTCACAGAACTGACTGATGTCTCTCGCATCCCAATCACTCGTCTCCCTTCGTCGCCAACTTGTCGCTGGCGAAATCTCCTCCCGCGACATCGTCCAGGATGTCATCGCTCAAATCACCACCCGCGACGGCGGGATCGGAGCCTTCCTTTCCCACAATCCGGAAGCCGCGCTCGCTGCCGCCGATCAGACCGACCTCTCCCTCCCTCTCGGCGGGCTTCCCATCGGAATCAAGGACAACATCAACGTCAAAGGAGATCCCTGCACCTGCGGATCCAAATTTCTTCAAGGGGCCTACACCTCCCCTTACGACGCCACCGTTATTCAAAATCTTCGCGCAAACGGAGCGATCCCTTTTGGCCGCGCCAACCTCGATGAATTCGCGATGGGTTCCTCGACCGAAAACTCCGCCCTCCAGGTCACCAACAACCCGGCGGCCCCGGGACGCATTCCCGGAGGTTCATCCGGCGGCTCGGCAGCGGCCGTCGCCGGAAACCTCATCCCCGCCACCCTCGGCTCCGACACCGGCGGGTCCATTCGCCAACCCGCCAGCCATTGCGGCGTCGTTGGACTAAAACCTTCCTACGGTCGCGTCTCCCGATACGGCCTCGTCGCCTTTGGCTCCTCCCTCGACCAAATCGGCCCCCTCACCCACACCGTCGAAGATGCCGCCCTCCTTCTCAATGCCATCTCCGGCAGTGACCCCCGCGACTCGACTTGCCTCAACGAACCCGTCCCCGACTACACCGAAGGCCTTGATCAAGGAGTGGCCGGGATGAAGCTCGGCCTTCCCAAGGAATACTTCACCGACGGCATCGATCCCCGGGTCCGCGAGCGCGTCGAAACCGCCGCCAAAGCACTCGAAGCCCAAGGCGCCGGGATTGTCGAAATCTCCCTGCCCCACACCGAATACGCCATCGCGACCTACTACATCATCGCCCCCGCCGAAGCTTCCTCCAACCTCTCCCGCTTCGATGGAGTCCGCTACGGTAACCGGACCGAAAATCCCGCCGACATGATGGAACTCTACACCAACAGCCGCGAAGCCGGCTTCGGCCCGGAAGTGAAACGTCGCATCATCCTGGGAACCTACGTTCTTTCCTCCGGCTACTACGATGCCTACTATCTACGCGCCCAAAAAGTCCGCACCCTCATTCGCCGCGACTTCGAGCAAGCCTTCAAAAAAGTCGACGCCATCCTCACCCCCGTCGCGCCCGAGCCCGCTCCTTTGATGGGCTCCGCTGCAGGCGATCCCCTCAAGCACTACCTCGCCGACATCTTCACCCTCTCCGCCAACCTCGCCGGCAATTGTGGAATTTCCGTTCCGCTCGAACCCGTCGACGGACTTCCCGTCGGCCTGCAAATCCTCGGGCCGCACCTCGGCGAGCAAACCATCCTCCGCTGCGCCCGCGCCGTCGAAGCTTCCTAAAAGAACCTTCATGAGGATCTCGCTATTCGCCGCGACCTTGATCCTCGGGTTTGTTCTTGGGATCCTCGTGCGATCAGATCCACCTCCCAAAGCACCCCCTCTTCTCAAAAGCCTCGGCGAAAACACGGGCTCAAATTTCTCTTTCCAGCAGGTCATTCAGAAAACGACCGGGCATCAAATTCTAATCTTTGATCCCCGCAACGAAGCCCACTCGATCGTTCAACTTGCGGTCCTTGACGCGGCTGCCAAGGTCTCTCTCTCGATGAGTCGTGAAGACTCCCCCGCCCGCAGCAAGAACCGGATCAACGAAGTTTCCTCTCTCTTCGAAGATGCTTTGAAGGAAAAGTTGGACGCCCACCCCGACCTCACCTGCGAAGCTCCAAAGACCAAATCAGGCGGGAGCCAACGGAGCGGATACCCCGACCTCCGCATCGAACATCTCCCTTCCGGAACTATCGCCTACCTCGATCCCAAACTCTTCGCCGCTGACTCCCGAAACTCCACCTTCAGAACCTTTTACTTCGAACCCGGAGGCGAAAACTCCAAGGTCACGGAGGACGCCCTCCATTTCCTCCTTGGATTTCCCCACGATGGGAAGACCAGCGCTTGGACCTTCGACGACGCCGAACTGGTGGACCTGTCACAATTGACCGTCACCCTGAAGACCGAATTTTCCGCCTCTAACAAAGAGGTCTACTCCTTGCCTTCCAAGAATTAGCGTCAGCGAAGGAACCCGGTTTTCATCAAACCGGAGGCGCATTGAGTTCCCGCGAAAAATCCCTTCCCGAAAGCAGCTCAAGCATCTCCAGCTCCGATCCCAAACTCAGCCGGGCAGGCTTGGCACAGGACGCCACTTTCCCGCACGAAGTATAACTCGGGAACCCCGCGATATCCTCCTCACGGGAGAGAATGGTGAGGAAGGGGCGCTGGTCACGTTGTGTCAAAAGAACCGGATGCATCCAGCAGGATGTTGGCTTGTAAAACCACGGATGCCTCCCCTCAGCCACCGATCTCAGCTGCCAGCCACATCGATGCTGATCATCGAGATAAACGCAACGGGTCTTCGCAAAGTGATCCGGAAAATCCCGCGCCAGTTCATCTCCACCCGCCCCAATCGTTCGCGTCTTTTTCTGTCCGTTTGCCAAAGTTTCAATTCCCTCCCGGTCATCGATTCGAGCCAGCACCTCTGCTTCTTCCCCGGAAAGAATCGCGCCATCGTGACAGCAGGTTGCCCGGCAACTCGCCAGCTCACAGACCGAAAGTCCCCTCTCAAAAGCGGTATGATCGACGGCAGCTTCGCGCAGTTGCTTCGCCAATCCAGCGGCGGTCTCGCGAAAAATCGTGGTCAGCTCATTCATCACTTATAAGAAGCCAGCTGCCCAAATCGTGGCAGCTGGGAAAGAAGCTTTCTCGCCTTGCGAGCCTCGGGTTGATCGGGCGTCGCCCGCAAAACCCGGAAGCCGCACTCAAGGCAACCTCAGCGAGATTATTTAAGACCGCTTGCGAAAACAACAATCCGGCCACAGGATCGCGAAAGCCATTGCGACCCCGCTCCCGGTAAACGACCATGTTTGCAGGGTGGAGAAGCATTTCTTCGATTGAATAGTCAGCACACACTTGACTTAATAAATCATAGTCAGGCGCAAAAATCTAATCCTATTGCCCGGGAATGCCTGGCAATCAGCCCGACCTGACCGACCCTCACCTCTCTCGCCATGCATCCCAAAGGCTTCTTGCCCGCCCTCCTCACTGCGGTATTTCTCTTCCCCGCTCAAGCAATCCAGCTTCGCGTGGCCACCTACAATGTCAGACTGGGCCTCGAAGAACCCGGGACGACGGGCCACGATGCCGCTGAAGCGGTCCTGGCGAGAATTAATGCCGATGTGGTCGCACTCCAAGAGGTCCACATCGGCGATGCCTCTTCGGGAAATCCCTCGAACCTTTCCTCATTCGCGAGTAATCTCGGCTTCCCTCACATCTTCGTCGCCACCAGCGCCCTCGATTCCCAAAGCCGGGTGGTCCTATTGTCAAAATACCCCTTCGTCTCCAACTCAACCGACGATATCGTGTCTCCGCCCGGTGCCAACGATGTCACCAGAGCGGCGGCAGCGGCGAAGGTCGACGTCCCCGGAACCAACAATGACCCGGTCTTCGTGACCGCCCACCTCAAATGCTGCTTCGACCCGGACGACCCTTTTCGCCGCGCGGTCGAGATGATCCGAATCCAAAAGTATCTGCAGTCAAAAGGACTCGACGGAGACGACAACGTCTTCGTCCTTGGTGACTTCAATCTCCTCGGCGGAAACCTGACGTTTTCCAGCCTGCCTCAAGGTCTCCCGCCATCCTACGACCTGGGAAATGACATCACCTTCGACGTGCAGTACTACGCTGATCCCACCGACTACTTCACCACCGAAGGCCTCGTCAATCCCGGCTACCGGCAGCAGAATGGCACCAGCACCAACACTTTCATCGGAGGAGGCATCCTCGATCATCTTCTCGTCTCCAATGCCATCGCCGCCCGCAATCCCATGACGGAGATTTATAATAGCACGCTCGAAAGCAACTTCCCCGGCCTCCCAAAGTCAGGGAACCCTCTTTCTTCCAGCACCAGCGAAAACGCCTCCGATCACTACGCCGTCTTCGGCGACTTCGAGCTCGACGGCGGCTTATCCCTCGCAGTTGCGGTCACCCCCTCTTCGCTCACGGAATCGTCCGCCCCAGCCACCGTCACGATCACCCTCTTAACGCCCCCCGCTTCAAACGTCCAAATTTCGCTCACCTCCACTGATCCCACGGAAGCCACCCTCGGAAACAACACTCTGACCTTCGCTCCCGGACAGACCGTCCGCACCACGACCATTACCCCGCAACTCGACAGCATTCTCGATGGCGCCCAGACCTTTGAAATTCAAGCCGCAGGCCCGGGTTACAACGGAGCCACCGCGAATATCACCGTCACCGACATCGACACTCCCTTCTATTCGCTGACCCAGGTCGGCACGCCCGTGATCGAAACCTTCCCCGCTTTCGCCGGAGAACAATCACCCTCCGAATGGCACACCACCGGAGCCGGCTGGTCGGGAGTGGACCACGGAACCTCCCCCGTTCAAGGAGCCAGATCCTACGGAGAGGGCTCCATCGGCATCGTCACCTCTTCCAATGCCGCCTTCACCACAACAGTCCGCAACGATACCGGGGCAACCGTCACCTCACTCCGCCTCGACTATCTCGCCACGCAATGGCGCTCCAGCCAGGGCGGATCGCCCGACCGTTGGCAGGTCTCCTTCACCGAAGGCGGGGCAACGAAAGCGCTTCCTGACCTCGAATTCATCGCGAGCACCCTGCCGCCCTCCGGAGCGGTCAATCCTCCCGCAACCCATCCCCGGCAAGCCTACCTTCGAGGTCTCGACCTCCAACCGGGGCAGTCCATCACTCTCAACTTTGCTGCCCTCCCCGGCGACGCCGGAACGGCAGCGTCAAACGACGTCTTCGTCAATGAATTCCACTACGATAATCTCAGCACCGATGCCGGGGAATTCATCGAAGTCGTCGTTGGACCAGCCTACCCCGGCGATCTCTCCGAAGTCGTCCTCCATCTCTACAATGGAAACAACGGCACTACTTATGGAGTGGAGCACCCTCTCTCATCATTCCAACAAGGCACCACCGCACCATCCGGCCACCGCATTTTCTGGAAAGAGATTGACGGAATCCAAAATGGCGCTCCCGACGGCTTTGCCTTGGTGGCTGGCGGAATCATCAAAGAATTCCTGAGCTACGAAGGAACCTTCACCGCCTCCGGCGGGCCTGCCCACGGCATGACTTCGAGAGACATCGCAGTCTCTCAAAACAACGGCAACCCCTTGGGCCGGTCCAGCCTCGCCCTCTCCGGCTCCGGAGGCTCTTCAGAGGATTTCCTCTGGCAAACCCAACCCGGAGCCTTCACCAAAGGAGAGATCAATACCGGCCAATCCTTCGGACCCGCAGTGCAACCCCAAGGAATCGGGATCGATCACTTCTCAATCGTCGCCCTCCCCGACAGCGACGGCGACCAACTTTCCGATGAAGAAGAACTCGCCCTCGGAACCAACCCCACCAAAGCCGATAGCGACGGCGACGGTCAGGACGACTTCTTTGAGGTCATTTTAACAGAGACGAACCCCCTTTCCGCATCATCTCGTCTGAAGATCACCCTCGTCGTTGATTTCTCCGGTCTCACCACGGTTTCCGTGCCAACCCTCGAAGGGAGAAATTACCGCATCGTAAGCTCTCTCGACCTGAGAACCTGGACACAAAGTGACGAATTTGAGGGCGACGGTGAGCCTTGGGGCCTTGTTTTTCCAAAAACCAGCAGAATGTTCTTCAGGGTGCGTATTAGTGCTCCCTAAACCCCTATTTTTCTGATAAAGACCCTCTCCAGCCGCATCCTTCGGCTTGCACACGATGAAAACGCATCTCTCACTTCTGGCCGTCTTTGTTGGCGGGGCTCTCATTGCCCCGGCCCAGGATCGTCCCGCTGGAGATGCCCTGCCCCGTTTTCTGCAGCAGCTCGACACCAATGAAGATGGGGTCATTGATGAGGAAGAACGCCAGGCCATTGCCGATCTCCGCAGCAAACTCCGCGATCTCCGACGCAAGTCCATCGATTCCAATCAAGATGGTCAAATTAAGCGCGACGAAGTCGATGCCGCCCGCGAAGTCTTACGGATGAAGATCGATGAGCGCCGCCTTGAGATGTTTCGGAAAATCGCAGGCGAAGACGACCTGATGACAATCGAGGAATATGCCACCATCCCTGGCTCCGAAAACCTTCCCGACTTCGTCTTCGAAGGAATCTTCGACCGACTCGACACCGATGGCAGCGGCGACATCTCCGTCGAAGAATTTTTCCACCGTCTCAAGCCCCACCGCGAACCCGCCAAGCGCCGGGTCCGCGAGTAACCCTTATCCTGGAAAGCCGGTCTTAAACGAACGCGCCGAGACTCCACCCCGGTTCCTCGCTACGCTCGTAGAAAGCTCAAAAAGGGTGGGTCCAAAAAGTGGTCCTATTTTCCCGGAGATAAGGGACGGGGCATTGGCTCAAATAGGGGGTAGTCTGTTTGGACCATGGTTGCCGCCTAGGTCCGGGTTCCAACCAAAGATCATCGTAAGCGAGTGAAAGGCGACCTCTGTTTTGTCGCTGGGCGGGGTCGCGGAAATCGGGCGTGGCTGATGGTCAGGAGGCTTTCCTGAGTCGGCGGGCTTTTGGCGATGGCTGACGGGGTCAGCTCGGCGGCGCGGCAGGGGCCGTGTTTGACGAGGGCTTCCATGGCCCCGGTCAGGTAGGACCGGAGGTCAAGGCCGTAGCACTTGCAGTTCTCGATGAGGGTATAGGCGACGCAGCCGAGTTCGCCTCCCCACGCCGACCCGAAGAAGAGGGAGTTCTTGGCTCCGACTTTTAAGGGGTGGAGGCGTTCGAGGCTTTGCAGGGGTCAGTGATTCAGGGTGTCGCGCGGGGCGTGGAGGCCGAGGCGTTGGAGGATGGTTTGTTGCCGGCAGAGCGGAAGGTGGTCGGCGTATTTCGAGATGATGGGTTCGGCGGTGAAGCCGAAGGTGGGGACGCCGCCAGGGAGCGGACTGGCGGGTGCGGGGGCGACCAGGGGCGGAAGGGTGCGGCCGTCCTTGCGACGGAATTTTGGCCGGATGGTGCGCCGTTTGATGAGGCTGCTCTCCATCTTACGAAGCTGGCCGATGAGTTCGGCGGCCAGAGGGATCTGGTCGGAGCTTCCGATGACGAGCCGGGGGCCGCCTTCGAAATGGATGTGCATCTGACGCTCGCGGGGATGGCGGATCTCGACTTCGACGAATAGGGCGTCGGCGACCGGCCATGTCTTGGGTGATGTTCTGGACATCCGGAGACCTTGAGGCCGCCCAAGTCATGATGCCAGATCAGGCTGGTGGCGGTGTTTCAGTCGCTTACCCTTGTGAACCTAAAAGCTTTGATTCACCGAACAGCTTGGGAAAAGGATTTCAACATGGTTGCAGGAAGACCTTTAACTTGTCTGGCTAAAAAATACCACACCTGCGCGACCCACATGCTCGAAGGCGGAGCCGACATCCGCTTCATCCAGCAACTCCTCGGCCACGAAAAGCTCGAAACCACCAGCATCTACACCCAAGTGAGCATCGAGCAATTAAAAGCCGTCCACAGCCCCACCCATCTCGCCGAAACTGGGGAGAAAAACAAGCAGGACAAACCGTCCCAATCAGATTAGAATCATCCCATGGAAACAGCCCTTGAAATTGAAAAAGCGATTGAGCGACTGCCCGAAAGAGAGCAGTTGAAAATCTCGCAATGGTTTGAAGATCATCGACTCATCGTCGAAAGCTCGTCCTCACTGGCCGCGATCTACGACGAAGAAGACGGAGGGGGAAGCCAACTTATTGCTGAATGAATCGGGGAGAAATTTGGCTCGTCGATCTCGGCTACCTCGGAAAAATTCGCCCCGTTCTCATCCTCAGCGTTCCGCCGGGGGATGAAGACCGCGCGCTTGTCACCTACGTGATCCGCACCACCAGCGTGCGCGGATCTGCCTATGAAGTGCCTCACAAAGCGCGGGGAATGAAGGCCGGAGCCTTCGACGCCCAAGGACTCGGCACCACCGACCACAGCCACTTTTTACGCCGACTCGGAACCATCGACAATGCCACTCTCGCGATCATCGAAGAGCGAGTGAAGGCATGGCTCGCGCTCTAAGGGCGCAGGACAAATTTTTCCGGAACTTGAGCATTTCGTGACGTTGGCTCTTTTTTTGAGTTGCATAGTATATGGTTTCCCATATACTTATGTCCCATGAAAGACAAAAAACTCCCCGAGCGCATCGCGCAAATGGCCGAAATCACCCGCATGGAGCACGGTCGCCTCTCCATCATCCGCACCGGGCCGGACGGTCAGCCCTACTTCAATCTCCAGCACCGCGAGGGCGGGCGCAATGTCACC
>Ga0209390_10008099_pt1 | contig 13153 bp, 12 predicted proteins | sample BON01_FD_187212 | JGI IMG/M metagenome (GOLD analysis project Ga0209390, IMG submission 187212) | Freshwater microbial communities from Lake Bonney liftoff mats and glacier meltwater in Antarctica - BON-01 (SPAdes) (version 2) | ecosystem: Environmental > Aquatic > Freshwater > Ice > Glacier... | reverse complement strand
GCGGGTACTCAAGCCAGGTGGTGTGATGGTTGTCGCTGACTGGAATCAGCGGGACGATCGTCAAATCCCACTAAATTATTGGGAAAAACCTGTCATGCAGCAACTCTTGGATCAATGGTCGCATCCGGCTTTTTCGAGCATCGAAGGCTTTTCTGAGCTGCTGGCAGCAACAGGCTTTGTCGAGGGCAATGTAACTACCGCAGATTGGACAGAACAAACTCTTCCTTCGTGGTTGGATTCGATCTGGCAAGGGATCGCTCGTCCCAAGGGTTTGGTAAGTTTTGGTGGAGCGGGATTTATTAAGTCTCTGCGCGAAGTTCCGACAATTCTATTGATGCGGTTGGCTTTTGGGGCGGGATTATGCCGATTTGGGATGTTTCGGGCACGAAGATCTCAGACTGGGGCGCAGGAATCTCCGGCTTCCGAGCAATTGACAGCAGGAAGTCGGACGGTACGGGGTTAGGGGATCGGATCTTTGGAGGATCGGGTGATAAATTAACGTAAGTTTCTTCGGAAGGAGCGACTTGCGTTAATTGGCGTGGCTGAATCGATGTCTGAGAGAGGGAGAGAGGGGGACTGCGAGACTCGGGGAAAGATGTATTTGACAAGTCTAGAATCATCCCTTAAATCAGCAACGCCCGTTAATTGATGGTGGCTCGGGTTGAGCAGATCTGCTCCGCTCCAGTCTCCCACACAGAAGATCGCAATCTATTAGTCCTGCTCAGATAAGTAGTTGTGCAGAATTAATTACACAAAATATTGGCTGAAAGTCTCTCTGAGCATAGAGTCACTGTGTAATTAATTTTGCCTAGTTACTTAGCTCACACTTCCGTCGCGATCGATCGCAGGGAGTGTCAAAACCCATCAACCAAAGGTCGGATTGCCGCTCTCAATCCTAAAGAAACTCTGTAGAAACAAAAACTTTGACGTATTGTCATTGGCTAATCTGCCGATCGAGTTGTTAAATTATAGAGAGTTGTCCAAAAACTTAAAGATTTCGATCGGTTCATGGTGAGTAGGACTCACTTAACTTTGTTTATGACTTCGCTCCAAGATCGTAATAATTTAGTCGCTACTAACAACTCTATTGAATCTAGTGCCGAACTGCGACCGATGGATCGATCGGACAGTGCGACTCGGATCTGGCTTTACTCTGGTATCTTCTGGATGTCAGTGACGATGTTAATCGGTCTGATCGAAGCAGTGAAACTGTTTTATCCTGAATTTTTGCAGGGGATCCCGATGCTGGCATACGGTCGTCTGCGTCCCGTGCACATCAATATCGGTCTATTCGGCTTCATGAGTATGGGTTATCTGGGAGCTACCTTTTATATGGTGCCTCGGCTGACCCAAACACCCCTATTTTCAGAACGATTGGGGTATCTCACAGCATGGGTTTGGAACTTAAATCTCGTGGGCGGCTGTCTGGGAATTTTGATGGGCTACAGTAAGGGGAAAGAATATACTGAAATTCCCTTTCCATTCGATATGATTATCGGGCTGTTGGTGATTGCGATCGCCGGAAACCTATTTTCCACCATTACAATGCGGCGGGAACAACGGGTATATGTATCGCTATGGTATATTCTGCTGGCGATTATTCCCTTTCCGATCTACTACACCTTGGGCAATGCCTCGAAGTTTAGCGGGATTGAAGATGCCATCATTAATTGGTTCTATAGCCATAACCTGTTTGGGATTTGGTTGACCACCCTGGGTCTAGCAACGCTCTATTACATCGTGCCCAAGCAAGTTAACAAGCCGCTGTACAGCCATATCGTCTCCTTTGTGGGGTTTTGGTCATTGGCAGCATTTTATCCTTGGAATGGTGGACATCACGTGATCTGGGGGCCTGTACCGATGTGGGTGATGACGGCTTCAGTGACAGCCTCGATCGCGATGTTTGTACCGACATTTGCCACGATGGTCAATTTTGGCGGTACAGCTTGGGGCACATGGGCGATTATGAAGCGAGATATCGGTTATCGATTTAGTTTGATGGCTTACGCTTGCTATGTAGGCGCATCGCTGTGGGGGACTGGTTTAGCGGTGATGTCGCTAAATGCCAAACTGCATTTTACTAATATGACGATTGCTCATGTCCATTTGGGATTTTTGGGATTCGGCGTACCTGGATTGATTGCCTTTACTTACTTCTATATCGAACGATCGCTCAAGCTCAAATACTCGCGTCCGCTGGCGGAATGGCACTTTTGGTTGACCATGCTAGGGATCGTCGGCTATGTCGTTTCAATGGGAATTAGTGGTTGGGTGGAGGGATCTGCTTGGGAAGCGGGAAATTCGCCCCAAGGTACGATGGTCGATCGCTATCCTTATCACGTTGCTCGGGCAATTAGCGGTCTGATCGTACTGCTAGGACAGTTTCTATTTGTAACTAATGTTGTCAAAACTATCAATGCTCCGGCTGCTCTGACCGAAACTTCTCCCGATGCTCTTCAAAGCTAGAGCATCACCCAATACGGTTCGGTTAGCTATCGACTGAAGTCGCCGCTAGTGATCCAAAGTCCGCCTAAAGCTGTACTAAAACTAGAGCAAATACTAACTTAACCGTTGGCGGAGCCTGCGCTTTGTGCTTACCGTATTGGAACATCACCATCTAAGATTACATATGAGATACACTCGCGTTTTTCCAATTGTCATCGTTTTATCGATTCTGTTTGGACTTGCCTTCACCGGACTGGTAATTGCGCCAGGATTTGCTTCGGACATCGCCCGCGCGCCCACAGTGGGCTTGGTAGCTTACACAGCACCTGAAGCCAGAGGTCGGAAAATCTATGCGCGTGAAGGCTGCGTCTACTGCCATTCTCAGCAAGTCCGAAATGTCAAAGCAGATGAAAATATGGTGGCATCATATGGGGTTTCTAAAGCAGGAGACTACTTCTATGACACGCCACACCTGCTCGGTACTGGACGGCAAGGGCCAGATCTTTCTAATGAGGGGCGGATTTGGCGACGAGATATCGGGCAACCTGCCAGAGATTATCTGATCGCACATTTCATCAATCCCCGTCAGTACAATCCCAGTTCGATTATGCCCTCCTTTGACTATCTCTCAGAGCAGGAATTATCCGATTTGACGGACTATATTCAATCTCTAGGAGCATGGAAAGATAATGTCCCAGCGGAGGTAGCATCATGATTGGAGTATGGTTGGCGATGACTCAAGCCCATTCAGAGCAAGCCCACATGGGCAGTTGGCTGGGAATTGGTGACGGCACGGTGATTATGTGGTCGTTGGTGTGGGTGCTACTCCCGATCGGTTTTTTGGCGGTGCTATCGTTAATTTGGGCGACCAAAAACGGTCAGTTTCGCGATGCTCAAGAAATTGCCGAGCGTCAGTTAAAAATTGAAGATTGAGTCATACTCGATCGGGGCTATGCCTTTTGCTACGCCCACATGGTAGAGGACACCGCACTAAATTAGTTTTAGTTCAGCACCGCTGGAATTTCAAGCCCGAATATAGGTTAAATTGAGGATCAGAATATTATGAAAGTCTTAATTGCCGCCGATATTTCGCCTACAGCCGTTCAAATTTGTGAGTTTCTAGAAAACTATTTGAAGCCTTTGGCAGATGAGGTTCCAGAGGTAACTGTCCTGCATGTTTATGAACCGGAACTCGATTACTCGGAAGATGCACCGACTCAAAATTGGCAAGCGGTGCCCAAGAGTGAACATGAATTGCGGCATATTTTTCAACCGTTGGCAGCAACCTGTAATTTGCAATATGTGGTAGTCAATGACGCTCTGGGCGAGAGTATTCTCAAACATGCTGCAACAGTCGATCTAGTCGTGATGGGACGGCGACGACGGGGGCAAATGCTAGAGATGGTGACTGGGAGTTTGAGTCAATACGTGCTACATCGCGCCCCTTGCCCAGTGCTGATCGTACCCGAACCAACTGCGCGTCAGTTAGCCCATAAAATCCTCGGTCGCGAATCTTCGCAACCAGTTATTATATCCACGGAGTCGTTAGCACGGCTGAAGGTACTGATCGGGGTAGCTCAAGCCGATGGCGGTATCGATCCGCAAGAACGACTCTGGTTAGAATCCAATGTCCGACAGGGGCATTTTCCAGAGGAGCTAGTATGGGAAATGCTACTGGCAGAATCGATCGATCTAACTCACGAGCTGGCGAAAATTTCCGATCCAGCCGAGCAAGAATTGACCTATTATGCTGCCTATTTGTTAGCAAATATCGATAATAACTATCACGACGAGGAACGGCGATCGATCGATCTCATCGCTGTGGCGTTTAACTTGACATTAACAAAAGTCCAGCAGTTACAAGGCTTGGTAGATCGAATCTCTAGCTTCCAGTATGGCGATAAAGTGCAACCGATCGTCGATCCGCAACAGAGATCGCTGGCGATCGAGCAAAAAATCCTTCGCTATGCGACGGCTACTGCCGTCTTAGGGGCAGATCCATCCCCACTGTTAAGTTCCTATACACAGTCGGCGGCATTGGGGCTACAGATGATTCTAATTGCCGAAATTGCGAATATTTGGGGCGAGAGTGAATTTTCAGTCAAACCATTTTTTGAGGAAATGGTTGGGAGCTTAGGACTAGTCAGTGCTTGGTTGATGGCTTTAGACCTGGCGAAGCTGGTGCCCAATGTGGGCGCGAGTTTGGGATCCGTGGATGCGTTTACAGCGACTTGGGCGATGGGACAGACGACTGCTACTTACTTTGAGGCTGCTCATTCTGAGCCAAGGGTAGCTCTAGAATCGGTATCCCTCCGGCAATTATTCAAGCAAAATCGTAAGTCTGCTGAAACTATTTACGATCTTAACGAACTAGCCGTAGGTGAACATAAGCGAGAACATGCCGCCCAAATCAAGTTACTCACCGAGGGTTTGAGAACAGGGAAACTCACGGCTCAAGTCTACCAGAATCGTCTCCAACAGCTTCTCTTAACTGAAAAACATCCTCAGCTTAGTATGTTGTAAAGAGCGTGGTTTAATGTCAGTGTCTTCTGACAAAGAGGCGAAGCCAACGGGATCGGAGGAGCCTAGAGACTGTAGCCTGCGGACAGTCTCTAGGCTCCTCTTATCTCCTTGGCTTGGCGACTACTAAACTTCGTAGTGGCAATTCATGAATTATCCCCGCAGAGACGATCGATTAGATCGCGCTATGATTACGGTACCACTCGATCGTATTTTTCAGTCCCTCTTCAATTTTTACTGCTGCTGTAAACCCAAAGTATTCTGTAGCCTTTTGAGTATCTAAACAGCGGCGAGGCTGCCCATTAGGTTTGTCAGTTTGCCAGACAATTTCACCTTGGTATTCCATTAGTTTACAGATTAAAGTAATTAGATCTTTAATCGTAATCTCATAGTTAGTTCCCAAGTTTACCGGATCTACTCGATCGTAACTCGTCGTCGCGATCGCAATTCCCCGCGCCGCATCATCTACATAGATAAACTCGCGACTGGGACTACCATCGCCCCAAACCTGAATCTGATTCTCTCCAGCGATTTGAGCTTCATGTACCTTTCTAATTAGAGCGGGAATTACATGAGAACTTTCGGGTTTGAAATTATCCGCAGGACCGTACAAATTCACAGGTAATAGATAAATACCATTAAATCCATACTGCTGACGATAGGATTGTAATTGCACTAATAGAGCTTTTTTAGCGACACCGTAAGGCGCATTAGTTTCTTCGGGATACCCATTCCAGATATCTTCTTCTTTGAATGGTACGGGCGTAAATTTCGGATAAGCACAAATCGTCCCCACACAGACAAATTTACCAACTCCAGCTTGATAAGCTGCATGAATGAGTTGGGTACCCATCATCAGATTGTCATAAAATAATTCGGCTGGTTTAACCTGATTTAAACCAATTCCCCCGACATGTGCAGCTAAGTGAACGATAACGTCTTGACTTTTTACTGCTGTGTGACAGTTTTCTAATACCCGCAAGTCACAATCGGCGGATCTAGGTACAGTGATATTGGCATGATTGGCACCAGCCGCCAGAAGTTGACTAATTACTTGCTGTCCGAGGAAGCCAGCACCTCCAGTCACGAGAATACGCTGAGTAGATAAATCTAGATTTGTCATAAATAAAGGTTAATGCGGGTGTCTAAATGTTACCTGTAAAGGCGGGTACTAAGAACTAAGTCAGAATACTTAAATACAGCCCTTTTTGATGCTACAAAGTACGTCGTCAGTGACAAAAGGTAAAAGCAAGCATACCTGTATTTAGCGAGTGAAAATTACCGAAAGCCCGTATGGGCAGTGCCCAACTACATTTTTAAGCTGGATCTGCCCACCCTGCGGCTGTCAACTGTCAACTATCAACTGATTTAATCGTGCATGGTAGCCAATGCTTGACGAACGATCGCCACATCGGCTAATATTTCACCACCTGCATAATTGGGTGACTTTAAGCCGAGTGCGTGAAGGTCTGTATCGACCATCAGATGGACTAATTCGGTGAAAGTTACTGATGGCTTCCAGCCAAGTTTTTGTTGTGCTTTGGTAGGATCGCCGATTAGTAATTCTACTTCAGCAGGGCGCAAGTAACGGGAATCGAATTCAACATAATCTTTCCAGTTGAGATCGACGTAATTGAAAGCGACAGTCAGGAATTCGTGGATGGCGTGGGTTTCACCAGTTGCAATCACGTAGTCATCTGGTGTGTCCTGTTGAAGTATCAGCCACATCGCGACCACATAATCTTTGGCATAACCCCAATCCCGTTTGGATTCTAGATTGCCTAAATAGAGTTTATCCTGTTGCTTTGCCACAATTCGCGCGATCGCACGGGTGATTTTGCGGGTAACAAAGGTTTCACCACGACGGGGTGATTCATGATTGAACAAAATCCCATTACAGCCGAAGATATTGTAGGACTCGCGATAGTTAATGGTTTGCCAGTGAGCGAATAACTTACCGCAAGCGTAGGGGCTGCGCGGGTAGAAGGGGGTAGTTTCCGATTGGGGGACTTCTTGAACTAAGCCATACATTTCGGATGAGCCAGCTTGATAGTAGCGGACTTGGAGCTTTGTCCGTTGCTCGTAATCACGAATGGCTTCTAGCAAGCGCAACGCACCCATGGCAACTGTATCGACGGTATATTCGGGTGCATCAAAGCTAACCCGTACGTGGGATTGGGCACCGAGGTTGTAAACTTCTTGGGGTTGGGTGAGTTCTAATAAGCGGCGTAGTGTCACACCGTCGGCTAAATCGCCGTAGTGGAGAAAGAGTTTTGCCCCTGGAGTGTGGGGATCTTGGTACAGATGTTCGATTCGATCGGTATTAAAAGTCGATGTCCGGCGAATAATCCCATGAACTTCGTAGCCTTTGGAGAGCAGGAGTTCGGCTAGGTAAGAGCCATCTTGTCCAGTAATGCCCGTAATTAATGCACGTTTTGTTTCTGTCATTTTGGCAATTATCAGCGATAGTTAAAGTCGCTGGGTTTTGGTTTACCCATCATAGATCCAAATTGCGATCGCCTACTACCAATTTTCACCGATCGATGTTCGCTATTTTAATATGCCCCGTTATCTTTAGGTATTACCGTTAATCGGACAGTTTTGAGGACGATGCGGAGATCTAGCCAGAAATTACGACGTTTGACATAGCTGACATCAATCCGAATCCTTTGGGCGTAGGGAATATCATTCCGACCAGAAACTTGCCATAATCCAGTAATACCAGGTCTAATGGTCAATACTCGATCGATCTGAGTCCCATAACGTTCGATTTCTTCAGGTACGAGCGGACGCGGACCGACTACACTCATTTCGCCTTTAAGCACATTGATAAACTGTGGAAATTCATCTAGATTGGTAGTACGTAAGAATTTACCAATCTTGGTGATGCGGGGGTCTTCCTTGAGCTTAAAATTTTCCGAAAATTCCTGGCGGAGTTCTTCTGACTCTGCCATCATTTGATGCAGTAGTAGATCGGCATCGGGAATCATCGTCCGAAACTTGATACAGCCAAAGTGTTGATGACTTTTGCCAACTCGTTCTTGAATATAAAAGATCGAGCCTGATGAAGTACAAGCGATCGATATGGCTAGTACAATGTAGACTGGGGCGCACAACACCAGCACTGAAAGTGAAAAGATAATGTCAAATAGCCGTTTGGTGAGATCGCCAGAAAGCGGCTGCAATCTTTTTGGGGCTACAAATGTGACTGATTTACTGGCAATCTGTTGGCTGGTTGCGGTCATTTTACTCCTCAATTTCACTCTATCACCAATATTTCCCAGATTATATAGAAAATCGCTCTTACTGATTCGTTACCCATACTTTTAGTCAGCTAGACTTCACCCGATCTAGTTTGAGTCCCCAATTTCCACTGATGATAGTAGCGATCGAGTAAACTCAGATATTGCGACTCAAAGACTGAATTAGCAAAGCCTTCAGCATGAATGCGAATCAGCTCGGGTTGAAACGTACGCTCGTAAGTTTCAAATGTAGAAATTGCCGTTACAATTGCTGCTGTAGTTTGAGCAGGGAATAGGACACCTGTACCACATTCGGGGTGAGCGCGGATGTCCAAGACAGTTTCAGCAGCACCGCCCACCCCATAAGCAATCACTGGAGTACCACAAGCTTGTGCTTCCACCAATACGATCCCAAAATCTTCGCAAGCTGCATAGACAAATGCTTTGGCACGCTCTAAATAATCTTGGACTACAGTGTCGGGTTGATAACCTAGAATTGTGACATTAGGTTTGGCAAGTTGTTGCAATTTCTGTAATTCAGTTCCAGTACCGATGACGACCAAATTTCTACCATTGCGATTAAATGCTTCGACGATCGGCGCAACTTGTTTATAACCTACTAGACGGCAGACTGTCAAATAAAAGTCTTGTTTGTCAGCGGTACAGGTAAACCGCTCGACATTGACTGGGGGATATACCACATCTGCGCGACGGCGGTAACACCGCCAAATCCGGCTAGCGGTAAAATGAGAGTTGGCGATAAAATGGTCTACCCGATTTGCCGATAGGACATCCCACTGGCGCAAGCGATGCAACAGATAGCGGGTAAATAAGCCAGGGATACCCTGTCCGAGTGGACTTTGGCGCAAATAGTCAAAAGTTAGATCCCAAGCATAGCGCATGGGCGTATGGCAGTAGCACAGATGAAATTGTTGGGGTGTGGTGAGAATACCTTTGGCAACTGCATGGGCGGAGGATAAGATTACATCATAATGCCGCAAGTCTAATTGTTCGATCGCAATCGGCATTAGGGGTAAATATTTCTGTACGTCGCCTTTGGCTCTAGGTAAGTTTTGGAGGAAGGTGGTGCCAATTTGCCGTTGGTAGAGGTAACTATCTGGATTGGTTGATTCAAAGTCAATCAGGGCATAGAGATCTGCATTGATGAATTGGAGGATTTCTTTGACTACTAGTTCCGAACCTCCGGTGGCTTCGGGTGTTAGCCATTCGTGTACTAGGGCATAGGTGATGTTTGAGGGGATGTTAATGGGGAATTGAGTATTCTGTTTTAACACAGAGGGATACGGAGGTTTCACGGAGGAACACGGAGGGATTGCTAGTCTATCTTAGGGGTTAAGGAGAGCATAATTTTGAGAATATCGTTTAGGAGTCGAGGCTCTCAATCCATTTTTTGATGACTAAGGCTCGCTCGAAGTCTGGTTGATTGAGGTAGATTGATTGTAAATTATTCAACATTCTGAATAAAAACTGTCGATTGGTAATCGGTTGGAGGAGTTCTGGTGGGAGCGCAGGAATATCCTGTTGATAGATATTCATCATTTTTTGGCGACAGTCTTCAGTGAATAATATCTCACCGCGATCGAAGGCATCTACAAAGATCTCGGAATCTTCAAAGTCAGGACGGATCAGAAAATGCCCTGGCATTCCAATTCCCACCATTGGGAAGCCGATTCTTTTGGCAATTTCTAGATAAATCAGCGCTAATGTGATGGGAATTCCAGTCCGTCGATCGATGACATCGTTGAGGAAGCTATTACAGGGATTATAATAGTCAGTCCCATTACCATAAAATTTCAATTCTGCGTAGAGATATCGATTGATAGCTTGGATTATTTTTAGCGGAGATTGAGTTTTGGGCATTTTTTGAGCTACTTCCGCACCCATCAAGTCTAAAGCTTTCAGATATCGATCGATCTCTAAATCTGGATACTCAATTTGGGCGATGTATAGTGCCGCTGTTGACAAGTCAATATCTGGATCTGGTTTATTTATTTCAGTTATGAATCGATTTAGGGGATTAGTCATTTGATGGATGGTGGATATTATTAGTTAGTGTAAGGTGTGCTTAGTAGTGCAGAAAAGTATTTTAGTTGCTAATAAGAAAATAAAGTCCCAGTAGGGTGGGTATTGCCCACCAACATCATTATCGATTTATCAAGATAAATATTTAGCGATTGTGCATTGAATAATATAATATTTTTAGATTTAAGTTCGATCGATTGAGGAAGAGATTACTCGATCGATTAAAATAGTTTAAATTCTTTTTGCTACGGCTGCAAATGGTCTGTGGGCAGTGCCCACCCTACTGGCTCGACTACTGGCTCGACAAGGCTAAAATTGTGGGTAAGAGTTAGAGATCGAAGCCATGAGCAACCCGAATATTAAGTATAGAGTAGAACTCACACCAGGGCAGCGGGAAGAACTGATAGAAATTAGTAAAAATGGTAAAAAAACAGCAAAGCAAGTGAATCATGCAAATGTACTATTGATGGCAGATGATGGAGCTATAGCAGGAAGATGGAGAGACGTAGATATCAGCCAAGCGTTAAACATACATATTAATACAGTTGCTGCGATTAGAAAGAAATTTGCAATCGAAGGAATCAAGCCAACTTTACAAAGAAAGAAGCGAGAAACACCACCGAGTCCATCTAAATTAGATGGTAAGCAGGCAGCACATTTAATTGCAATTAACAGCGAATTCAACACTAAACTAGCAGACACCGCCTACAGTGCAACGCCCGACAGCGTAGCCTACGGCAAATACGACCTACTCACCACCATCTCCTCCACAAAATACTTTTCGGCACCACCAAGGTAGGGCGTATTAGCGACAGCGCGAGCGTACCAAAGTTGAAAACAGAACCACAGATATAGAATCGATCTACCTAATTATGAAGATCTTTTCCAGATCCATATTTCCACGCTTGCAGCAGTTGTTGATAATAATATTGTTGCGGTGGTGGCAGTTGGGCGAGTAATGGGCTAACTAATTTGGCAAGTGGATAGAGTTGGCTATATGTGCCTAAATTTAGATAGTTAATCAGCCAATCGAGTAACGTCACAATCCCCACATGGGGCACGACGGGAATGACAGCTTGGGGATTGGTAAGCGAGGTTTGAAATAATGTACGAGAGAGTGCGGGAAACTGGACGACATCTTGAAGGAAAGGACGCAATACATCATCACCTAAATGTTCCATCGACTGAAATACCGCTGCTAATAAATTGTTAATTCGATCTGGATGGACTTTTTGCTCGATCCCGACGCTCATGGCTCGTTGGAACATCCAGGTAACGGCGATGTTTGGCTGATAAGGTTGTAGTAGTTGGAGATCGTTATTGCTTAGTGCGTCCGCTTGAAGTGCCATTTCAATCCCGTTAGTCAGTCGGGACAAATGCCGAATCATCGCTCCAAATCCACCGAAGCTAACGGGAGATTGACTACCACTACTATCACCAATTAATAGTACTCGGTTCCACACTATTTTTAGGGGACTATCGCGATAGGATGGAAAGCAGCCAAATAGACACCGCTGAAAATTTAGTTGGGCTAATTCTACCTGTTGATATGTAGGCAATAATCGCAAGTATTCATCGAATAGGAACTCGACACTAAACCGATCGGGATGTGCATCTAAATAGGTAAATAGATAAGTCGTACGCCCATCACGGGCGGGAAATGCTTCCCAAAAATACTGACATTGATGTTCGATCGGGGTAATCGATGCAAAAATATCACCCGTTTGATTTTGCTGGTATCCCGTCGCACAACTTCCTACCACCAGACAAATTCCCTCTGGCTTGACACCAGCTCTAGCTTGGGCTGCAAGCGGCGAAAAATGTCCCATCGCATCGATAAATAACTTACTTGTGAGCTGCCCATCTCCCACCGTAATTTCTACCCCATTTGGATGAATCGTCACTCGATCGCACGATCTAAACTCTAGTAACTTACCGCCATCCTCCAAAAATTTTGCCTTGAGAGTAGCGAGTAAATAGATCGGATCTACGCCAACATTTAAGACATCTCGCACCCAGATATCGGGAGTATTCGGAAAAGAGATCCGTGCGGGGTTATATTCAGTGACGATCGCGATCTCTAATTCTGCCGCAGATAGTAGTTCCATCTCCACCAATACCATCAATTCTGTACGTGAGATATTCCACTCCTGCGCTCTCCCTTTCAATTCTCCCCGCTCGATGACGGCTACTTTAAAACCGCGTTGCTGGAGAGCCGCCGCCAGGATAATTCCCAGGGTACCACCAGCGATCGCCAGATCGAAATCGATAGTTTTTAAAAATTCATCGCTTGAAACGACCATTTCACGTTGGGAAATCTGTCCCTGACGCAAATTTCGCCACATTTTATCGACTCGAGCGAGATTGGCAAAAGTATCAGCAGGAAATTTGGCAGCCATGTCAGCAGCGATCGGCATAGAATTAGAACAGAGAACTACTCACTATGGTAGATCGTATGGATACTGAATCTCAAGCACGACTACTGACGAAAATTCTAATCGGCGTTGCTTGGCTCGATGGTGAAATCCAACCGCAAGAACGCCAATATCTATCCAAAGTTGCCCAAACATATCACATAGATCGGCACATTGAGATCGAGCCATTGTTGACTGGTACGAGCAAAGTTACAGCAGCAGAATGCGAACAGTGGATTCAAGACTATCTCGGCTCTAAATCGATTTATGATGATGATTTCCTCATCGAAGCAATTAGCGGTTTAATCTATAGCGATGGGGATGTTGCCGTTTCTGAAGCAACACTCTTAACCCGCATCCAATCAGTACCAGCTCCAGTACAGCCAAATCAGCCGTCCTTAATTACTAAACTTCGGCAGCTTTATCAGAATTGGCTTCAGAATACCTAACCTCTATCCCCTAATTGAATGGCTCGTTCCTTATCAAACC
>Ga0209390_10008096_pt1 | contig 13154 bp, 10 predicted proteins | sample BON01_FD_187212 | JGI IMG/M metagenome (GOLD analysis project Ga0209390, IMG submission 187212) | Freshwater microbial communities from Lake Bonney liftoff mats and glacier meltwater in Antarctica - BON-01 (SPAdes) (version 2) | ecosystem: Environmental > Aquatic > Freshwater > Ice > Glacier... | reverse complement strand
AATGATCAAGGACGAGATACACGTATCTAACCTTAAACCATATTATACGCAGACCGATTTGGTACCCGTCGAGATGGATGAGTATTTAATAGACTCTCTGCTCGATCGCCGAGGCCTAGGCAAAGATCGTCAATATCTAGTCAAGTGGCGAGGCTATTCTAGGAAAGAAGCCACATGGGAGCCACGTACCGAACTCGTACGTCGCTGTTCCGATATGCTAGATGCTTACGACCTACTACCCACCCGTAAACCTAAACACGGAAGAGCTCACCTACAGTATTCCCTCCTCGGTCTTCGGCCCAGGAAGTAACACCATCTGACGACCCTGCACTTCAAGACAGGTCAGCAGGTAGGTTCTCTCTCAGGAAACGGGCACCAGTGCGGTATAAAGAAACCGCTAGTAATAAGGTTAACGCTATCTACCATCCGGTAAGCACATACAAGACTGATACACACACAGTCGAGTACGAACCTCTTTCAGCCATCTTCAAACTCGGCGAGTGGTATTATTATACCACCAGATATGTTGGCGGCCCTCGTTGGCCTTCCCAAACTTTTTCACCCCAGGAGCTCACTACTCCTCCCTTTTCAGAAGCTAGAGATGATGCTATGAGAAAGGTAGGATTGTACGAACTCGACCTGTACGCAGATGCAGCACTCGTTTGGAATAACGATAACAAGCACCTGTGGTACCCAGACAAGCGGATTATTTATGTTTAAAGACTATATTAATATTATACCTTTCATTTTATTTACCTATACCATTACGAATGTATGTCCAAAAATATTCCCCATTGTTAAAAATCTGCAAAAGAGAGACGCATGAATACCGGGCATTGATCCGCCAAACACTGACGAAGCAAAACTTCCGTAAAAGGGAGAATACAAAGGTGGGTATTTGTGTAGAACCTTGCACCCATAGGGGGTTCATACCCCCGAGCACGTTTACTACGCGCTGGATGCCAGTTCTGTGCTTCCGTGATTATAGTCACGATCTCTTAAAACTTAGAATAGATATGGAGCCTTCTACGAGGGATTCACTATCGTTCATACTTAGCAATACCTCGCTAAGTCTGTTCTATTTTTACCAATGATGATCATTTTGTTTAGCTAACAAGATTATACATATACGGACCTACACCTTAATGATATTACGTATGACGATACGAACGGTAGCCTTTAGGCTAGTTATTAATTTTTACTTTCATAATAGGGATATTTAATCGGAACCAGTTTCAAAGCCAGTAGGCAGGAAACAAAATTAAACTCCAAAGCCTGGAAGGCGGAGCTTAATTGAACCGATCGTTTCGAAACCAGTAGGTAAGAAACACAAAACAACAGGTGATATTATCTAAACCTAGCCCAGCTAGTTAGATAATACAAACCAAGATCGGATGATAACTAAAGTGTTATCACAGATTATTCTCTTTCGACCACAAGTCGCACGGGAATTTTTTTTAGTGTCAAGCTTTCTTTTATTTTTAATTTATTTCTATCGTATTTTTATTTTTTATTCTATATATACTTACCTTTAGAGCTATATAGATATTTACTTTATGATTACTGTACGCGGTGAAATAGAACCGGGACATGCATAAATACTTATAGTAATAGCACGGCCGTTCTTACTGGATACATGTTGTGACACCCAGTAGCGTACGTCACTATACTTTATCTATGAAAAGTATTGGAGACCTATTCGATAGTACTTTAATTTTATCTTATTATTCTATTTAGCCTCCACTTGTCTAGTATCGGATTCAGTATACATACTTAGTTATGCTTGCTCAACGGAGTTTCGATCTTAGTCGGGGGGTGTCGCATCCGCGAGAGATATAGAGCCCTAAGGTATTACCTAAAGCTCTATACTTGGGGGTAAGACGAGATAACCATATTATTTAGCACTTAGTAGACAGTAAACCAAGACGTACTGCCACTGAGGCGACGCTACGACTTTAAGGCCGACTACAGGCACGGGCACGACGAGGCGACCTCTACAAGGCCAACTCGATGTACAGGAACAGGAAGACGCAGAGCGTCTCGGATACCCAGTTATATCCCCCTTATATAGCAGTTGAGGACCGTGCGAGCTGGTGTTCTTACGAACACTGACCGCGGCCACTTAGCTTATATGTACTGCTGAGATGTAACCTGGGCAGTCAAACCCAACGACGAGGCCAGTGCGCACCGGCCTCAGTCATCATCAGCACAGGAATCAGTAACGGTTTACAGGCACCTATACCCCCCAGAATAATCGTCTATCTTCCAGAGTAACAACTAAGGTTAAACCTTATTCCTTACTCTCTAAGATAACGGCCCCCTCATAATAGATATATACCCAGATTTGTGTGAATGACCATTTCGGATGCGCGACAGTTCAGCCGAGCGACGGCCTCAGCGTGCCGACTAATCATCTTCGACGAAACCAACCAACCACCCCAGCAACGCAGCCATTGCAACCCGCGCCTCGGCCACCATGCCGAGGGCGCCCCAGTCTTTTGAACCGGCGGGCTCCGGCCTGAACACCAACCAACCCAGAGGGGTCATGAACTTCTAGTCGACGATCAACCCGCTCGCGTCATCTGACGTGGGCGGGACGGCTGGCCATGTTGCCGCGGCGTGTGTTAGCGCCCGCGGCGAGTGTGATTGCGAGCGCGTGCGCGACGCGCGCGATGCCAGTTGCATACTTCCCCCTACAACCCTGTCTCCACGGGCTTGACAAGTCGTAGTTCCACATTATAGCTCAAAGTTCTCAAAATTGCGAAACATTTTTGGGTTAACCCAAAAATGTTTCGGGTTAACCCTGACTCGTATTATAGTGTATTATCGCTGTATTATAGATTTAGCGATTTTGTCATAAGACTTATAATACAGAGATAATACACTATAATACAAATACACCCAATAATACCGATAGATACCAAATCTGATAAGAAACGGGCCCACATCTGATAAGAAACGGTCCCCTACCCGCCAGGAGGCGGATTCGGATGGCCTGCCGGAGAACTATGCTGGCTACGACGTGAATTAGTAGTCTTTGACTACTAATCTACGTCTGGCCGTCATAGTTCTCCCTGGCTACGGCGATGGCCAGGAGGCGGATTCAGATGGCCTGCCGGAGAACTATGATGGCTACGACGTGAATCTTGGTTGTTCTGTAGCATACTATATAGCGTGCTATAATGCTATATAGCCTCCGTCAGATGCTACAGTCACTATAGCATAGCTATACTTTTTCTTACATTTAAACCACGTGTTGGCCCTAAAATAGAATTCTCCCGATAGGCAACTTCCGGGTGGACCCGAGCCGCGAGCGCCGGCGCCGGATGCCGGGCGCCATGGTTTTGCGGCATCAGGGTGGTGTGTGACGCCTCCTGTGTGTTATCTATGCTCCTCTGGCCTCTGGCTGCTGTCGGGGGGGTAGTGTTTGTTAACCGGTAACCGGCCCGCCCCAGCCGCGGCTCAAAGTCTGAAAGCTGTGTTTAAACACCAAAATTTGCCCTAGGATAGTATAGTACTATAGTATAGTAGCTATATAGCATATAGCACCCCCCAATGCTACAGATGCTATAGGCTACAGAACAACCAAGACGTGAATTAGTAGTCTTTGACTACTAATCTACGTCTGGCCGTCGTAGTTCTCCTGGGCCGCGCTGTGTTAGGCGTGCCGGTGTGGCCCGGGAGAACGATAGTGTACTAAAAAAAAAAAAAATAGCTGCTAGCTGCCCCTACAGGAAATCTCGAAGAATGAATCCCAATAGTTAGGCGGCAAGCTGTGCTCTGGTTAGGGTTAACCCGCTGTAAGGCAGTGGGGTTAACTCGGGTTAACCCGCTGTAAGCCAGTCACTCTAATAAACTAGAATATCACTATTATGGTCCTTACCGAGTCGAAGAGGCCTTAGGCTCCGGCAGATACCTCGTACGAGATTTAGAGAATAAAATGGTTAAAGGCGAGATACATGTATCTAACCTCAAACTGTCGGGTTAACCCTTAACCCTCTCAGGGTTAACCCGCGGCAGACCATGTCTCCAGGCGAAATCGCGACGTGGGTATCCTGGGTACGCGTTGTGTCAGCAACGGCGTCGCTCTGAGACTCCAGGGTAGCGTCCCTAGCGGCTGTCCAAGAAGTAAGCAGTCGGTTGTGAAGAAGTTCTGCGTTCTGCATATTCTCTAATAAATGCCGGCAGGTCATCCTTTGCTGTTACATCTGCCACAGCGCGGGGATCCCCTATTTGCGAAGGAAGCCGAAGCTCCCGTCCATACAAGAGCAAAGCGGGTGATTGACTAGTTAAACGGCTAGGGGAAGAACGCATATGCTCATAAGAAACAAAGGTAGATGGTCATCCCAGTGAGAGCCGCCTTCGTTGGTAGCACGTGCCAGGGCAACTAAAGTTTGTTGGGCGCGTTCTACTAATCCTACACCCTCGTGGTGTGGGCCTCTGTAGGTGTTAACTCGGTACCGGTGAGTTTAAGAATAGTAGACGTAAGGTCGCCAACGAAGTTAGAGCCTGAGTCGCTGCGGAGCTCTCTAGGTGTACCATGGCGGCGGACTACGCCTGATAAGTAAGTGTGTAATACTTGTTCTGAAGTCGGGTCGGTATTAAAAGGTGTCGCCTCTATCCATCTGCTTAAAGAGTCGATGAAGACTAACAACTTAGAATAGCCCCGCTCGCCTTTTATATAGTCATGTGTCGGCGCCATTGAGACGACGTCAACAAAGACTCTGATACTCTATCAAAGGGGTAAGAACCAACGGGAGGGCCTTTGGGTGCGGCCGGCCTCCTAAAAGTTAAAAGGGGGTTTAGCCAAGGTGCACTTGTGACACTCCTTATTAACATGTGTATAAATATCCTTCGACTGGCCTGACCAGTAATATCGGGCCCTTAGAACTTGTGCCATGCGGGTTGATCCTAAGTGGCATAGGTGCTCATGGAACAAAATTAAATCAGACTGGCGCAATGAAGCAGGTACGTATAGTGTCCAAGAGAGACACCAACTACAGATTGCCCATTAGTAGTTGCCCCCTTCCGGTATCGCCTGGTCTTCGCCCATATTCCCGCACCTCGCGATTAGCGCATCTGAGAGGATCAGTTAGTCAGAACACATCAATGTATTCATCAACCGTGAGAATCTTCTAAGAAGATCTTCCGGTTGATGATATCTCGCTGTGTGTAGAGTGTTGCGAGATTAGAGGCAATCAACGCGTAGCTTCTCATTGTTACGTTCGAGCATCAGTCGCAGCTTCTGTCCCCGTTGCTGTGCAACGTTTTTGTTCATCCCGCTCGAGAGCCTGACAGCCGTCCTCTACACGGCCATGTCGACCACCCGCGCTGAAGTCGCCGCCGCCGAAGCCCTCCAGAGCCCTGCGGTGGCCTGCTATCTTTGGCTCAGAGTACCACATCTCTGGTGACGCCTCTTCAATCATCAGCTTCTTCCAGAAAGTCGCCGAGCTCTCCAAGTCCAAGGAGACGCTCGCCGCCTTCCTTCTGTCGGGCGGCCGCATCGTGCCGTCGGCCAACTTTTACTACACACACCACCAAGTCCGCCTACGCTCACATGGCAATGGAGTACTTGCGACGGGCTACGGCTGCGCCTGGGGTGGGACGTCTGACCTTCCTCCCTTCCGAGACGGCCGCCGCTTACGACGCGCTGCCGCCTGCCGCCTTTTCCAGTCTCCCAGTTGCGTGGCCCGCCGGCGCCTTGTCTTCGTCGGGCACGTCTGTCCACACCGCGTCGCCCGCCGTCACGCCCGCTCCGACCGCCCACCACTCACCACTCACCGCCACCGCCGCCGAGCTAGTTGCGGCGGCGAATGCTGCAGCCACGGCCGCTGCCGTTGCTGCGGCCGCCGACGCCGCCGCCGCTGCTGCAGCCGCCGCCGCCGTGGGCACCGCCCCTCTCACCGCCGCCGCCCTCTCCGCTGCCGCGACCGCCGCCGCCGCCGGCGCCGTCGCCTTAGACACTGCCGCTTGCAAACTCGCCTCCTGGGTGGTCACCACGGTTAACCGCAGCCTTGCGACGTACCTTCTCCGGATGATCCAAGACACCGAGCTGGCTGTACGCCTCTACGATGACACCAAGGGCGACGGTTTCAAGATGCTGCTGGGCATGGAGAAGTACGCTCTCTTGATGGTGACCGGTCAAAGGGCGCACATCATTTTCCTCCAAGCTAGCGCGGCCATGTTGGTCCTTAGGTTCGCACCGAAGGCGGGTGACGCGGCCCACTCTTTCCTTGAACGCAGTCTCGGATGGGTGGAGATTGCGCGTTGGGCGCCAGGTGCGTGCAACGACGACGCTCGATACGATGTTTTGCGCCAGTTTGTTATGAAATTGGACGAAAGGTCAAAGTCAAAGACCTCCATCAAGGTCTACCAGACGTTTCGCAAGGCCTCAATCACAGGTTGCGCAATCATCCCGAGTGGGCAGCGGGCCGACGAATACGAGACGGACATTCGTTTAGCGCTGCTGGCGTTGGACGAGGAGGACTGTGCCATGGCGACGAACAAGCAGCAAAATGCTTACATGGCCCTGCTCGTCGGGCCCAGCTCGAAGCAGGAGTTGGAGCTCACCAAACTCAAGGCCGAAGTGGCTTTCCTCTGGTCGGCGGCCGCCCGCCCACCACCAACGGCTCGCGCCGCCATGCCGCCGCCCTCCGCGGCGCTCTCTGTGTCGGTCGCCCCCACCCCCGTCGTGCGCCGCGCCCAGCCGCCGCCGTCGAAGGCCAAGCCCAGCCCCAAAGTCGACGTCTTTAGCTGGGGGGACGGTATGACGATGCGCAACAACTGTGTGTCGAATCCGGTTGACAATGGCAACGGATTGGGCAAGGGCAAACATCTCCACCGCGAGTGCAAAGTCAAGCCTACGCCGCGCCCTCTTCGTGGCCCGCCACAGGGTGCAGGCGCCGGAGGAGTCGACCCTGCCACGCACAACGCGCCGCGGCCGGCGACTGCCAAGGTTGCTTCCCCCAGCATCTCCTGGGCCGACTCTGTCGTCCCCGCTCCAGCTCTCGGCGTCTCCACGGCAGTCCCTAACAACCAGCAGTATGCCAGCGACTTCCCAGGGCAGTTTGACGAAGCCTACCTGGATCTGTATACAGTGGCTGCGTCGGTCAGGGCTCCGGGCCCCGCAACCGGGGGCGTACCCGCCCTGGCGATCACTGCCGGGGACCCGGACCCGTGGTCGGATACTTACGATCCCTCTGGCTACTCGAACGAACGATGGTCTCACGCCTGCTCTTTCGGTGCGAGTCGCGCCGTCGACCGCCGCGCCTGCTACATCTCCGCCAACCGTCGCCGCCAATACCGCCGAACCACCTCCGCCTGCCCCGCACCCTCCTCCCGTCGCCGTCAACACCGCCGGCCCGCCGCCGCCTACACTGCCAGCCACGTCCCCGCCCTCGGCCTCGCCCTCAACGCCGCCCTCGACGCCGCCGCCGCCGCCGCCCTCGACGCCGCCGTCGCCCTCCGCGCCCGCTCCTGCCCAGCACCCTCCGCCCATCTACCTCGCGCACGCCACGCCTTCTGACCTCACGGCTCCGCCGTCTCCACCGCCATTGCCTCTGCCCGGCATCGCTGAATGTGAGGTTCCGGGATGTGTGAACGATCGTTACAACGACGGTATGGCCCTATGCTGCTCAAAGCGCTGTGCAACGGTCTACGCCGCGCTGATCGAGCCGCCGTTTTGCGCTGTACCTGATTGCAAGGCGATGGTCTACGTCAACTTAGATCTCAAGATCGTCCGGGACTACTGTTGTATCGACCACGCACGGCTCGACGCGCGTCGCGCGGCGCGTTCACTTTTGCATGCGATGGGCCCGATGCGACCCACGGCGTGTCATCGTGCGTACTGGCGACCTGTTCGAAGATACCCACGAATGGGAGCGAGTTCTGCTGCATCGCGCACGCCTACGCGGTTGTGCCCTCGGTTCTGCCCTCGGTGGCCACTACGCCTCCCCCAGCGATTCCCATGTCCCACTCGGACCCGTTCGGCGCCGGTGCTGAGACCGCCGCTGCAACCGTCGCCGCGGTCGCCACCGCCGCCACCGTGTCTATGGCATCCCTCCGTGCGAGCCTCGCAGAGCTTCAAGTGGAACTGGTGGCGCATCGATCTGAGTATGACGACCTCCTCCGACGCCAAGCGGAGGCATCCCCCCCACCCTCGCCGCCTCAATCGCGCCCTTCGACGCCCAAATACTTTAGCTCCACGGAGCCGGCTCGACCACCGCCACCACCCCGCGGGCTTGTCAGCGCAAACACCCGCTCCGCCACCGCCGCCACCTCCGCCCACGCCGTCGCCGCTGCCGCCACCGCCGCCGCCGCCACCGCCTCCGCCGTCACCACCGCCGCCACTGACACCTTGTGCACCACCGCCCACCCTGCCTTCACTGTGGCCGCCAACGCCGCCGCCATCACCACCGTCGCCACCGCCGCCCCCCCGGCCACCGCCCGCCCCGCCATCGCCGCCGCTGCCACCGCCGCTGCCAGCCTCGCCTCCGCCGCTGCCGACAACCGCCCAACCGCCACCTCCGCCCACGCCACAATCGCCGCCACCGCCGCCACCCACGCCACCGACCTCCCTGCTGTCGCCGCCGTCGCCACCGCCACTACTGTCACCGCCGCCACCATCGCCGGCCGCCGCAAGCGCTTCTGCCAGGGGTACGTCTACACCGCCAGGGATAAAGCCTTGAAAGTCTTGTTTCTCACGACTAAGGTCACGTTCGTCAAACGTGAGACCCCGTCCAGCCACACGCGCGCCATGTCTGCCATGATGGGAACCGAGCCGCCACCACCGCCCCCGCCTTCGGCTCCGCCATCTCCCGTGTCCTCCCCCGAGCCGTCCCGGCCCTCAACGCCTTCCGACTTCCCACCGCCGCCCGCCCCGCCCGCCCGGCTTCTCGAGCCCCTCCCCGCTTTTCCAAGGCCGCCTGCTCCTGCGACCTACGCCGCCCCCAACTGGTGGGCGGCTGCTGACAGGGTTGGCGGCGACATGCGCACTAGGATTGCTGAGCTGAAACATGCCATCGTTCGGCTCAAGGATCACAATGACCGCCTCCGCCGGGCCATGGTGATGCACACCACCATCAACAGGATCGCTGCCCACCAGATGCAAGTGCTCCTCCGCGAGGATGATTGGGACGCTACCCTCGAGCCCCGCTCTACTTTTCATACACCTGCGTCAACGCCGGCGCCCCATACGGTGTGGTCCCGCGTGCTCAACGCCTGCCACAATTGCTCAGGTAATCCAGTGGACACCGGCAACGGCCACGGACCTGGAAACCATCTTCACCGCCACTGCACGCGCGCGCACCTCCCGCCGACGCGGCCAGCCACCGGCACGGCCATTACTGTCGCGACGGTTGTCGCCATGTCAACCCTCCCCCCTGCCGCCGCTCATGCCGCGAGCCCCACCCTCAACGCCACCGCCGCCGCCGCTGCCACCCCGCCCGCCGTCACCATCGACACCGTCGCCGCCGCCAGCCCCACCGCTGCGGCTCACCCTGCCGTCAACACCGCCGCCACCCAGCCTGCCGCCGCCATCAATGCTGTCGCCGCCGCCGCCAGCCCCGCCGCCGCCGCTCGCCCCTCGGGTTAACCCTTAGCCCGCCCGCTGTCACCTTCAACACCGTCGCCGCCGCCGCCACCGCCAGCCTCACCGATGCAGCTCGCCCCGCCATCAACACCGTCGCCACCCAGCCCGCCGCCGCTATCAACGCTGTCACCGCCGCCGCCGTCGCCAGCCCCGCCGCCGCCGCTCGCCCCTCAGCCAACGCCACCATCGCCGCCGCCACCACTGCCCGCCCATCCGCCGCCGACCACTCTGCCCTCTCACCCATTGAGATCCACCTCGCAGCCACCTACGGCCCCGGCATGTACCACGACGCTCAACCGCCGCCGCCCCCGCCTTCGGCTCCGCCTTTTCCCTCGTCTTCCCCCGAGCCGTCCCGGCTCTCGACGCCTTACGATGCCGCCGCCGCCGCCACCGCCACCGCCCGACGCCACCGAGGCCGCTGCCGCCGACTCCGCCGAGGCCGCTGCCGCCCCATACGCTGTCGAACCGCCACCGCCTGTGCCGCCCACCCCCACGCTGACCCACCAGCCGCCGGCGCCGTTCTTCTCTGCGCTCTGGCACATAACCCACGCCGCCTGGAACGCTACGATGCACGCGCTTCACGGCAACGGCCTCCTCGCGCCGGTCGCACCAGTTGCCATCAACTTCGCTTACTCATGGCACATGACTCACGCGGCTTGGAATGCGCTCATGCACGCCCTGCATGGCAACGGACCCTCCACCCCACTTCTTTTGGCACTCTTCTGGTGCTACGGCGATGTCTACGTGGCTATTGCTGTTATCCACTGCCTATGGCCGGACCCGCCGTGGTCATTCATGGCTAGACACAACGCGCCGCGGCACCCGTGGACTGACTTCCCGCCGGCGCCGCGCGTACTTTCTGCACAGCCACCTGCATCTCGCGAGCCGCGCTGGCAATCTGGCCGCCCACCGGAGCCGCCACAGATATCGTTCACCGACCATTTGGGCCGCGACTCCGCCATGGGATGCCGCCAACGTGGATCTGGAGGGCCCCCTGGGCCTTCTCGCGACATCTCGCGTCTTGTGCGCGAGTACGCAGCGCAATGTGTTGCGAATCAACATCTGCCGTCGGATCCGTCGACGCCACCATCGCCATCGCCGCCGTCGCAATCGCCGTCAATGTCGACGCCGCCACCGCCCTCACCGCCATTGCCGCTACCACCACGGCCGCGGCCACCATCGAGGTGGCTATCAACACCGCCGCCATCTCCACCATCACCCCGGCCCAAGGCGGCGGCGTGTACGGCGGGCTGTGCGGCCGCGTGTGTTCCGCGCGCGGCGGGCGCGGGGGTGGCGGGGCGGGTGGGTAGCCGAAGGGCTGCAGGTGATTGGCTATCGCTGTCTTCGGGTTAAGGGGTTAACCCCTGAACGGGTTAACCCTAACCGCTAAACTTGCTAGGAAACGTGGTATAAAAGGGGGAGCGCTTAAATACTCGTGAATAACTTATGGTTATAGGAACACTCGGTCTTCTCTTCAAACCATGGTCTCCTTTATCTTAGTTCCGAGGGAATCAGCCGCTGTGGCCGTTCCAAAACCGTACTCAATTTGATTATAAATCATTCAGTTTGAGGGCACAGGTATACATTTCGTTAACGCTCCCTTAGTAGTTAGTTAGAGCCAATGCGCTAGAGCAGCGGAATTAAAATATGCTACTTATATAATATAAATAATGCTTGCTACTGGCGCTGCATCTACATACTTAGCCATAGAGCCAAGCTTTCTTGCTAGCATGCCTTGTGCCTGACAAAAAGAAAGAAAAAAAGGGAATTGCGTTATTGGCATTATTGCTACAGCTACAGGGACTAACAGCGGCGTCTAGCGGAACACACACACCCGCTGGTGGGAAGAGCAGTCTAGTCTGGCGCCGTCTGGCGCGCCCGTCTGTAGGGGATGCGGGGAAGGCTACAGTACCGGAAGGGAGCCGCAGTGACTGTCCAGAGATACCGGCGGGGTCTCCGTGACGAAATGTTAAGACATCCCCTTAGAAAAGTGTCTGCTTTTTTCGAAATCGGTCGCTGTGTGATCCCAACACTCATCTCGCGGACCATGCTGGGCAGCTTGCCGACGTCGCGTTGCGAGGACTGGTGCCACGGTGGCGCGCACGCCGGGTCTTGCCTCTTGCCGACCAGCGTGCACGGCGGCGCGTGCTCGAACTGCTCCTTCTGCGCGGCGCACAACGAGACGGCCTACGCGACCATCGTCTACGGAACGGGCGCTCCCGGATTGCTCTCAGCTTGTTCAGCGCGCGTCCTGGGAGAGGCGCTCAAGTCCATCGATCCGAGCCGGCACCGCATCGTCATTGTGGACGATACCGTGCCGCAGACGATGCGCCAACTGCTCACCGACGGAGGGCTGTGGACCACCTTTGAAACTGAGCGTCTGGACAGCGCCGGCCGCAAGACGCCCCTCTGGACCCTTCCCTTCCGCCGCGTTTTCTTCATGGACGCCGACGTCTTCCCCATACAAGGGGTTGGCGAGGGCCCGGCCGCGGCCGAGCGGCGCGCGAGGCGACTGAACGATCTGTGGCGCAACCGCGCCCGGGTCGTCGCCACGCGCGATTGTCGGGCTGGCAACAGGCAGAGCCGCTGCCTCAACTCCGGCGTGCTAATGATCGAGCCGGACCCGCAACTGGTGCGCAAGATCGACCAGATGGTCAGCATCCGGCGCGAGTGGCAGGCGTCTGGGCACGAGCAGAATTTCAACCAGTTTCATGCCGGACACGTCTTTGAGCGCTGCCCGTTTGGTTACGACCAGCCGCCTATCAATGCAGCCCTGGGCGTGGAGTGGTCCGGCTTCCGTGGACAGGACACCTGCCACAACGGGCTCGTGCTCGGCCCTTTGCTCGGGCCCTACTGCCTGCAGGGCGGCGAGTCCGGCCCGGGCGTGCGGGACTTTTACCAGCGCCACACCGTCTACCACGCGTGGGCCACGTCGACTCCCCTCAGCAGGCTAGATTCGTCCGCGATTGACCTCGGCGACTGCCGGGCCGTGCACAACGAGTACACGCGCGAGTGGTGGACCATCTTTAACAGGACCATGACCGCGCCACAGCAGAAGATGTGCCTGCGCGGCTTCTAGGGCAAATGAGGGGGCAGAAGCCTGCAGGCGGTTTGTCTCTCAAGCTCAGGTCCCTTCGGGGTCCGGGCCCGATATGCTTGGGGATGTAGCCCAGCCTGCGCTACTGCTTGGGCCCACTTCTACGCGGGCTTCTCCAGTTTTGACCGGAATGGCTTCCCGGTATTTATAGGGAGATTAGGTCAGGTTAATCTCGAGTTAGGGTTAGCCCTGCTAGACTGGTATGTGCACTATATGGAGACTGCCTTTCGGGCGATACGTGCTGCCAGCTGGGCAAGTTTTAAGCCGGCCTTGGACCCAGAGATGACCCACCTCGCCAGGGTTCAAGCCAGCGCTTGGGGACGGCGGGCGTGGCGGAGGACGAGTGCACTCGCACCTTCTCGCGCGTGGCCTTGGGAAGCATCGGTGCCAGGATGGCCCACGCCATCGAGGCGAAGCGCGGCGACGCCGGGTTAAATAAATAAAGATAAAGATAAAGATAAAGATATA
>Ga0209390_10008095_pt1 | contig 13155 bp, 3 predicted proteins | sample BON01_FD_187212 | JGI IMG/M metagenome (GOLD analysis project Ga0209390, IMG submission 187212) | Freshwater microbial communities from Lake Bonney liftoff mats and glacier meltwater in Antarctica - BON-01 (SPAdes) (version 2) | ecosystem: Environmental > Aquatic > Freshwater > Ice > Glacier... | reverse complement strand
CCAACGTGACGCCGATTGTGTAGACGTCCAACGGGGTGCCCGTGACGTTGTCGTCCAGATAATGATGCGTCAGCGTGAAGTTCTGTGTCCCCGTCGCACTGGCCGCAAACGTATAGGTTTCCACGTTGTTGGGACTCAGTGAATCGCCCCAGTCCACGGTCAGCGTGAACGTGTCCAGCGTGCCCGGATCCGTGATCGTTCCGGTCAGAGTGGCCACACCGTTTTCGACAATCGCCGCGACCGTGTTCAGTACCAATGTCGGGGCCACGTTGTTGACCGTGACAGTCGTCGTTGCCGTGCCAACGGCCAGATCCTTGTCCTGCACCGACGCACTGATCGTGTACGTGTCAGACGCCGTGCCAGTGACGTTGTCGTCCAGATAATGATGCGTCAGCGTGAAGTTCTGTGTTCCCGTCGCACTGGCCGCAAACGTATAGGTTTCTACATTGTTGGGACTCAGTGAATCGCCCCAGTTCACGGTCAGCGTGAACGTGTCCAGCGTGCCCGGATCTGTGAAAGAGCCCGTGAGCGTGGCGATGCCGTTCTCAAAAACGGCCGAGTCAACATTGACTGCAGTGAGGGTCGGTGCCATGTTGGCCACGCTGATGGTGTAGGTCACAGACCCGGTCGAGCCGTCAAGAACGCTCGTGATGAGACGAACCGTGTATGTACTGTTATCATCCGGCGTAAACGAAAAACTCGCGCCTGTCCCGTTTGTGTAGGCGTTGCCGTCTTTCCAGACGGTCCACGCGTATTCGGCCGCCGCAGCGGCGTCGGGATCGGGGAGCGTGCCCGTCAGGCTGATTTGCGATCCCTCGGCGCCGACTGTCGGCAGGCCGCTTACAGAAGGCGTGACACGATCCGCCGCCGACTCAACCCCGTCGTAGATCACGTTTGTACCGGCGATTTGGTAGACGCCGGAACCGCCGCCCGTCACGGTGTGATCGACGATGCCGGCGGCGCTATCCAGAATCGTGAGGACGTCGGAGAGATCGCCGCCGTTGAAGCGGATCGATCCGATGATGCCGGCGGCCGCCTCGTTGAGATCAACCGTCAGCGTGTTAGCGCCGCCGTTGCCGCCGAAGATCGAGATATCGGCCGCCCCCGAGAGTTCACCGGAAAAGACGATCTCGTCGTTTCTGACGAGTTCCACGTAACTGCCCGTGACTCGCAGTTCAAGCGTGTTGGCGACATCCGACGGAGCGGTATAGCTCAGGTTGCCGTTGCCGCCGTTGACGATCGTGCCGATGCCGAGGTCGCCGATGATCGTGGCGTTCTCGGCGTCAAGTAATCGCACGTACAGTGTTTCGTCGGCCTCGAAACTGCCGTCGGCTCGTACGGCGATACGGATTGTCTTAAGGGCGTTGTCGCCTGCCGCCCAAGTCAGTATGCCTTCGAGCGGGTCTCCGGAAGTGTCGTAATCTTGGCCGAATACTGCCGTTCCTTGACCATCCTGAACCGCGTAACGAACGCTGACGCCATGCACCGACGGAGCCGTCAAACCGACCAGGAACTCAAGATAGGACGTGCCCCCTGCATCGGGCTCAGTAACTTGGGAATCGAAGATGATCAATCGCGGCGGCACGATGTCGGCGACTGCGGTGCCTTCAACTAGATCCTCCAGGTTTTGACCGGTGTAGGCGGCGACGATGTTTTCGATCGTGCCCGCGCTTGCCGTGGACAACGCCGCAGCTATCTCGCCTTGGGCGAGCGCTTGCACGCGGCTCACCGAAGTCAGGAAGCCTACGGTTCCGGCGGGAATGTCGTCGAGGTAGCCGTTCGAGGCGGCGATGACCGTCGCCGCGCCGCTCAACACATCGCCAGGCAGCGTTGGCCCGCCAGCGCGATTGAGAGTGCCTTCAATGATCGATTGCACGACGAAGGCATTACTCAGGTCGAGCGAGGAACCGGCGGTTGCGATCTTGGCCGCAAGATCCTCCGCAGCGAATCGCCCCACGAGATCCGCCGAGGGCGCGTTCGCTAACCCGGCGATCAGCCGGGTGACTTGCACGAGGGTGTTCTGGACCTTGGAACTGGCGATTTCTACAGGCAAGGCGTCTGCATTGCCGGCGAGCACTTCGTCGGTCGGTCGGAAGACGGCCAGATCCACATCCGGCAGATTAAAGGCTTCGCGGACACGCAAGATCGACTGCTCGACCGTCATACCGTGGTTGTTGACCAACTCGGCCATGAGCGTCGACAGGGGCGTGATCGCCCACACGCCGATCGGGGCGACAAGGGGCGCCGCCAGCGGCAATCCCGTCGTACTGTTGATGCCCCCGATCGCTACGATCTGTCCTTCCTCCGTGCCGATGACGCCGTCTTCGTCGAGGTCGAACTCGTGCGGTATGACGATGGCCAGCGTTCCATCGGCGGTAGTGGTGAAGGCGACTTCACTCGGTTCATCGTCGTCCTGAAATCCGTTTCCGTTGAGGTCCAGGAAATCGAGGATCTGATTCTTGTTTGCATCGAAGAAGATCGTCGCTCCGCTCAGGGGACCGTTGCTGCCCGTGCTGATCGCCAGAGTTCCGACCGGATATAGCAAAGTGTCGTTTCCGGTCCCATTGGAAACGACGCTGGTGTTGTTGCCTTGGACGGCGGTCACGCCGCCGCTCGACCATCCCGTCGTATCGATTGCCAAGTTGCCGATATTTAACGCACCATTGTAGTTGGCCCCCGTCACCGACGCCGCTGGGGCATCGTTAGCCAGGATGACGATCTTGTATGTCCTCTGACCGCCGAGCACCGCCTCGTTGGGTGCGCCCATCGAGAGGATGATCGTTTCGTTTCCCTCGCGGTACGTGTCGTTAGTGATATCGACGGTGAAGGTCGCCGAGGTGCTGCCGGCCGCAATGCGGACGTTACGCGTGGAAATCGTATAGTCCGATCCGTTCCGGGCGGTTCCGGAAAGTCGAATGGGAACATAGACGTCGTACGCGATCTTCCCCGACAGCCGCACGGTCATGCTGATGTCGCCAGTACTCTCGGGCACGCTGATCTCGCTGCCTGTCCCGTAGACCGACTCCCAACCGCGAAAGAATCGATACACTTGGCGTGACGCGCGAGCGAAGTAAACGCTTTGCCGATCGTCGGCGGCGATGCGGATCACCTGCTGCCGGGTTTCGCCGAGCCGCGCATTCGAAGGTGATCCCAGTGAAACAACAATCGACTCGGTGTGCTCGTACACGTTGTCATTGACCGGATTGATCGTGATCTGGGCCGAGGTTTGGCCGGCGAGGATCGTGACCGAAGCCGGAGAGATCGTGTAATCGGATCCTTTTCTCGCGGTGCCCGAAAGGGTGATCGGCACGGTCACGATCTTGTTGGTGGCCGCCGAGAGACGCACGGAAAGCGTGGTCCCGACGCCGTCTTCGGCGATCGTTTGGACATAGCCGCTCGTCGACACCTCGACCAGCGGATCATCGTCGAGAATCGTGACGGTCTGGTACTGCGTGCTTCCCAGTCGAACCAAGTCGGTCGGCGCAGGGCTGCCGAGCCGGAGCGTTACGCTCTCCGAAGGCTCGTTCGCGGCGTCGTTAACGATTCGCAGGGTCGCGGTGCCGGTCGTGGAACCGGCCGCGATCCGGATCGTGTCGGTCAGCAGTTGATAGTCCGCCGCCGTCGCCGAACCGCTGTAGATCGAAATCGGCACGTCAACGTCGTAGCTCGCGACGTTCGACATCGAGACGGTGAGCAGGATGCTGCCGGCATCCTCCCAGACGTTTACACGAGCGGTCGAGAACGAGACGACCGGCAGATCGTTCGCCGCGATCTCGATCACATGTCGCAGCGTCGTGCCGAGCCGCGCACCGTTGCCGTTCGCCCCCGGCGGGATCATCGTCAGTACGATCGACTCGTCGTTCTCGGCGAAGGCGTCGTTCACTATAGAGATCGTGACGGTGGCCACAGTCTGGCCGGCGTCGAAGTGGAATGATCGAACGGCGAGTTGGTAATCCGTTCCTTCGATGGCCGTGCCGGAGAGCGTGAAATTCACGTCCACCGGCAGATGATGCGGCGAAGAGAGCACGGCCGTGACGGTGATCGCGCCAGCCTCCTCAGAGACTTTTCGGTACACGGACGAGAAAGAGACGCTGGGCGCATCGTTCTCGGGAATGATGATGGTATGAACCAGCGGCGCGCCCAGCGCGTCCGAGTGGACGGCACTCATCGGCGAACCCATCGTGAGGATGATCGTCTCGTTCGATTCTGAGACCGTATCGTCGATGATCTGGATGCGCGCCGTGCCCAAGTACTGACCGGCCTCGATCACGATCGAATCCGTCAGGAACTGGTAATCGCTGCCATAGGCGGCCGTGCCGGTCCGAACGAGCGGAATCGTCACGTCCTTGCCCGAGATTTCTGAAAGCCGCGCCGTCACGGTGATGAAACCGGCGTCTTCTCGCGCCGTTTGACTGGTGCTCGTGAAGGCGACGAGCGGCGGCGCGTCGTCGTCAACAATTGTGACGGTATGCGAAGTCACTGTGCCCAGGTTGGCGTTGAGAGGTGTGCCAAGGGAGACGGTGATCGTTTCGGCGAATTCGTAGGAGCGATCGTCGTCGATGAGAATGCGAACCTCGGCCGTCGTCGCCCCAGGAGCGAACAGCAGATACGCCTGACCGACCGTGTAGTCGGAACCGTTTAGGGCCGTTCCCGTCAGCATCACCGGCACGAAAATGCTGGCGTCCGGAAGCGCCTCGGTGAGCGTTGCACGAATGGTGAGCTCGCCGGCCCCCTCGGTCACCGTCTGTTCCGTTGTGACGAAACTCACGACGGCAGTCGAAGACGGCACCCCTTGACCCACGACAACGGCTGTAAATCCCGTAACGACTCCTCCGTCGTAATCCCTGACACGCACCCTAACGGCATAAATGCCGTCGCTCGTGAAAACATAATCCTGGTTAATGACGGCGCTCTCGGCGTAGCTGACAGAGACGGTAGCATCGGGAAGATCATCGCCGTCGAAGTAGAAGTCGAGCAGCAGCGGGTCGAGCCCGGCATCGGTCGCGACAACCGTGACGGTGACGGGTTGCCCGGCCACGATCGGGCCGCTGTTCGTGATGCTGGTGATGATGGGAGCGACATTGTTGACAGTGACGAGCAGCGAATCGGACGCGGTGCCGGCGAATCCATCGCTGACGGTCAAGTTGACCGTATAAACACCATTATTGCGGAAGGCATGAGTCGGACGAGCGTATTGCGTACCTGACAGAATCGTGCCGTCGCCGAAATTCCAGGCGTAGACCAGCGTATCGCCGTCAATATCCGCTGAACTCGCCCCGTCGAATTGGAGCACGCCGCCTTCGACGCCGACGAGATTCACCCCGGCTTCCGCAGACGGAGCGTTATTAGTCGTCGTCACAGTTCTGGACGCGGTGGTGCTCAGGGCATCGCCGGCACGGTCATTGTCGGCGTCAGTCGCGGTGACGACGATTTGAAAAGCCCCCGGACCGTAAGCGTCGAAGTTGAACGTGCCGTTGCTGGCGGCGGACGGGGCGTAATGAATACGGCTGCCGTCCTTATAAACGCTCACCGAGATGGAGCTGATGCCCGAACCCGTGTCGAAAGCGCTCCACGAGAATTGCTGTGCTAAAGAACGGCTCTCCGTCCCCGTCGATCCCCCGAGCGTGACGACCGGTGCGACTATGTCGTCGTCGGTGATCGTGACCGTGCTCGAAGTTCGAGTCGTGGAATTGCCCCGCGTGTCTACCGCCGTCACGATCAATTGATAGGCTCCCAATCCGTCGCTTTTAACCAGAGTCAGCGCACCGTTGGTCGCCGTCGACCGGCGGATTTCGGTGGAACCTCGCATCAGGCGGGCCGTCACCGTCGAGAGATTCGTGTCGGCGTCGGATGCGGTCCACGAGAAACTGTGATCGTGGTTATCGGGATGAGATCCCGAATCGCCGCTGATAGAAACATTAGGAGAAACGCCATTCGTTAATCGCAACTCGAGACGATAAACGCCTTCGGAATTACCGTTGCTGCCGCTGCCGGCTGTATTTGGGTTGTAATATCGGTTATTGAAGGCGGAAATTCCGACGTAATAGTAGCCGTCCGACGGCACGACGAAGGTCAACTCAGGATCGTAGCCCGCGCCGCTGTCGTCGTCATAGGCCAGCTGCGTTCCCGAGGCGTTGAAGACGCGAATGAACGCATCGAGAGTATTTGTCGTCGCTGTGCCGCTGTCGTTAAAGCGAGCATCGATATCCGCGGTAAGCCGCTGCCCGTCCCGAAGATAGACTTTGAAAAGATCGACGTCATTATCGTCGTACGAGTTGTCGCCGATCGAGGCGCTATAGACCGTTTCTCCTCCGACCGTCAGCGAAAGAGAGGTCGCGGACGTCAGCGAATCACCTTCGAGCACGATGCGATCTTCAAGCGTTTCGACAAACAAGCCGTGATTCAGGTTTCTAGCTCTTCGACTTCGGTTCTTTTGCGCTGAGCGTCGAGTTTTCTTACGAAACATTAGGAATCTCCCTAGATAGTAGTGAGGATGTCCGCGAAAGATTGGTCGATCGTTTCGGCCAATCGTGATAGGATCAAAAGGAATCAGTTTAGCGCACAAAATGAGCGCTAAGGGAGAAACTAGGGCCTGTGAGCTGCGTTACTTGCCGGTGACCGCTCGCAGGCCCGGTTGGTGATTATTCCGGTCGTAATCCCGAGTCGCGGTCGTGGCAGATAAATTCCATCTCGAAGTGATCGAAGCCAATCTGTAATGCGCATGAAAACTACCCCGAAAACTTGTGATTGAACCCATACTCGGCGCGCACCGCGAACGGTGGCACGACATAAGCTGTTTTGTCGAACCAAATTTGAATGTCGAAATTATGTATGGAGACAACACGTGTTCGTGCTGCCATCGTCTCTCTGAATAGCAATGCAGGAACCAGCCCGCATTCGTCCGCAGAATTCTGTAAATTATCGCCGCAGGAATGAAACTTTATTTATTGTCACCCTTTTCATGAATCATTCAGACATGTCGTTGTGTGGCTATACCTCGAGAATGTTGCCCCAAACGTCTGGGGGTTCGTGCATTTCACTTAATCCAGCCCAAGAGCCATAGCTGTGAGCGGCCATAGAGGCCACCCAGTTGTGCGTAAGGCAAACTCAAGCTAGCCGAAACGGATTTGCGGCGGCAAACTGTGATGAAGATTTTGACCCAGCCTATTGCGAATACTTTCGAACGGTGCCATCATTGAATCACAGTGACTGCTATCCTTCCGGCGGAACGTTGCCCTTCCGGTATAAACGAGGACGCAGTCCCTTAAATGTTTTTCAGACTTTTTTGGAATTTCCCAACCCGCGCGAAAAAAAAGTTGTAGTTGTAGTTGCAGTGAATGCTGCTTGCGTGGGAGGTTTGAGATTTGGGGACGTTGATGAAAGATGTATCCGTTGAAACTGTGGAAACACTGATCAATGACGCTCGGCAGGGTTCGGGTTCCGGGCTCGGGCGGTTGCTTGAATTCTTCTGCCCCGCGCTAACCAATATGGCGAGTCACGAAGTCAGTGGCGAACTGAGTTGCCGTATGTCACAGGCAGACTTGGTGCAGGACACGATGCTGACGGCCAGTCGAGATTTTGCAGCGTTTCAGGGTGCCAGCGAACCGGAATTCCGAACCTGGATCATCGAGATATTCCAGTCACGTTTGGTCGACGGACTGCGGCGACATCGTGTGGCGGAACGGCGGCGGCAACAGTTGGAAGTTCAGGTCAGCGGCAGTCAATTCGTGGACAAAACCGCATCGGCATCGGAACTGGCAATGCTGGATGAAGAAGCCGCCAAGTTGTTGATCGCCGTGCAGAATCTGCCCAACGACCATCGAGACATTCTGAGCAAACGATATTTCGACGATATGACATTTGAAGAGATCGCAGAAATCAAGGGCGCTTCCATTGTGACTGTCTGGCGACGTTGGTCAGAAGCGATTGTCATTCTGAAACGTACTCTGAGATAACACCACAAGAACGTCTCATTCCGGAGCTCGCACTCCACTCGACATGACGAATGGGCAGTATTGAGATCGAATGAATAACAAGCCACCGCAGACTCATGATGATGAATTTCGGCAAAACGCAACTGAGTCTGAATCGTCTTCAGGATTTCTAGCACTCTCCGATGAAGAGGTGGCTTTAGCGGCCGCATTGGATGACAGATTAAGGGCCGGAGCTTCAAAGTTGAACGGCCTGGCTGAATCTACAACGCTGAACCCGGAATTTGCCGATGCGGTACGATTGCTTCGTAGTGTCCTTGGCTGGGGGCAAAACAACTTGCCGGCTGAAGCCAAATCGACACCTTCGCCGGAAGATGAATTCTTGTCACGGGCGATCGATTTCGCATCTGACACCTTGCCACTGACTGGAAGTGATCCAGATTGCGAGATGACTTTTCAATATGTACCGCCGCAGCGTGTTGTCGAACACCTGCCACAACGGTTTTTGGTCCAGGAGGAACTGGGGCGAGGTAGTTACGGCATCGTCTATAGAGCTCATGATGAACACCTCAAACGCGATGTTGCGATTAAGATACTGCGTCCGGAGTTTATGACGGACGACAACTTGCGAAGCCGGTTCCTGCAGGAATCCCAGGCGGCGGCTCGCTTGAATCATCCGTGCATTGTGCGAGTTTTCGAAGCGCAGCAATCTAATCAAGCCACATGGCAAGTGAGTGAACTTGTCGAGGGGACTACACTTTCGCAGCATCTGAATGGTCAACCGATGCCGGAAAGCACGGCGACCAGATTGGTGCGAGACCTGAGTGACGCAGTTCAGCGCGCTCACAACTTTTCGGTCGTGCATCGTGACATTAAGCCGGATAACATTTTGGTGGATTGCCAGGTAGGCGAGTCGCTTGATTCCGCAACACCACGACTCACCGATTTCGGTTTGGCACGCATCACTGATCTTGCGACGCGGATGAGTCATTCCGGGACATTGGTTGGAACTCCGCGGTACATGGCGCCGGAACAGCTAACCGGAAGCGTGTTTACACATGGTCCGGCAACGGACATCTATTCTTTGGGCGTGTTGTTTTACGAAATGCTGGCGGGGCAGGGGCCGTCTCATGGCATTGATAGTCTTGTACAACGAGTGGCTACGGCAATGAACCACGTGCCATCTATACGGCAGAGATTTCCCCATGTCAGTCGTGACCTTGCCACGATCTGTTCCAAGTGTCTGGAAGTTCTTCCGGCAGATCGGTACGTGTCAGCCGCTGAACTGCGCGACGATTTGCAGAGATTTCTCGACGGACGAGCAACTCTGGCGCGGCCGCTTTCTGCCATGGAAAGTCTGTACAGATGGACACGTCGTAATCCTGGCGTAGCCGCTATGACAACGGTAACTTTGTCAGTTCTTTTGTTGACTCTTGCACTCACCCTGCGAAGCAATTTGGCCTTTCAAAAACAGAACGATCGCCTCGGGTATCTGAACGAACAACTGACAGCCGAACAACTGCGAACTCAGGAACTAAACACACAGGCTGATGAAAGTCGGCAGCGAGCTGAAACAGGCGAGCAGCGATTTCAAAAGCTGGCCTGGAACGCCGGAATCCGGCAGGCTTATTCTGCCTGGGAACACCACGAGATTCCCGAAACGCTGCACTTACTCGACGAATTAAAAACGACCGATACCGAAGCCGAATCAAGAATTGAATGGCAAATGCTGCATCAGGAAGTCGTGAATTTCCGTCAGCCGTTGCTGAAACTTGACGAACCGATCTATGAGTTGCGACAGATTCCGGATTCATCGCTGATCGTTGCTGCTGCAGGGAATGGCAACATCTATATCTCGAACGCGGTGACCGGTGAATTGGTGCGCACGATACGCACCGCAGCGAAATCGTTGCATGCCCTGGCCATAAGTCCTGACGGCAATTTTCTGGCAACGGGTGGCGTGACAGATGCGGACACGGATCTTTCGTACCCGGAGGTCTACGCAGTCTCAACGGGGGAACTCATCTGCAAATTGTCCGGGTTCCCGACAACCATCGAATCTCTTGAATTCTCTGCCGATGGAAACTGGCTGGCCTGCGGTGCCCGTTACGAAACACTCAAATTCATCAATCTCAAGTCACTGGAGGCATTTGAAGTGCCAGCGAGCCGCCGGCAACTTTGGATCACGCGATTCCAGATCGATCAACACATACTAGCACAGAATGCGGAAAACGAACTCTGGATTTCTGATCCAACGCCGCCGTTCCACGGGCGACCGGTCGAAATGCCATTCACGTTTGATAACTGTCTTGCCGTTCCCAATACGAGTCTGTTGTTGTGCAGTCTCACGCACGGAGTTAACTTGCAACTCATCGACGTCAACCGTACCGAAGTCCTGTGCGGATTTAATGGTGGAGTGCGGGAGGTAAACGCGATGGCGATCAGCAGCGATCTCCATGTATTGTCTGCGGGTCTGGCCAATGGAGACCTTGTGTGCTGGAGATTTCCGGATGCTTTGGATGACGGTGAATACCGGCAGGCTGTTGCCGATTTTGCAGTGAACTTAAGAGAAGTGTCGACCAATTCCGGTAATCTTCGAGACCTACCGGATGTCCCCACATTTGACGAAGCTACGCGATGGCATTTGTTCGAATGCCCCATCACTTCAGTGGTCGTGGGGGACGATCGCATAGTTGTCGCATCGCAGGACGGACAGGTGGTCTCACTTCCTCGCCGACTTCCTGATCCGGAATTTCTTACGATTCGCGATAACAACGACAATTCCAGGGAATTTCTAAGATCCGTTGCATGGACTCCCGATGGAACTCAACTTGTCACTATTGGCCAAACTGGTGATGTCCGCGTCACGCCATTTGAATGCCTGTCAGAGCTGAATTCAGGTGAAGAGGCAGACGGACAGAGTATGCGAAGCGTGTCCACAACGCGGGACCCCGGCGACATTGTTGCGAGTTCCTTAAACCACCATGTTGGGGACGGAACAGTTGCCGTTTCGCCGAATGGGCGATTGCTTGCAACACATCATCGCGGTGATGGCCTTTCAGTTCACAGCCTTGACGGCAAATCAATACTGGGCCGCTGGATCCCGCCGGACAGTGATGATCCCTCCGCAACCATCGACAGGATTCAGTTCTCCGATGACTCAGAGCAAATTGCCTGGACTGGTACTGACAGGCAACTTCACGTTGGTCCGGTCCACCTGAATCCATCATCGACCCGACATGTCGATCTCGATGGCTACGGCAAGTGTCTTGCATGGTCGCCTGATCATCAGAAAGTCTTCGTTGGTGGACGATTTGACGATGTGATCGAAGTGGATGTGAGTTCTGGAAATCACAGGACACTGATGTCTCAACAATCAAACGCAGTAGAAAACGCAGTAGCAATCGCCTTTGACGCCGATCACTCACGGCTGATCACAGGCCATGTTGACGGCACCTTACACTTCATCGACCCGCGTTCCGGCGTCATTACCCAGCGTCTCCATTTTCATGATGTCAATATTCGGACAATTATCCTTAGTCGCGATGGCAGAATTGGCATCTGTGCAGACACCGATGCCAATCTCGCCATTTGGTTTGCAGAGACTGGCGAACGCATTGGAAAACTGGATTCCATTTCATCACGATCAATTGAATTTCTGGAAGTGAAACCGGCAGTGATCTTTACAGAAATGGACACAGCCTTACGGATATTCTTCGCGACAAACGACAACAAACTGACGACGAAATCCTGGCGATTCAAATAAAGAGATGGCTCGGCTAAGTCGGTGTTCGCATTGACCAACGTCAAAACAGCGAGACCGGTGAACCTTTCTTCACGTTTGAACCAGTTCGCTGCTTCAAACGCGACGGCAACGAAAACTTTGAAGACTGCCACAGCTTCACGGAAAAGAACGCGGAAGCTTTGGGCGTCGTGCTTTCAAAGGCTTTGTCGTACATCCAGACGGAATCCGCTAAACCACAACCAGCGGCCTGATTCAGCCTTGTTGAGCCCCTTCGATGGGCGCATTTTACCAGCCTCTGGGCTCTCAACCTGTTCATCTCGCCCGTTCCGCACTTGACTTCATAGCAACCTCCGTCTTCCCGGATTCTGACGATTGACCTTATTGACAGCATCCCACCTTACGGCCAGAATTCTGCGGTCTTCAGAGTCGCCATAAACTGCTCTGCAATCGAGGTTTACGAGCCCTCAAATCCCGAGCCTAGTCTCAGAACAAGCGACCGGGCGGGCGTGGTTTGTGCAGAAAATTGCCGCAGAGACTTGCCGCTGACGAACGAGGTTCGACGCTGATTCGCTCGAATTTCGTTAATTGCAAAATAGACTTCCTTCGGGGCTGAGCGGTGACGGCAGAGTATCAGGATATCCAGATCCTGACTTCGTTGAACCAGAGAACTCGCAGCCGTACGCGAGGGACTGCGGTCGACTTCTAAAGTTGCAGGGAAGCCACCAGTCGCCAGAACACCGGCTGCAGATTGTTGCCGTTCAGCAGGCGGTAGATTGTGCGGCCACCCGTCTGCGCGATCTGGCAGGGGATGCGAATCATGGCTGTCACGAAGGGGCGGAATTCCATTTTCAACAAACGAAACTGCTCTTCCTGACGGCGAATCTTCCAGCGACCTGTTTCCGGAACACTCAGCGCCAGCCAGGCCTTGAGACTCCACGCCAGAGACGTCATCAGCATGTACGCCCCGTTGGAATACAGATTATCGACCGGAGCGGTCAACGAACGAGGCCCGTTCTTTAACTGTTCGATGAGGTTCTGCTGTTCGCAGCGATCGTTGCCCGTGAACACAATTTGTTCGGGTGTCGAAGTGCGATCGTTGGTGATGTAGAACAGATGTCGCTCCTTGTTCAGCAGCAGCTTCTGGCCTTTCATCTCGTCAATGTGCTTGCGAATCACGATCATGCGGTACGACCTGCTGCAGGCGGTTGGCTGATAATCGAACTCGGCGACGTCTTCGCTGGTCAGCACCCGGTTCGTGTATTCGCGATCCACAACGATCTGCTCTTTGGCACGGACCGGCTTTGAGCGAATCTTCGTTTTGACGTTTTGACGTTTTGACGGCTTGGCCGCTGCAGCGTCGTCCACGCGGAATGATCGAGGTTTTCGGCTCGTTCTTCGAGGTTAGCGAACACCTTGTAGCCGAAGTAGAACGTGATCCCGCGATCATCCCAGCGATCCAGATGTTCCGTCTGACTGTAA
>Ga0209390_10008092_pt1 | contig 13160 bp, 10 predicted proteins | sample BON01_FD_187212 | JGI IMG/M metagenome (GOLD analysis project Ga0209390, IMG submission 187212) | Freshwater microbial communities from Lake Bonney liftoff mats and glacier meltwater in Antarctica - BON-01 (SPAdes) (version 2) | ecosystem: Environmental > Aquatic > Freshwater > Ice > Glacier... | reverse complement strand
CCGCTGGCCAATTTGGGGCAATTGCAATTCGCCCGGTGCGATGTGACCAATCCCGCCAGCGTAGCGGCAGCGCTCCACGGAGCAGATGCGGTGGTCAATCTGGTCGGGGCGTTTGATGGCGATCTGATGCAGTTGATTGCTGGCGGCGCTGAAAATGTAGCGCAGGCGGCATCCGATATTGGCGCGGCTGCCATGGTCCATGTTAGCGCAATCGGTGCTGATCTGGAATCCGAAGCGGAATATGCCCGCGCCAAGGCACAGTCAGAACTGGATGTGCTGGCCGCATACCCCAAGGCGACGGTCATACGGCCTTCGCTGTTGTTCGGCGAAGATGACGGCTTTCTGACCATGTTTTCGGGAATGATCGCGGCCCTGCCCGCATTGCCGGTGTTCGCCCCGCACGCAAAGTTGCAAATGTTGTTTGTCGACGATGCGGCCGACGCGGTAGTGGCGGCCTTGGCCGACCCGGCCAAGCATGGCGGCAAGACTTACGAAATTGCCGGGGATGAAGCGATCGGCATGCTCGATTTGCACGAACGGATTGCCGCTGCGCAGGGCCGCAAGCGTCTCTTCATTGAAATGCCCGATACGGTGTCGGGCATTTTCGCCGCGCTGCCCGGCACTCCGATGGGCCGGGACCAGTGGATTTTGCTGAAGCAAGGCAATACGCCATCAGGCAAGTATCCCGGCATCGCCAAATTGGGCATCGATCCGCGCCCTCTGGACCTGTTTTTGGACCGGTGGATGGTGAAATACCGTAAACATGGCCGGTTCACTCAGCGCGTTTCCAACTTGCCCGCTCCTGTTGGCAAAAACACCTGAGCGACTAAGCCGTTTCCGGGCCGATATCTTCATCGTCCGCAGGCTTGATCTGATCAAGCAGCGTTACTGGTTCCACGATTAGCTTGGTACCATCAGCGCCGGTGATGCGGACGCGAACACCCTCTGAAACATCGGGGCCGCGTGCGCTCCATTCGCCGTCGCCATAGCGGACCCGCCCGCTGCCGCCTTCGAGTGCTTGAGTCACGACCGCAGTCTGGCCAATCATCCGGCCCTGTCGATCATTCATCAGCGGGTCTACGCTCGTGATCGGCCGGTCACGCAGCCAACGCTTGGCGGAGAAAGCAAGAATCAGCGACAGGAAGATGAAGTTGGTCACTTGCACCACCAGCCCCAGATCGAGCACGAAAGTTAGGGTGCCAGTGATCAGCGCGGCTACTGCCAGCCAAATCAGGTAGACGCCGGGCACCACCATTTCCAATGCAGCCAGCGCCAGACCGATCGACAGCCAAATCCAATGGGGGTCAAGGGAGCCAAGATCATCCATGCTTAGCTATCCCTGCTGCGCGGTACGGTAGCGCGCGGCGCGGCAGCGCGGGGCGCGCGGGTGGAGCTGCCAGGTGAAGGAACTGCGACACGCGTCGTGACATCGCCCGTAGCCGGTTTGAGCGCTTCACCCAGCAATTCACCAATCCCGCCTAGCGAGCCGATCAGCTGGGTTGCCTCGATCGGGAACAGGATCGTCTTGGCATTGGGGCTGTCGGCAAACTTGGCCACTGCCTTGGTGTATTCCTGCGCGATAAAGTAATTGATTGCCGCATTGCCGCTTTGCGCGATTGCATCCGACACCAGCTGGGTCGCCTTGGCTTCAGCCTCTGCCCCGCGTTCGCGGGCTTCGGCGTCGCGGTAGGCGGCTTCGCGCTTGCCCTCGGCGGTCAGGATCGCGGCTTGCTTCTCGCCTTCGGAGCGCAGGATGCGGCTCGCCCGGTCGCCTTCTGCTTCGAGGATTTCGGCACGCTTGACGCGTTCGGCCTTCATCTGGCGGGCCATCGCTTCGGAAATGTCCTGCGGCGGACGGATATCCTTGATTTCAACGCGGGTGATCTTGATCCCCCATGGGCCAGTTGCCTCGTCCACCACGACCAGCAGGCGGGCATTGATTTCGTCCCGCTTGGACAGGGTTTCATCCAAGTCCATCGAACCCATCACGGTACGCAGATTGGTCGTCGTCAGCGCCATGATCGCGCCATACAGATTGGCCACTTCATAGGCTGCCTTGCCCGCATCCAGCACCTGGAAGAACACCACTGCGTCCACCCCGACCATCGCATTATCGGCGGTGATGATTTCCTGGCCCGGAATATCCAGCACCTGCTCCATCATATTCACTTTGTGGCCGACGCGGTCGACGAATGGCACCAGGAAATGCAGGCCCGGCTGCGCGGCGAGCGTATATTTACCCAGCCGTTCGATGGTATAGACAAAACCCTGTTTCACGACGCGAACCATCGTGAACAAGATCAGCACCAGCACCAGCAGTGCAAAGCCAAGAACGAAACCCATGAAACTCTCCTGTTTATCTCGAGGATAAGCTTACAGTAGTGCCGCACTGGGGCCAAGCAGAACCGGTATTGGCCTCACTTCGCAGCAGCGCCGCTACAATCCGGCGTAAAGCGCCATCTTATCTGCATAGGCCTGTTCTGCAGGCTCTTTCGTGTAGGCCGGGCTGTCCAACACGGTCCAGCCGTGATCGCCGGTATAGACGGTGATTTGCGCTGGCCGGCCTGCATCGTCGGCGGCTTTGCGCAATTCGCCCTTTACCTCAGGCGCTTTCGCATCGTCATTTTGAGCAATGGCGAACAGAAAGGCTGCGTTCGACGGGCTGAGCAATTTGTGCGGGCTATTCACATCGTCGGTTACTAAGCCTCCGCCGTGGAAGCTGGCGGCTGCTTTAACCCGGCTGGAATTGGCCGAAACGCTCCACACCGTGAAGGGACCGCCCATGCAATACCCCTCCGCGCCGATACCGAGGGCTGTATCGACGCTGCCTTGAGCGTCCAGCCATGCCACAATTTTCTGTGTGTCGCTCATGATCGCCTCGGCGTTCAGCTTGGCGCGCCACGGGCCGACCTGGTCCCAGCCGCCGCTGCGGAATTCGGCAAAATCAGCAAATTGGGGCGCGGGCCGGTCGCGGTAATAGGGGTTCACTACCAGCACCGCATATCCCTCCGCTGCAGTGCGGCGGGCCATCATCTTGAAGGCATCGCGCAACCCGGCAATGTCTGGCCAGCAAATGACTGCGGGATGCTTGCCGCTGGCGGGACGAACGAAGAATGCATCGACCATGCCGTCCGGCGTTTCGATGGTGACGTTGCTTTCCATCAGGCCGCCCTTGCTCGCCGTGGCTGCGTCCATGCCGGTGCAGGCTGCCAATGTCGCCGCCGCGCCTGCCGCACCCATCGCGCCGAATTGGCGGCGGCTAACACCCTGAAGGGCGCGTTCACGCCAATTGGTGTTGGTGTTTTCAAACTCGGCGGGGGATTGTTTATCGCACATGGTCGGCTCCAGACAGATGGGGGAGAGATCGCGGTCTTCTTCACCCAACTCTCTAACAGTCGAACCGGTTCCGTCCAGAGCCAGAGGAGACTGTCTGCAGCATACGCCCGCCTATTGTCCGGCCACCACCCGCCGTTATTAGGCCAACCTAACCGAAGGAGAAATTCAGTTCCAGCAACACATTATCAAGATCGGCGGTGAATATCTGCCGCTATCCAGCGGGCGGAATATCGTTGATTGTGTAGTCCGCGCCGCGCGCGTCGAGCCGCGCGATCATCTCGTCAAAGCCTTCACAGCGCAGCGCGACATGATGAATCAGCTGCGGAATACCACAGTCTTGCTGCCGTTGAGCAAAACCCGTTCTTCCAGATGCAGGCGGACTGCCTCGGCCAATACGCGGCTTTCAATTTCGCGGCCCTTGCGGACCAGATCATCGGGTTCGTCCGCATGGCTGATTGGCTCGACCGCCTGGTGGATGATCGGCCCCTCGTCCAGATCGGTGGTCACATAATGCGCACTGGCGCCGATCATCTTCACACCGCGTGCATGCGCCTGATGATAAGGTTTTGCGCCCTTGAAACCGGGCAGGAAACTGTGGTGGATGTTGATGCAACGCCCGGCAAAATGCGCTGCCTGCTCGTCCGACAAAATCTGCATATAGCGCGCCAGCACCACCAGCTCCGCCCGCGCTTCATCCGCAATTTGGCGAATGGCCGCTTCCTGCTCCGCCTTGGATTCTTTGGTGACTGGCAGGTGATGGAACGGGATGTCACCAATATGGGTGTGGCTGATCGCATCGCGCGGATGGTTGGAAACTATGCCCACCGGCTCCATCGATAATTCGCCGATCCGGTGACGATAGAGCAGATCGGCCAGACAATGATCGAATTTGCTGACCAGGATCAGCACCCGGCGCGGACGGTCCCGCAATACCAGATTCCAGCGCATCGCATATTCAGCGGCGATGCCTGAAAATTCCTCCCGAATGACTTCTCGGTCAATGGCCCCCGGATCAAATTCCACGCGCATAAAAAATGCACCGCTGGCCTGATCATTGAACTGCTGAGCCTCCAGCACATTACCGCCGCGTTCGAACAGGAAAGACGTAACCCGCGCCGTGATGCCGGGCCGGTCAGTGCAGCTGAGCGTAAGGACGAGGGGTTCGGACATCTTATCCCCGCATCACCGCCGCGTCAGCGCCGCTTCGCTCTGCGCCATCAGCTGCTGCATGATGTCGGCAACCGGCTCTTCTTCTTTCAGCATTCCGACCGACTGTCCGGCCATGATCGAACCGCTTTCAACGTCGCCATCCATCACAGCGCGGCGCAGGGCGCCTGCCCAGAACTGTTCGATCTGCAGCTGCGCCTCGCCCATTTCGATCGCACCGCTATCGAGCAATTTAGCCACTTCGATTTGCTTGGCGGTGAATTCCTCCGAACCCTTGTTCTTCAATGCGCGAACCGGGATCACTGGCAGGCGCGGATCGACCTGGACGCTGGTGATCGCATCGCGTGCATTGGCGCGGAAGAAGGCTTTCTTGAAATTCTCATGCGCGATGCTTTCAGTCGCGCAGGCAAAACGGGTGCCCAATTGTACCCCGACCGCGCCCATTTCCAGATAGCCGGCGATGGCTTCACCCCGGCCAATCCCGCCCGCGACGAACACCAGATGATCTTCCGCCAAAACAGGCAGGAATTCCTGCGCCAATACGCTGGTGGAAACCGGGCCGATATGGCCGCCTGCCTCCATCCCTTCGATAACCAAAGCATCGCCGCCAGAACGCAGCAGCTTCTTGGCCAGTGCCAGGGTGGGCGCGAACACGATAACTTTTGCCCCAAAAGCCTTGATCGCCTCGACACTGCCCTTGGGCGGAATGCCGCCTGCCAGCACCACATGGGTTACGCCGTGCTTGGCGCACACATCGATCAGATCGAACAGCGCAGGATGCATGGTGATCAGATTCACGCCAAACGGTTTGGAAGTTAGTTTCTTGGTTTCGGCAATTTCATTGTCGAGCAGATCGGGCGTCATGGCCCCGCAGGCTATGACCCCAAAACCGCCCGCATTGCTGATTGCGGAGACGAGATTACGCTCCGAAACCCAGCTCATCGCGCCGCATAGGATCGCGTAATCGCTGCCCAGAAAGTCAATTCCGCGCTGCATCAGGGCGGTCGTCTTTGAATAAGTGGTCATTGCGGCTCCGGGCAAAATTCCTGCCGCCCTTTAGGGGTGCGCCACAAGACGGTCAAACTTTGCGGACACAATACCGATTACAGGAGCGAAACGCGCCATCATCAGGCTGTAATCGGAATATCCGATCAGGGTGATGCCATTAATCGTTTCGTTAAATATCAAGCAATCTGTTATGAGTGACCAACAATTTTAGAGGAGATGGAAATTATGGCTGAAGCAGACCCCCAAGTATCAGGTTGCCCCTTTGCCGCAGCAACCGGCGAACAACGCAAGTTAACAGGACGCGGAAATCGCGACTGGTGGCCTGACGCGCTGCAACTCGACATCCTGACTCAGAACGGCACCTCCCCCGATCCGATGGGAGAAGATTTTGATTATGCCGAGGCTTTTAATGCGATCGATTACAAGGCTCTGAAAGCTGATTTGACTGCATTGATGACCGACGATCAACCGTGGTGGCCAGCAGATTATGGCCATTACGGCCCGTTCTTTATCCGCATGGCATGGCATGCCGCAGGCACATACCGCACGGCCGACGGCCGCGGCGGGGCCAGCAGCGGGCAGCAACGCTTTGCGCCGCTGAACAGCTGGCCAGACAATGGCAATCTGGACAAGGCGCGCCGCCTGTTGTGGCCGATCAAGCAGAAATACGGCAAGCACATCAGCTGGGCCGATCTTTTCATCCTAACCGGTAATGTCGCTATCGAATCGATGGGCGGGCCGGTGTTTGGTTTCGGCGGCGGGCGCAAGGATGTCTATGCGCCGGAGACCGACGTTTATTGGGGCACAGAGGAAATCTGGGTCGACGAAGGTGCAGAAACCCGGATCGTTCCTGACAGTGGCCGCGAGCTCGAAAATCCGCTCGCGGCAATCCAGATGGGCCTGATCTACGTCAATCCCGAAGGTCCGGGCGGCATTGCCGATCCGTTGCTCTCAGCCCGCGATATGCGCGAGACATTCGAGCGAATGGCGATGAATGACGAGGAAACCGTTGCCCTGACCGCTGGCGGCCATGCATTTGGCAAAGCGCATGGCGCGAAGCCAGCCGACAGCTTCAGCGGCGCGCCCGAATCTGAGGCATTGGCGCTTCAGGGCTTTGGCTGGCTGACTGACGCGGACGAGATCGGCAAGGGTCATATCACCACATCGGGTATCGAAGGCGCGTGGACCAATACGCCGACACAGTGGACCGGCGATTATTTCCGCTTGCTGCTCGATTATGAATATGAGCTCGTCCACAGCCCCGCCGGCGCCCAGCAGTGGCAGCCAATTGACCAGAAGGAGGAGGACAAAGCGCCAGACGCCCGCGATCCTTCCAAGAAGGTCCCTACCATGATGACCACCGCCGATATGGCGCTGAAGATGGACCCGGAATATCGCAAGATATCGGAGAAATTCCGTAACGATCAGGCGGCGCTGGACGATGCATTCGCCCGCGCATGGTTCAAATTGTGCCACCGCGATATGGGGCCCAAGGCCCGGTATCACGGCCCGGAAGTCCCAGCCGAAGATCTGATCTGGCAGGACCCTGTCCCTGCAGGGACCATGCCATCGGATGGCGACGTTTCGTCCTTCAAATCGGCGATCCTCGGCAGCGGCCTGAGCACTGCGGAACTGGTCAAGGCAGCGTGGGCGTCAGCGTCTACCTATCGCCAATCCGACCACCGTGGCGGCGCCAATGGGGCGCATATCCGGCTTGCCCCGCAAAAGGGTTGGGCGGTCAACGATCCGGCTGAACTGTCGAAGGTTTTGGCCAAGATTGATGCGCTTCGCGGCAATCTGTCGATGGCTGATGCCATTGTTCTGGCCGGAACCGCAGCGGTCGAGAAAGCGGCAAAGGATGCCGGTTTCGACGTGGCTGTGCCATTCACCGGCGGTCGCGGCGATGCAACAGCCGAGCAAACCGATGCCGACAGCTTCGATCCGCTCGAGCCGAAGGCGGACGCCTTCCGCAATTACCTCAGCACCAAAATGAGCGTGAAGACCGAGGATTTGATGGTCGACCGGGCAAATTTGCTTGGTCTGTCGATCCCCGAAATGACCGTTCTGGTTGGGGGCCTGCGGGTGCTGGGTGCCAATACCGGCAATTCCAAGCACGGTGTTTTGACCAAGAACCCCGGCAAACTGACCAATGACTTCTTCGTCTATCTGCTTGATATGAAAACCGCTTGGAAAGTGGTCGATACCAGCAGCGACGAGGAATATGTCGGATCCGATCGGGCTACCGGAGCCCAGCAGTGGACCGCCACCCGCACCGATCTGGTGTTCGGTTCCAACTCTCAGCTCCGCGCCGTGGTCGAAGTCTATGCAGAGAACGGCAATGAAGCGAAATTCGTGAAGGATTTCGTTGCCGCATGGACCAAGGTAATGAACGCTGATCGCTTCGATCTGAAGTAAATTACTAACCCGGAGCCCCGCCCCGGGTCGCAGAAAGCCTCCTCGCAGCCCCGGTTGCGGGGAGGTTTTTAATTCAGCCTGAGTTTGCTTGTCGCCTGATCATTTGGTCGGCGCAGCTGCGTAGTCCGACACTGGCGGCTGGGCGAGACGGCCGGGGTCTATCGCGGTCCACACCGGATCGCGGTTAAGCCGCGCGTTAAACCGGGCGTTGAATGTCAGCGGGTCATTGGCCGGGTCCACCAGCGACGATCCATAAGTCGCCGCGATGTCATCGGCCCGGTAATGCATCAACCGGAGCAAGGTCGGAAAGATCATATAATGGCTCGACCGATCCCGGTTGGCCTCCATTCCCGCTGCCCAGTCGAGACTGGGAGTCTGCCCGCCTTCCAGCACCACCAACGGCACCGCACCTTCTTCCGGTTTCGGTACAGAGCCGCAATGCGTGCTCAGGCCCGGCGCCCCCAATTCGTGCAAATTCTGCCCATGGTCGGAGGTATAGATCAAGGTGGCATTGGCCAGATTTGCCTCATTCAAAACCCGCTCAAAAAACTCGCCGACATTGAACAGCAATGTATTGCGGTAGGAATTGCGATAGCGCCGCCAATCCTCGGGCGATCCAGCGAAACCTTCACGCGAACCGGTGTCCGTCACATCAGCATATTTCCCGCGGTCCAGCACCGGCGTAAAGCGCATTGCACTGTCGGGATATTTATCGTGCACCGGAAAATGCGCGCCCAGTTTGTTGATCAGGATAAATTTCGGTTCCGGATCGGCCAGCAGTCGGATCAGCTCTGACGCGGCAGCCATATCGCGCCCCTGCACGTCCACTGCGCCGAACTGAATGAAGCTGCCGATTTCGGCCCGCTCCGTTTCGGTCATCAAATTCTGCAAACCGCCGTCGCTGCGCTGGGCATCGATATAGACGGTCCGCAGCCCGGCCTTGCGCGCATAGGCCCAGATCGACGGCATGGTGGCATTGATGCGTTGATAATCCTGACGTGTGCCGCCAAACCGCAATGTGACATTGGAGCCAATACTGCAGGTGGTGACCGATGCTGCGATGCCGTAATTATGGACCGAAAGCCCCGCCCATTCACGCGACAGAGGGGTTGGCACGCCAGCTGAAGAATTGATATCGAGATATTGTCCCGCAATGCTCTCGTCCACGATCAATACGATCGTGCGCGGGGCTTGACCGGGATCGGGCGCAATGTTCACCCCTTGCCGGGGGCCAACTTCGCCAGCAGCGCTCTCGTATCCTGCCAATGTCAGATAGGCGAGCGGAGCAAAGCTATCGGGCAGCCCGCGCGCACCATCCCCGCCGCGCTGGAATAAAATGGTCACCAGCAGGCCGATAGCCAGCAATGGAACGGCAGCAACCAACCGCGCCGGGATCGGAATAGGCTTTGCCGAACGCAGGCCAATCGCCACAAACAGGATCACTGCCGGAATGATTGCGCCCAGGAATGCAGCGCGGTTTTGCACCATCGCCTCGCCTGCAAATGCTGCGGAATTGAGCATGGTGATAAACGCATCATAGGTCATGAATTGCAGCGTGGCCCGCTCATAAACGCCGGCATAATATGCTGCGAGTGCCAGAATTAGGGCCATGGTCCAGCGCAACCAGGACTTCAAAACATAGGCGGCGGCAATCAGACCGGCCCACATCGCGCAGAGCAAAGCCAGATACACCGCCTGCGCTGCCATGCCCGCGACATCTGCCAGACGAGCGTAAATCGCCGGCACCGACAGGATCATGGTCACGGCCAGCAGTATTTCCTTGCGGTGCCTGATCAGGCCGCCAAACATCGTATTCCCCAGTTGCGCCATGGGCTGTGAAACAGCGCCAGACTGCGGGGGATAATGGTTAACCCACTAAGATCGGATTAAGAGATGCGCGGTCGATTTCCTATGCACCGTAGGTGATCCGAACCTTGCTTGCGGCCTCTGCGGCGATGCGGCGCGCATCATCGGTGGTGCCAGCCACGGCTATCGCAGCGCCCATCCGGCGATATGGCCGCGAATTTGGTTTGCCGAAAATGCGGATATCGGCCCCGTCAGCCATCGCCTCCACCATTCCGGAATAGGCCAGCTCCTCGCTGTCCCGGTCCGCCAAAATCACCGCCGATGCCGCAGGCCGCGCCCGGATTGGTGCCGGGATCGGCAGGCCCAGGATCGCTCGGGCGTGCAAATCAAACTCGCTCAAATTTTGGGAAATCAGTGTGACCATGCCGGTGTCATGCGGGCGCGGTGACAATTCCGAGAAGATAACTTCGTCATCCTTCACAAAAAATTCGACCCCGAACAACCCGTAACCCGCCCCGTTTCCGGCCAGATCGTCCACCACCTTGCGGGCCATATCCTGCGCTGCGGCAATTGCCGCGTCTGACATCGCCGCAGGCTGCCAGCTTTCCTGATAATCGCCGCGTTCCTGCCGGTGGCCGATCGGTGGGCAAAATATAACACCGTCCTTGGTGCGCACTGTCAGCAAAGTGATTTCATAATCGAAGTGGACAAATTTCTCGACAATCACCCGCGCCCGGTCGCCGCGCATATTGGCGCGCGCATAATCCCACGCAGCCTCCAATTCGTCCGCCGAATGGACCGTACTTTGTCCTTTACCGGACGAAGACATGACCGGCTTTAGAATGCAGGGGAAACCGGTCTTGTCAGACCCGGCGCGGACCTCGTCGAGATTTTCCGCATAGGCATAGACCGAAGTGCGCAGCCCCAGCTTGTCCGCCGCGACATCGCGGATCGCATCGCGGTTCATGGTCAATTGCGCGGCCCGGGCGGACGGCACGATATTGACGCCTTCCGCTTCCAGCTGCGCCAGCACTTCGGTGCGGATCGCTTCCACTTCCGGCACCACGAAATCAGGCCTGTGCTTTGCGACAACCGCGCGGATCGCATCGCCATCAAGCATCGAAAACACTTCGCTTTCATCCGCCATTTGCATCGCTGGCGCGCCCGCATAGCTGTCACACGCCACCACATGGCAGCCGAGCCGCTTGGCCGAAATTACAAACTCGCGGCCCAATTCGCCCGATCCGAGCAGGAGAATTTTCTTGGTGTAGGACATCGCGGCGCGTTACGCCGATTCGCTGTCCGCATCCAGACCGTATGCTGTGTGCAGCACCCTTACCGCAAGCTCAGTCTCATCCTCGTCGATCAGCACGCTGACCTTGATTTCGGATGTGGTGATCGCCTGAATGTTGATTCCCCGGTCCGCCAGCGCGCGGAACATGGTGCTGGCAACACCGGCGTGGCTTTTCATGCCCACACCCACAACGCTGATTTTCGCGACTTTGCTGTCGGAGATGATCCGGTTGAAGCCGATCTGGCCGCGTTGATCTTCCAGCAATGCCTGCGTCCGTGCCAGATCGGTTTGCGGCACAGTAAAGGTCACGTCGGTCTCGCCCTTGTCGCGGCCCACGTTCTGAATGATCATGTCGACATTGATCGAGGCACCCGCCAGCGGTTCGAAAATATGCGCCACTGCGCCGGGTTTGTCCGGCACGCGGGTGAGGATGATTTTCGCTTCGTTCTTGTCATGCGCAATGCCGGTTACGAGCTGGCGTTCCATTTCACCATCCTTCACAATTTGTTCCATCTCCTCTTCGGAGACTATCAGAGTTCCCGGCAGTTCATCCGCCGGGGTCGCATCATCGTCGATGAAGGATGACAGGACCTGCACCCGCACACCGCTCTTCATCGCCAGCCCGACCGAACGGGTCTGGAGCACCTTCGCCCCGACCGACGCCAGTTCGAGCATTTCTTCGTATGTTACAGCCTTCAGCTTGCGGGCCTTGGCCACGATGCGCGGGTCAGTGGTATAGACCCCGTCCACATCGGTGTAGATATCGCAGCGATCCGCGCCGATTGCCGCCGCCACGGCCACTGCCGAAGTATCCGACCCGCCGCGCCCCAGCGTGGTGATCCGCCCTGCATCGGACACGCCCTGAAAACCGGGAATGACCGCGATCTCGCCGCTATCCATCGACGCGATCAAGGCCGCGGCATCGATACTGGCCACGCGGGCCTTGGCATGTGCCTCGATCGTGCTGATCGGCATTTGCCATCCCAGCCAGCTGCGCGCCTTGCAGCCCAGTGATTGCAGCGTCAACGCAAGCAGACCGGATGTAACCTGCTCGCCGCTGGCCACCACCACGTCATACTCTGCCGGATCATACAGCGGGTTCGCCTCACGGCAGAAATTGACCAGCCGGTCCGTCTCGCCGGCCATGGCGCTGACCACGACGGCGACCGAATGGCCTGCTGCCTGTTGGCGGCGTACAATTCCTGCAACCCGGCGAATACGCTCGGTGCCGGCCATCGATGTGCCGCCGAATTTCATCACAATGCGGGCCAATGTCTGCTGTGCCTCTTTTCTGGAATCAATTGCTCGTGGCTGTTAAGGGTGCAGCATGAGTGATGCAACTGTAAGTGTGAATCAGGTTTCCCCCACAACTAACGGGCCCGCAACTATCCGTCCTGAGGAGGCTGCGCATTTTGGCGCGCTGGCGCAGGAATGGTGGGACCCGAAGGGCAGCTCCGCCATGTTGCACCGGCTGAACCCCGTTCGGCTGGGCTTTATCCGCGAAGCAATCGACCTGCATTGGGCCGGTGATATCGAAAGCGTGCGGCCCCTGGCGGGCAAGACCGCGCTGGATGTCGGCTGCGGCGCGGGCTTGTTGTGCGAACCATTGGCGCGAATGGGCGCGGACGTGACCGGTGTCGATGCGGCGGCAGAAAACGTGGCGGTTGCGGCGGCGCATGCGCAGGCTTCCGGCGTGGCAGTTAATTACCGCGCGGGCGAATTGGGCAGACTCGGCCTTGGCCGGTTCGATCTGGTTACCTGTCTGGAAGTGATCGAACACGTCGCCGACAAACCGCAATTCATCGCCGAACTCGCTGGCCATCTTGCGCCGGGCGGTTTGATGATCCTGTCCACCCCCAACCGAACAGTGCAATCGCGCCTGCTGCTGGTCGAGGGTGCAGAGGCTTTGGGGATGGTGCCAAAGGGCACCCACCATTGGGACGATTTCATCACCCCTGACGAACTATGTGATCTGCTGGGCGCCGCTGGTCTGGACGTGACCGAAATGAAAGGCATCGCCTTCGGCCCAATCAAGGGGCTGCATTTGTCCGATGATATGGCGCTGAATTACATTCTGACCGCGCGGACAAGGACTTAACCACGCATTCGCGTTCGGGGCAGTGTCCAATCCAAC
>Ga0209390_10008091_pt1 | contig 13161 bp, 7 predicted proteins | sample BON01_FD_187212 | JGI IMG/M metagenome (GOLD analysis project Ga0209390, IMG submission 187212) | Freshwater microbial communities from Lake Bonney liftoff mats and glacier meltwater in Antarctica - BON-01 (SPAdes) (version 2) | ecosystem: Environmental > Aquatic > Freshwater > Ice > Glacier... | reverse complement strand
CTCCCCCATCCCACCCACCACAAACAGAATGACGATGCGACTCGGTATCATGACGGTGTCGCGACTCAAGCGATCAACGTCAGCGGTGGCCGGTCAGTTCTTCAAACAAGATTAGCAGCACCCGTTCCCTGAATGCGGGGCGGCGTAATTCCCCCGGCACGCCTGACTCGGCCGGTCGCGAATGCCGGAGCCCTCGCGGACGCTTTGACAAAAGGTCACTGCAGTGTTCAGGGCTGAAGCTTTCAGGGCGAAGCGTTCAGGGGGACACACGCTACTTTCCGCCAGTCACCTTATTTATCGGAGTGCGTCTGATCGCCCGGTTGGCCGAGGCTCAGTGCTCAGTGCTCAGTGGTCAGTGCTCAGTGGTCAGTGGTCAGTGGTCAGTGCTCAGTGGTCAGTGCTCAGTGGTCAGTGCTCAGTGGTCAGTGCTCAGTGGTCAGTGCTCAGTGGTCAGTGCTCAGTGGTCAGTGCTCAGTGGTCAGTGCTCAGTGGTCAGTGCTCAGTGGTCAGTGGTCAGTGCTCAGTGGTCAGTGCTCAGTGGTCAGTGCTCAGTGGTCAGTGCTCAGTGGTCAGTGCTCAGTGGTCAGTGCTCAGTGGTCGGTGCTCAGTGGTCGGTGCTCGGTGCTCGGCTGAGATTTGTTCGGCGACGACGGCTGGCGACGACACTCCGTGGATGACAGCCACACTCGCCACGAAGACTTCCTGACACTCGGAACGCTACACTTTTTGACCGCTCGTTACAGGCCGATATGAATTCACGATTAACGCCGTCCGCCCCCTAGGCATCTCTTTTGCGAAGTCACGTCTTGACACATACGACACCGTGTCGTACAAATACGTTTACCTGTCGTACTTCACTTTCAGCGGGAGATACCGAATGCACCACTCATTAGCGAATGCGGAACTCGCGGTGATGAATCTGCTGTGGGAAAAACAGGAACGGATGACTGCTCGCGAAATTCGTGAGCTGCTGTATCCCGATGAAAAGAAGCCTCAGCATGGCACTGTGCAACGTCTGCTGCAGCGACTGGAAGAAAAGGGATTTCTGGAACGCGACTGCAGTCTGTCGATCCACTTCTTCACGCCGCTGGTCACTCGACAGGCATATGCCGGGCAGCAACTGGAATCACTGGCCGACAAACTGACGGCCGGTTCCGTTGCCCCACTGATCACACACCTCGTGGAGCACCGAAAAATCTCGCCTGGCGAAATCGACAGAATCCGATCGATTCTGGATGCTCACCAGAATGCTGAGCGAATCGCGGGCCACAAAACAGCAGACACCACACCTCGTCGCCAGGGGGACGCGTGATGCTGGACTCACTGTTTCACGTGGGGCTCAGCAACGCCTGCCTGGCCTGTCTTCTGGCAATTCTGGCGACGATCGTGAGCGCCCGGTTTAAGCAACCGCAGGTGGCACATATCCTGTGGTTATTGGTGATGGTCAAGTTGATCACGCCGCCGCTGATTGCAGTCCCCATCAGCTTCCCCGGCATGCAGGCTCAGGTCAGTTACACTCCCTCCGCCGAACCCACAGCCACGATGCCCGCGGCAGCCACGCGATCGTCGATTGTGGCCGCAGTCGGGGAGACGACCTTTGTGGCCGACCCACCAGCACCGAAGGCTGCAGCAGGGGAACTCATGATGGTGTGGCTGGCACGCCTGTGGCTGTTCGGTACGTGTGGTATTGTCGGATGGTCGCTGATTCGCGTCAGGCGATTCGACCGGCTGTTGAAACAGAATCTGCAGGCGGCGCCTCCGCACGTGCAACAGGTCGCCAGGCGGCTGAGCCGTCAGCTCGGTCTGAAACATAGCCCGAGCCTCTCCGTCACCACGGCACAGATTTCGCCGATGGTCTGGTGGATTGGCGGAACCGTGCGTGTCGTCCTGCCACAGTCCCTGCTTAAGCAGTTGCAGCCGGAGCAGTGGCAATGGGTGATCGCTCATGAACTGGCGCACGTACGTCGACGAGATTATCTGGTGCGCTGGCTGGAGTGGGCGGCGTGCGTCTGTTGCTGGTGGAATCCTATCGCCTGGTGGGCTCAGCGGAACCTCAGGGCGACCGAAGAGGCGTGTTGCGACGAACTCGTCCTCCGCAGTTTCAATCCGGGTTCGCATGCGTATGCGCAATCCATCATGAATGCAATCGAAACTCTTGTGTGTCCGGCAGCCCGTCCGCCGGCAATGGCAAGTGAAATTAACAGTGGCGGATTTCTGGAACGGAGAATTGAGATGATATTATCAAATAGTTCTGCAGCAAAGCCGACAAGCTTGCTGCACTTCGGCTTTGCCGCACTCGCCTTATTATGCATACCGTTGAGTCTCGTCCAGGCTCAGGACATTGAGGCCGTTAAACGTCGATTGACAAGTGCCGTAAAGCACGACGAGATCACGTTCGAACACGCCGCCGTCATGATGGACGCACTGCATGAGGCGCTGGAACGTGATCACGAAGAAGGTCACGAAGAAGGTCACGAAGAAGAATCGGAAAGAGAGCGACAGCATAAGTTTCGGCAGATCGCCAGTGAGCTTGAGCAGGCTGTTGAAGCGGGAAAACTCACGCACGAACAGGCGGCCGAACGCCTCGCCGATCTAAAAAAACATCTCTGGAAAGATAACCAGGGCAGAGAAGGCGAAGAACGGGAACATCGGTTCCACGAAGCCGAAATGGAAATGAAACACCTGATCGAAGCCGGGAAAATCACGCACGAACAAGCTAACGAACGCCTCGCCGATCTAAAAAACAATCTCTGGAAAGATAACCAGGGCAGAGAAGGTGAAGAACGGGAACATCGGTTCCACGAAGCCGAAATGGAAATGAAACACCTGATCGAAGCCGGGAAAATCACGCACGAACAAGCTAACGAACGCCTCGCCGATCTGAAAAAAACTCTCTGGAAAGCAGACCGGGACAGAGATGATGAAGATGAAGATGAGGGTAAAGAACGGGAACACCGGTTCCACGAAGCCGAAATGGAAATGAAACACCTGATCAAACGGCTCGAGGAATTGAAGCAGCGAATGGGAAATAAAGGCCACGACGGGGCAGGTAAAGAACGGGCACACAGATACCACGCAGCTGAAATAAACATAAAACGCCTGATCGAAGCCGGAGAAATCACGCCAGACGAGGCTGCTGAACGCCTCGCCGAACTGAAGCAGCGAATGCAGCAGGATTCAGACGATCATCGCGCAGAGGGCGAGGCTGAGGAGAACTGAATTCCGATCAGGTGAATTCAGGATCTCGCACGGGACAGCAGCCCGGCTGTTAATAAGAAACAGTCGCCGACATCACGTGCGATCCGCGACCACCCGATCCGTCTTTGAAAACAGGCCCCGCGGCGAACACGTCGCGGGGCCTGTTTTTTTTTGTGGCCAGCAGCTGTGACCGGTCGCCGACACGCACGGCTACTCAAGCCTGACGCGTTCGAACGTTACAAAAATGTCAGGAAACGGAACTTCCTGTTTAACCCGCATTCTACGCTAAAGTTCGGGTAACAACCATGCCTCAGCTGAAGCTTACTGTACTGACGCAATCAGCCGTTCCTTGGCCGTTCGTGACAAAGCCTTGATCGCCAGTTCCCGCTTCAATGCCGTGCTTTGATTCCGCTGTGACTCCTGATAAACCATGACGGCCGGCAGTCGACTGCGCGTGTAACGTGATGCGGTTCCGGCGTTGTGTTGTGCAAGTCGTCGTTCCGGATCATTTGTGATGCCGGTATAAAGGGAACCATCGGCGCACCGCAGCATGTAGACCACCCACTGCTGCGACAGTTGCTTCATCAGCTTCAACACGGCCACTTCCTTGGCCTTGGCTTCGACCTCCACCGTCAGCGACAAATCACGCCAGCCGTCAGGAAAGTCTACGATGTTGATAAAATCGTGGTGGCGGTTTGGCTGAGGACCCGTCCAGCCTGCCAGTGGACTGGACAGGTGAAACAGGGGCTCGCGATTCCAGGTGGACAGCGCCTGTGCGGTCGCCCCTGCTTCCGTGAGTTCATCCGGATTGCAGCGATGATGGTGCACGTCATAGACCAGTGGGAGGCCGGTCGCACGACACAATGGCAGCAGGTCAGCAGGCGTGTAAGTCACGTCATCGTTCTCGATGGTTAAGCGGCTGCGCGTTCGATCGGACAGTCGCGACAAACACTCCGCGAAGCGTGTCAGCGCGGCCGCCTTGTCGCCATACGCCCCGCCACCGTGAATATTCACAACATCGGCCCCGACCCACTCGGCCACTTCCGATTGATACTCCAGCTCGGCGAGCGAGCGATCCACCACCTCCGGACGGGGAGAGTTCAACACCACAAACTGATCGGGATGGAAGCACGTTCTGACAGCGTGCAATCTGGCGAACTCACCGCACGCCTTGAAGCGCTGGATGATCTCATCGCCCTCCGGCAAATCGCAAACGTCATAGCCGCAGGCCGCATGCGTCTTCACGGGCAGGATCTGGCTGTTGATGCGAAAGCAACCGATGCCGTGGTCAACACAGAAGTTCAGCGAGGCCAGCAGCGCATCGGCGTTGGCCAGGCATAACCCGGAGAGTTTGGCCACAGCCGCAGCACGCGGCATACCGCTGATCGACTTGACCGTGGTATTGCGAAACTTAATCGGCTGTGCCTGGAACATGCAGCACAGACCAAAGCGAATTCCTGTAGGGGAGGGTGTCGGTGGCATGATCAGCAGAGACTCACGGTCAGGTTTGTGGAGAACAGTCATTGATTCCGACTGTAGACTGGCACGAGCAGATTGCCATTCTCAGCGAGCAGATTTCAGCGACAGCAGCACGCGCGGATAATCGGTGTACAGTCGCTGAACGCCCCTGTCGAGCAGCGTTTGCATGGTTTCTCGATCATTGACCGTCCACGCTCCGACTTCGAGTCCGGCCGCTGTGATCTTCTGAACCTTCTCGGCGGTGACGCCGCTGTGATGCAGCACCAGCGATTCAAAGCCGTGCTGCCTGGCAATTTTGATGTCCTCGTCGATGTCCGTATCGGCCCCCCGATCCCAGAACACGGGGATCTCCGGAGCGAGACGTTTCACCTCGGACATGAATTTCAGGTTGCCATCGTTGAAGCCCACCCACGCCTCGGCCTGCAGACTTTTTACCAGAGCGACCGCCTCGGCCACGCAGTCCGTTTTGGGCTGAATCGAAACCCGAGTGCGGTGCTGCTGCATTACCAGTTGCAGCACTTCTTCCAGCAGCGGAATGCTCTCCGCCGGACACTCGTCGATTGTCCTGGCTGTTCGTTGACGGAAGTCGGCCGCCACATCAACGGCCTGCAACGCCGCGTAGGTCGAAGCGGGTACGCTCAGGTGCCGGTCGCCCGTACGTTGTGTGGTCTGATCATGGATCACCACCAGCCGACCATCCTGTGTGCGCACAATGTCGAGCTCAATCCAGTCGGCCCCGAGTTCGATGCCGCTCCTGAACGCAGGCAGCGTGTTTTCAGGAAACTCACTGGAATGCCCCCGATGAGCCGTCACGCCATTGGCGAGGAACGCCGCGCCACCGGCCGGACTGCCGGAATCATCATCCCTAGCGACCGTATCATCCGCCGCGCTGCCGCCACACGCCAGTATCAACACAAAGCAGACTCGAACCAAAATCAGCATGTCTTCACTTTCGTCGCTGTCAACCCGGATGCATCGTTCTCATGAATGCTGAGCATACCATCCTATGTGGCCCCCTGCATGACGGACCGGTCCCGTCCGGAAGTGGGCCTCATTGGGTTTCTGCCCGCGAATGTCAATTCCACGGCCGGCGGCCCGTCACGCTCGGTGCTGTAGCCGGTATCTAAAAACGGGCGGACGGCTGTTTGCCCTGTTCATGCAGTCCGGCAACAGCGACGGCCCGCCGTTTTCCTGCGAGCTGACGACGATGCCAGCCCTGTTCCCGGCCGACCGCTGGCTTTGGCCCACTGACCACTTTACGGTCGAACATCCGGTCGGCCTGACGGAAGTGGCCTGACAGAAGTGGCCTGACAGAAGTGGCCAGCGTCCTGCAAAGCAGAGCAGCCACCGGAGCGTGGGCTGCATCAAGTCGGCGGTGCGGTTTAAGTTTAGGATTTGCGGGCGTTCGCCTGCTCGACCACGCCGTCCAGGGCTGGCTGTGGTGAACTCGCGTTTGCCTGGCGGCACGTTTTCCAGCCTGTACGTGTTCCGACCTGCACGTCTTTCTGAATGCACGTCTTTCTGAATGTAAAGCAGAACCGGAGACTTCAGCAGGCCGTCGTCTCCGATTCTTTTTTTTGCGATTCGCGTCAGGCTTCACGGCGAGCTATTCCGTTGGCGCTGGGGGCTTTTCTCCAAATTTGGCCTCGTATCGGGCGATAAACGGCTCCGCGCGTTTCACGTCGCATTTGAAACACTGTGATGCAGGCAGGTCGTGTTCGTCACACCAGTCGCCTTTTTCCTTAAAGCCGGCAACCAGGCTGGCATCACATCGTGAACATTCGCCTTCGGGAACACCGTGTTCCCCACACCACCAGCCACTGTGGTCATGCGCGTCATGCTCGTGTGCGTCATCGCCATGTTCGTCATGTTCTGCGTGGCCGTCATTCTGAGCGAGCTGCGGCACGTCTGTTTCTCCGGCGCAGCCGACGACGAATGTCGCCATGGCCGCAAGCATCAACGTGGTCAGCCATGAACGTGTTCTCAATAACATTTTGCGTTTCCTTCCATCGAGGTTAGTAGAGACACTCAACCGAGAGCGTCGTTGTCATCCTGCCTGCCGAGGCCCGTTCGGCCACCCGCAGACAGTTGTTCTTCCTGCCGTCCGATCGGACCGGCAAATACCATGTACAGCACGCGCAGCACCAGCAGCGACATCACCGTGGCACTGATGACTCCGCCGATAACAACGGTTGCCAGAGGCTGCTGCACTTCAGCTCCCATGCCTGTATTGAAAGCCATCGGCACAAACCCGAGGGCCGCCACCAGCGTTGTCATCAGCACCGGACGCAGACGCGTCAGGGCGGCTTCTTCCACGGCCTGTTCCAGCGGCACGCCCCGTTTTCGCAGCTGACGAATTGTGGAAACCAGCAGCATGTCGTCCAGCACCGCCACTCCCGACAAAGCCACAAAGCCCACGGCGGCCGAAATGGAAAACGGCATATCGCGAATCCACAGGGCAAAAACACCGCCCGTCCAGGCAAACGGTACGCCCGTGAAGACGCGGATGGCGTCGACGATGTTGTGGTAAGTCATGTACAGCAGGCTGAAAATCAGCACCAGAGCCACGGGCACCACAATGATCAGTCGCTGCCTGGCGCGTTCGAGGTTTTCGAACTGACCACCCCACTCGACGTGATACCGCCCGGCGGGCATCTGCACTGTGTCGGCCACCTTCCGGCGGGCTTCCGCCACGAAGGACCCCATGTCCCGGCCTCGAATGTTGGCGGTGATCGAAATCCGTCGCTGATACCACTCTCGCTTAATGGTGGAGGGACCTTCACGGACGGTGATCTCCGCCAGTCGAGACAACGGAATCTGTTCCCCGGCCGACGTCGCCACGGGGATCCGGCCGATCACTTCCGGATTCAGTCTTGATTTTTCCGGCAGTCGAATCACCAGCGGAAATCGCAGCTGGCCTTCGAAGATTTCGCCGACTTTGAACGTGCCCAGCGATTCCACCAGATTCAGCACGGTGTCCGCCGGAATGCCGTAGCGGGCAATTTCATCCTGCCGGACTTTGATTTCCAGAACCGGCTGCCCGGTGATCTGTTCGGTGGCAACGTCTGCACTGCCAGCCACCGACCGTAGCACGCGCTCGATCTCCTGGGCCTTCGCGACCAGCACCTCAAAATCGTCACCGTACAGCACAGCGGCCACGTCAGAACGCACACCGGAGATCATTTCGTTGATCCGCATTTCGATGGGCTGCGTCATAGCGATGCGCTGTCCCGGCAGGTCTCGCAGTTCACGCTGAATCAGTTCCGTCAACTCGGCCTGCGTGGTGGCCCGCTGCCACTGATCGCGGGGCCGCAGCGTGATGAACAGGTCCGTCAGTTCCAGCCCCATCGGGTCGGTCGCGACTTCAGCCGACCCGATGCGGCTCCACACGTGAATCACTTCGTGCGGGAACTTCTCCAGAATGGCGCGTTCCATCTGCGTGTTGTACCGAATGGATTCGTCCAGCTGGGTGCCGGCCAGACGCACGACGTTCATGGCCAGCGCTCCCTCGGACAGCTTCGGCACAAATTCTGAACCCAGATTGGGAGCGACAAAGCCGAACGCAAACAGCAGAACAGACAGGGCAAAAGCGATAACGGCCCCTTTGTGCCGCATCGTCAAGTGCAGCACCGGACGATACAGACGTTTGATCAGTCGAATCAGCAGAGGTTCACGTTCTTCCAGTCGCGCTGGCAGAACGTAACTGGCCAGCACGGGCATCAGTGTCAGCGACAGCACCATGGAACCGGCGAGCGCCATAATCACCGTCAGAGCCATGGGGCGGAACAGTTTGCCTTCGATGCCTTCCAGCGTGAGAATGGGCAGATACACGATCATGATGATCAGCTCGCCAAACATGGTCGGCTTGCGGACTTCGACGGCGGCCGCGCGGATCACGTCCAGCTTCGTCTGTCCGGCGGGGATGCCGTGCGACAGGCGACGCACGCAGTTTTCCACCATCACCACCGAACTGTCGACCACCAGCCCAAAGTCGATGGAACCCAGACTCAACAGACTGGCGGCGATACCAAACTGCAGCATGCCGGAAAACGCGAACAGCATCGACAGCGGAATGGCCACCGCCACAATCAGTCCGGCGCGGAGGTTGCCGAGAAACACAAACAAAATGGCGACCACCAGCAGTCCCCCTTCAAACAGGTTCTTCCGCACCGTGTCAATCACGTGGTCGACCAGTTCTGTGCGATCGTACACCGTTTCGATTCTGACACCGGCCGGCAGCGTGGCTCTGATCTCGTCGAGCTTATGTTTGAGCGCCCAGGTCACCTGATGGCTGTTTTCGCCCATCAGCATGAAGCCCAGTCCCAGGACCGCTTCGCCCTGGCCATTCGCCGTGACGGCTCCCTGCCGAATTTCGTGCCCGATCTGTACGTCCGCCACATCCCGGATGCGAATCGGAACGCCATCGCGGGCGGTGATCACGATGTTCTGAATCTGCTCCACATTTTCTGTGCGTCCCTGCCCGTGGACCAGCAGCATGCGCCCCGTGTCATTGATATTGCCGCCGCCCACATTGCGATTGTTCGCTTGCAGCGCCCGGACGACTTCTTCGAACGTCAGTTCGTGGCGAATCAGCCGCGATGGATCGAGTCGCACCTGAAACTGCTTTTCGAAGCCGCCCCAGCTGTTGACTTCGGCCACGCCGGGCACGCTGCGCAGCTGCGGTTTCACGATCCAGTCGTGAATCGTGCGCAGTTCCGTTAACTCCTGCTGGCGAACGTTGTCCGACAGCTTTGAAAAATCAACTCCCGACTTCGTCAGCACGTAATGAAAGACTTCGCCCAGTCCCGTCGACACGGGCCCCATCTCCGGACGCCCGATGCCGTCCGGTAACGCCACGGTGCCCATGCGTTCGTTGATCAACTGTCGGGCAAAATAGATATCGGTGCCGTCCTCAAAAATCACCACGACCTGCGACAGCCCGAACTTGGAAATCGAACGCAGTTTTTGCAGTCCCGGCAGTCCGGCGATGGCCTGTTCGATGGGAAACGTCAGCTGCCGTTCCACTTCTTCCGGACTCAATGCCGCCGCCACGGTATTGATCTGCACCATCACCGGCGTCGTGTCCGGGAAGGCATCGACATCCAGATACTGCAGCGAAAACGCACCCCCCACGATGACGACCAACACGGCCACCAGCACCAGGGCGCGGTTTCGCAGCGAAAAATCAATCAACCAGTTAAGCATTCAGAAAGTCCTGAATCAAACGTAAATAAGTGCAGCGCATTGACACAGATGTGACGGCGAGCTGTGTCAATGCGGAGACAGCCCGTCGCGTGCGTCGGCCCTCGACCGAGGGCTTAATGGCCGCATGTTCAGCCCGCGCCCAGGTTGTTTTTCAGAAGCTGGGCACGCAGGACATCGCTGCCGAGGGTGGCCACCACTTCTCCGGGCAGTACGCCCGCGATGATCTCCGTGTAGTCGTCCGTTTTGGCACCCGGACGCACGGAACGCGTGTGAAACAGCTTCGAGGATGCTGCGTGGAACCACGCTTTATCGCGCACAAAAACCACGTGACAGCTGCCGTCCCATTGCAGCGCAGTGTTGGGAATCACAATGGCATCCGGTTCGTCACGCAGCACCACCGCGCCCTGGCCGAAGGTTTCATTCAGCAACTGGCTGTCGGGATTCGGCAACGTGGCGCGGACGCTGACGGTGCGAGTCTTCTGATCCGCCGAAGTGCTCTGCCAGTTGATGGTGCCCGTGACAGATTCACGATGACCGTCAGGCAGAAATTCGACCGTTTGCCCGTGGCGGATGTAGCCCGCGTCTTCCAGAGGGATGTTCAGCAGCAGCCACATCTGACTGGTGTCGGCGACCGTGAACAGCACCTGCTGGGTGTCGACAACTTCTCCGGCGACGAAGTGCCGCTCGACCACGATTCCCGCCTGCGGGGCCACCACCGGCAGCAGGTTGCTGGTGGTGGTGGCCGCATCGAGCCGCCGGGCGACGTCCTGCGGAATTCCCAGAAACTGAACAGCCTGCGTGAGTTGTGCTTCAGAAACATCCTGCACCTGATCCAACGGCAGCGGTAAGCCCAGGTTGACCAGCGACTGGTGCGCCCGCCGGACACGAATCCACGCCGTCCGGGTAGCAATTTCCGCATCCAGAATTTTGGTGCGGGCCACACCGCCCGAATCCGCCAGCGGTTGCAGTCGACGGACGGTCGCCGTGCTGAAGTGCCATTCGGCCAGCGCCTGCTGCAGTTCGGCTTTCGCCAGTCCGACTTCAGCCGCGTCAATCAGTGCCAGCAACTCACCCTGCTGCACCTGATCGCCGGCCTGCTTTTCCACGCGCCACACCGTGCCATTGGCTCGGGCGGCAAGTCGGGCGAGCCGAGTGCCGTCGTAGCGAATCTCTCCGGTAGCCTGCACAGATTCGACAACGGGCGCTCGCCAAACGGGCTCAACATCCACGCCCGCTTTCGTGGCGGCCGCCTTCGTCGCGAACTGAATCCTGCGCCCCGGGTTTTGACAGGCGAAGTTGTTTTCCGCACGCGGCTTCAGTTTGAGAGCTCGTGCAGCCCGGTCGACATCACGCGGCTCGATCTGGGGTAATTCCGCTAACTCAGCCACATCCGGGTGATGCAGGGGGCACTCGTGAATGCCGTGCACTTTGCACCAGCCGTGCAGTTTTCGCTGAGGATACTCGTCGGGATTGCATGCGACGCACAGCGACTCCGGCACGCCGTGTTCGTCGCACCAGTCGTCCGGCAGCGCGGCACGCTCACCAATCACTTCCGAGAACTTCGGCAGCGCCCAGCCGGATTGGTGGCCCCACCATGCCAGTCCGCCCAGGGCGGCCAGCAACAACAGGGTGGGCAACGCCTGACAAAGATTAACGACCACGTGTCGCGACCACGACAGCCTCGCGTGTGATTCGGCCACCACACACGTGTCAGTCTGTGCAGCTGCGCTAGCGGCCAGCGGCGCAACGGGTGCCGCAACAGGTGGCGGATTGGTGGCCGCAGCAGATTCAGTAACAGGATTCATGGCATTCGCTCGGTGAATTAAGGAAACGCAGCGCGCCAAAACAGATGAGGAGCGCAGCGCGAAACCAGCAGGCAGACACGCAGCCGGGAAACGTCAGCCCTGCAGGCGGACGATCAATCAGAAACGGCAGGCTGCGCACAGCGGGCCGCTACAGCAGCCAGCATGCCGTCCGCGCATGCACGGATCTGCCCCGTGAACCTGAGGGCGAATGCCAGTGCTCCGGCGACCGTGATGTCGCAGCGGCGGTCACAGCCAAAGCGGGCCACAACGCGCCGCCCCCGTCATGATCCTGCCACCCACGATCCTGCCACTCATGGCCGACCGCGGCGGGACACGGGACGTTGTCTGCGGGGATGGCTCCGGCACAGAAACAATTGCACAGGTCGCAGTCCGGGCAGCCCTCGGAATTCACCGGCCATTCAGGTTCCGGACACGATGCCTGCGTCTGGCAGCAGCTGCAGCCGGCAGGAACCACCACCGCGGCCACGCACGACACCGCGGCCACGCACGAGTCACCCGGGCACTCTTCACAACCCAGAAACGGGCAGACAAGCACTTGCAGGGACATCAGAGCGGTGAGCACACAGCGAAACATAGAATTCGGCAGACCTGACAGTTGTCAGCAACGGGCACGTGACGCCTCAACCATAGCCTGGCAATGCTCAACAGGGAAGGATAAATCATTCCCGGCCGCGTTGTGAGCCGCTGATCGCCAAGGCCGGCCCAGCGAACTGCCGCTTTTCGCAGGGCCGAATTCGCCAGGTCGGCTGCCGCCACCGCCAGCCTTATTCCGCGTTTCGTCGAACATAAACGCCGCCGTCAGGAACTGGCGGGTCGGCCAGAGGCCGAAAATTTGGAGGTGCGACACGTCGCGGGCCTCCGCGCTGATGTAATCGCGGGCCTCCGCGGTGATCTTCGGTGGCTGACAGCGTGGTCGACAGCGTGGCTGGCGCGCGAACGATCCACCAGAACGCCAGAACCCCCTGTACGACCCCCTGTGGCCACAAAACACAAAACTCGACACATAGTTGGAGTTAATGCAAAAAAATCAATCCAGGAACCACTGAGAGCCCCTCAGCGGGTCATGGATTGACTTCCCGTGCGGCATGCTGGCCGCCCAACGCGTGTGCCCAAGGAGTGACAGCAAATTTCGCGGGCGCACGGCTTCGGCACTCGTGGAGCTCGTGGGGACTGTTGAAGTTTTCCGCAAATCCAGCGAGTTGACCTGAATGTCGAGCCGGGGTGGCGCTCAAGGCGAGCGATTACATTAGGTCGATTTGGTGGTTTAGGGTGGTTGCGATTTGGGGTTATTTTGAGGATACCTCTGCCGCATACGTAACGATCATCGCACAGGATGAATGCCATCTGTGGCTGCAGAACTGAATCTCTCAGAAACAGTATTCGTCCGCCGAATCGAAGATCCTCGAGTCAACCTGCGGTGGTTTACTCGGCCGATTGAAGTCGATTTTTGTGG
>Ga0209390_10008090_pt1 | contig 13161 bp, 11 predicted proteins | sample BON01_FD_187212 | JGI IMG/M metagenome (GOLD analysis project Ga0209390, IMG submission 187212) | Freshwater microbial communities from Lake Bonney liftoff mats and glacier meltwater in Antarctica - BON-01 (SPAdes) (version 2) | ecosystem: Environmental > Aquatic > Freshwater > Ice > Glacier... | reverse complement strand
AACCAAATCAGCCACGGCCTCGGGATCAACCTTGGCCAGGGCAATGAGTTCTTCTCGGGTGGGACGCTGCACGGGGATTCCTACGGAGACCGGATACTTAAACTTTCTTAAGGACCTGAATAGTTACGAAAATCATAACTTTAATATTCTAGGGTCGCCCCGCCTTCGTGAGCCACAAAAAACCTCATTCCCGGATTACTTTTTAACCACGTTGCCTTGGCCGATTTATCTCCAGAACTTGGCGGACCTGTTTTCTGATTTACGATATTGTAATCAAAAATGTAACCTGACGGTTGAGCTGGAGCCTTCGTGTAAATCATTTCCCCAAGATTATGGGTGTGAATCATCGCTACTCGTTTCGAGCTATCAATAGATTGATAAACCGATTCATCTAGATCAGAAAACTGAGAGCCACTCACCCTCCCATTCCAATTACCCGCTGTACCATCGTACTTTTTTCCAGCTGATGGGATGTCACCTTTTACCATGGAACCCTCGATGAATTTTCTCCCTCCTTCGGTTTTATTGACGCAAAAAATACTCATCGCATGCTCTCTTCCAAAAATGCCCCTGATAGTCTCCGGGTCATCTTTAACAAACCAAACAGTATAATTTCCGCCTTGGAGGTAACCTTGAACACCAAGACTTATTGGAGAAAACATAAAAGAAGAAAACAATTCTTTCACCCCTAGCTCTCTAGACTTAGTAGTTAAGTCAGCAATATAAGTTGCACCTGATTTAAGTGCTTCACCAAAGGTGTCATGTTCATCGCCTGGCTTAAGGCCCAATTCATCCCAACCATTCACAGCATCATTCCTCACCATCCCATAGAGGTTCACTCCGCCCCTCTCCCCGATGGGATCCCTACTGGGCCATCTCCCCGTCACCGGATCGTAATATCTGTAGCCATAATAAAGCAGGCCGGTTTCCACGTCTTCGTATTTCGTGCTGAATCCATACGGTGTTGAAGCACTCCAGCGGGTTCCCTGGTTTGTCAAAACGTTTCCGAAGGCGTCGAAGTCCCGGGTGGTTGTCGTGGCGCCAGCGTCGTCGGTCCAGGCAATGATGTTTCCGTTGCCATCAAAGCTTGGGAAATGACGTTTGCTTTCGGTGGGAGCAGGGTAGCTGTAGCTTCCCGAATTGTAGATCGACTCGGCGGTGCGGGTGGCGAGGAGTCCGCCCACTCCTCCGGCTCCTTGGAAGCCTCCACTCCGATCAAGTCCCCATACGGAACGCACGATTTTCATATCGACAGCGAGAGGGGTCGATTGCTCAAGGGCGGCTACGATGTTCCAGCCATCGTAGGCAAAACCGGTGAAGGTGGAGCTTGTCCCCAAGGTGACGGGAAGATAGACGCTTCCGAGGGTGCTGGTGGTCGTTGATCCGCCATCGGGCCTTTCCTCAAGAGTCAGGGGGACCACGACGGGAGCGCTGGCATTGGCCCCGGTGAGCTTCGCGAAGAAGAAGGACTCCTGCAAGGTCGCGGCCTCGTTGTTGACCTCAATGGCGTTGGGAGTCGAGGAGACCGGAACCCCGGCATACCCGACGACGTAATGCGCGCCATGATCCGGATTGGAATCCGTGCGATTGACGCTGGTATATTGATTAAGTGAGTTCACCGAGTATTGCATGGTGCGGAGATCGCCGCCATGTTCGTCTCCTCCGAATTTCGAGAAAGTGCGATTTCCGATGCCATCATACTGGTATTCAAACTGAAGGCCACCCAAAACCTGACCGCTGCCCGATCCGGGTTGGTGCTTTTTCGCGGAGGTGACTTCGCCTGGTATTGGCTGAATCCTGAGTGTATCGGACCCGGGCAGAATTCACTTTCCCGAAAGCGGTTGGGGACTCCCTCTTTTCTGAAGCCAAAGCTCCATTCGCATGGTGCGTATTGTAGTAGGTGAGAGTGTGGGTGTTGTTGACGCCAAACCGGGGATGCTTAGCCACCTGGATCACTTTGTTGACCTGGCCGTAACTATCGAAGGCATAGGTGATGATGGGAGGTTGACCCTTTCCAGACAATTGCTCAGGTCAAGGAGACTCCGAATGGTCGATCCATCCTTCGTCGTGAAAGCGCTCTGCTCGTCGTATTTCGTAACAATCATGCTCACCCAGTAACAGAAAGGAGGCAAAAGTTTGAGTGGAAATGCTTCTCGTGGCCCGTAGTATTCCCAAATCCTGCCATGAAAATCCTTCTAACTCTCTCCCTCACCGCCAGCCTGACCCTCGCCAACGACTGGCCGCAATGGCGCGGTCCCGACGTCAACAATCACGCCGCTACAAGTGCCAAACCTGTCACCGAATGGTCTGCTGACAAAAACGTCCGTTGGAAAACCCCCATCCCCGGGCGCGGACATTCCACTCCCATCGTGGTCGGAGATCGCCTCTATTTAACGACAAGCGACAAAGAAAAGGACACCCAATCCCTCATCGCGCTCGATCGTAAATCAGGAAAACTCCTCTGGAATCAGACGATCCACAAAGGAGGCTACCCTTCCGAACTCCACCAAGAGAACAGCGCGGCCTCTGCCTCGGCTCAATGGGACGGCACCAACATCCTCGTCGTCTTTGAAAACAAGGACCAAATCAAGGTCTCCTCAGTCAGTCCCCAAGGAGAGATTGTCTGGAGCCAAACCGTCGGGGACTACCATCCAAAATTCCCCTTCGGCTACGGCTCCACTCCCGTTCTCTACAAAAAAGATCTCATCATTGTCGTCGGAACCGAAGCTGGCGGCTTCATCACCTCACTCAACACCCGGAACGGTGAAGAAAGCTGGCGGATCAAGCGCGATGGACACGATTATTGGGCCACTCCCGTCGTCGCCAAAGTCTCCGGAAAAGAACAGCTTCTCATCTCCGGAACCGGCAAGATTTCCAGCTACGATCCCTCAAACGGAAAACTCTTTTGGGAAGCTCCCCTGACCCCTGAATCAACCTGTGGAACCATCGTTTGGACCGACGAGATGGTCTTTGCCAGCGGTGGCTACCCCAAAAATCAAACCGCCGGAATCATGGCAGACGGCTCGGGCAAAGTAGTTTGGAAAAATCTCGAACGCTGCTACGAACAATCCCTTCTCTCCTACCGCGACCACATTTACGCCATCACCGACAAAGGCTTCGCCCACTGTTGGGACGCCAAAACCGGCGAAGAAAAATGGAGCGAGCGCGTTGGTCGCGGCGGCGTCATGGCTTCCCCCCTCGCCGTCGGCGATCACATCTACGCCACCCTCAAAGACGGCTCAACCGTCATCTTCAAAGCAAGCGCCCAAGGCTACCAGGAGATCGCCAAAAACCAACTTGGAGACGACACCTATGCCTCGCCCGTCGCAGTCGACAACGAACTTTTCCTCCGCGTCGGGATCGTCAATCGCGGAGATCGCCAGGAAGTCCTCTACTGCCTCTCAAGCCCCTAAACCGACTGCAACCACCTCAAAATCACTTCCGCTGACTTCGCCGAAAACCCCGGCAAGGCCGCAATCTGATCGACACTGACTTTCTTGATCCGAGCCACGGACCCGAATTTTCTCAAAAGCGACTTCTTCTTCGCCGGAGAAATCCCCGGACAATCATCCAGCAAGCTTTCCTTCACCCGCTTCCTCAGCAAAAGCTCATTATAGCCATTGGCAAAGCGGTGGGCTTCATCGCGAATCCGCTGCATCAACTTCAAGGCACCCCGATCATGCGGAATCGTGACGGGCTCCCTCAAACCTGGAAAAAAAATCTCCTCCCGCTGTTTCGCCAATCCCACGATAGGCAATCCCTCCAGCCCCAATCGTTGCAACTCCGCAACCGCCGAACTCAACTGCCCCTTGCCGCCGTCGACAATGACCAGACTCGGCAAAGTAATCGGGCTCTTCCCCTCCGCCGCCAAACGCCTCAGCGTATCCACCACCCCCTCTTGCGTCTCTGCGACAACTTCGGGGTTGGCCTCCATGTTTTCCTTGAGAATTCGTCCGTAGCGACGGCGGACCACCTCCGCCATACTCGCAAAATCATCCTGCCCCTCAACCGTCTTAATGCGATACCTCCGGTAATTTTGATTATCCGGGAGTCCATTGGTAAACCTCACCATCGAAGCGACAATGTGGGTCGAAGAAATGTTGGAGATGTCAAAACACTCCATCACTTCCGGAGGACCGTCCAGCGACAACCAGTCACCCAACTCAGCCAAATCCTCGGTCGGTTTCACGGTGGTCGGCACCCCGCGCCCACGCGAAAATTGACGAGTCGGACTCAGGGCGCGCTCAAGATTTAAAATGACATCCCGCAACCGCGCGGCCTTCTCGAAGTCCAGCCTCATCGCCGCTTTTTCCATCTCCTCCTGCAAGGATTTAAGCCGCTCCCGCTTCCCTTTTCCGCTCAGCAACTCACACGCCTGCTCGATCCGCTCCAAGTAATCGTCCCGCGTCACCTTGCCCACGCAGGGAGCCAGGCAATTGCGAATAATATCCGCATTGCAATGTTTGTAATCGGACTCGCCCGGAGAAATAGGCCGACAATTCCGAAGTCCAAATTCCCGGTTCAGCCAGGTCACCGTCGCCCTCACTGCTCCCGAATGGGCAAAAGGACCAAAATACCGTGCTCCATCCGCTTTTTTGAGTCGCGTGGTCGTCAACTTCGGCCACGGATCATCCAGATTGACCTTCACCAGCAAGAACCGTTTATCGTCCCGAAAGCTGACGTTGTAACGAGGCCGGTATTGCTTGATCAATTTCCCCTCCAAAAGCAGGGCCTCCTGTTCATTCCGAACCTCGTGGATCTCAAAGTCGCAGATCGAGTCGATCAAGGCGCGGGTCTTGCGGTCGGCCCGCTGCTTTCCAGACGGTAAAAAGTAAGAACTGAGCCGTTTCCGGAGGTCCCGGGCCTTTCCGACATAGATGATCGAACCCAACCGGTCCTTGTGCAGATAGACCCCCGGTTTGTGTGGGACCTGCGAAAGGCGGGCTCGGAGGGCTGGAAGCTCGGACATTGGGTGGAAGAAATCTTACTCAAAAGTCGTAATCCAGTCCAAGACCACGCGCAACCCGTCAATTACGGCGGGTTTTCCTGCACTTGCACCCGCGCAAACTCTCGTTAGAATGACCACTAACAAATGAAGTTCCTCTTTCTTATCGCGCTGCTGTTCGCGCTTCTCCCGTCCCTTGCCTCCGGCGCCGAACCCGGCGCGGAGGTCGCAGACATCACCCTTGCTGAGATTCTCCAGAAAGGCGGATGGGTCATGGTCGCCTTGGTGATCCTGTCAATTTTCACCTTGATTTTGGTGATGCTGTATTTTCTCACCCTGCGCCGCAGCACGGTGGTGACCAACAAATTCATGAATGCCGCCGAAGCCATGATCCGTAAGCGCGACTACCTCGGCCTCATCGCCTACTGCCACCGCCGAAATGAAGCGGTCGCCCGCGTCACCCAAAAAACCCTCGATTTCCTCACCAAAAACCCCGGTGCCAGCCACCCGGAGATCCGGGAGGTCGCCGAGGCCGAAGGGTCCCGCCAGTCCGGCATCCTCACCCAGCGCATCAGCTACCTCGCCGATATTGGCGGAATCGCCCCCATGGTGGGCCTCCTGGGAACGGTCATCGGAATGATCAAGTCCTTCATGGAAATCGCCAATGGCAACATCGAGGGCACCAAGCAACTCCAACTCGCCGAGGGGGTCTGGGAAGCTCTCATCACCACCGCCGCCGGCCTCGTCATCAGCATCGTCGCGATGACCTTCTACTCCTTCTTCCGCGGTCGGGTTCAGAACCACGTCGCGGAACTGGAAGCTGCCAGCACCCACATTCTTGCCCTCGTTGGTGGCCAGCTCAATCAAACCCAGGCCGGTCATCACTACGATAACTATCCGGGCCGCGAAATCTAATCTCCGCCCGAATAACTCATGCGAATCCGCGATCATTCACCGCCACCGGCCAGCTTCCAGCTCGCGCCGATGATCGATATCGTCTTCCTTCTCCTCATTTTCTTCCTCGTCACTTACCAAATCACCGAGCAGGAAAAAGATACCCGAGTCTCGGTCCCGTCGTCGACCCAGGGTGCCGAAACGGCCCGCGTCGCCAACGAGATCGTCGTCAACGTGACTAGGGAAGGCCAAATCACGATCAGTGGCGAAGTCTACACCCTCACCGAACTCCGCCAGAAAATGGAGCGCATCGTCGAGGCCTCCGAAATTGCCAATACCGGCGGTGCCGATCGTCAACCCGTCCGGATCCGCTGTGATGCCGATGGCCGAAACCAGACTCTCATCGAAGTGATGGATGAGATTCAAAAAGCCGGGATCTTCAACATTGGATTTGCAAGCCGCGCTCCCCGGCAGGAGTAGTATTCCATGAAGTATCGCGCCCTCCTTCTTAGCCTGGCGCTTCCCGCCTTTGGGCAGGAAGCCCTTCCTCCCGTCGGCGAGCAGCAACCCCTCGTTGCCAGACCTTCACGGGACCTTTTTGACTTCGCAACTCTGATCTACAACACCGCCGCTGGCGAAAAAGATCCCGAAAAGAAAAAGGACGGGTTCCGGCAGGCCGCCAAAAAGTTTGATGCCTTTCTCCGGGCTTATCCCAAAGACGAAAAGGCCCTCGATAGCTGGTATTTCCTCGGCCTTTGCTACCGCCAAATCGGCGAGGAAGAGGCCAGCCGCCAATGTTTTGAAACGGTCGCCACCAGTTGGACCGAAGGAAAATTTGTCGAAGCCTCGGCCCTCTACCTTGCGTCCGATGACTACGGAGCCGAAAAGTGGCGCAGCGCTGCCAAGTGGTTCGCGATCACGGCCAAAGTCACCCAAGACAAGAAAATCCGCCAAGAATCACTCTACCGGCGCTTCCTTTGCTACAGCAAACTCGAAGACAATTCCGGCACTCTCCTGGCCCTCAAAGAAGTCCTCAAAGACGAAGACTCCCCCTTTGCCGAAACCGCCCGCCTCGCTCTCGCCAGACTCTATCGCCGCTCCAAGGTGATCCGCGAAGCCCACGATCAATACGTCCTTCTCAGCAAGTCGTCGAAAAAAGAAGTCCGCTCCGAAGCCATCCTGCAGGCCGCTCTCACCGCTGACGAACTCAAGGATCCCAAGCTCGCCAAAATTTGGTTCGCCAAGGCTCTCCAGGAAGACGGACTCAAGGAATATCATGGTCAGACCCAGCTCGCCCTGATGAACCTCCACTACACCTCAAAAGAGTGGACCGATGTCATCAAGACCTTCGACGACGGCAAGCATCCTCTCTCGGAAGAGAATGAACTTCAGAGACTCATCATGGCCGCCAAGTCCTACGAAGCTCTCGGCAAGGACGACGACGTTCTCAAACTCTACGCCCGCATTTCCAAACTCTCTCCCGGTTCGGCCACCAGCTTCCAAGCCGCCTACCGCGTCCTCATTCAAGAGCATGGCAAGAAATCCCGTTCCTTCGCCCAAACCGCCGAAACCTTCCTCACGACTTACGGAACCGCGCACCCCAAGGACACCAAGGTCCAATCCGCCCGCCTCCTCATCGCCGAACATTACTACGGTGAGAAGAACTACCAGCGCGCCATCGAACACTACCGCAACCTGGATCTCGCCCTCATTGATTCCTCCAACCGTCTCGGCGTGCGCTACCATGTCGCCAAGTCGCAACTCGCCCTCCAAGACGAAGGCGGAAGCCTCGCTGCCATCGCGGCCTTCATCAAAGAATACCCGGACACCAAGCAGGCCACCCAACTACGCCTCGACCGGGCCGAACTTCTCACCTCAAAAGGAAAGGAAGTCGAAGCGATGGCTGACTATGATGCCGTCCTTTCGGCAACCGGCGACCCGAACCTCAAACGCATCATTCTCCTTCGCCTCTCAGCCGTTTATCAAGAGAAACAGGACTGGCTCAAATTCGCGGCCATGCAGGAAAAACTCCTCCTCCTCCCGGATCTCGATGCCAAAACCACCGCCTCCGCGAACTTCTGGCTGGGCTGGAACGAATTCCGGCTGAAGAAGGTCCAAAGCGCCCTTCCCTTCCTCATCAAAGCCCGTGAACTCGACGCCAAAACCTTCGCCCCGAAAGTCGGGCCGCTCTTGATTCGGGCCGCTTATCAGGCCGAAGACACCGCCCTTCTCGAAAAAGAAATCGCCCTCATGCGGGCCGCCGATCCCAAGGCCCCGGTGCCCACTTCAATGCTGACCTGGCTCGGAGCTACCCTCGCCAAGGAAGGCCACCACGAACGTGCCTGGCCACTTCTCGACGAAGGCCTCAAGGATCGCTCAAAACCCGTCGCCAACCTCATCTGGAAACTCTTCGCCCAATCCTCCCTCGCCACTGGACAAAGCAACTCGGTCGTGCAAGCGGCTGATGAGATTCTCGCCGTCGAGTCACATCCTTACCGCAAGGCCGAAGCCCTTCACATGAAGTCACAGGGCCTGACTTCCCTCGAGAAATTCAACGACGCCCGTCAGGCGGCCTCCGACGCTCTCGATCTCCGTCCCCAGGGCGATTTAAACATCGGACTCCGATTGCACGCGGGCGATATCGATATGGCCGAAGGAAAACCAGGCGATGCCATCCGCCACTACGCGGTCGTCGAAACTCTCTACGCCAAGACGCCCGAAGAAAAAGTTCTCGCACGTCAAAAAGTAGCAACAGCCCTCCAGGCCATCGGAACACCCGAAGCCCTGGAGAAGCTCAAAAAATACCAGTAAAGGTTAGGCTTACTCCCACTCGATGCTCGCGGGAGGCTTGGTAGAGACGTCGTAGAGGACGCGGTTGATCCCGTTCACTTCATTGAGAATATCCTGACTGGTCTCACGCAGAAGTTGGGCCGGAAGGTCGACCCACTCGGCGGTCATGGCATCTTCACTAATGACAGCCCGCAGATTGGTAGCCCACTCGTAGCTTCGCTCGTCGCCCTTGACACCCACCGTCTTGACCGGAATCAACCCGGCATAGGCCTGCCAGACTTTGTCATACCAGCCATACTCCTTGAGCTTCCCGATAAAGATGGCATCGCAATCACGAATAATTTCGAGGCGATGGCGATCAACCGCACCGGGGCAGCGCACCGCGAGTCCCGGTCCGGGGAAGGGATGACGGCCCAGAATATCCGGCTCGATTCCCAGCGCCGCTCCCAGCTCACGAACCTCGTCTTTAAAGAGCTCGGCCAGAGGCTCCAACACTTTCCCTTCCGCTTGAAGCTCAAGAATCTTAGGAACCCGGTTGTGGTGCGTCTTAATGACCGAAGCCTTCGATTTGGCATTCGAAGCACTCTCAATAACATCGGGATACAGGGTCCCCTGGGCCAGCATCTCGGCATCGCCCACCGCATCCCAAAAAACGCTGATAAACATGTTCCCGATGATCTTGCGCTTCTCCTCGGGATCTTCCTGGCCCGCCAAGGCATCCAAGAAACGATCCGAAGCATCGACGGTTTCGATGTCCACCTTCATACGGGCAAAGTTTCGCTGAACCTCTTCGGCCTCGTTCTTCCGAAGCAAGCCGTTGTCGACAAAGATCGCCCGCACCTTCACTCCGGCCTCCTTCAAAAGCACGGCAAGGACCGTACTATCAACACCCCCACTAACCCCACAAACGACCTGCTTGGTCCCGACCCGTTCGCGGATCCCATCGATCAATTCACGTTTGAAATCCTCAATATGAAATTCCTGAAGATTACGCGCATGCGAGAGAAAGTTTTTGAGAATCTGCAACCCCTCGTGACTGTGCGTCACTTCGGGGTGAAATTGGATTCCAAAAAATCCCCCCGGCCACTTCAAACTCACCGGAGTCCCCCGCTGGTTCACCGCGATCACCTCGCAATCATCGTGAAGATCCTCCACGGTATCGGAATGACTCATCCACACCTGGGAAACGTCGGAAATCCCGGCGTAAAGATCATCCTTGGAAGTCGGCTTCAAGCCAGCCGGACCATACTCCCGTTGGTTACTCGCCTTCACCGAACCTCCAAACTTGATGTTCAACAACTGCATCCCGTAGCACACGCCCAAAACGGGAACGCCGTAGGATTTTAAGCGCTCGAAATCAACATCCGGAGCATCCGGCTCGCTCGTGCTGCGCGGCCCGCCAGACAAAATTATCGCTCCCGGCCGTCCGATTTCATCAATTTCTTCGGGCGAATAAAGCTTGGCAAAATAGCCGATCTCGCGGACCCGACGCACAATCAGCTGGGTGTATTGGGAACCGAAATCGAGAACGGCAACGTGTTGAATTTCTTGCATCTTGAAAAATGTTAGCTGGCTGGCTGGTAGTTGGTCGGCTCTTCGGTGATCACGACATCGTGGGCGTGACTTTCACGCAGTCCGCCCGGGGTAATCCGCACAAATTGTGCCTTCTCACGAAGTTCCTGAAGAGTGCTCGCTCCAACGTATCCCATCCCTGAACGCAGTCCGCCCATGAGCTGGAAAATGACATCCGTAAGAGCTCCCTTGTAGGGAACCCTTCCTTCCACGCCCTCGGCAACCAGCTTTCCGCTGGAGTTTTGTCCGTAACGATCACCCGCCCCTTTGCGCATCGCACCAATCGAACCCATCCCGCGATAGGTCTTAAAGCGGCGCCCCTGCCAATGCACGGTCTGTCCGGGACTCTCCCGTGTCCCGGCGAGAAGCGAGCCGAGCATAACGAGATCGGCTCCCGCCGCGAGCGCCTTGGTAATGTCACCCGAATAACGAATCCCGCCATCGGCAATGACCTGAACACCATGCTCATGAGCATAATCGGCAACATTGCGGATTGCCGTAAACTGGGGCATCCCGACTCCTGAAATCACCCGGGTGGTGCAAATCGACCCTGGACCCACGCCCACCTTCAAACAACTTGCGCCAGCCGAGATGAGATCCCTCGCCCCGCCTTCCGTGACCACGTTTCCGGCGACAACCGGAAGATCGCACATTTCCCGAAGGGTCGAGATCACTTCCATGACCCGACTGGTGTGGCCGGTCGCCGCATCAATAAAAAGGGCATCAACGCCTGACGCAATCAAGGCCTGCGCCCGGTCGTGAAACTCCGGTCCCGGTCCCACCGCCGCTCCACAACGAAGCTGGCCATTGGGATCCTTGGCGGCATTGGTAAAGGTAATCCGCTTCTCGATGTCAGCTCCCGTGATCAACCCTGCCAGATTACCCTTGGCATCCACCAAAGGCAGCTTTTCGATCCGGTTCTTGTAAAGAATCTGCCGCGCCTGTTGCTGATCCATTCCCACCGCTGCCGTCACCAATCGCTCAATCGGCGTCATGACATCCTCAACGAGAGCATCCTCACTGGGAATGTGACGAAGGTCACGCCCGGTCACCATCCCTTCAAGCTTTCCGGTCGAATCAACCACCGGGAAGCCGGAGAATCCTTCGCGATCCATGATTTCACGAACCTGGGCGACCGTGAACTTCCGCGAAACCGTCAGAGGCTTCTGAATGATGGCATTCTCCGAACGCTTCACCTTGGCCACCATCACCGCTTGTTCCTCGATCCCGCAGGCCCGGTGAATCACGGCCATTCCGCCCTCGCGGGCGAGTGCCATCGCAAGCTCGGATTCCGAAACCGTGTCCATCGCGGCCGAGACCACCGGAATGTTCAAGGGAATGTCCGCCGTGAGATAAGTCCCGACATCGGCATCCGAAGGAAGCAATTCGCTCAAACCTGGCTGCAAAAGGATATCGTCGAAAGAAAGGGCCAATGAAAGTTCCGCCATGGGCGAATCAAGAGAATCACGGACCTGAAAGCAAGCGCGATTCCTGCTTGGCGGGATTTTCTTTGAAAATCAGGCCTCCTACGGCCTGAAATCCCACCTCCACCCCCTGACGATTCATTCCTCAGATTGATCTGGAGAGCTGCGAGTTTTTGAACTTCCGCTTCTGTATTCGATGCCAGCCCTGCCCGCATTGTCAACGGACGAACTTCGTGAAAGCGCATGGTTACGTGCGAGCTTCCAAGGAGGCGGTGCATCAACCCGCCTCCTCCATACGGGCGGTGCGTTTCATGTGCTCAGCTCGCAACGGTGATTCAGGATGCGGGAGGACTTTTTCCATCCACTGGGATCACCTCGTGCCGCGCTCCTCTTTGGAATCCGCCCCAGTCAGCCAGATCATCGAAACGCTCATTCCCCATTCTGAAAAGATGTCGCTCTCAGAAATCGAAAGCATCATGTCTCGTCGCCGCCTTCCAGAGCACCTTTCAAAGAGTCCTCGGCCAAGTGAATTCCACCAGATTTCCAAGTCTCCACAGTCCCGAAGGGACGCACACGTATGGTCTCCACAGTCCCGAAGGGACGCAGGCATTTAGCCGCCAGCCTGGGCTGGCGGTCCCAAGCACCATCGATTCAGAAAGCTCCGAAGGTGCGCAGGCAGACCACACATCACCCACCGCCCCCTCAACGAAAACGATTCCCCGCCCCCACCCTTCCGGTCAGACAAGCCACCATCTCAAGAATGCTTCTCCCCCCAAACGTTCGGGATATCGAAAACCACAGTGCGTGCGAAAACCACAGTAGGACTCCACAGTCCCAAACGGACGCACGCGTAGGACTCCACAGTCCCAAACGGACGCACGCGTAGGACTCCACAGTCCCGAAGGGACGCAGGCATTTAGCCGCCAGCCTGGGCTGGCGGTCCCAAGCACCATCGATTCAGAAAGCTCCGAAGGTGCGCAGGCAGACCACGCATCACCCACAGCCCCCTCACCGAAAACGATCTCCCCCCTCACCCTTCCAGTCAGACAAGCCACCATCTCAAGAATGCTTTTTTCCCCAAACGTTCGGGATATCGAAAACCACAGTGCCTGCGAATACCACAGTGGGACTCCCTTCGGGACGGTGGAACCCATACGTGTGCGTGTCCAGCGACAATTATAATTGACCTCAGCGACAATTAAAACTGCCCCCGCAGGACATCCTTTTTCGGGGTCTTTCCGGGGCCTCAAGCCGCACCGATCATGCCGCCGCATCCCTTGGTGGAGGGAGGGACCCGGGAGGACGGCGAAGCCGGACTCCCAGGGCGCGACCGGAACCAAGGGATGCGGCGGGCGTTTTGCCCCCCGGCGGCGATTTGCCGTCAGGATCCGGCGTTCTCCGGGTCCAACCCGTCTCCACCGGTCTTCGCCATCCCGTCAGCCCCCACCGCCCGCTGGATGCGCTGGCTCGGGCCATCGAATTCCAGGATGATCGAGTGATGCACCAGGCGGTCAATCGCCGCCATCGTCGTCATCG
>Ga0209390_10008085_pt1 | contig 13171 bp, 8 predicted proteins | sample BON01_FD_187212 | JGI IMG/M metagenome (GOLD analysis project Ga0209390, IMG submission 187212) | Freshwater microbial communities from Lake Bonney liftoff mats and glacier meltwater in Antarctica - BON-01 (SPAdes) (version 2) | ecosystem: Environmental > Aquatic > Freshwater > Ice > Glacier... | reverse complement strand
GGAATCACTGAGAAGAAAGTGCGGGCCTGCGGCCCTTCACTGAGTGAAACAGTGAAATAGAGTGCGGGCCTTCGGCCCTTCACTGAGAAGAAAGTGCGGGCCTTCGGCCCTTCACTGAGTGGAAGTGGTCTCTTTTTGCTGTGGTTTGTGAGGGAGAGTCGAATCATTCGAGAATGAGTCAGTCAGATCGGACGAGGTAGTCGGATCAGACGAAGTACCATTGACCCCTTCCACCTGGTGTTATTGAGAGCACGTGGCATGGTCCTTGGGGCCGCATGGGTTCATTTGTTAAGAGGCACCCGCGGGTGGTGGAACCAATTGTGGGCACACATCTGGGAGGGAGCGTGCGGCGCATCCGAAGCGTAGGAATACTCTGTGGTTTTCGGCTGCCTGAACGATCAGTGTCTCCAATGCCGACCTGTGTTCTTTTCGAATTTCGAAGAACTCAGTGGCAAGTAATTGACACAATGGGCACGCATGAGGTCGGGCATGTGTGACCGCATCCTCGTTCGACGTCACCGCTCCCACTTGTCGCCAGAATTCTGCCACCTGCATCCGTCGAGTGCGAGTAAGAGAGCATACTGATTGCAACTGGGCTCGAATACATTGTGCAATAATGAACCCGGCATTTCGCAGTCCACAGCCCAGAGCTGTCAAGAATGTAAACAGTGCAATTCGGACCAGTCCATCTGGCACGGGCACCTCGTCCCTTGACCGCTTGGTCAGTTGGTGTAGTCAACCTTGTGTCTGGAGTAAGGCAGGTTGTTGTGTCTCGGAACTAGCATCTGTTGGCAGCAGTGTTGCTTCAAGACTGCTAGGTTGCCATCCAGCGATCTTCCATGGCAGACAAAAATCCAACTGCTCACAGATCTGGTCACGCCAATCAATCGAGACATCTTTTTTGTTGGTAGTGTACCAAATGGCACGTTGTCCCTCTCCATCACCTCCACCTTCTGTTCCCTGCAGAAGGTATGCCAGTTCCCGGGGCTTGTTGGGCTTTGTTTCGAGCATTGTGGTGTTTCAGTTGAAACACCACAGAGACATTTGTCTAGTGTTTGAATTCCCGGCTATTCGTGCTGTCCGGTGTCTCAGACACTGGACACCCTCATTATAGTCCACCGACCAGAACTGACCGTTGCCAGTCATGTGTCCTGATGGGCCGTTGTATTGATGGCGTGAGGCATTGAATATCATTCCCGGTGGGAAGTGTGTTCGGCACACGCTATGGAGCTGCTGCAGTTTGTGTGCCGTGCGCTTTTCCAGTTGTCTTTTCGGAGGGTCCTCGAGGAGCAGCAGTACTAGTACATCTAATTTTTTCCCACACAAGTTCAAGTTGGCTGCCAACTGCTGGATGTTGTAGAACAAACAAACATGAATGGGGCCAGGGTTCCTTGGCCCATGAGCAGTGTGTTTGGCAGGTATTTGCAGCTGCAGGGTTGTTTTGCCCAACCTTCCAGTTTGACTTCTCCCCCCACTCTTATCCAACTACTCATGGTTTGGCATTGAAGAGACACGACAGTGTCAATGCGAAGGTCATGCGTTCTCCTGCAATGGTAAAGACGTCCCAAATCCATGCTTTGAGCTCGAGTTGGCAGTCAGACACTATTCCCATCCCAGTGATCCCGGTGGGGTCTGGTGACAGCGTTTCCTTCAACACCTGATACATATCCTGCGAAAACGATTCATACAGTTGTCCGGGAGCGATGAGCCGTGACATGTCTTCCTGATGATTCGTGGTTGCGAATTCCCATTCCAAGCATCCAGATCCCCCCTGGTTGACGTTGTCGAAGACCCACCGTCCTCGTTCTGTGGTCGAGTTCCAAATGAGGCGTACAGTCTTCGGGATGTGTCAACCCAGAAGGCCGGACCACACCCCGCCAGCACATGTGAGATAGCCGCGTCTATCTCACATGTGCTGGCGGGGTGTGGTCTGGCCTTCTAATTTGACACATCCCGAAGACTGTACGCCTCATCTGGAACTCAGCCATAAACCCGGATCGGGATTGCGAGCATTCATGGCGCCAGTAGTATCTGGATTCTGGCCACCATGCATGCAAAATGGGCATCCCTGATCGTCTGTTATTTTCCGAATGTTGTTGATGAAAGTAGCTCCCGGGCAATGTGGGACAGAGGCCAATTCCCGGCTTATCACGCCCGAGCGTCCCAGCATGGATTGTATCTCTGTGTTTTGGTGTACTGGCAGTGTCTTTCAAATCTTACTAATTTTCACGGCGTCCACGTCTCCGCATGCAGTCAGGCGCATAAATTTGGTGCACTCTTTCCGCTTGTGTGGTAGGGTAGAGTACTCCTGTGTGATGATTTCTTGAGCCAACACTGATGATGCACATTGTGCCACTTCTTTGTATGGGTCAGGGGTCATGGGTGCACAGCCTGAAGTAATGTAATCTGATGTGGCATGCTGGGCAGAGAAGGGCTGATGGAAGTCCAGTTCGACATCTCTTCCAGTCATCACAACCATATCTGCAAGTCCGTCGCAGGCGTGGTTGAGGCGAGCTAGGATTCTGCTTGCTCCGTCAGTGCTGTGTCTTTTAACCCTGTTGTGGCACGCAGGTACCCAGGCTGCTTCATCTCAATTCTTTTGGTCTGCAGTTCATCCATGTGACTTAAGATCGCTGGGAGGGTGTCTGCCTCGGGTGTTCTGGCGAACCTTCGAGGCAAGCGATGACGCAGACAGCACTCTTCAATGACCTATCGAACACCATCGCTGTTTGTTCACAGCAGTAGGGCGCTGTCCTGTGAAAACATGTCGTTGACGTCCTGTAGTGAGCAAAGGACAGTATGTTGTTCGGTTGAGGTGCTGGATTCCAGATGACGGTCCTGAGAGCACAGTCGTTGTGTGCCCGCTGCTATGACTGCCCGGAACACATTTGCTTCATTTGCGTCAAACAAGATCCATCATCGGCTGCAGACAGGCGAGGTCGGGCCTCTGGAGCTATGTCATGACGGGATGCCACTAGAACACTATGCACGATTGATTGATGATGCTTTTATTACTTCGTAAAAAAAAGTCTAGTAGCTTTGCTGGAAGCTTTATATGCTGAAACGTAGGTTTGAGTTCTCGATGTTTTGGTTTTTGAAGGTCCCGACCAAATGTTGTGTCAAACGTTTGTCCAAACGCACATCCAACCTTGTCCGAATTCGGACCTGGTGGTACTCCTTTCCAAGATTTGGGGCCCCCATCATAAGTTCTGCGATCGCCTGTCAGTATGTCCCGTCTTCCAGCACTGTGTCGTGGAGACTTGGATGTTGTATGAAGTCAGTCTTTTCGACCACGATGCTTGGGGCCCTGCTGGAGTCAACTCCAAGAAGGCCCATCAAACAATCCTTTGTTAAGTGTGACAGTACTTGCTGTGTCAATCTTTTTTCCCCCGGTTACCATAGTGCGCATACTGTAGATTGTTACCACAGTGCACATGCTGTAGATTGTATTGGAAGATGCCAGTGCGGCTCGTCTTGTAGTAATTTCTCTCTCCCTTTCGTTTTTGGTCCGAGGCTTGAAGCAGAATACCAGTTACGTTTTGTGATAAACAAATTGCCGGGTGGCCCTCTGCTGTCTTCAGATCTGAGTCGCTGCGTAGCTGTTTATAGTGGGGTATAAGTGATCGTTGTCGTGCATAAGCTGTGAGGGTCTTGTGGACAAAGCACCCAAGGTTGAGCAAGCATGTCAGAGGGTTTGAGATCTGCACTCGAGTATCATTAAGGCACAATATGCAGTTGGAGTTCGGAGAAACTATGCAGGCTGGTTCTGAGATGCTTTTTCGTAAATTTGTAACATTTCCCTAAACAAAGGTCCTATACAAATGGCAGATATATGCTGAGTTCCTACTTGTGTTAAAGGTGGCCGCATTGTCTACCGTCATTTCTGTATCTTGCAAGGACTTAGATGTCGAGAATTTCACAGGGTACAAACAGACCTCAAGACTTGCTTTTGTCCTTGGTTTCACATGGTACAGACGCCACTTCCCAGCATCTGGCCCTGTAGGCGGAGAAAATACCCACCTCAGCTTGATTGTTGCAGGGTCTATCTTGATTGTCTTTAGCATTCTTGCCAGTGAAGAAAACAGATTATCAGAATGTTTGGCCCCGAATTAATTCGAATTAATTAATTCATTAATTCATTAATTAAAACCGCGCGAAGCGCGGTTTTGTTTTTTGCGGCGTCAGCCGCGAAATTTTGAAAACACGACATTAGTAGCGCGTTGGAGAGAACATTTCCAGGGGGTTTTGGCGATATTTTTGGTTGCTCAAATCTCTTTAAAAAAAGGTGTCATAGTACACAAGAATTCACTCGCTTCTTGTCCACGGTGTCGTCACAGCATTGGGCTGTGATCAGAAGAATATGGAATTTTTTTGTCAGACTTCAAGTGGGCTGAGCACAGGTTAGCACACATATTTGCTGATGGTTGGTCAACAGGGCCACACAAACGTAAAGTGACATTCTTGGAAGTGCCCACAGGGACATTACTTTTTTATTACAAAGACATTAAGCAAGGGATTGTGCACACGTTATTGTTGGAGGAATAGGGTGTGTCAAAGATTTGGGTGATCATCATGGACAGGAGACAGGACTTAACGTGACTTCGACTCCAGCAGGACAAAGTGGACCTTCGGCTCAGGACCGTTACTGTGCCCGAGGTTTTGGAGGACGCGCGAAGAAACGGCGTGCAAACGAAAAAGAATAGAAATAAGTCTGGTATTTATGACAATTGTATTACATGTGTTGAAATACGTTGTTTCTAATAAATTGTTTTGGAATTGAAATTGTGTTGTGCGATTTGTATCTCAAGAGGTTTGATTTGACAAAGTGTTTGTTATTTAAAATTTTCGTAATTACTATTTGGTACAAATTGTATCGTTGTGATCACTCAGTATTGGATTTCTGACCATTTTCACTACTAAAGAATTGGTAGACAGAATAAGAAACTTGAAATGAAATGCATCCCCGAATGTTTAAAAAGAGGATTTTTTATTAAAAGAATGCGCCGCAGGCCAGTTTTTTTATGAAACAAAATGCGCCGCAGGCAAGACTTATCAAACAAAATGCGCCGCAGGCCGGTTTTGTTGACTAAGTCCTGATGGGTACTCTGTCCTGTTAATGCAGTAAGAAAATTATTTTCCACGAATCTCAGCTCAGAATCTTCTTCTTTTAATCAATTAATTAATTAATGAATGAATTAATCAATTAATTAATGAATGAATGAAATAATTAATGAATCAATTGATTAATTAATTAATTGATTAATTAACCTGTGGCTGGCCTTTAGTACGTTTGTTTGCCCCATTGATTCTTGCATGCGTCTAGATGTGTTTCTTCACTGTTGGGCACCAACTGTGTGATTTTGACTTACCTGTGTCATCGACCCAGTTCAAAACTATCTCTTGGCGTCGGCCTCCTGGATACAGAATGTCTTAGTCGTCACCTTCTTTGTCGACTCCTTCTACTGCCAGTCTGTCCTCCTTTTCATGGAGTGGGTCACCAGAATGACCATAGACTTGAACAAAAAGAGTTCGAGAGGACGATTCTGATCGCAAATTGAGCTCACTTAAAGTGGCATGGACTTGTATGATGTCGTAGTCCTTGACCTGGTGCTCAGCCGGAACTCCAGACCCCGAAAGCATCGTAGTCTGTGTATAGCAGCAGCGCTGTCAATGAGCTAGATCATCAGTACGAGGGATTCCTTGTAACGCCATGACCACTGCTGCCTGCTCTGCCCGTGTGCTGGAGTGTGTGCCACCCACCTGTTCGGATTTGTGGGGTACGGTAGCGTCGTGCCAGATGACCCCCGCTCTCATGGCAGGCTCTTACGTGATAGATCAGTTTAGCTGCAACGATCTGTCAGTGGCTACCACCTTAGTTTGCTTGTTCGGTTGTTACCTGATAATCTTTTCCAAAGTACTCTCCATTTGGGAGTGCGTCCAGATATCGTTGGGCGTTATTCGATCAGGCGTCCAACGGAGATTGGACTCAATATCTGAAGCCTGAAACGTGGTTCTTTCAGTTTCGAGATATTTGCTCACCCACATTTCGTGTTACTGCTGGGCCTTAACTTTAGTGCGTTCGCCTGTTGGCCACCAACCCTTTCTTAAACCTACCTTGGTGCCTTTATCCAGTCGATGTAAGCAGGAACGGTGACGTTGCAGCTGTGAGTTTAGCGCGCTCTTTACTTGGTCTACTTGGACCATGATAACCCAGCTCTGACCGTTGACATCGAAGAATTCAATGTATTTTTCGATTTCCTTTGCTGACATTTCATAAATGGGGATCAAAACCCGTTTGTCAGTTGTCATTGCATCCAACGACCAGATGTAATCTGAGAAGGAGGGGTCCACCCTAAGAGACTGTGCTGCAGCGATGGAACCAAGTTTAAACTGTTCTCGTAACCATGAAGTACTCGACCAAGTGTGCTTTTACCCTTTTACCCCCATTTGTCTATTTTGACCCATTGCTGATATCAGTTTGCGATGACTTATGGGGACGAATGCCAATGTTTCAAAAGCTCCCATCGGGGTTCCTCAATGGGTTTGGTGCCCCGAGGCTTTCGTCGCCGGGCACCTGCTGTTTTAAGAACGCGTTCTTGACACCATTGAGCCGTCTTGTTTTTGTCAATTAACGAAGGCTGATGGGTCTGACCACCTCTCACTGTGACCTGCACTGTGTTGCCTTGATAAGGCAGTGTGCTATCAATGACCCGTGATGCTCTGAATTCCTCTTAAAAATGAATTGGGTCTGCAAGGTCAAATGTAGCTCTTGGTTCCCACCTGATTGGATCAGGCGCTGGTACTACGATCTAGTTCACCCTCGCCGACGATCTGGTGCTTTTGTGTTCTCAAGATTGGGATACGCTGCAACGTACTGCAACATTGGAGAGCTTGACATGACCGAAAATCCCCTTCTTGTGTTTTGTGTTTTGTATTTGATAAGGTTTTTGACGATTTCTTTATTGCTGTTTTGTACAAATTGCGTTGTTGTGATCACTGAGTTTTTGAAGTCAATTTCTTATCACCTATCAATGAATTGGTGGTTGCTTCGAAGTATTATCAAACAGGGTGTGTTCTCTGTGTAAGTCTGGCACACAGAAGACATTTTCTGAATCTCACCGTTGCAAGTTGCAACGACTGCGAGGTAAGCAAATATAGTGCAGATGAGCAGTCAACGAGTTCTGTGGCGTGCGCGGCTGGCAAGATAATGAAATAGAATGCCTGACAGATAAGATTTTTTTTCTACAAAGCAAAATGCGCCACAGGCCAGATTTTTTTCATCGAATTTTGTCGTTTAGTCTGATCGGTTGATACAGTATGTACTTCGTTTTCCACAGTTCACAGAATCCAAAATGTCGAAATTAATTAATCTTTGGTCGTCCTATATTACGTTTGATTGCCCCACTGCACAAAAGCTCGTGCTGGTGGTACCCTTCAATCATAGAGAGGGTGAGGGGCTGATTGGCACCCATCAAAATAGCCAATCAATGCTGGATTTTGCCAGCCATTTGGAGATTTTGCAGCGTTGGCATGAGATGTTCAAAAATTGCCAATGAAACCTGCCATGACAGCTATCAGGTCGGGTTCAGGAAGAACGTGTGTTATACCTGCGCTGTGTCCTTCCAGCCACTCAATAATGTTGCCTGTAATGAGAAAATCAACAGCTCCAAGTGCATAAAGTTAACACACAATAGTGAGGCGTTGGACCAGGACGACTTATTTTAGTACTTTAGCGTAGATGTCCTTTGATGTTGAACTGTTCCAGTGCAATCTCACTTGCAGTCTGTTTTTGAAGGAAATGCTGGCATGATGTTGCTATAGTCAGTAGCAATTATTGTGTGACGGCTTTCAATTCAAATTAATCAAACAAGGATGAATCAGAGGGCCCTTGATAGCAACAAGCTCCTCCTACCGATTCGTAAAGCAGCGATTGTATGCAGTTAACGAAGTCACTTTGCACATGCTACGGTTTTGTCGGCAAGCTTATCCTGTGGCCAACTGCAAGGGATCTTGCTCTGAGGTCTGTTGATAATGGAAAGGAGCTTTCAATGTTCACAGCGTTTGGCCGCAGGAGGAAAAAAACAACTTCTCAGAATGTTTGGATTAACCTTTTCTTTTTTTTCTTTGCTCGACAGTTGATTGGATCCGAATCTCTTGAGGTGATTGCTTTCTTTGGTGCCGTCTGTCTTTTGATCTTAGATGGCTGCATGGGGGACTGAGGCGAAGATCTGAGCGACGGCCGAAGTGGTCTTAATAAACGAAGTGGGGAACGTACAAAAAGATTGAGATTCAACAACAAATCTCAGGGGTCATAACCAGTGTGCGGAGGTCTCCGTCAGTGTCTCAGACCCTACACACGCAGCATGCGCACGTGAGGTTTAATCCCAACAAACTTCCAGCGTGCTTACTCAGGCGCTTGGAATGTAGGCAACTTAATTTGCTTAAGAATGTAAAAAACGTGCCATTTCAAGAACTCTGTTCTAAAACCACAAACTGTTCGCAAACTCCTCTGACAGCTGGGCCTTCTGCTCACGAATGACCTCACGTCTAGGTGGTCGATCGATGATTCATGACTTTATTTGTGTTTGTTGTGTATTGGTGAATATGTGTTGTGTTGCACCACCCCCCCACCTACCTTCACTGCCTTCCAACCCCCTTCTGAAATCCACACACAAGATTCATTCGAATTCCGCATGAAAAAAAATTGACACAGGTACTAAATCTCCAGCGTTTTGTTTGAGTTTTTGGGTAACAGTCTCTCCTTTTCACTATCCAGACCAATTGAAGCACTTGTGTGTGTGTGTGTTATGTGCGTGTATATGTCTGAGCGCGTGCGCGCGCGCGTGCACTTGAGTCCGTGCGTGTATGTGTGTGCGTGTGTTGAATATCCCAGATCAACACAAGGAATTGCTCATGCCATCACAACGCCCTCGCCCTCGCAGTTGACACAATACTCAGAACGCACGATTCCCTCGCAAGTAGTCGAAGATTTACCCTGGCCAGTGCAGCTGATGCACATTTTGACCTGCTTGCTGCCTGCCGCGCCAGAGGGTTTGGTTGTTTGCTTGGGGAGCGGGAAGCCTTTGTCATCGCACCTGCTGCCGTCGACATAGGATTCGTAGCCGCCATCCGTTCTGATGCGTTGCCCGCTCCGGAAAGGCACCGTGTCTGGCTGCTCCTTCGGAGTAGGCGGAGTATCATCCTGTCATTCAACGCATTTGTCAAGTGTCAGCAGATCGCAGCTCCTCGTAGTTATTATGCAATGCACAGCACCAGAGTTTCCTGTAGTCAGGTTGTTGCGCATACTGAAGACAAATACTGGGGACTTGCAGACCGGCGTGTCTTGGGTGCTCTGCTGCGGGTTGGGACCGCACAAAAACTTGTGTGCCTGCCAGTTCTTAAGCTGGCACTCCCTTGAGCAGTACAAGACGGTCCTGCAGCGCGTGCATCGCTTCATAACCTGTATACACATATATGCGCATGTATATGTATATGTATGTGTATACGTATATGTATATATAAATATATATGTATATGCATATATGTACGTGTGTATATGCATATATGTACGTGTGTATATATATATATATATATATATATATATATATATATACATATATATATATATATATGTATGTATATATATATATATGTATATATATATATGTATATATATATCTATATATGTATATATACATGTTGATATATGTATACATTCATATATATGTATATGTGTTCATGTATGTGTACATATTGTATATACATATGTGCGATTATGTATGCATCTATATATGTATATAAATATGTACATGTATATGTATGTACAAACATATATATATATATATATACATGTATACATACATACATTTCTATATCTATATATATATATATATATGTGTGTGTATTTCTATATTAAATATATATATAAATGTACAAATAGTCGCAGTGCGTACTATAGGAAAGAAGTTATTCTCCAGAGTCTCCTTGCCAGTCCCTGTACAGCTATGTACAGGTATAAAACATGTATACACGCATGTTTATATGACTTGCACGTCGCGGAGCGCCTTCGACTCGCGAAGCTGCTTGTACATATACATACATATGTATATGGGTATCGAGATTCTCAATAGTCATCACACATACATACATATGTACATGTATCAATAATCATCACACATACATACATATGTACATGTATCAATAGTCATCACACATACATACATATGTACACGTATTGTATTGAGATGAGAGATCACGATGTGGAACGTGCAGATGCTTCGCTCGCTCGATACATGATGGGGTGGCTACGGTCAGTAAGATCGATAAAATTACAGGTCTCTTTCGCAGAATATCGTCTCTTTTATAGGGCTCTTTTGCAAAAGAGACCTATAATCTAATCGATCCTACTAACCAAAGCCACCCCATATGCAGAAAGCCACAGGTGGGTGCACAGTGCAAGCAAAATCCCAACGCATGCGAGTGTGCGCATACCATCATATACATACATATGTACATGTGTACATATACATACATAAGGTACATGTGTATCGAGATGCTCAATAGTCATCTTGCTACTCCTGGCTTCGGTTAGTAGGATCGATCAAATTATAGGTCTCTTTTGCAAAAGAGCCGTATAAAAGAGACTATATTCTGCAAAAGAGACCTATAATTTAATCGATCCTACTAAGCGTAGCCACCCCATAGGCATCTTACTACTCCGAGGACAATACAAAACGACTGTATACATATAGATATGTACATTTATATAAAGATTCTATGAATTCATATTTACATGACTATATATGTACATATGTACATGTGTATCGTGATTTTTTTTTTCAATAGTCACCTTGCTCCTACGAAGACAATACAAAATGACTGTACAGCTGACTTTTTTAGTCACCTTGCTGCTCCGAAGGCTATGCCAAATGACGGTACAACTGACTTTTGAGAAAATGTATATGTATCTATATATATGTATTTATACATATACATATATATATGTGTATATATATATATTCATATATGTATGTTTATGAATATAAGTATACATGTATATACAACTCCTGAATATATTATGTGTATGTATATATGTATATATATATACATATATATGTATATGTATGTGTATATGTACATATGCACGTTCATGTATGTATACTTGTATATATGCACATGCACATATATTTGTCTACATACTTGTTGCAGCTCGAGCAAGCGCTGCACACAGTGCAAAGCGAGGTGCAGACGCGCACGGAGCAGGTAACCATTCGGAAATCTAGACTGCGCGTTGCAGTGAGTGGTACAGTGGGTGTGCAACTGCGTGTTGCAGTAGATGTTACAGTATGTGTTGCAGACGCGCACGGAGCAAGTAATCATTCGCAAACGTTGTTTGGCACGTTGCGGTGAGTGTTGCAGTGGGGTTTCCACTGCGTGTTGCAGTGGGTGTTGCAGTATGTGTCGCAGACGCACGCGGAGCAGGTACCCATTCGTCGACGCTGGCTTGCTACTCAGTTTGCGATGTATGAAATATGTGTTGCGCTGACTTTTGGGAGTTTGATGGAATACGAAATCTGATGACATATGTGGTGTTGTGCTGACTTTTGAGAACGTGTACCAGGAGAGCGAGCTCGAGAGCAAATTGAAGGACATGCAAAGTGCCGCTGATGACGGCGAGGCACGGCTACAGGTAGATGTTCGTACGTTGTGTTGCCATGGGTGTTTCGATGGTTGTTGCTGTGTGTGTTGCAGTGGCTGTTGCAGTGTGTACTCGAGAGCAAATTGAAAGACATGCAAAGTGCCGCTGATGACGGCGAGGCACGGCTACAGTTATTTGTTCGTATGTTGCGTTGCAGAGTAAGTTGCAGTGCGTGTGTTTTGCAGATTTTGTTGCAGCGTGTGTTGCAATGTGTGTACTTGCGGGGAAATTGATGGACATGCAAGGCGCCGATGACGGTGAGGCTCGGATACAAAGACATTTGTATGCTGTGATGCAGTGTGTGTTGCAGTGCGTATGTGTTGCAGTGTGCATTGCAGTGCCTTTATATGTACATATTTATACAGATGTATATATATATATATACATACACACATATATATATATACAAACATATATATGTATATGTATATATATATGTATTCATATATATATATATATATATATATATATATATATATATATATATATATATATATATATACACACACATATATATGTATATACACACACATATATGTATATGCACATATATATACACACACATATATGTATATATATATACACACACACACACATATGTATATATATATTTATATACATACATGCACACATATGTATGTATCTATACATACATATATACCTGTATATATGTATGTATATACATTTGTATGTATATTTATGTATATATGTATATATATATATGCATGTATACATATATATATATATATATGTATATATTTATATGCATGTATATATATATACATATATGAATACATACATATATACGTATTCCATTTGACAATATTTACGAGGAAAGACTAACTTTTGAAAAAATGTATCACAGGACAAACAGGACCGACTGAAACAGGCTGAACACCGATGGGAAAATGTTGAGCAAATTGAGGCGACAGGACTCGAGAAGGTATTCTATATATATTCTGAAATTTATATATATATAAATATATTCATATATATATATGTGAACACTGATGGGAGAATGATGAGCGAATTGAGGCGACAGGACTCGAGAAGGTATTCTATATATATTCAGAAATTTATATATATATAAATATATTTATATATATATATGTGAACACTGATGGGAGAATGATGAGCGAATTGAGGCGACAGGACTCGAGAAGGTATTCTATATATATTCAGAAATGCATATATATATATATATGTAAATATAGACATATGAATACTGGTGGGAGAATGATGAGCAAATTGAGGCGACGGACCTCGGGAAGGTATACTGTGTGTATATATAGATATATACATGTGCATATGTGTATATATATACATATATACATATACATGTATGAAAATAACTATATGTATATATGAATATAGATGTATATATAAATATGTACCTGTATATTTATATTGTTATTTATATTTGTGTGTACATATATGTATATATAAATATATGTACATACATGGATACACATA
>Ga0209390_10008079_pt1 | contig 13177 bp, 15 predicted proteins | sample BON01_FD_187212 | JGI IMG/M metagenome (GOLD analysis project Ga0209390, IMG submission 187212) | Freshwater microbial communities from Lake Bonney liftoff mats and glacier meltwater in Antarctica - BON-01 (SPAdes) (version 2) | ecosystem: Environmental > Aquatic > Freshwater > Ice > Glacier... | reverse complement strand
AGCCTCCTCCCCCTCCCCGCCAGCATTATTAGGCAACACCAAACGAAGGCACATGCACAGCCCCCTATTCTCGGGCCCCAAAGCCGCAAACGTGTGCACGGGACGCGTACCCTCCCGCATGTCCCACAACTGAAATTGCTCCGACTCAGCGGTCGGTACCAGAAGCAACTGCTGATGCTGCTGTTGCTGCGTCGCAGTGGCTGTGCTACTTCCGCCCACCGAAACCTTGCAAAAATGAAACGAACCCGTCGCCCAGGAACGCACCGGTCGGGGCTGCCCTCCCTCGTCGCCCATGTCCCACAACGAAATGGTGCCACCGCGAAGCTGTGTCAAGAGTTGCCGGCCCTGATCGAGGGCATGCAAGCTCAAGACGCCCTTCATTGTCGATGGGGTCGGTGGCGCCATGGACAAGGGGGAGGCCGCGTACTGCGGCGGCGTCCAGCTCATACGCGGACGGCACGCGCCTAAGTCCCATAGCTTTACATGGCCGTCGGCATCGCCCGTCACTAGGAGGGGAGGCTCGTCGTCATCGCCGGTGCTGCCCGTGCTGCTGCCTAGGAAGGCCACCGCTTGCACGCTTGCCTCGTGGCCCCGGAGGATGCGGGGCTCGGGGGGAGGCTTAGGCTTTGTCGTCATGATGCTGCTGGTGCTGGTGCTGGTGCTGGTGCTGGTGCTGCTGGCATGGCCTATGATTATGTGCATGTGGGTGGTGGGTTTTGGGTTAGGGTTAGGAGGGAGGGAGGCTGGAGGCTATCGCTGCTGGTCTCGCCAAATCCACATGTCTGCCGTCTTCTCTCTGTGCTCTACACCGTCCATAAGGACAAAGGGCACATGTAGGCAGCCCGTAAGGGAAGCAGCAGGACAGAGCTTTGATTCTGCTTAGTAGTGGTGGGTTTGGAACGAAAGATCGTCGTGCGACATACCCGGACATACCCGAGAAATTTGACCTGCTTCTTCGCGCCGCGCCCTCGTGCCCCTTTCTGTGCACTTTGTCCATCACTCGAACGCTTCACACCCACACGCACACCCCTACACCACACACCGCACAGCCGGCAAAATTACCAAAGACCGTGTCCGCGGGTTCTGGAACAACTTCCGGCAAGAGCCTCTAACACAAAGCAACGCAGGCAGCATCTCACATTGCTTCTCTCCTTCTCCCGCCTTCGCCCTTCTGTCAAATCAACACACACACAGCACAGCCCACTCAAGATGCTGCACCAGGGCCTTCGGCGTGCGGCGCACGTCGTCCTGACGACTCAGACTGCCACGCCCGTCCTTGCCGCGCGGACCTACACGTCCACGGCGTTCCTGAGCCGACCCTTTTCCAGCCAAGGGGCGAACTTGCAAAAGGTATTTGAAGGAGGGAGGGAGGGCTTGCCTACGCATAAAGAGCGGGACATCGTGCCTAATTTCTTCACTTTCCTGGCAAATGGGTGTTTGGTAGTGGATGCCCTGGGCCCGGCGGCTAAGAATTGAGGGAGGGAGGGACGGAAGGAAGGGAGGAAGGAAGGAGGCTGGAGGGCAAGGATGTGTGTGCACATTATGTGTTCCAGGAGTGGGTCTGATGGCGCTGATCTTTCAAAAAGGCTTGATTTGAGCATCATTTGTCATTTTCTCCCTCCCTTCCTTCCCTCCCTCCCTCCCTCCAGGTCTTTCAAAAGGGCAAGAAAGGGAACAATCCCAACAACAACAGCACGATCGGCGGCACCCTCTCGGTGAACGAAGCCAGCCTGGACGACCTGGAGACGGCCACGGCCTCCACTTCTAACACTACGACCGCAGATGCCAAGGTGGACACAACGAGCGAGTCTCCCTTTGCCTCCTCTTCCTCCACCGCGTCCTCCCTCTTCTCCTCCCCCTCCTCCACCACCACCGCTTCCGAATCCCCCTACCTCGCCGGCCTAACCCCCGCTTCTCCCGCCACGGCGTTCATGCGCCCTCAACCCGCTGCTCCGATGATGCAACACACGCTCTTGCAGACGCACATCTGCACGGAATTCGCCCCTAAAATTTGTGTGATTGGCGTGGGTGGCGCAGGTGGGAATGCGGTGAACAATATGATTATGCGTGGTCTGTCGGGGGTGGAGTTTTTGGTGTGTAACACGGACGCGCAGCATTTGGCTACTACTCTGACGGATAATAGGTTGCAGATTGGAAGGGATATCACCCAGGGGCTGGGGTGTGGTGCTAACCCGGATGTGGGGAAGGTGGCGGGGGAGGAGAGTAAGCAGGAGCTGCTTGAGAGGATAGGGGACTCACATATGGTTTTTATTACTGCGGGGATGGGTGGAGGGACGGGAACGGGGGCGGCGCCGATTATTGCGAAGACGTGCCATGAGGCGGGGATTTTGACGGTTGCTGTTGTGACGAGGCCGTTTCGGTTTGAAGGCACGCATAGGATGCGACTGGCGGAGGAGGGCTTGAGGCGATTGCAGGACTCGGTGGACACTTTATTGGTGATTCCGAACCAGAATTTGTTTAAGATGGTTGATCCTTCGACTACTCTCCTCGATGCTTTCCGCTTGGCGGATGATGTGTTGCTTGCGGGTGTGAAGAGCGTGACCGACTTGATGACCATGCCCGGGTTAATCAATCTCGATTTCGCTGACGTTCAAAGTGTCATGTCTGGGATGGGTAACGCCATCATGGGTACAGGCCAAGCTTCGGGGGAGGACAGGGCCTTGCGCGCGGCGGAGGACGCTTTGCAGAACCCGCTGTTGGGACAGGTGTCGATTAAGTCGGCAAAGGGGATGTTGGTTAATATTACTGGGGGGCCGGATATGACTCTGTTTGAGGTTGATAAGGCCGCGCAGCGTGTCACGGAGGAAGTGGAGGATGAGCATGCGAACATCATTTTTGGGAGTTCGTACGAGGCGAGCTTGGCGGGGACGGGGGAGAATGGGGCGGGGGGGTCTATCAGGGTGTCGATTGTGGCGACGGGAATTGAGGATATGGAGAGTGTGAAGGAGAGTGTGACGACCACCGCTCTGGGGAGGGGGGCGAAGTAAGCTTTTTAAGTGATGAGTAGGAGTTGTGTATTATGAAAGGGGTTGGGAGGAGGGAGGAGGAGTAGAAGGAGGGAAGGAAGTGAGCATTTCTTTGTTTGATGTGGTGCGTGGGGAGGGACCCTGTTGCTCAGCCCACAAGCAACCTGAGGACCAAAGCGTTCTCTTTATCAATAGAGCGTGCAGTGGGGTGCTGTGTGGAGGAAGGGGAAATTATACGTGCCGCTTCTCTTCACTGCAGGCCTACCCAAGAACAACAAAACCCAATGAAAGAAAGAACGAAAGAAGAAAAGAAACCACACACTGAAAGTAAGCTGAATGTAGGTAGCGTTGTGCATGATTCGTTTGTTTAGACCTCCGTGGCCCATGCCTTTTTGTAGCTCGGGCTCGGCGGCTCGGCACGGTCGACAGCAAATTTTGTGATGGTGGTGGCGCGAAGCCAAGGATTCTCTGTTGCCTGCCTAGACACAATGACCAACCAACAAAAGCACACCCAATCCCTATCTAAACTCACGCACCTACACACCCCTACACACGTCCTCGTCACACAGGCCACCTGCAGCAGGCAGTCCGCGTCTCGAGCCGGTCTTCTGCTCCCCCCCTCGGCCTCCCCCGATCGCGAGGAACAAAAGCATTCGCCTCTGCCTGGTCGCTTCTCTTCGCATCACACCGCACACAAGCACACAGACCCACACAAGCCAACCATGACGGGCGCAGCCAAGACGTGGCCACGAGGTACGTGTAGAGGTGGGGGAGGTCGCACTTAGAGAGAAGGGAGGGCACGAAGCGGGGGGCATGATGATGATGATGGTGATGCGGGGGCATGGATGATAGGTGTGAGCTCTCCCCCCCGACCTACATCGTCCTACCCACACTCGTCTCAGCCAAGAGCAGCAGCACTGGGCGGTTCTTGATGGTGACGGGGATCTTCTCCTCCTCGAGTAGCAACTTCACAAACTTCAGGACTTGCCATCCCCCCCTCTCATTCCCCCCGTCCCCTCCCTCCCTCCCTCCCTCCCCTCCCTCCCTCCCCCTTCCCCTCCACACAGCCAAGATCCTGGACATGGCCAAGGACATGCCGCCCCTCGCAAACGGCTCCTATTTTCACGTTCTGTGGCGGGACGGGAAGCAAGTGAATCTAGCTGAAGTCATCGAACGACGCCCGGCACGCATCCCCCTCGAGGACAGCAACACCACCAAGAAACCCGCTGGCAAAAAACGTGGGCGACCCTGCAAGGCAGAGGCCGTCCCAGAAGTCGAGACGGAGGACAAGGACGGGGCGGGGGACAAGAAGGAGGCAGCAGCAGCAGCAGCACAAGCACAAGCAGCCGCTGAGGATGAGAGTAAGAAGAAGGCGCCGGAGTTTGATTATTACGTGCATTATTGTGGGTATGACCGGCGGTTGGATGAATGGGTGGCCGTGGACCGTATTGACGTCGTGAGTGGCTTGCAACCCCCGCCGGCAGCGAATGGTTCCGGGCATCACCACCACCATCACCACCATCACGCCCACGGCGCCTCTTCCTCCTCCTCCGCCTCAGCAGCAGCAGCAGCAGCAGCAGCAGCAGCCAAGCCCGACGGTAAACAAAACGGGGCCGTGGGGGGACGCAAGCGGAAGTTGGAGGAGGGAGGGGGAGGAGCAGGAGCAGGAGGGGGAGGAGGGGCGGAAGAGTCGACGGGGGAATTGGGTGCGTTGGTAGGGACGGGGCGAGGACGAGGGAGGGTGAGTAAGGCCGAGTTGAGTCAAGCGGCGGTGGAGAAGGAGCACGAGGAGATTACGAAGGTGAAGAATATCCAGTTCATCGAGATGGGGAAGTATGAGATTGAGACGTGGTATTACTCGCCTTTTCCGAGTGAGTACTGCGATACGGAGCGTTTGTTTGTGTGTGAGTTTTGTTTGAAGTACATGAAGAAGAAGAAGACCCTGCAGCGGCATAAGGCGAAGTGTGATCTGCGGCACCCGCCAGGGGATGAGATTTACCGAGAGGGGCACTTGAGTGTGTTTGAGGTGGATGGGAAGCTGAACAAGATTTATTGCCAGAATCTCTGTTTGCTTGCGAAACTATTTTTGGATCACAAGACGTTGTATTACGACGTGGACCCCTTCCTGTTTTATGTCTTGTGTGAGTCGGACGAGAAGGGCTATCATGTAGTAGGGTACTTCAGCAAGGAGAAGAACTCTTGCGAGAACTATAACTTGGCCTGTATTTTGACGTTTCCCCCTTACCAACGGGCGGGGTATGGCAAGTTTTTGATTTCGCTGTCTTATGAGCTGACGAAGTTGGAGCATAAGGTAGGGTCGCCGGAGAAGCCGCTGTCGGATTTGGGCAAGCTTTCTTATCGGTCGTATTGGTCGATGGTCTTGTTGAGTATCTTGAGGGAGGCCCCTTCTACTTCTATCAAGGATTTGAGTCAGCGGTCTGGGGTTAAAGTGGAGGATATCATCTCGACGTTGCAGTGTTTGAATATGATCAAGCACTTTAAGGGGCAGCATGTGATTGTCGTGAACAAGCAGGAGGTGAAGGCGCATTTGGAGGGGATGAAGAAGATGCGGTTGGCCAAGCCGGATTGCCTGTCGTGGCAGGGCCCGGGGGGAGGGGGGTTGATGGGCACGAAGCAGCAGAAGAAGAATGCGTTGTGAGGAGGAGATGGAGGGGGTGGAGTGGGTTTGCAGGAGGGAGTAGGGATTAGGACGGCAGACGGGGAAACTACGTAGGGAGGGACGAAAGACCTGCAAACGAGCAAACAACAACGACTGACCAAAAGCAAGAAGTAAGACGAAGAAAAAAAGAGGATGGTGCTCAAAATTGCGTTGGTTTTTTGCTTTTCCCCCCATTGGGAAGGGGGTGGGGAGGTCGAGAGTGTGGGTTGGGAATGAAAATAGCACCAAAAATGCGCACAAAAAGGGCAAAGCGGCGTCGAAAGCTCACAAACATGTCCTTACGGAAGTATAGGAGCTATAAAAGCAAAAGTCGTTGTCCTATCTCATTACTTTGCGCGCATTTTGGCTGGGAAAAGAGGAGGCAGCATTGCCCCCGTCGTCTCGCTGGCTTCAAAAAGCCCCACCATCATCATCACCCTTGCACCCTTGTCTTGCTTTTGTGCAGATACCACCACCACCACACACCAACGACACCCAACCCACACATATACACACAGGCAAGATGGCCCTACAGCAGCTCGTGGTGCAATTGCGGCGTCAGACCGGTGGCTGGGTCCGCGACATGCGAGTCATTGTCCCCGCCACCCTCTCGCTCCTGCGGCTCGCAGCCGTCATCTCAGAAAGCTTGCGCTTGCCCAGCCAACAACAGCAAACCACCTACCCCTTGGGCCTGGCATGGGAGGGCGTGCACGATGACGAGACGCAGCTGGACGAGCGGAGAGAGGAGGAGGCGGGGGAGGGGTCGGAGGAGTTTTGGGATGGCTTGCTCCGCATGGCGGTGCCCAAGAAGAAGGTCTCCCACCGACGGCAACGCCGCAAGCTGGTGCACTACGACTGCGAGAACATTGTCCACGCCTACCCCTGCCCCGCGTGTGGCAAGCCCAAGCTTCGCCATCGGTTGTGTGACGAGTACGAGAAGTGCGCGGCCCAGATGCCGGCCAAGTACCAGAGACCAGAAGCCGCAGCAGCAGCAGCAGCAGCAGGAGGGGAAGGAGGGAACAATGCGTAAGACTTAAAATGAAAAGCAAGAAAAGACGTGCAAATTGAAAACACATGGTAATAAACAAGTTCTTTATTTTCGTTTTCATAGATCACAAATTCTGTTCTTCCTCTTTGCTTCCTCCCTCCCTCCTTCCTTCCCTCCCTCCCTCCCTCCCTCACGCCCCGCCAATCGACAACATAGGATGCTCCGACCCCCCCGGCTCCGCCTCCCTCAAATCCGCAATCGTCGGAATGCGATAATTCGTTTTCCAAAACAAGAAAATCACAATCGAGGTAATCGTGGCCAACACGGCAAAATTTCCCCATCCCCCCACCAGCACCATCCACGCCGGCACCCCCACAACCTCCGCAAAACAAACCCCCAACACCCTTCTCGGCAGAGGACTAAAAAAGCAAAGCATCCCAAACGTCGCCATCAAGAAATACAAGTACAACTTGGCATAAAACCGAAAAATCGGCCCAAGCCACAACAAGTCCACCACCCTCGCGAACCGCGGCGACAGAAAAATGTTCAACGAAATGACATACTGCAAAATCCACCAAAACAGCACCTGCCCCCCCTCCTCCGGCCAGGCCAATAATTCCCCTTTTCCCTGATATAACGCCTCGGACAACGCGACGATCGCCACGCCCATCAACCACATTAAAATGCAATCCCCCGCTCTCTTCCACGCGAGGTCATCTTGCCATGTTACTGACAGGAGCTCCCCTACGGTAGGTAAACGAAAACCAGGGACATAGAAAGAACCACACCGAGGGCAGGGTCCCAATGATTCTTTCTCTTCTTTGAGATCTTGGGCAGCGGTGGGGAGGAGGGCGGTGTCGTAGGAAATCCACTTCCGCCGTTGTGCTGGTGCTGCTGCTTGTTGGGGTGGCTGCTGTTCGTCAGTAGTAGGGATGGAGGAAGAGGAGGAGGTAGAAGTGGAGGAGGAAGTTGTCTTGCTCAACGACGGCTGCAATTGTGCAGCGGCCACGTGGGCTTCGAGGCAGCGGCGATGGACGAGGGCGGGGCAGAGGCAGGGCACCACCCAGGTCCGAAGTTGGGTGGGGCAGGAGGATTCTTGCTCGCGCATGTGCTGGGTAAATACATCTAATTCACTGCAGAACCGACATCCCATCAGGACATTGCGGCCTTCGGCGCGATCACGCAGAATGCAGGCGAGTTTCCAGGAGGAAGGGAGGACGGGCGTGGAGGAAACGACTTTGGAGTAGTAGTAGGGCCAGCCGTTCATCATTCGCATGGAGGAGGGGGAGAAGAAGGAGGCGTAGCTGCTGCTGCTGCTCGAAGGGGTAGGCGCTCCATCATTGTTGTTGTTGTTGTTGATGTTGTCGTCTTCGTCTGCGTCATCATCCGCACCATCGCCCCCGCCCATAGCGGGCTGCAAGAGCTTAAACAGCTTTTCAAAGAGCGAGTCCCGTTGCCGCGTCCCCACGATGGAATAATCTCCCATGAAGGCCTTTTCAATCGTGGCCCAAAACGAATGGTAATTCCCCGTCAGACGCGACAAAATTGAGGGGGAAACCGTCAGCCCTTGTCCTCCTTCGTAGCAATGCGACCAACGCGCTTGAAAGACCCGGTGCCAATGGCTTTCGCATAAGTGCCTGCTCCAGGTAACATTGACGGCCGAGAGGGAAACCATGGTCTGCACGGGGAGACAAAGCTCAATGAGGAAAACCACGTCCGCCGGAAGATGCGCCAAGGGGTCGACAAACAATGCCGCAGGTTGCGATGGTGATGCTGGTGTGGATGCTGGTGGTGAGGCTGGTGGTGGACTAGAAGCAGCAAGGTCGTCGTCCGTGTCGGTTGCTGTTGGAGTGGTTGAAGACGTTGTTGCTGCACGCAACCCAAAAGGCCCGGGCATGGCTGGCTGGCTAGCTGTTTCGCGCCGACCCCGCCGTAGTAGTCGTGGTGCCCTGTTCATGGGTGTAAATGTGCCGGGGTGTCTGGGGTGAGAAGGCGCGTGGACGACGACGAGGAAGGCGCCTCGCTAATTTCCTCAACGCACTGCCCGCATCAGAGTGACAAACAATTCGATTTCGGCATGGGCGCAGTGAAGTGCCCACGGTTACAACCAGCACCTCCTGCGTGGTCAGAAGGAGGACGAGCTAGTCTAGTCAACCGTGATCCAACCCTTTTCCCATCTCGCTCTCCACCCCCAACACAAAAGACAGGAAGCAACAGAAGGAGCCCTCATCAGCCTCCCCCTCCCACCTTTCTTCCCCTGCCGGGCGGGCCTTCGTCCTTCCATCCTTCCATTCCAAACAAGCAGCCCAGGAGCCCAGAGCCTTTGAGTCATGGCGGTCAAGGACAAGGTGACGGAGTTCTTTGAGCCGCTCAAGTACCCTGGGTGGGACAAGCCTTTGGCCCCCTGGACAACGACGGCCTGGCCAAACGTCTTCATCTTGCCCCTCTTCCTCTACACGGGCCGACGGACCAGCATCGTGCGCTGCGGCCTCGGAGTTCTGTTGGCCGCGGCGTTTGCCGTGCTGGTCCAGCGTTTCCAGTACTCCTTGTTGTGGGGGGCGTTGTTGCTGCCTCCTGCATTGGCTTTGATCTGGTCGTCCTATGAAGCGCTCTTGCCCAGCAACGACTGGGAAAACCCCCAGGTGTTTGGCCACAAGAAGCTCCCTGCCCACGCCCCCCTCGCCTACCACACCTCCATCGACGCCGCCCGCAAGGCCGCCACCGCTCCCTTCGCCTCGCGGGCGCAGGCCGAGAACGTCGTCTCCCTCAGTGGACCCGCTAGTGCTGGGCAATGGCGTTTTAAATATGCCCCTAGCGTGGCAAGCGCTCCTCGTAATTTCCAAGACCCGAGCTACTCCGTCGCTGATTGGGACGCTGATGTGCCTGTGCCCGGAAACTGGCAATTGTGCAAGGACAAAGCGACGGGCGAGCCTCGGTATGACATCCCGATTTACACCAATTTTCGGTACCCTATCCCCTTGCACCCTCCTTATGTCCCCAAAGCTAACCCTACTGGGTGCTATCGCCGCACATTTGACGTGCCTGCTGATTTGGTGAAGAACGGAGGGAGGGTGCATTTGCTTTTTCACGGGGCGGGCTCGGCGTTTCATGTGTGGGTGAATGGGAAGATGGCAGGGTATAGTCAAGACGGGAAGTTGCCCGCGGAATTTGATGTGACCTCGTTGCTCCACGCTGACGGAAGCAGTAGTAAGAGCAACGTATTGGCGGTGCGGGTGTTACGGTGGTCGGATGGGTCGTATTTGGAAGATCAGGATCATTGGCGCATGTCTGGGATTGAGCGCGAGGTGGAGCTGGTGTTTGTCCCCGGGGCAGGGAGTGGGTTTAGCTTGTCTGATTACACAGCAGTCGCACGCTTGGACTCCCATTATCAAGATGGCCATCTGGACGTGACGGCTCAAGTCAGCATGCATCGATTTTTCGCGGGCAGCTTCCAAGTACAAGCCCTTCTCTACGAGGATTCAGAAGGCGGCCCGTTGTTAGGGAAGGCCACGGTGGTTAAAAGCGCGACAGCTGCCTCCTCCTCCTCCTCCTCGTCCTCCTCCCCTTCAACAGTCGAAGTCAACGTTTCCATTTCTGTCAAAAACCCGCGGAAGTGGACGGCCGAGACCCCAAACCTTTACACCCTCGTCCTCACCCTTTCCACCGAGGGTGGAGGAGGAGCAGAAGGAGGAAGGGAGGGAGGGAAGGCGGCGGCGGCGCACCCTTCCGTGCTGCAGCAAGCGGAATCCTGCCGGGTGGGGTTTCGGACGGTGGAGATCAAGAACTCGCAGTTGCTCGTGAATGGCCAGGCTTTAGTAGTAGCAGGAGTGAATCGTCATGAGCATGACCCAGATACGGGGAAAGTGGTGGATGAGGCTAGTATGGTCCAAGACATTTTGTTACTGAAGCAATTTAATTTCAATGCTATCAGGGCGTCGCATTACCCGAATCACCCGCACTGGTATGAATTGTGTGATGAGCTGGGGATATGGGTGGTGGATGAGGCCAATATCGAGACACATGGCATGAAGCCCATAGGCAGGATTTCGGCTGACCCTGCCTGGAGGGACGCGTATGTAGAACGGATGGTGCGGATGGTACAGACACATATAAATCACCCTTCGATTATTATTTGGTCTTTGGGGAACGAGGCGGGGGATGGGATGAATTTACGCGCGGGGAGGGATGCTGTCAAAGCATTAGATTCGACTAGGCCTGTTCAATATGAGGGAGGGGGGGCTGATATGTGTGGCACGGGTCGCACGTCCTTGACTGATATTCAGTGTCCTATGTACCCTGTGCCTAAGGCAGCAGTGCAGATGGCGCAGAGTGAGGCGGATCAACGCCCGATTATTTTGTGTGAGTATTCGCATGCCATGGGGAATAGTAACGGCAATTTGTTTAAGTACTGGGAGGCTGTTAGGGCCTTGCCTCGTTTCCAAGGTGGGTTTATCTGGGATTATGTCGATCAGGGGTTAAGGAAATTTGATAGGGAAACGGGGAGGAGTTACTGGGCGTATGGAGGGGATTTTGGGGATGTGAATGGGCCGTGTAAGGGACATGGACAATTCTGTATCAATGGAATTGTCTTTCCTGATCGCGCCCCGCATCCTGTGATGTGGGAAGCGAAGTTCTTGCAGGCGCCCGTGGCGTTTCGGGCGGAGGGAGGGAGAGAGGGAAGGAGGCCGGGGAGTTTTCGGGTGGAGGTGGAGAATCGGTATGGGTTTTTGGGGCTGGGTCATTTGCGGTTTGAGTGGACGGTGAGGTCGGATGGGGGGGTGTTGGCGAGGGGGGGGTTGGTGGTGGAGGGGGAGGGAGGGAGGGAGGTCGGGCCGGGGGAGGTGGTGGTTGTGACCCAGGATGTGAAGCAGGGAGGGAAGGTGGGTGCTGCTGTTAGTGCTGCGGCAGGGTTGTCCCCGATGAGGAAGAAGTTTTCAGTGTCCTCGCCTTTTAAGAAGAAGAATAAGGAGGGGGGCAATGGTGGAGAGAGCAGCAGTATCAGCAGCAGTATCAGCAGCAGCAGCAGCAGCAGCAGTAGCACGACCTCGGCCTGGAGCACTGCATGGGTGGAGCTGACGGCCTCGCTAAAGGAAGACACGCCCTGGGCACCCAAGGGTCACGTAGTCGCCATTCAATCCCTCCCCATCGACATGCGAGGGGAGGAAGGGAGAGGGAGCGGGGGAGGGGTGCCTGTGCCGTTGCTGACGATGCCGGCGTTGGTGATGAAGCAGGAGAGGACTCAGGAGGGTAGGGGGCCATGGGCTGCTTATGCTGCGGGGGGGGATCAGGTTGTGATTACTGTGGGGGGGAAGGGGGAGGGGAAGGGGGAGGGATGGAGGGTGGTGTTTGGGAAGAATACGGGGAGGATTTTGGAGTATGTGGTTGAGGGGACACATTTGCTTGTGCCGCAGAGTGGGGGGCCGGAGCATGCGTTTTTGAGGGCGGCGACTGATAATGATAGGGCGGGGTTTCCGGTGAGTGCGACGTTTGTGTTTCCGAAGTGGTTGTGTGATTTTTTGGAGCCCTATTCGCCGTGGAAGGCATTGAGTTACCAGGCGAGGTGGAGGAGGGTGGGGATGACCGGGGGGGGGTTGACGACCAGTGTGTCGGAGGTGACACCTGTGGCGCATAGTCCTAATCGGGTGGAGATTCTTGTGCGTTCGACGGTGTCTGCTGCGAAGCTTGGTCCGCTTTTGGATGTGCAGACGCGATATACCATTTATGGGAGTAAGGATATTAGGATGGGTGTTAAGGTTGTGTCACTCTATGAGAAGCAGGGGACGGAGCCGTTGCATTTGCCTAGGGTGGGGGTGGCCTTGCAATTGCCGAGGGAGCTGGCGGAGGTTAGTTGGTTTGGCCTGGGCCCGCAGGAGGCTTATTGTGATAGGAAGACGGGGGGGCTGCTTGATATTCATCACGCACATGTCCGTGATTTGCACACACCTTATGTGGTGCCTAGTGAAAATGGAGGGAGGGCTGATGTGCGCTGGGCGGCCTTAAGGGACCCAGGGAGTAAGATGGGCTTGCTTTTGAGGACGACTAATGGTCCTGTAGTAGTAGAGGAGGAGGAGGAGGAAGGGAGGGAGGAAGGGGTGGCAGAAGCGGTGACGAGGAGGATGGTGGGGAAGAAGGGAGGGGAGAAGGTCCATGTGCCTGGTACGTTTCAGTTAAATGCTAGTATGCACTCGGTGGCGGAGCTTGATAGGGCGATGCGCACGTATGAGCTGCCGAGGTGGGAGGAGGTGGAGAGCGTGCATGTTCATGTGGATCACCGACATATGGGGGTGGGGGGGGATAATACCTGGGAACCTGATTTGGTCCATTCTGAGTTTTTAGTGCCTTGCGTGGGGACCTGGGGCTATGAGGTGTATTTGAGCCCCTTGGAGGCGGGGGAGGAACCGGCGGTGAAGGCTTGTAGGGTGCTGGAGTAGGGAGGGAGGGAGGGAGGGAGGGAGGGAGGGAGGGTGTAGATTACTTTTTTTGCGTGGGTTTTACATGGATCAACGAGGCAAGGAAGCGAAGGAGGCATTTTGTGTCAACAGT
>Ga0209390_10008075_pt1 | contig 13183 bp, 12 predicted proteins | sample BON01_FD_187212 | JGI IMG/M metagenome (GOLD analysis project Ga0209390, IMG submission 187212) | Freshwater microbial communities from Lake Bonney liftoff mats and glacier meltwater in Antarctica - BON-01 (SPAdes) (version 2) | ecosystem: Environmental > Aquatic > Freshwater > Ice > Glacier... | reverse complement strand
TGGCATCGAGGCCCCCACCAAGAAGGCATCGGACATGCCGCTTATTGGCTCTTTCTTCCAGAATGAAAAAGGTCAAGCGGACATGCAGCATGTCTACGAGATAGCCACCAGCGCGAAGATGGCCAAAGCCACTTTTACCGAGATGGCAAAGACAAGCAGCCCCGCGGACCTGCTGGAGTACGTAGACACGCACCGCGTGGAACTGGCGCAGGCCCCGCTGGCGGCGCAGTTTACGGCGTTGATGGCCACCATCAAGCGCAATGAGGCCGACATCACCGCTGCACCGCGAATGACGGCAGAAGTAAAGCGCACACAACTGGACAGGCTGATTGTTGTCCGCCAAGAGGCGTCAGCCAAATACCGTGCAGCTATGCAGAAGATAGCGCAGCAGGCGGAGGGCGCGCCCGCACGGTAAACAGCACGCCGAGCATCCCGTTATAGGCCCCCACCCGGAACCGGATGGGGGCCGCCCTGCCAAGCTGCTCACGCCCTGCTTTCATTCCCTGCATCCCCACCGCCCATGGCGATACCGTGGGGATGAAGAAGGACTCGCCCGGATGGCAGCGAGCCCACGGGAACTCATGCGACACTGGCCAGCCCGGTAACCACATCGGATACTGGCCTAGTGATCTTCAGGCAGTTCACCCGCATGCTAGGGCCCTTGGTGCCCATCAACAGGTCCTTGCGGCACTCCGACACGTACATCGTCTTGGTAGTGGTAAGTTCCCGCACAAAGGCCGTGTAGCTCTGCCCCATCGAAGCGCAGTGGACCTTCAGCAGTTTGATCTCGATATAGTAGTCCACGTTCCCCGGCGTGACATCGAACTCGATACGGCCCCGTACTGCGTTCTTGGTCTGGTTGTGCGTCGATACCAGATGCGAGAAGGCGTGCATGACACTGCCATCGATACGAACGAAGTTTCCGATGTACTCCCGTGTGTACGCGTTAAGCACATCTTCGGCCGAAGTGCCGCTGGCAGCGATGATGCGGCGCATAGGGTTCACCACGTCTTCCAACCAGAACGCTTCGATCATCGAGATGGGCACCTCGACAAGGTTGGCATACTTCGGGCCACACAGCACCGCGGAAGTAATCTCTGCCACTACGCCCGCCGTCCAGAAGCGCTCATTGTCGGTTGCCCCAGAGATGCTGCGCCAGCGCGCCTCGACCTTTTTGTACATGTCGCTAACCACATCCATGTGGCTCATTTGCCACTCCATCCATCGCCGGCCAACAACCCCGTAGTTGGTGTCCATTAGCGGCAGGACGGCCCGCTCTGCATCGGTCCATTGCGCTGTGTACTGTGCTGGCAGCGCCCATTCCAGACAGCGGCGGACCTCGCCCATTGAGGTGTGCTTGCGCGCGCCCATCATTGCTTCCATCGCCGGATCGTTGCCCGACAGCATCGCTATCGCCGTCCAGAAAAGGTCCTGCTGAATCTCGGCGTTGCCCGTGGCTGACCCCTTGATCTTGTGTGCGCCGTTAGAGTAGTCGTACAGGAACGTCGGCAGCCACTCGCCGGCCGCCTTGCGGTTTACTTCGGTCACCTCGTCCACGTTCAGGTGCAGGCTGCCCAGCATGCCAGCCCGCTGCATCATGGTAGTCTGTGAAGTCTTGCTGCCCACCACGAGTCCCTTTGGTGCGCCCCAGATGGAGTTAGCCACCATCGAAGACAGCGACTTGCCAGCACCCGACTCGGTACCACAGATGTACAGCGTCACCGCCTGTGCAGACTTCGGCCCCAAGTACATCAGCGTAGAGGCGAATCCGGTGAAGCTGCATGCCAGATGTCCGCGCATAACAGGGTCATTTGTGAGCGCCTTGTCGCGCAGCATATGCGGTATTTTCTGCCACTGCTCCAGCGTGCCGGCCGGCTGAGCCGCCTCCATGAGATTGTGCAGGCGGTTGGACTTGAATGTGTAGTCGTTCGCTCGCCCGCGGGCGCTCATTATTGTGTCGCCTATGGCAAAACTCATGTCTGGCTGCCAGCCGAACCGGGCAGGGACGGGGACGTGCCGGCCGGTACTTGAGGCATCCGTCATGCACGCCCTAACGTAGTTGGCCAAAAAGGCGTCACAGCCCGCCCCAGACACGGCAAACACGTTGTTGGTAGATAGTACCTTGGTGATGTCCTTCATGCTCCCCACGACGCTTGTGGGCACTCCGAAGGTGGTGGTCTCGCTGCCCTTGACCACAACGAACTCGGCCGTGTAGCTGTCCGCATCCCTAAACATGCGTGTCATGAAGAAGTCGTAGTTCATCAGCATGATGTCCACATCCTCTTCGTCCATTTTCTCCGCCTTCTTGTGGTAGTAGACGCCGCCAGTTTTGCCGTAACTGAAACCCCGGGGCGCAGTTGGGCGGGCCACCTTTATCGGGGGCAACGCGTCCATCTCTGGGGCTAGCTCCACCACGACTTCTTCTGTAGACATCTCGACCTCACGCCCTAGCGCCAGCGGGTTGGTGATCTTGCCCCAGTGCTTGCAGTCGCCACAGATGCCTGGGTTTTCGCTATCAAATTTGGCGCACGGGTAGGGGCCTTTTATCTGCGCCAACTTCTGCAGCATCCGGTCCTCGTCATACGGATGCAGCGAGCTCAGTTTGCGTGCCGCCTTGTCGCCGTCGTCGCACTTCTGTGCAATCGTCAACCACGCGCGCCACATGGGTTCCGTGCCATCCTCCGCTGCGTGCTGCACGTAGTGCTTCAACTGGCCGCAGCCACTGCCTGCACTGGTGCGGGTCGCTATGTTCCTGAACAGCGTAATGGTGTTGCCGATCATGGCCTTGGCCGCAAGGGACATCTCGCCCGTGCCGGGACGTGTGCCCGGCAGCATAAGGGCAGCGCTGCGCGCGGCGACGGGCATCGAAGGTGCGTACTGTGCGAGTAGCGCGCCGACCGCGCCCAAACTAAAAACCCCACCGCGCTGGCGCAGCAGCACCGGCTTGGGCGGGGCATACTTGTAGTTGAGCGTGCCGGGCATGCGCAGCACGCGCGAGGCGTCGGCAGTGACTGTCTTGTCAAGCGGGAAACCCATGGCCACGGCAGCGCGCTTTAGCGCCTCTGCGACAGGTTTCCAGACATCTATAGGGGTATCGGCGTCCAGTGGGAAGTAGACGTGCACACCGCCGCCTGAGTCCACCAGCCACGGCGAGCCTAGCTTGTCGATACCTGTGGCACCAAGAAACTTGTGCAGGCCCTCGCGGGCTGCCTGCTTGGAGGGGAATGCCTTTTGTACCTGCACCCCCTCTTTTTCCTCAAACCCGCAATCTAGGTCCATGAACAGGGAACGAACGCTTAGGGCGCTGCTGGCCAGCCTGTCCCCGGACTCATTGAACCCCGCCAGCGCGTAAAAAGAATTCTGCCCGCTGTCGCTGATAGCTGTGCACGTTGCGGACATGTTTTCAAGGGTGTCTACAAAGATGTTTTTGCGCAGCTTGCCCTTCATTGTGAAAACGCAATACTTCCCCGTTGTCGGCACGACCGCCGACAGAAAATCGAGTTCCATGAACGCCCCCCGTCAAAAGAGGTCGAACGGCGTGAGCGGCTGTGGCCTTTTTTGTAGTTCCATGATCTGCTCCTTGCTGCTTGTGCGCAGCTTCTGAATTAGTAGGGTTACTGTGTGCTTGTAGGCGTTGGTCACTGGGTTTCCGGCAAACCAGCTGTACACAGTGGATCGGGATGCTCCAGTGATAAGGGCTGTCTGCACTACAGACAGCCCCTTGGCTACCGCCAGTTTACCCAGCTTCGCGCCCAGATTCTTGGGGCTGCTAACGTTAACTAGAGCGTGTGTTGATTCGTGGTATGCCATGTACGTTCCGGTACGGTACGGTACGGGGCCGCGGTGCGGCCCCGAAACCTAGTTACTCGTCATCCCAGTCAGAGAGGGTCTGTGCGACGCTGGACGCCGCTGTCACACTGGCCGCTGGCTTCGGCGCTGCTGCGCGCACCACAGGCGCATCTTCGTCATCTTCGGGAGGCAGCGGTGCGGGGGTGGCCTTGGGCTTAGCCGCACGGGGCTTCGGCGCTGGCGCTGGCGGCTCGTCGTCCTCTTCAGCAACCGGTGCGGCTACTCTGGCAGCCTTGGGCTTGGCACCCGGCAGTGCCAATGGCGCGGACACCGCACCGTCCTGCTGGCTAACCGTCATTTTTATGGCGTTCATAGCCTCCGGCGACAGGCCCTTTACTTGGCAGGTAGCGAACTCTTCGTCCGACAACCAGCGCATGGGCTTGAAGAACAGCTTGGGCACAGGGGCCTTGGTGTCGAACTTCATGCGGGTCACCAGCATGGTGGGGTCCACGCCCTGCGCGATCAGGAAGCGGGCATGCTCTTGCAGCGGACGGTTTTCGCCATCGGCCTTGCCGAAGATGGAAGTGGCTGCCAACTGCAGGCCCATCACGTCACCATCGATGTCGTTGGCCAGCACAACAGCCAGACGCTGCGAGTACCGGCATGCGCGCGAGTCGCCTTGGCCGGAGCCCTTGACGTTCTGCGGGCAGGTCGCGCAGTTTACGCCCTGCGGCTGGCTGATGCTTGCGTCGGGCACGTCGCCGCCTTGCGACCAGCAGTCAGGAGCCGATGCTTGCCCTTCCACGTAGGTGCCGGCGTAGAACGTGCGCGACACCTTTGGCGCGGTGTTGACTACAACCACGTCCAGAAAACGCTCTTCGATGGCGGCGACTTCCTTGCCCTCGGCAATCAGGCGGAACACGCCGCCCTTGATGGAGATGCGCTTGCCGCCACCACCGTTGCCGCTGCCAGCTAGGGCCTTGGCCATCGCAGACATCTCGCCCGTACGAGCGAAAGAGGGGAGCTGGGCCGGATTAAAAATAGTTACGTTGCTCATGGGATTCTCTGGTTAAAAATTACTTACGGGGACGGGTTACGCTTACTTCGGTTTCGGACATCGTATTGAGTCCGGGCGGGATACGTCCTGGATTCTGCTCCATAAAATCAGACATATTGGTTTGAGCAATGCGCTTCTCCAACAAGAAGCCTGCATCATTGTCGTGTATGAAACGGTACATGGCATCCCAATCTTGGGCGTAGTACCGAGTCTTCACTTTGAGCGCTACTGTTCCATGAGTGGTGCCCGCGGACTTTACGCCCAGCGCTAGCATCTGGTCTTTCATGGCATTGGCAACCCCACTCTGCTGTTCTTTAAGAGCGGCGTCTTTGTCTTCGTACTCGCGCGTCAGTTGCGAGCGCGCATCCCGAATTTTGATATACACCCTTGCGAGGCGGTCCATCGATACCGCCGGGGCGGCGAGGGCTTCTTCGTTCATGTCGTGGTCCTTTTTATGTTGTGGTGAATCATACATCTGTTTGTGCAGAACTGCACATTTATTTTTTTATTGTTTTATCTCCAGTTCCTCGTCGAACATCTGCGTCAGCAGGGCATGTTCTGACACTTTGGCTTCCATTGCCGCAAACATCTTTTTTTCGATGGGGCTGCTCTGAATGTGTACGACGGTAACTTTGTCGGAGTTCTGCCCCTTGCGGTCCGCCCGCGCGATGGCCTGCGTGTACAGTTCCACGGACATCAGGGGGCCAAAGAATATCACCGTGTCCGCAGCGGTAAGCGTGATGCCGTGCGCAGTAGCCTGGGGCTGCATCACAAGGACTCGCGGGGCTTCGCTGTGCTGGAACGCATTGATAATCTCTCCGCGCTTACCTGCACTGACGCCGCCGTGAATGCTCGCGGTGTCAATCCCGCTCTTGACAAGGAACGCGTGGATGGCTTCGATACTAGATCGGAACAGGGCGAAGATTATTACCTTGCGCGATGTCTCCTCCAGAACCTCTAGCAGCACGTTCATACGTGGCGTGGCGTCAAAGTCTACGACATCACCGTCTTCGTCATACACGCCGCCCGCCGATATTTGCAGCAGCTTGCTAACCACCACTGCTTTGTTCACCGCGCTTATTGTCCGTCCCGCGGCCACCACAAGCATGTCATCCTTGATCTTCTTGTAGAACTTGGCCTGCATCGCCGTCATCGGCACCTCCCGCGTCATCTTCACGACAGGTGGCAGGTCGAGGCAGTCGGCTTTGTTAAAGCGTATTGCTGGCTGCAGCGCAGCGAAAACCATGTCTCTAGCGCCCGGCTTGGGGGCCCACTTGAACATCGTTATCTTGTTCATCACCTTGTCGCGCCATGCCGTCATGTAGTTTGGTACTGCCGACGGGTTCACCAGTTTTGCCAGTCCGTACGCGTTTACCGGCGACTGCGCCGCGGGGGTGCCTGTCATCATCCACAGATACGTGTCTGGGCGAAGTATCTTGGCCAGCGCCTTCCAGCGTTTCGTTGTTGGCACCGAGTAGCAGTTCGCCTCATCAGCGATAACCAAATCGAACCGGCCGTCGTTGACGATCTCGTCGGCCACAAGGCTCAGGCCATCGTAGTTGATGATTACAAACTCGTAGTCCGCTTGGATCATCTCGATACGTCGTGTAGCCTGCGCGTGGTGTGCCACGATGGCGCTGCGATGAATTACGCTGCTGGTGATGTCTCCCAGCCACGCGCTGTGCATGATGGACAGTGGGCATATGACCAGCACCCGACGTATCTCTTTGCGTGCCATCAAGTAGTCGGCGGCCCACAGCGTGCTGAGCGTCTTGCCCGTGTTGCCTGATGCAAACACGCACCCGTTACGCCTAAGTACCAGGAAGGTACTGGGCACGCGGAAGCAGTATTTGAAACCGTCCAGTGTCGGCGCTACGCCCATCGTCGCCGTCTTATTGTTCTTCAGGGTTATCAGGCCAGACATGCGTAGCTGCCCGCGGGCCGTTACGGTGTAGCAAACACCCGACGTGTACTTAACAGAATGTGCGACGGTTACGCGCGCAGTTACGCCATGCATGTTCCACGCGTATTGCACAAAGTCGGCAGACAGCTTGCTAGTAGAGGTGAAGGTGCTGCCTTTGTTTTCGCCGCGAACACAGCCATCCCAGTAGAGCACCTCATCGGCGACCACGGCTAGCTGCGCCGCACTGCAGGCCCAGAAGCGCGCGTCAAATTCTTTAGCGTGTATGGGCGCGGCGAAGGTAAAAATATGAAAGCCTTGCGCCGTGGCAGTGTTCTGCGCCCGTTCTTTGTACGCAATACCTGCGGCGGTCAACAGCGCACGCATGCGCTCTACTTTACGCGCTTTCTTCAAGCGCACAGTCACCCGCGTTGTTTTGCCCGGCATGTGGGCATCAGCCACGACGGCCACCTGTACGCGCAGCTGCGCATCTGTAAGCTGCATGCCTTCTCCCCCGGCCCCGTTAAAGACCGTCGGTATGGCCATGTGTGCAAAGCCAATCGTTTCAGAACGTGCGCGGCGGGCGTTGGGCCGCCGTACTCCCGCGTGCCAGTCGTCGTGTGCGGCAAGCACGTCTGCAGCTTGCATCACGACCTGTTTTTCTGCGCAGTTTGAGTTGATAAGCATCCGGTGCTCCGGGGACAGCATTTGGTCCAGCCCGTACTTTGTTTTTAAGAACACCATTTCTGCGCATGGCAGCTTGACGAACTCTTCAGGGGCAACAAACTCCATGCTGCCTGTCTCGGGAACGTACTGCCCTACCCGCCCATCTGTGTAGTCGCCTATGCGCCTCCACCCGGTAGGCGACAGGTACTCGGTGTCGGCATCCACGCAGCCGGGGTCGTTGAATACAAAGGCGCGGCGGTGCATCGTTAGGAAGCCCGACGTTGTGCGCTGGTGCGCCATTGGCTTGTACCGCCCCGGCCAGTTGTACTTGCGCTCGATAGGGGACGGTACGTTCTTGAACCCCATGTTCTTCAGTACCCGCACCTCGTCGAGCCCCCAGTAGACCATCACCTCGAAGCCGCCGGGGATCGCAGTAGCGGTGTGTTTGGGGATGATCTTGAACTTGTCGGGGTTCTTGACGCGAAACTTCAGCGCGGTGTTGTTAACTATTTCCATTTTTGTCCATGCCAAATACCCGCGTATGCGGGTTTTGTTTTCACAACCTGTGCCGCACCTCGGGTGCGGCGAAGGGCTCTACTTCTTGTCAGTCCCTACTTTATATCCTTTTTGGCCTTTGCGCCAGCTGCGGTTTGCTTTCTGGCTCTCCACCTTTAGGTTGCCCGGTGCAGTCTTGCCTCCGTTGTCCAGCGCTACGATGTGCGCCACGTCCTTGCCGTCCCCCTTGGTCACAGTGCCGGCCTTCAGCGCTGCATACCGCGCTCTGTTGCTATCCTCGCGGCGGTTGACCATCTCGGGCTTGGCGTTGTACGCCTTTTGGTAAGCCAATTTGGCGGGGGTTGACTTAGGCATTACGCTCTCCTTCCGTTGTACTCGCAGCCCAGGCATGGGCAATATTTCTTACACAGCCCTGACGATTTGGCGTACCAAGAATTGTGCTCGATTGAAGCGTCTAGTTTAGCGACTCTCTCCTTCCAGCGCCACCACAGAATTGCCTCTTGTTCCCTACTGACACGGTACTTGACAGTTGTGTTCTTCAGGACAAACAACAGCCCGCCGGACACCTGCCGAATGTGGGGAAATGTTTTGAAGATCATCAGCGCCATCAACATCAACTGCGCTGTGTCGGGGTACTTGTCACCACCGGATTTGTAGTCAAATACGCGGGCCGTCAGGTTGTCATCATCTACGATCACCAAGTCCGCGATGCCGCGCACCCAGTAGTCCGGGGACTTGAAGTCGCAGGGAACCAGCGCGTCCGTCAGCGCCATCTCCAGTTCGCAGAACTTGCGCCCCGGCATGGCCACCAGCGCGTCCAACATCGGCTGCATGAATGCAAAGTCCGGGTGCAGCGGCGTGCCGTCCCGGATGAACAGCTCCGCCTGCTCGTGCAGCCGGGTACCATACAGTGTGGCCTGTGTGTCTTCCCTCGGGTACAGTTTTAAAATCTTTGTCTCGTTGTACTGACGCGGGCACGTCTCGTACGCTTTGATGCCTGAGTAGCTATGTTGGGCCATCGTGTTCCTTAAATTTTGCAGTTTTGATTACTTGATCGAGTCTCTTGCTGAACTCCGTAACAAACTTCTCGTCGGCCCACAGCGGGTGATGCATGTCGTGCAGCACGGCGTGCGTCACCTCGTGCCAGAACGTCTCCGATACCGGCACGACTACGCGCGGCCCCCGTGCTATCCACATCTTTTTGAGTATTGTGCACATCAGCCCCAGCCTGTTACCTTTCAGCTTATCGACCTCACACACGCGGTAGCTTATGCTGCCTACGGTGAACGATGCTGGCACCTTAAAATCATGTGGCTTGCTCATGTCATTCCTTTGTTGTTAACTTTTTGCCAGCCCATAGCGTTTGTTGTATCCGACATCCGCATTGAGCGGTATCCCCGGCATCCACTTAGGCACCACAACCATCTGTGCCTTCACCCATGCTGCCTCATCCCTGGCGTTTGCTTCTGGCAGCAGCACGAGTTGTTCATCATGGACAGTCCCCACCACGGGCAGGCGTTTGGCGGTACGCAGCATGCCGTCTGTCATGATGATCCGCGCCAGCCCCTGCGTGCAGTTGTGGACTATGAAAGCCCCTCCAACGCCTTGCACCACAAAGCGGCTACGGGGTCCGCAGTTCAGGATGTCATATACCTGTTTCTGTTGTCGAACGAAGGCGGCTGTTCCAGCGCTGCTACGGGCCACCCGTGTTTCAATCGGTAGTAAATCGTGGTGCGTTTTAGCCCCGTCCGCGCGCACAGTTCCGACACGTTCACGCTGCGTATTGTTTTGCGGGTGTTGTTCATTTGTTGGGTGCGCGTTGCCCAGTGGCAGTTGTCGGGCGTGTAGCCTTTGTTGTTTTCCCTCCGCTCCAGCGTAAGCCCCGTAATATATGAGGGGCCCATGTCCTCCCAAAAGTTCTCGAAGCAGGCGTCCCACCTTTTGCACACCGCTATGCCCCGCGCCCCATAGTTTTTGTATGCAGGCTCCCACTCCTTGTGACAGCGATTGCGCATGTTGCGCCAGCAGATGTACGCGGGGTGTTTCGTCATCCCATGCCGCTGTCTTGCCTGCGACAAATGCAGAATCCGGGCGCAGCCGCAGTTTGGTAAATGCCCCATCTTCACCGCCCGCGTAGCCTCCGCTCCGTCCTTCACGCACTGCTTTCCGCATGCGCATAGGAAGCGCCACTTCCACGCCCCCTTGATGCTCTCCTCCGGGTGCATGGCCGTGAGCATGCCGAATGTCTGGCCTGAAAGGTTCCGAAACTTGTGATGCATTTTTCCATCCTCCGTCTGTAAGTACAGCATGCTCTGGTGTCATATAAACACCATCCACTGTACCGCACCCTTGTACTCCATTAGCCACAAGCCCAGAATGAATTACAAACTCGATGCCATCATGCACCCGCATGTCGCATGTAACATGCTCTATGGGAATCCATCCCCTGTCCGTCAGTACTCCTGTACCCGCGGCTATGCAGTTGTTCGCCACCAACCCCGAATATAGATTTTTGCGCAACTTGCCTGTGCTGAAGCTGTACGCCGGGCGGCCCCTTTCATCCTGCGCCACTTTTATGTCCCGATACTGCAGACACATGCCGTTGACCATCTCGATCTCGCCCTTGCGAAACTGCAGCACGCCCTTGTGCTCATAGACGCGACCGTCAACGAGACTGCTTTGAATCAGGCTGCCCAGCAGCGCCCAGAAGTTGGTCACGGGCTCTGCTGCCGCACGGTACTTGTCGATGATGGCTTTGGCCGCCATGCAGTGCACCAGCAGTTCGGCATCGGTGCAGGTGCGCGGTATTTCCGCCATGCGCTTCACGTTGTCGCCGTAGGCCAGAAACTTCTGCACCATACCGGCATCCACGCCCAACTGCTTGGCATCGGCCTTCGTGTAACGCACCGGAGGCGCGCCCAGAAACCCCACCAGAAGCTGCGCTGCGAAGCTGGACCAGCCTAGTTGGTACCCTGCCCCCAGCATCGCAGACTTTGCGCTCTGGCGAAGCAGCGGGTGGCTCTCCTTGGTCATGTCAGGGACACTGAACATCGTCGAGCCGAACGTGGCGTACGGGTCGCCACCTGCCTTGAATATCTCCAGCATGTACGCGTAGTCAGACAGCCATGCGAGTACCCGCGGCTCGATCTGCGACAGGTCACCGGCGCAGATGACGTGTCCCTCTGGTGCCTGGATCGCCTTGCGCAGCGCAGAGCCGCGTTTCATGTTCTGCAGATTGATCTGGCCCCAGGCGCTGTAGCGCCCCGTCGCGGCCCCGTAGTAGTACAGCGGTACCGGCAGCGCGCCGCGCCCGGCGATGTCGATGAAGCGCTGCGCCCTTGTACGCTCCTGCGTGGACTTGACCTTGAGACGGGCTTCGCACAGCAGTGCGACATCCTCATCATCTCCGTTGAGCATGGCCTGGAACAGCGCGTCGGACTTAGCGAAGGCGAATATCTGCTTGTCCTTGTTGGCGGGGCTTGCCTTTGTCGGCGGCTCAGTGCCTATCGCACGCAAAACTTCTGCGAACTTGTCATTGCTGCCCAACGCGGCCGCGTCGGTGCCCGCCCGTATCAATGCCGCGGCCAGCTTGCTGGTGTCTTCGACAAGCGCGCCCTCCAGCATCGGCACGTCCAGCACAAGGCGCGGCTCCGTGAACATCTTGAGCGTCATGTCAATCAGGCGCAACTCTTTTGTCGGGTACGGCCCCGTCTGTGCGCCGTCCGACTGCTCCCCGTTCATTAGTTTTAGAAAGATGCTTTCGCACAGGAACACGTCGTGCACGCAGTATTCGGCCAGCTCCTTCTCGATCTCTGGGCTCAGCTCGTCAAGCCCGTCAGTGCTGTGCACAGCGCGGCCCTTGGGGGGCAGCCCGTAGGCTTCTGCCAGCTTGGCCAGACTGTTGCCGCCTTCGGCCCCGCGCATGGCCCGCGCCATGGACAGCGTGTCGAACAGGAAGCACGGGTGCACGTCGTAGATAAATGACAGGATGCCCGCGTCGAACGCTGTGTTCTGCGCAACCACGGCGGTCTTTGTCCAGTCGTACGTTGCCAAGATGCCGGGCAATTCTTCGTGGCAGTACCACTGCGTCACGCCGTCCGTGCCCACCTCATGGATGCAGACGCCGAACGCTTTGAAGCGCGGGTCACGGATATACGCCTCCGTTGTCATCTTCGATAGTGTGTAGTCCGCCTTGCTCCATCGCGTTTCGAAGTCGATGCACAGCAGTGTCTTGTACGGCTGGCTCATTGCAGCACTGCCGGCGCGCCGAAGCATTCGCTGCCAACACACTTGGCGCTGGCCAGCAGCGGCTGTATCAGGAACATGTCCCCCAGCGCGACAGTCAGTCCCTTGCCATCGCCATGCTTATCGATCGTTACAACCACCGCCCCTTTGCGGTTCGTTACCGCCTGCAGAATATCGGTAAACAGTTCGACAAAAATCTGCTGCTCATCCTCGCTTAGTAGCTTCCATTCTTCATTCATATTGCTGCGTCTTTCAGTAGTTCTATTGTTATCTGCAAGCCCAGCATCGACACGACGGACCCCGTGCATACCACCGCTGCCCCGCCCGCGCTGGCTATGCGCTCTATCTCCCGATCCTGCAGCGCGGTGGTCTTGCCCCGCGCTGCCTTGCACTCGATGGCCAAGAACCGCCCGTTAACGCAGCCGATTATGTCCGGTATTCCGTGCCTTCCCATGCCGTTGCTTACGGGCAAGAAGTAGTAAACACCTTCGGCGTCCAGCATCTTCTTGACCTGTGCCTTGACCTTGCCTTCGGGGGTCATGCTGCGCCCCGCAGAACTTCCAGCAGCTTTTCCATGTAGTGCTGCCCCTTGGCAATCTCCTGCACGTTCTCGTCCTTTGCCCCCATACGCATGAGGTACTTTAGCGCGCCACCTCGGTAGTATCCGATGCGCTGCTCGCGGGGCCATGTGTCCACCACGTCCCACGTCTGCACGCCCATAGTTGTGTAGTGATCGCCGCCCACTTGACGGCTAGATGCTTTCGTCAAAGCTACCATCGCTTCCTCCTCTTCGGGTGTCCATGTCACGGCAGGGAAAAGTTCCAGTTGTTCCATTGGGTGTTCTCCAGTTAGGCACCAGCGCGCCATTATTTCTTCGGACCTAGCGCGTATCCGCATCGGCCCGCAGCGTCGCGATTTCAGCGTCCTTGGCACACAGCACTTCATCTTCGCTGTATTTGTTGAGTGCTGCACGCAGATTAGGGATAACCTTCTCTGTCAAGTCGTGGCAC
>Ga0209390_10008073_pt1 | contig 13186 bp, 12 predicted proteins | sample BON01_FD_187212 | JGI IMG/M metagenome (GOLD analysis project Ga0209390, IMG submission 187212) | Freshwater microbial communities from Lake Bonney liftoff mats and glacier meltwater in Antarctica - BON-01 (SPAdes) (version 2) | ecosystem: Environmental > Aquatic > Freshwater > Ice > Glacier... | reverse complement strand
TCGGAAAAAAGAACGTAACGCCCTTCGGGCTGTTCTTTTTTCCGAGGTTACAGACTATCAACCGAGTCGAAGGCTGAAGCCAGTATCCGACTGAAGTCGGAGGGGTTACTCCTTAAAAAGGGACTCTAAAAATAATCATACTAGCGCAATCGGGCCACAATGCTTTGCCGCCCCGTTACCATGATCGCCAGCGCAGCCAATAACGCCGCCGCAGTGCCTGCTGCACCGGCCGGGACCACCAAGTCCATACCAATTGCCATCGCGCCTAAGTTCATTACGACTGCCGTCAACCCCGAAAGGATCGCCAGCGCACCGATGATTTGGGCGGCAATCGGCCCCCTCATCAGCGCCGAGCCCAGCACGATCCCGGCGATCCCGAACAGAAATTTGCCCGAAAAGTAGAAGAAAAATGCCCCCGCCAGAATTGCTTCCATCGCGGGTGCCATTGCTTCACCAGCATCCTTCAACGGACCCAACATGGCCAGCACCATGCCCGCCTGAATGACATTGAATATCCCGCCCAATGTAATCGCGGCCCAGACAATCGGGGCATTTGCACCGCGCGCAAGAGCAATCAGGCCAAACACTGCCATGGCCAGAAAGGCGACCACCTCGATGGTCCAGATGACCGAGGAATCGACGTTCAATCCCGCGCTACCATTGACCATATAGAACACCTGCGTCGCGACGATAGCGATCATGGAAAGGGCCGTATAATGAGCAGCACTGCGAGCGGAGATATCCATCGTCATTTCCTTCTAACCGAGGGTCAGCCCAGTACTTTCCCCGCGCCCGGTTCGCGCCGGTCCTCCGGAACGTTACAGCATTGTACGGTAAAGGTAAGTCGGACGGCATAGGGGTAGCCCAAAATGACTTAAACCAGGCCAAAACCCTGTGAACTGCGGTAACCTTTAGCTTTTATTTCAGAAACTTGCGGTGCACCATTACCCAGTCGATGTTTTCGACCACCGTCACATCCTCCAGTGGATCGCCGTTCACCGCGATGATATCGCCGGAATGCCCGGGCGATCCGGCCCACCAAGATAGCCATCCCGGGCCGACACGATCTTGCCATCGGTGACGATGATCGTCGCTGGCCCCCGCTCGCATCTCCCAAAGTATCGGCGCTCACCGATCCAGCGTGAACATTAGGTCGGGTCAGCAAGCGCTGACTGCGTGGAGACCGCAACCATAACAGCGACGGTCCCGGTCAGGAATTTGGAGATTTGTTTCATAGTTCTGGCTACCCCTTCTCGTACTATGCAACGCCGCCCCGATACCGGCAAGAGTACCGGTTGCGCGGATAACCACTTTCGCTATGGCTCACGGCCAATGACGTTAATCACTGAAGGAAAAATTCCGAATGACCCGCAAGCTTTTGCTCGCTGCCACTTTGCTTGGTTCTGCTTCCATCGCCGCGACAGCAGCCGCTCGCCCGATGACACCGGAAGATGTAGCGAATCTGGAATCTGTTGGTGCTATGAACATTTCGCCCGACGGCAGCCGCATTGTCTATACCACCGCCAGTTTGCCCGACGTGAGCAAAGGTGAAGATAACGGCAGCACCAAGCAGCAATTAAAACTGGCATACGGGCCGGATCAGGCACGCGACTTCCTGCCCGCCGATATGTCCGTACGCGGGGTGAATTTCACTCCTGACGGCGCGATCGTCAGCTTTTTGTGGTCCGCAGAAGATGAAAAACGCGCGGTCTGGGGCATCCCGGTCGATGGCGGCGGACACCGCAAATTGGCCGAAGTGGGCCGCGCGAATGTGCTTTCCTACGAATTTTCCCCGGACAGCCAGTCAGTCTATATGCTGGCCGCACCAAAGAGCGACAAGCAGCGCGAAACCCAAAAGAAAGCCGGTTTCAATGCTGTTGTCTATGAAGAAGAATCAGAGTTTAACCGACTGTTTGTTGCCAAGGTCGGCACGGCGGTGGATACGGACCCGCAGGAACTGACGGTCCCCGGCTATGTATCGGCAATCCGCATCACGCCCGATGGCAGCAAAGCAGTGATTGACAGCGCGCCGAGCCCGGCAGTGGATGACAGCTACACCTCCAAGCGGATCCATGTGATGGATCTGGCCAGCGGAAAAATCACTGCTGTGATCAAGACACCGGGCAAGCTGGGCGATGTCGAGATCAATCCCGCAGGCGACCAGATTTCAATCATCGCAGCGGTCGATGCCAATGATCCAGCAGCCACCACCCTGTATTTTGCGGATCTTGCCACTGGCGCATTCACGCCGGTGAATGAAGGCGCGGCAGAGGCTGTGATCGACACGGAATGGCTGAATGACGGCCGGCTTGCAGCGGTAATTCACACCGGCGCAAGCAGTTCGCTGCGGCTGTACAATCCGGACGGCACGGTTTCCGGCGAGACCGATGGCGGGGGCCTGATCCTGACCAATGTGGAATCGGCAAACGGCAAGATTGTGGTGGAAGCCCATTCTGCGCAGCATCCATCCGAAGTGTGGGCCTGGGATGGCGGCGCATTCACCCGTTGGACCCGCCACAATCCGTGGCTCGCTGATATCGACATGGGAACCCAGCGGACCTTTACCTATACGGCCCGCGACGGGCAGGAAATCGAAGGCGTGCTGATCGAACCGGTTGGCGGCGTGCCAAAGGGCGGCGCACCGACGATCTTTGATGTGCATGGCGGGCCAGAGGCGCATGAATCGAATGGCTGGGTCACCAATTACGGCGGCCCGGGACAAGTCGCGGCAGGCCAAGGTTATGCCGTGTTCCTGCCCAATTACCGCGGATCAACCGCCTATGGCACCGCATTTTCCAAGCAGCATCAGGGCGATTATGCGGGCAAGGAATTTGACGATCTGGTCGACGGCAAGCGCGCATTGGTGGCGGCTGGAATCACCGATTCCGACCGTACCGGGATCACCGGCGGTTCCTATGGCGGTTTCGCCAGCGCATGGGGCGCGACCCGCTATTCGCAGGAATATGCCGCCAGCGTGATGTTCGTCGGCATTTCCAACAACATCAGCAAATTCGGCACCACTGACATCCCCAACGAGATGTATCTGGTGCATGAATTGAAATGGCCATGGGACGAATGGCAGCGCCTGCTCGAACGCAGCCCGATCTATCATGCCGGAAACGCGGAAACGCCGCTGCTGATCATGCACGGGGCGGAGGATACGCGCGTTTCCCCCACCCAAAGCTACGAGCTGTACCGCAATATCAAAGTGCGCAAGCCGGACACTCCGCTGCGCCTGGTGCTGTATCCCGGTGAAGGCCACGGCAATCAGAAAGCCGCCGCGCGATATGATTACAACCTGCGGATGATGGAATGGTTCGACACCTATCTGAAAACCGGTGATCGCAAGGCAGAATTGCCCGCACCGCGTTCGCAATTGGCTGGCGGTGCGAAGGGCGCGAAGGCCAAAAAAACGGACGAAGCCGAGTAGGTTTGGCTTATATCCACCCTCCCCCCTCTGGAACCGTGTTCCGGAGGGGGGCTTGGATCAAAAAGTATAGGCGATGCCGGCAATGCCGATGAACTGGTCGGCGCTGCCCCTTACGCTGGTATAGGGGGTCGCTTTCGCATCTCCCAGCAGGCGCGAATATCCGGTGATCGCGACAATTGACAGGCCGCCATTCTGCAGATTTCCGTCAAGATCGAACGCCAGCAGCAGGTTGGTGCCCAATGAATTGAACCCGCCATCTGCCTGATATGTCGCCAAACCGCTGGCTGCACTTTGCGCAGTATCAACCGTGAAATAGTAATCATTGAAGCTGTCATCGCCATAGGCTGCACTGACGGACAATGATGTGGCGATACCCCGGCTGAGCGGGGTGAAATAGGTCACACTTGGTTCCACCACCATGCCGCTATGTGCCCCGGCCACATCCCACCGCGTATCGACGCCCAAGCTAAGGCTGTCGAATTGGTTCATCACGCCAGACAGGCTGGCCCCGGCTGCCGCGCCCACTTCGAAAGCGGTCTCCAGTTCGCCCGCCAGTTCCACGATCTCATCCTCGATCTGGTTGGCGCGGTCACTGCGCAGCCGGAAAGCGGGACCGAAGGAAAAACTAACCTTGCCAGAGCTGGCACCGCTAAGGACGTTCACCGCGAGCCCGGCCGGGCGCGGTGAAAAACTGATGCCGCCAATCTTTCCCTGGATAATGGGAGCCGGGATCAGCACATAATCATCTGATCCGGTATAGCTGGGGCCCATTCCGGCCCCCACACCAAGCGATACCCACGCGTCATCAAACACCATATCAGGCCGCTGCGCCGGCCCATCCGACCCGATTTGCGGCGCGCCAGTTCCGGCGGTCGGCACCGCGGGGGGCGTAACTTCTTGCGCGGCGGCAGAAGCACTTGTGGCAGTCAGAATTGCAGCGCTACCCAGTAACGCTGGGATGAAACGATGACGCATAGAAATATTCCTTAATCTGTCAGACCTTAACGCCGACAATGCCCCGGTGTTCCGCACGATATGCCAGAAAAGAGCGCATTACCCCATCCCCTACCATTGCTTGATCGCATCCAGCGGCCAAACCAGCATTATCACATTCAACGCCAGATTGTCGCGAACTGTCCATGCAGATACTACCACTACGGAAGTAGACATCGCCAGGCGCGCGGGTTTTCCCCTGAATACCCCCCCATTTTGTCCACAGCAGCCAACCCGCTGCATAAAAGATCAAGCCGTGGATGAAATGGCTGGGCGAATACCAGTCAGACAGATGCTGGCTGTTTTCAGAGGATTGCACCACCCGACCGTGCCGCAGGCGCAGATCGCCGGACGGCCCATTGCCATCAGGATCGCGGCGACAGCGACGACCAGCATGGTGGCGGCGATAATGGCGCGACGGTTGGGGAGGAGTGTTGGTGAGATCACCAGTTCTTGTGGCACAGCTTCCCGAATGCGCAAGATGATTGCTACCCATCCCATTGCCCCTTATTGCTGATCGTCAATGACCGGGCGCACCAACCATAAGACCGCAGAAATACGAACCGAAATCGCCATTGTCGGCGGCGGGCTGGCGGGCGGGCTGATTGCGCTCGCGCTGCGCCGCCATCGTCCCGAGATATCGGTGTTGCTGATCGAACAAGGCGAGATGCTCGGCGGCAATCATCGGTGGAGCTGGTTTTCCAGTGATCTGGAGGGAAGTGATTTGGCAGGCGGCGAAAGTGCCGCATTGCTGGACGGCTTTCGGACTAGCAATTGGCAGGGGTACGACGTTCAATTCCCAGCCTATCACCGGCAGCTTGGATCGCATTATCGTTCGCTTGCCTCGCTCGATTTCGATGCAACTTTGCGCCGCGAATTGCCGCCTGAAAGCATCCGCAAAAATTGTCCGGTAACGGAACTGGACGCGGGCGGCGTCACCCTGGCGGACGGTTCCCGGATTTCAGCGCGCACGGTGATCGATTGCCGGGGCGCGGTTCCGTCCGAGCATTTACAGGGCGGCTGGCAAGTATTCATGGGCCGCCATATCCGCACCGCGCAGCCGCACGGCGTTGCCCGCCCGATCATCATGGATGCTGCGCTGGATCAACACGGCGCCTACCGTTTCGTCTATACTTTGCCGCTGGGCGCGAATGATCTGTTTATCGAAGACACTTATTATGCGGACGAGCCTGCGCTGGACCGCAGCGCATTGTCCTCCCGCATCGACGCCTATGCGCGCTCCCAAGGCTGGACCGATTTCGAGATTATCGGCCATGAAACTGGCGTGCTGCCAGTGATCACCGGCGGATCGTTCGATGCCTATCAGGCGCAGCAACGGATCAGCGGTGTGGTGATGGCCGGCGCGCGGGGCGGCTTTGTCCATCCGCTGACCAGCTATACGTTTCCTTTCGCGGTCGAAACCGCGCTGGCCATCGCGGCTGAGGCGGATTTGCCGGGACCGCAATTGTCTGCCTTGATCGAGGCACGGGCGCGGCAGCATTGGGCCAAAACCGGCTATTACCGGATGCTGGGATCAATGCTGTTCCGCGCGGCGCAGCCTGAGGAACGCTACCGCATCTTCGAACGTTTCTACCGTCTGCGCGAAGATTTGATCGAGAGATTTTATGCCGGACAATCCACTTTTTTCGATAAGGCGCGCGTCCTTACCGGCAAGCCGCCCGTACCTATCGGCAAGGCCGTTATGGCCTTGACCAGCCCAGGCCGGCCACTTGCCGTCCCCCAGGAGACCCGAACATGAATACCACACCGATTACCACGCTGGCGCCTGAAACGAAGGCCGCTGGCGGAGTGGTCAATATCGAACCAACCGGCAAAACCGCCTGCGTTGTCGGGTCAGGTTTTGGCGGGATGGCGCTGGCGATGCGCCTGCAATCTGCCGGTATCGCCACCACCGTGATCGAAGGTCGGGACAAGCCAGGCGGCCGGGCGTATTTCTGGGAAAAAGAAGGCTTCCTGTTTGATGGCGGCCCGACCGTGGTTACCGATCCGCCCTGCCTTGAACAATTGTGGGAACTCAGCGGCCACAAGATGTCCGACGATGTGGAATTAATGCCGGTTATGCCGTTCTACCGGCTCAATTGGCCTGATGGCGTAAACTTCGATTATTCCAATGACGAAGCTGGATTGATGGCGGAAATTGACCGCGTCGCGCCGGGTGATGCCGATGGTTACCGTGAATTTCTCAACTATTCCGCCGGAGTGCACGAAGAAGGTTATGTCAAGCTGGGGACAGTGCCGTTCCTGGATTTCAAATCGATGATCAAGGCCGCACCTTCGCTGGCCAAATATCAGGCATGGCGCAGCGTCTATTCGATCGTGTCAAAGTACATCAAATCGGAAAAGCTGCGCGAAGCCTTGAGTTTTCACACGCTGCTGGTGGGCGGCAGTCCGATGAAAACCAGCGCGATTTATGCGCTGATCCACAAGCTTGAAAAAGATGGCGGCGTCTGGTGGACGCGCGGAGGCACCAACCGGCTGATCGCGGGGATGATCCGTCATTTCGAAAGACTTGGCGGCCGGATGATCATGGGTGATCCGGTGGTGCAGGTTCATACCGTCGGCAACAAGGCTACCGAAGTTGAAACCAAGAGCGGCTTTCGCGAACGTTTCGATGCAGTGGCCAGCAACGCCGACATCATGCATTCTTATCGCGATCTGCTGTCGGACAGCAAACGGGGCAAGGATTACTCCAAGAAGCTGGCGAAGAAGAAATTCAGCCCCGGCTTGTTTGTGGTCCATTTCGGGCTGGAGGGCACCTGGCCGGGCATCCCGCATCACATGATCCTGTTCGGCCCGCGCTATAAGGGGCTGCTGGATGATATCTATGAAAAGGGCGTGTTGCCGCAGGATTTCAGTATCTATTTGCACCATCCGACCGTCACTGATCCCAGCATGGCGCCCCCAGGCAAAAGCACGTTTTACGCGCTGGTTCCGGTCGCCCATATGGGTAAACTGACTGTGGATTGGGACGAGATCGGCCCAATTCTGGAGAAGCGCATTCTCGATGAGATTGGCCGCCGTTTGATCCCCGATATCCACGACCGAATCGTGACCAAATTCCATTATGCGCCCAAGGATTTCAACACCGATCTCAACGCGCATCTGGGCAGCGCGTTCAGCCTGGAGCCGCTGCTGACACAAAGCGCATGGTTCCGCGGCCATAACCGCGACGATGTGATCCCCAATTTTTACCTCACCGGCGCTGGCACTCACCCCGGCGCAGGTATACCGGGCGTGGTCGGCAGCGCGAAAGCGACCGCAGGATTAATGATCAAGGATTTGGCTGGTTGACGGGTTCCATGAAACGCCTTGCTATCTATTGCGGCTCAGCCTCTCCGGCGGACCCGCGATATTTGGAACTTGCCCGCGAGGTAGGCACTTCGCTGGCGCAGCGCGGGATTGGCGTGGTGTACGGCGGCGGGCGGCTCGGCTTGATGGGTGCGCTCGCGTCCGGCGCACTCGATCACGGCGGCGAGGTTATCGGCGTGATCCCACAGGCGCTGGCAGGCAGCGAGATTGCCAATACCGATTGCACGGAATTGAAAATCGTTTCGGGCATGCATGAACGCAAGGCCGCCTTCACGGATCTGTCGGACGGATTCATCAATTTGCCCGGCGGTGTCGGTACGATGGACGAGATGTGGGAAGCGGTTAGCTGGGCGCAATTGGGCTATCACGACAATCCAGTCGGGCTACTCAATGCATTTGGGTTTTACGACCATCTGATCGCCTTCAACCGCCATATGGCCGAAGTTGGCTTTGTCCGCCCGGCGCATCAGGGCATTCTGATGGCTGAGGAAACCCTCGACATATTGCTGGAGCGGATGGAAAATTACACGCCGCACACGCCGATTTTCAAAATGAAGGCCAGCGACCTCTGACCGAGCGCAGCTATCCTGGATCAAACAATGCGGAGCGGATGCTTGCGCCGTCACGGATAATGCGTAGCACGCCGGCACAGGCAGGCGGCGGACGGCAACGTCCGGTGCTGGTCGCACAGGCGCGCACCGCGATCGAGGAAGGCTCGAAGAGCTTCGCAGCGGCCTCCAAACTTTTCGACCGCGCAACCCGGGAACGGGTCTGGCTGCTATATGCCTGGTGCCGCCGGTGTGATGATATTGCCGATGCGCAGGAAAAGGGCGGCGAGCTTGGCGACCAGAGCGACGCGGACAAGCGTCTCCGTTCGATCAAATTACTCACCAAGCGCGCTTTCGACCGGATGCCCACTGCGGATGTTGCGTTCGATGCATTTGGACAGGTTGCCCGCGAAACGGCAATAACACACGATATGGCCGAGGATGTGATAGCCGGCTTTGCGCTGGATGCGGCGGATTGGCGGCCGCGTTCCGAGAAAGATCTGTTGCAATATTGTTTCCACGTCGCGGGCGCGGTTGGGGTAATGATGGCGATGGTGATGGGCGTGCCCAAGGATGACACGGAAACGCTCGACCGGGCCTGCGATCTTGGTCTGGCCTTCCAGCTGAGCAATATCGCCCGCGATATCGAAGAAGATGATGCTGCGGGCCGCTGTTACCTGCCGCTGGAATGGCTGTCCGAGGCAGACATTCCGCCCGGCCAGCATATGAAGCCGATGTTTCGTACCGAACTGGTCGCCATCGTCGCTCGGCTGGTCGAAATTGCCGAAAAACACGAGGCAGCATCACGGCTGGGTGCCAGGAAATTACCGTTCCGTAGCCGCTGGGCGGTGCTGAGTGCAGCCCGCATCTATGGCGCGATTGGCCGCAAGGTCCGCAATCGGGGCGCATCGGCTTGGGATCACCGGATCTACATCTCCGGCGCAGCGAAACTACGCCATGTCACAGCCGCCTTTTTCGAAGCGTCGATCAACCGCCCGCGCAAGCCGGCTGAAATGCCGCGCTGGTCACGCGGCGACTTTGCCAGGGTTTCAGCACCGCCGGAAATTACCAATCCGAAATAGGCATCGGCCTGGTTCCCGCCGGGCTGACCCGGCGGAACAATTTGCCCTTCTCGCTCCACAATACCAGCATCAGCGCAACCACAGCGCACGATAGCAGTGATGCGGCGAACGGGAACGCGGTGCCGTCAAACGCCTGTCCAATCGCCCCGCCCAGCAGCGCGCCTGTAACCATCCGGAGGAAAGTCTGGCCCGATGATGCGGAACCGGCGATTTGAGTGAAGGGCTGGAGCGCAATCGACGAGAAATTAGCCCCGATAAAGCCGAGCAGCGCCAGATTGACCGCCATCAACGGCAGGAATTGCCACAGGGACTGATCGGTCTGGCTCGCCGACCACACTTGCAGTCCGCTGACGGCGATGATTGCCAATAAGGCGGTATGGCTGACCCGGCGCGCGCCGAACCGCTCCACGATCCGTGAATTGGTGAAATTGGCCAGCACCAGCCCACTGACCATGGCCGCGAAGACCAGCGCAAAGTCATCACCAGCGTCAAATGTCTCGCCGATCAACTGCTGCGATGAATTGAGGAAACCGAACAGTGCCCCGAACACCAATGCACTGCCGAGGACGTAGCCAAGCGCGCTCCGATCGCTAACACCGCGGACCATGTTGATGCCGATAGTGCGAACGTCCAGCGACTGGCGATTTTCCGGGGTGAGTGATTCGGGCAGGCGCCACCAGACCCACAGGCCAACAAGTGCGCTGGCCACAGCCATTGCATCGAAGATCACCCGCCAACTGGCAAAGGCCAGGATGGCCTGGCCGACCGCTGGTGCGAGCAGAGGAACCAGCATGAAGGTCATTGCGATCAGCGACATCATTCGCGCCATTTGATCACCCCCCACACGATCACGCACAATCGTGGCAGGCAAGACGGTAAGCCCCGCGCTGCCGAAGCCCTGAACGGCCCGCATCGCCACCAGAGTTTCGAAATCGGTCACCAATGAGCAGGCAATCGACATGATAAAATAGAACAGTATGGAGAAGAACAGCACGGGTCTGCGCCCAAACCGGTCAGCAAAAGCACCCGGCACCAAAGCGCCGACACCCGCCCCCAGCAAATAGACCCCAATGATCAACTGCCGGTCATTGCCAGATGCGCCAAGGTCGGTTGCCATCACACCAAGCGCAGGCAACATCGCGTCGATACCGAAGGCCTGCAGGCTCATCAGCATTGCCATCATCGCAATCAGTTCGCGCTCGCCCAATGCCGGACGAGATATGGATTTGGTGATTCCCATGAATTTCCCTAGGCCGTCATTGGCGCATTCGGCGCGGATGGCCGAGTAGTCTTACTTTGAAACTGGACGCCCGGGCCATTCTTTTGTTCCGAACAATCCGCATAACGGCTAAGTTTGACCCCGATGAACGATGCTGACCCGAATGACGGCCCCGATATTGATGATGGCCCTGACGCAGAGGACGAAGTTGGCGGCCTGCGCAAGATCATCCATGTCGATATGGATGCATTCTTCGCCAGTGTGGAGCAGCGCGACAATCCCGAATTGCGCGGAAAACCGGTTGCTGTCGGTGGCGCAGGCGGGCGCGGCGTAGTCGCGGCGGCCAGTTACGAGGCCCGTAAATTTGGCGTCCGTTCTGCAATGCCCTCCGTCACTGCGAAGCGGCTGTGCCCAGATCTGATCTTCTGCAACAGCCATTTTGACACATACCGCGAAGTGTCCCAGCAAATCCGCGCCATCTTTCGATACTTTACCCCGCATGTCGAACCGCTAAGCCTGGACGAGGCATTTATGGACGTATCGGACGATTTGCGCGGTATCGGGTCCGCCACCCGGATCGCGCAATTGATCCGCGCCCGGATCGAGGAAGAAACCCGGCTGACCGCCAGCGCCGGCGTCAGCTATAACAAATTCCTCGCCAAACTGGCCAGTGATCAGAACAAACCGAACGGAATATGCGTGATCCGTCCCGGCGAAGGCACGCAGTTCGTGGCATCCTTGCCCATCCGCAGGTTCCACGGGGTCGGGCCGAAGGGGGCGGAGAAAATGGCCCGGCTGGGAATTGAAACCGGTGCCGATCTGGCCGCCAAGGACATCGAATTCTTGCGCAGTAACTTTGGCAGTTTAGCCGACTATCTGTTCCGCGCAGCGCGGGCGATCGACCTGCGCCCGGTCCGCGCCAACCGGATTCGCAAGTCCGTTGGCGGGGAACGGACTTTCCGCGAAGATATCTCATCCGGTGCCGCTTTGCGCGAAACCCTGGAACGGATTGTCGACATCGTCTGGGACCGGATCGAAGGCGCCAAGGCCCGGGGCCGCACCGTCACGCTGAAGATGAAATACAATGATTTCACGCTGGTCAGCCGCGCAAAATCATTGCCGCACAATGTCGCAAGCAAGCAAGAATTCGGCGCGGTTGGACGCGCCCTGCTGGAGGAATTGCTGCCCCTGCCCATGCCAATCCGGTTGATGGGCCTGACGCTATCGAATTTGGAAACAGACAAAGCGGATAAGCAGACACAGCTCAGCCGGGATACAGCACAGCTATCCCTGCTTTGATTTTTGCCGCCACATATCCAGCCGCCGCCGGGTAAGTGTACTCAGCGGTTCAGGCAAAGAATGCAGCGGGAAAAAACGCGCTTCCAAGATCTCCCGCATATCCGCTTTGGGATTGCCCTGAACCTTACCGGCATAGACGTGAATTTTATTGCGGGCCCCGTGATACGCTTCTTCCTGAATGCCGATGAATTCCAGATAATTGGTCTCGCAGCCGGTTTCCTCGCGAAATTCACGCCGTGCCGCATCCTCTGGCGCCTCACCGCGATTTACTCCGCCCGCCGGGATCGACCATGACCCCGAACCATAACTGAGCCGAACCAACATCAGCCGGTCTTCCAGATCAGTCGCAATCACCGAAACGCTGGCAATGTCCGGTTTGCGCAGCTGCCACCAGAATTTACGCGCAGAATGGGCGCCGCGGTAGCCAAGCCGGTGAAGCGGGGCCGGGATCAGGTGAAGCATGTCACCTCCAAATCAGCATTCGCGGCGGCCGCGCCAAGCAGCCGGGCGACGGGTAAATCATGCGCCCCGCCAGCCGCACTATCGAACACTGCGCGCTTATCCTCGCCGCGAATGACGAACATCAGCGCGTCGCTATTGAGTAATGCAGGGATGGTCAGGGTAACGCGGTCGAACGGTGCCTCAGGGGGCAGCGGATCAGGGGTCAGGCGGCGGACCAGCAGCGGATCATCTACCTGCGGATCGGTATTGGGAAAAAGCGAGGCGATGTGCCCATCCGCGCCCATGCCCAGCCACGCGAGCGCAAAATGCGGGATCTGATCCGCGGGGGTTTCAGTCTGATCGACAATCGCGACCACCTGCGCGCCCACTGGTTCGAGCAGCGCCCGTATCCGCCCCGTGTTGCTGGCATCGTGATCTTCCGGAACGATCCTGTCGTCGCCCGGCCAAACCACGATCCTGCGCCAATTGAGCGCCGATTTCGTCAGCAACTCCAGGATCGGAAACGGGGTTGAACCGCCGGGAACGGTGATCGCGATCTTGCCTTCGGCCTGCTCCAATGCCGCATTCAGGCGGCGTTCGATCCAGCCGGCGATTGCGGCATTGTCAGCGTGTTCTCGGATTGTTGGTTGGTTCATCTACCAACTATACCAAAAAGGCAGCTCGCGCCTAGTCACCTTACAGACTGGCGGGCCGCCTTCCGGACGAATGCGTGCTTGGTCAGGCCTTACTTCAAGGTCTGAGCGAGGTGTCGTCCTGATCCTTTATCTGGGTGTGCTGGGCAACCGAACCGATCGAGGTCAGCGTCATTTCGCCCTGCTTACGG
>Ga0209390_10008072_pt1 | contig 13190 bp, 9 predicted proteins | sample BON01_FD_187212 | JGI IMG/M metagenome (GOLD analysis project Ga0209390, IMG submission 187212) | Freshwater microbial communities from Lake Bonney liftoff mats and glacier meltwater in Antarctica - BON-01 (SPAdes) (version 2) | ecosystem: Environmental > Aquatic > Freshwater > Ice > Glacier... | reverse complement strand
GTTCCAAGTTCGTGTTGCCGTCCTGAACGGCTTCACCGCTCTCGGCACGCCCATTACAGAAGTCGTGGGATAAGTCTGTCCGGGGATAGGGGAACCCTCACCGTCAGACCATTTGTGCAACAGAGCCACGGTGACGTAGAAATAGCCATCCCAGGCAGGCACGAAATCGCAATAGACTTGGTCGGAAGGCGAGACATCATAGCACATCACGTTGCCGTTCTCATCGGTGATCATCATGTCCAGATTGGAATCGCCATCGCCGATGATTGCAACTTCTGCGTAGGAATTGCCATAGAAGGGCACTTCCCAGGTGTCGGTCTGACCGCGCGGCAGTTTCGATTTCCAGCGCACAGCACCACCAATCCGGCCCCGGGCGTTTTCCGCTTCGGCGTCGGCAATGATGCCTTTCAGCGCCTCGTCATCGCCCGCCAAAGTGGCGGCCATGGCGAACATCTGTGCCGCATCGGCAGGCTCTTCTTTGGTGGCTGCGACCTCATCGGCCAGCTCATCGCCCTTGGTTTCCAACTTGATCTCGCCGCCGTCTTTCAGATCGACGGTGGCAGCCAGCTTGGCGGCGGTCAGCACCGTCAGCGCATCGCCAGAGGCGACGCCAAGGGCATACAGCTCATGCGCCATCGACAGGGTGGCGGCCCCGCCCGGCTCTCCGGCGGCTTCAGTGTTCATGTTGGTGCCGGTCTTGTCTTGCGCCAGTGCGGGCAGCGAAAGCGTCACCAAAGCGGTGGTGGCAAGAGCAAGGGAAAGGGATTTGAGTTTCATCTTGGTATCCTTGGAATGAAGCCCAGATCGTGCCGTTTCCAAAGACTGTGACATCGCAAGTGCCGTTTGGGAAGATGGGTTGAGGTGACAAATACCGTCATCTGACCCAGCGCCCCCGGTCAGTTCGATAGCAACCGATAGGATTGCGCCGCAGGGCCATGGTTGGTGATGGTAAGGGTGAAATAGCCGTTCCAGCCGGGGGTAAAGGCGCAATAGGCCAGATCATCGGGCTTTGGTTGGCGGCAGATGACGGCCCCGGTTTCGTCAGTGATCTGAAGGGTAAATCCGGCGGGGCCATCGGCCAGCAGCGCCACCTCGGCCCGGCTTTGGCCGGGGAACGGGATGCGCCAGCGGTCGCTGGTGCCGGGGACCAGGGTAGAGGCGGCCATGCTGATGCGGCTGGTGGGTTGGCGCAGGGTCAGCCCGGCTTCGATATCGGCGGCCAGATCGGCCAAAGCGGGATCGCCCTCGGCCATCAGAATCGCCAGTGACAGCGCCGCGTCAGAGGCCGGATCGCGCGGCAGGCCGGTGGGGGTGGCGGGCACCTCTGCCGCCATGTCGGGGCTGGTGACGGCCCATCCGGTCGCGGCACGCATCTCGCTGCCACGCGCCAAGCGGATCGCGGTCAGCATCATCAGCGGGTCTTCGCGGTCTAATCCCTCGGAATAAAGCTGCCACGCAAGGGCGGTGGCCCCAACCGCCCCCATGGGCGCGAGGGTCGATGGCACCAGATTTGGCCCCTCTTTTGCCAGCGCGGGGCTGGCAAGGGTCAGGGTCAGGGCAAGAAGGGCGGGGCGCAGGATCATCGCGTCAGATTGGCAAATGCGCGGGCTGGGGGAAAGGGCCGAATTCCGCCCCGTCGCACGCGGCCTTTCGCCGGGCGGCATTTCGCGTTAGCGAAGGGCAAGGAAAGGATCCTGTCATGCCCGCATTTGCCCCTCCTCCGCCCGTCAAAGAGATTTTGGCCCGGCTGATTGCGTTTGATACCGTGTCATCCAACCCCAATCGGGCGTTGATGGATTGGGTGGCGGATCTGCTGGCCGGGGCGGGGGTTGAGAGCCTGTTGGTGCCGGATGAGGGCGGCGGCAAGGCCAATCTTTACGCCAGCGTTGGCCCCGCGGGTCTGGGGGGCGTGATGCTGTCGGGCCATACCGATGTGGTGCCTGTGGTGGGGCAGGCCTGGACCAAGGCTCCGTTCGAGATGACCGAAGCCGATGGGCGGCTTTATGGCCGTGGCACGACGGATATGAAGGGCTTTGTTGCCTGTGCCATCCGCGCGATGCTGTTGGCGGCGCAGGGGAACTTGGCAGTGCCTTTGCATCTGGCGCTGTCTTATGACGAAGAGATTGGCTGTCTGGGCGTGCGCTCTTTGATTGAGGTGCTGGAAGCGGCCCCCGTGCGCCCCCGGTTTTGCATCGTGGGCGAACCCACCGGGATGCAGGTGGCGACGGGGCATAAAGGCAAGGTCGCCTTGCGGGCGACCTGTGTGGGCCGCGAGGGGCATTCGGCGCTGGCCCCAATTGCGCTGAACGCGCTGCATCTGGCGGCGGATTTCATTGGCGTGATCCGGGGCGTTCAGGCGCGGATCGCGGCCGAGGGACCGTTTGATGGCGATTATGACGTGTCCTATACCACCATTCACGCGGGCAAGATGCAGGGCGGCGTGCAGGTCAATATCGTGCCCAATCAGGCGACGGTAGATTTCGAGATAAGGTCTTTGGCCGGTGTGGATGTGGAAGGGCTGATCGCGGAATTGCGCGCGGGGGCTGAGGCCATCGTGGCGCCTTTGCGGGCCGAGTTCCCCGAGGCTGCGATTTCGGTAGAGCGCTTGTGGGATTACCCCGGTCTGGGCACGGCGGTGGACGCCGAAGTGGTGCGGTTTGTACAATCTTTGACCGGGGCAAATGGCACGATCAAGGTGGCCTTTGGCACCGAAGGCGGCTTGTTCGATGTGCGGCTGAGAATCCCCACGGTGATCTGCGGGCCCGGCTCGATGGCGCAGGGGCACAAGCCGGATGAATTTGTGACCGTCGAGCAACTGGCGCGCTGTGAAGCGATGCTGGAGGAGCTGGTCGGGCGCTGTGGTGCAGGGTTTTGAACTGCGTTTCTTGCGGCTGCGGGCGAGGGGGGCGCTGCCCCCCGGCTTCGCCTCCCCCCGGGATATTTGGGCAGAGAGGAAGGGGCGAAGGGGTGGATCTGCCCTTGATGGTTGAGGTGTCGGCATGGCGGTGACTTTGGAAAGCTTGGGTGATATTGCCGCGATGGGGTTTGATGATGTCATCGACGTGCGCGCGCCTTTGGAATTTGCCGAGGATCATGTGCCCGGCGCGCTGAACCTGCCCGTGCTGAATGATGATGAGCGGGCGCGGGTGGGGACGATCTACAAGCAAGACAGCCCGTTTACAGCGCGCAAGTTGGGGGCGGCTTTGGTTGCGCGCAATGCGGCGGCGCATCTGGAGGGGGTGTTGGCGGATCGGCCGGGGGGCTGGAGGCCTTTGCTTTACTGTTGGAGGGGCGGGCAGCGGTCGGGGTCTTTTGCGTCAATCCTGAGCCAGATCGGGTGGCGGGTTGAAATTATCGCGGGCGGCTACAAGGCCTGGCGCAAGCTGGTGATTGACGCGGTTCATGAGACGCCTGTGGTCAGCCCGGTGGTGGTCTTGGATGGCAATACCGGGACGGCGAAGACCGAACTTCTGGCGCTGATGGCGGCGCGGGGCGTGCAGGTGCTGGATCTGGAGGGGATGGCGAACCATCGGGGCAGTCTGTTTGGCGCGAGGGGGCCGCAGCCGACGCAGCGGGCCTTTGAGACCCGGCTGGCTTTTGCTTTGGCAGCTTTGGATCCGGCGCGGCCGGTGGTGGTGGAGGCTGAGAGCAGCAAGGTGGGCGAGTGCCGGGTGCCTGCGGGGTTGTGGCGGGCGATGGTGGGGGCGCCGAGGGTTGCGGTGCGGGCCACGGTCGCGGCGCGGGCGGAGTATCTGGTGCGGGCCTATGGCGACATGATCGAGGATCCGGCGCGGCTGATGGGGGTGTTGGAGCGGTTGCGGCCTTTGCATCCGGCTTTGGTGATTGAGGAATGGATGGGAATGGCGGGGGCGGGGGCGTTTGAGGAATTGGCCGCCGGGTTGATGGAGCGGCATTATGATCCGCGCTATGAGCGGCACCGGGCGCGGGGGGGGGTGGCAGAGGTTGAGGTTGAGGCGGCGGGCTTGGGGGAAGGCGATTTGCCGGAGCTGGCGATCAGGGTGGCGGAAGCGGTGTCCCGACGAGGGGTGTTGGCCACAGGCAAATGATTTCAATGGGTTGTGGTATCCAAATTTAGAGCTTGTTAAGGGTTGGGTTGCGGTGGGACAGAAATATCTGGGTCTGTCTGGGCGACCATTGGCAGGGTCGAGATATCCGCCCACCACTGCGACAGGGCCGGACAGGCGGCCAGAGCGGCGCGGCCCTCTTTGGCCCGGCAAAAGTAGTCGATCATCGGGATCAGATGGCAATCGGCCAAGGTGATCCGTTGTCCGGTCAGGATCAGGCCTTCGTCAGCGAAGCGATCCAGCACGGCCAGCACCTTGCCTGAGGCGCGCAGGCCTGCGGTGATTTCATCCTCACTTGACGCCTCGGCTTCGAAGGGCCGGAAGATACGGTGGGCAAAGACCTGCCGCACCATCGGCCAGTAGCCATAATTGTCAATGATTGCGATGGTTTGATCCATCCGGGCTTTGGCTTGCGGATTTGCGGGTTGCAGGAGCGGGCCGTCAAAGGCGCGGTCGACGTGGCGGGTGATGGCGCCGGTTTCAAAGACTGTCAAACGGCCATGGGTCAGGCTGGGCACGCGGCCGAAGGGGTGCAGGGTGTGGTAGGCAGCGGGGAGGTTGGTGAAGGGGTCAACCTCGACCAGCGTATGGGCGACGCCCTTTTGGGGAAGGGCGAGGCGGGCGACGCGAGTGTAGGCGCTTTAGCGGTAGCCGTGGAGGGTGACGGGATCGGGCATGGGGCCTCTGGGCGGCGGGCGGGGTTTTTGGCCGGGATGGTGGGCTGATAGCCCACCCTACGGGGACGGAGTGGGGTGCGGGTCAGTCGGTAACTGTCAGGAAAGGTGCGCCTTTGGTGATGGTGCCGATGCGGGTGGTGTCGGGGAGGCCTGTGGCGCGGAGCGCTTGGATCAGGGCTTCGGCCTGGTCTTCGGGGACGGTGGCGAGGAGGCCACCGCAGGTTTGGGGATCGTTCAGAAGCGTGGCGGTGGGGCCGGGGGGGGTGTCGATCCGCCAGTCGGTGGCTTGGCTGTTTGAGGGCAAGAGGGTGGAGGCATGGCCTGCGGCGGCAAGCGCGGTTGCGCCGGGAAGGGTCGGGATGGACGAGAGCGACAGGGTAGCGGCGGTGCCGGAGGCGTCGAGGATCTCTAGCAGGTGACCGGCGAGGCCGAAGCCGGTGATGTCCGTCATGGCGGAGGCGTGGGGGGACAGGAGTTTGGCAGCGGCGGATTGGGGGCGGGCCATGCTGGTGAGGGCGCTCGCCACAGCCTCGCCGAGGATCAGGCCGGGGAGGCGGGCGAGGGCCATCTCGGCGGCAAGGATCGTGCCGGTGCCGATGGGTTTGGTGAGGATTATAGCATCGCCGGGTTTTGCACCGGTTTTTTGGATGGGTTTCGCGGCAAGGCCGGTGACGGTAAAGCCGATGATCAACTCATCCCCGGTGGCGCTGTGGCCGCCGACGATATCGGCGCCGGCTTCGGTGAAGACGGCGGCGGCGGCCTGCATGATTTCGGTGAGGGTGCGGGACTGGAGCGTCTCGGACAGTCTTGGCAGGGTGATTTGGGCAAGGGCGGCTTGGGGGTTTGCGCCCATTGCCCAGATGTCGCCGAGGGCGTGGATGGCGGTCAGGCGGGCCATCAGAGCGGGGTCATTGGTGAAGGCGCGCAGGTGATCGGTGGTGATCAGTTGAATGCCGTCGCGGGCGCGGAGCATGGCGGCATCGTCGCCGGGGCCTGACAGCACATCGCGGCGGGTTGGGGGGGGCAGATGGGCGAGGGCGGCAGTCAGGGCGGTTGCGCTGACCTTGGCGCCGCAGCCGCCGCAGAGGGGTTTGGTGCCAAGGGCCTCGGGCAGGCCTTTTGCGTGGGTGTGGGGGATTTGGGGCGTGGGCATGGCGGGGTAATCGGTGAATTTCGCCATGAATTTCCGGTCGATCCGGTCTTTGAGGTGCCAAAGCCATTGGCCGCCGCCGCGAAAGGCCAATTTGTCGGCTATGGCGCCTTTGCCGCCGGTGGAGACCAGTTTGAGATAGTCTTTTTGCGGGTGGTATTGTCGGAATTTGGTGCCGGACAGGGCGGCGCGGAGGTTGTGGTGGAGGATGGGGGACTGGCGGACGGCGAAGACTCCGGCCTTGGGACGGGGCGCGTAGGCCATGTGGGCGCAATCGCCTGCGGCGAAGATTTTGGGGTCTGAGGTTTGTAGGGTGGGGGAGATTTCGAGGTAGCCTTGGTGGGTGGTGAGGCCGCAGGCGGCCAGCCAGTCTGCCGGGCGGGCCCCTGCGACGGAGAGGGTGAAGTCTGAGGGAATCGTCTCGCCCGTTGAGAGGGTGACGGAGTGGGAGCCGATTTCTGTGGCGGTGGTGTTTTTGTGGATGGTGATGCTTGCGGCGGCGGCGTGGCGCAGGAGGGTGGTGCGGGCGTTTGCGCCGATGTTGGGGAGGGAGTTAGAGCGGTCGATCAGGGTGATTTGGGGCTGTGCGCCGAGGGTGCGGAGGCGGTGGGCGGAGGCCAGCGCGAGTTCAACACCGCCGATGCCTGCGCCGATGATGGTGAGGGTGGGCGCGGGGAGGTTTTTTGCGACGAACGCCTGCCACTGTTCGGCGTAATGGCCGAGGGGTTTGGCGGCGATGCCGTGGGTGGTGGAACCGGGTATGGTGGGGAGATCTGAGGAGATGCCAATGTCGATTGAGGCGATGTCATAGGGCAGCGGGGGGGCGTTCGCGAGGTGGATCTGGCGGGTCGTGGGGTCGATGCCTGTGGCGCGGTCCAAGATGATGCGGGCACCGGCGAAACGGGCAAGGCGGATTAGGTCGATCATGATCTCATCGCGGGTATAGTGCCCGGCGATCAGGCCGGGGAGCATGCCGGTATAGGGCGCAGCGGGGCCGGGGTTGATGACGGTGATCCGCGCACCCGGCAGGGGGTTCATCCCCCACATTCGCAGCACAAGGGCGTGGGCGTGGCCGCCGCCGATCAGCACGAGGTCTTGGACGAGTGGGAGGGGGGATTTCATGGGCGCAGGCATAGCGCTGTTGGGGGGGATTGGCGAGGGGGGCCCGGTTGTCGCGGCTTGCGGTGCGGGGAACTGCGCCGTAGCCTTTGGCAATGAGCAATCGGGCCCGGATCACCATCAAGCAAACCCAGCGATTGTCGCTGAATGTGGGGCTTTTGACGTCGATCAAACTGCTGGGCAGCGATGCGGTGGGGTTGAGCCGGTTTTTGGAGGAGGTGGCAGAGCGGAACCCGTCGTTATTGGTGGGGCGGCCGCCGGCGACGGAGTGGACGCCGCGCTGGACGGGGGCGTTTCGGCAGATGGCTTCGGGCGGGGTGCCGGTTGAGGCGGTGGCGGATGAGGCCTCGCCCAGTTTAGCGGCGCATGTGGAGGCTGCGGTGGCGGGGTTGCGGCTGGTGGGTGCAGAGGCCGTGGTGGCGCGGTTGCTGGTAGAGGCGTTGGAGCCGACGGGGTGGCTGGGGCGGCCTTTGGCGCGGATTGCGGATGAGGCGGGGGTTGATGAGGCAGTGGTGGAGGCCGTGTTGCGGCGAGTGCAGGGGATTGAGCCTGCGGGGCTGTTTGCGCGCGATCTGGCGGAATGCCTGACCTTGCAGGCGGCGGAGGAGGGTTGGTTGACGCCGCTGGCGCAGGCTGTGCTGGCGCATTTGCCGATGGTGGCGGCGGGGGCGACAGAGCGGATTGCGCGGTTGGCAATGGCATCCGAAGACCAAGTGCGGGGAGTGATTGCGCAGCTGCGGGGGTTGGACCCGAAGCCGGGCGCACGGTTTGCCCCCTGTGCGGCGCCCGTGCGGGAGCCGGATTTGATGGTGCGGCGGGGGGATGCGGGGTGGGAGGTGTCGCTGAACCATTCGGCCTTGCCGACGGTGCAGGTGGCGGCGGAAAAGGGGCCGGGGCGGGCTGAGGCGCGGGCGCTGTTGCGGCTGGTTGCGGGGCGCAATGCGACCTTGTTGAAGGTGGCGCAAGAGGTGTTGGCGCGGCAATCTGCGGCCTTGGATGAAGGCGTGGGCGCGTTGCAGCCGATGACGATGGGTGATGTGGCCGATGCGCTGGGCATGAACCAAAGCACGATCAGCCGGGCGGTGGCGGGGGTGGCGTTGGACACGCCGCGCGGCACCTGGTGGCTGCGGGCGCTGTTCAGCCAGGCCATTCGCGGCCAAGGCCCGTCAGCGGCGTCCTTGCGCGAGGCGGTGTCGCGGATGGTGGCGGCGGAAGACCCGGCGCATCCGTTGAGCGATGAGGCGCTGTCGCAGGCGCTGGCGGGCGCGGGCGCACCTGTCGCGCGGCGCACAGTTGCGAAATATCGCACCACTTTGGGCATCCCGCCCGCACATCTGCGGCGAAAGGGCGACAGGAAAGGTCGCAGTCAGAGGTGACTTGGGGCGCGTTGCGCGTTAGGTCAGGCGGAACGATCATCAACGGATACCAAAGCGCATGGCCATTTTTCTGGGCGTCGATACCGGCGGAACCTATACCGATGCCGTCATTCTGGACGATGCGGCGAACCGCATTCTGGGCAAGGCCAAGTCGCTGACGACGCGGGCCGATCTGGCGATTGGCATTGGCGGGGCGGTGGATGCCGCGATTGCGGCGGCGGGGGTTGGGCCGCAGGAGGTGGCCTTGGTGTCGCTATCGACCACGCTGGCAACCAATGCTTTGGTTGAGGGGCAGGGCGGGCGGATTGCCTTGGTGGTGATCGGGTTTGACGATGATGATCTGACGCGCGGCGGGCTGACAGAGGCGCTGAAGGGCGACCCGGTGTTGCGCGCGGCGGGCGGCCATACCCATGCGGGGACGGAGGCGGCTGCGCTGGATCTGGCGGGGCTGGAATCTGCGGTGATCGGGCTGGGGCCAGAGGTGATGGGCTTTGCCGTGGCCGCGCGGTTTGCGACCCGCAACCCGGCGCATGAGGTGGCGGTGCGCGATATGATCCGGCGGCTGACCGGGCGGCCTGTGACCTGTTCGCATGAGTTATCGGCGCAGTTGAACGGGCCAAAGCGGGCTTTGACGGCCGTTTTGAACGCTCGGCTGATCGGGATGATTGATCGGCTGGTGGACGCTTGCGAGCGGCATTTGGAAAAGCTGGGGATTAACGCGCCTTTGATGGTGGTGCGGGGCGATGGGGCGCTGATCTCGGCGGCCATGGTGCGCGAGCGGCCGATTGAGACGATTTTGTCTGGCCCTGCGGCGAGCATTGTGGGCGCGCGCTGGCTGACTGGGGCGCAAAATGCGCTGGTGTCGGATATTGGCGGCACGACGACGGATGTGGCTTTGCTGCGCGATGGGTTGCCAGAGATTGACCCGGCGGGCGCGCGGGTCGGCGGGTTTCGCACGATGGTTGAGGCCGTGGCGATGCGGACCACGGGCTTGGGCGGCGATAGTGAAGCGCATTTGGTGCAATCGGGGCTTGTTGGCAGTTTACGGCTTGGGCCGCGACGGTTGATTCCGGTTTCTTTGCTGGCGGTGGACAATGGGCCGATGGTGCATGCAGCGCTGGATCGCTGGTTGTCGAGTGAGATGGCGGGCGAGATGGATGGCCGCTTTGTGCTGCCGATGGCGGGGCAGGCGGGGGGCTTGAGTGCGCGCGAAGAGGTGGTTCTGGCGCGGATTACCAAGGCGATGCCGATGGCCTCTGCGCTGACTTCGCGGTTGGAAGTGGCGGCACTGGAACGGCTGGTGGCGCGGGGGTTGGTGATGATTTCGGGCGTGACGCCTTCGGATGCCAGCCATGTGCTGGGGGGGCTGGCCGATTGGGACGGGCTGGCGGCAGAAAAGGCGTTGCAACTCTTGGCACGGCGGCGGACGGGGGCAGGGGAACGCTTTGCGACCGGCGCGCAGGCCTTGGCGCGGATGATCGTGGATCAACTGACGGCGCAGACGGTGGATTGTCTGCTGGAGGCGGCTTTTGCCGAGGATCCGGGCTTTGCGGGCCACGATCCAGTGGCTTTGGCCGGGCATGTGCTGACCACGGCGGGGTTGTCAAAGCACAAGGGGCTGATGCAGATGACGGCGCGGCTGTCGGTGCCGGTGGTGGGGTTGGGCGCGTCTGCCCCGTTCTACTATGGCGCGGTAGGCGAGCGGTTGGGGTGTGAGATGATCTTGCCCGAACATGCAGGGGTCGCCAATGCGATTGGCGCGGTGGCGGGGCAGGTCAGCCAGCGGGTGTCGGGGATGGTGTCATCGCCTGCCGAGGGGCGGTTCACGGCGCATCTGGCGGAGGGGTTGCGGAATTTCCTGAGTGTGGAAGAGGCTTTGGCGGTGATGGAAGACGCGCTGCGGGCCGAGGCGATTGCGCGGGCGCACAAGGCGGGCGCGGTGGATCCGCATCTGGTGACGGCGCGCGATGTGCGCGAAGTGGAGATCGAGGGTCGGTGGATGTTCATCGAGGCGACGGTGACGGTAACGGCCAGCGGCCGGCCGCGTGTGGCGCATGACCGGCCGGTGGAAGAGGTTGGGGGCATTCTGGCGATTACCGCTTGACCTTGGCGGGCGGGGCTTCTATTTCGCCGGGCGTGGCTAGGTAGCTCAGTTGGTTAGAGCATGCGACTCATAATCGCAGGGTCGGGGGTTCGAGTCCCCCCCTCGCCACCACTTCTTTCTCTTTTTAAGTTCGAGATTTGTCGGGCGTTATGTCCAGCTTGCGGTGCAGGTCTTTGGCGATTTTGGTGTATTTTCCGGGCTTTACCGGCATTTGCCACTCCATGAATCGCTGAAAGCCGCTGATTGGCAGGGCCATATCCTCTAGCAGTTCATCCACCTGATGCATCGAAAACGGGATGATATTGGTGCCGCGGGCGTGTTTGCCTTCGGTGCGGGTCTCCATCCAGCGCAGGCGTTCGTCGGTGGCGGCCAGCTGGGTTTGCTCATCCGGCAGGTTCAAGGCGTTGGCCATCAGGGCGGTGATCCACAGCGCCCCGATATCGGCCGAGAGGGGCGAGAAGAACGACGAGTTGTAGCCGTTGAAGGCAAGGTTGCGCACGCCGGTGGGCAGCATGTGGCGATAAAGGCGGAAGTTGCCGCGATCATCCATCAGGCGGGCTTGGATCGCAGGGTCTAGGAATGGCACCTCTTGGCGCCAGCCAGTGCCGCAGATGACGATATCGGTGGGGATTTTCTCGCCGGTTTTCAGAAGGGCGAAGCGCTGGCCGTTTTCGACGAGCAACTGGTCAACGGCAGTGTCGCGTTTGACGGCTATGCGGCCTTTGGCGACCAGATCGAAGAAGCCATCGGAGACCAGACTGACGGTGGAGCGGGCGATGCGCTCAAAACTGCCGCGCGGTTGGGCACCCAGTTTTTTCAGGCGCAGTTGGCGAGAGATGAGGGCCTGAACCGATCCGATCATGGAATTGCGGATGGGTTTGCCGATGCCATGCAGGAATTTCTCCACGCCTTTGCGGCGGATATAGGGGAAGAGGCCTTCGCCCATACGGGTCAGGAAGAGGTATTTGTAATTTAGCACGCCGCCCAGCTTCTTGGGCATTTTCCAGATGAGTTCGCGGGCCACAACGGTCATCGAGGCGGTGACATCGACCAAGCCGACGGCGATGTCGCAAGACGATTTGCCATAGCCGATGACGGTGACGTTTTTGCCCTTGGCGTCGTTCAGATTCAGGAATTCTGACGAATGGCAGATGGTGCCGCCTGCGGCGCGGAACGCCTCGGCACCGGGGAAATCTGGCACAGCGGGGACCGAGAAGATGCCGTTGCAGATGGTGAGAAAGTCGAAGTCTTCGGTTTGTTCGGGCTGGCCTTCGGGGGCGAAGGTGATCTGCCAGCGGTCATCTGCGCTTTGCGTGGCACAGGTGACGGGGGTGGAGAGACGCAGCAGCGGGGCCAGGGCGAATTTGTCGACATAGGCGGACATGTAGTCTTGCACTTGCTGGCCGGAGGGCCATTCGGGAAAGTGCTTTGGCATCGGGAAATCGGGCAGGTAATAAGTGTCTTTGGCGTTTTGGGTCGAGACGCCGGGGTAGAGGCGCGACTTGCTCCAGACGCCGCCGACGTCGGCGACTTTTTCAAATACCGTGACGTCATGGCCGAAATCGCGAAAGTGGCGGGCGGCGGACAGGCCGGCAAAACCGGCGCCGATGATGGCGATTTTCATGGAGGTTTCCTGTTTCGGTTTGGGGTCAGGACATCAGCAGGGGAATGGCGGGCAGGGCCTGTTCGGGGCCCATCGCGGTATAGCCGCCATCAACGCGGAGTTCGGTTCCGGTGATGAAGCTGGCCTCATCTGAGCAAAGGAAAAGGACAGCCGAGGCGACCTCTTCTGGGTTGGCGACGCGGCCAGCAAGGTGGAAGGGGGCGGCGACGCGGTCGGTTTTCGCGCGGTCGCCTTCGGTCAGTTGATCCATGATGTTGGACCATGTCCAACCGGGGCTGACGGCGTTGACGCGGATGCCCATGGGGGCCAGATCCATCGCCTGATTGCGGGTCAGTTGGATGATGGCAGCTTTGGAAACCGGGTAAAGCCAGCGCCCGGTTTGCGCCACATGCGCCGAAATGGAGCCGAAATTGACAATGGCACCGCGGTTTTTCGCGAGTTCCTCTTGGGCGGCGGCCATCAGCATGACAGAGCCGACGACGTTGACATTCAGGCTTTCCAGCCAATCGGCGCGGGAAGAGGCGGCGCCGTTATCAAGGTAAGAGCAGGCGACGTTGACCAGAAAATCAATGCGGCCGAATTGCTTTTTGGTGGCGGCAACGAGGGCCGCGATCTGGTCATCATCGCGCAGATCGCAGGATTGAAAGCCGACGCCTTTGGCGAATCCATCGCCGGGGGCGATGTCGGCCACCATGACCTTGACGCCTGCGGCGACAAAGGCATCGACCACCGCCCGGCCGATTTTGGTGCAGCCGCCCGGTATGATGGCCACCTTGTCTTTCAATCCGCGCATTGCGCATCTCCCTTTAGTCTTTTGAATTTGAAGGAAGTCTGACGGCTTGGCGCGCGGCGGCTATCCGCCCTGCGCAGCGCCTATCCGGAAAACGAAAAAATCCGCATCTGGGCGGTTGGATTGTTGGGTTCCGTGCTAGTGGATTGACCGGAACGAAGGAGTCCGAATTTGGATTCCGTTGTATTTCCAGATGTGCGATTGAGGGAGATGCGCACAGGAATTGGGTTTATCGTATCGCCAGGTGACCGCCTTCGTCTTGCGG
>Ga0209390_10008070_pt1 | contig 13193 bp, 9 predicted proteins | sample BON01_FD_187212 | JGI IMG/M metagenome (GOLD analysis project Ga0209390, IMG submission 187212) | Freshwater microbial communities from Lake Bonney liftoff mats and glacier meltwater in Antarctica - BON-01 (SPAdes) (version 2) | ecosystem: Environmental > Aquatic > Freshwater > Ice > Glacier... | reverse complement strand
ACCAGAACCCAGTGTCGCGTACTCCGGCCGCCATGCCGAAGACCACCCTACCCAGTCAACCAGCGGGCTTATGCCCGGACCACCAACAGGGAGACATGAACCTCCAGCCGCAGATCAACCCGCTCGCGTCATCTGACGTGGGCGGGACGGCTGGCCATGATGCCGCGGCGTGTGCTAGCGCACGCGGCAAGTGTGATGGCGCGAGCGTGTGCGACGCGCGCGATGCCAGAAGAATGCTTTCTCCTACAACCCTGCCTTTACAAGCGCGACAAGTCGTAGCTCCACAAGCACAGAACTCCGGCACCGGCGCCGCGGTTGTCGTGCTCCCCATCAACCCTACCATCGAGAGCGCGGGCAGCAACACTCCCGCCGCCTCCATCTTCAAGGGGTCGAGCAAGGCCGAGGCCACCGCTTTCTTCGACGAGTCGACCGCGCTTGGTCTGGCCAGGCGGTCTGCCGTGCTCGGTCCTCCCTCCCCTTCCGTCCCTTCCGTTTCCATTCCAGTCCCTACCCCGGCCGGCGTTGCTCCTCTTGACGCTGTCGCTCCCGTCCGTCCTTCCGTTTCCCTGAGGGTCAGATTTGACCTTCCCCCGGCCGGCGTTACTCCTTTTAACGCTGTCGCTCGCTCCGTCCCTTCCGTTCCTCCATCCGCCCTTCGCCGACGGGCGGTTGCTTCTACGAACGACTCGCCCATCTCGCAGCCATCGGGAGCTACTTCGCAGCATTCTACGAACGACTCTCCCATCTCGCAGCCAACGGGAGCTGCTTCGCAGCATTCTACGAGCAAGTTCACCTCCAGGACTCGGCTCTACGTCGTTCGCGGATCTCGTCTCGTCGCATCTGGTATTAATCCAAGGGCTAACCGCACGGCCCCGCCTGCGCAAACATCCAATAATACCGTATTTACCAACAACACCTCTCCTAACCTCAAACAAGTCGAGTTTTCGCCCAACGTCACCATCGAGGAGTCGCCCAACGTCACCATCGAGGAGTCGCCCAACGTCACCATCGAGGAGTCGCCCAACGTCACCATCAAGGAGTCGCCCAACGTCACCATCGAGGAGCCGCCCAACGTCACCATCAAGAAGTCTAAGACGAGGCTGCGGGAAAACAAGAAGTCGAAGAAGCAGGCCTCCGAGGCTAAAGACAACTCTTCCGATACCCTCCTCCCCTGGGCAAACTATACCTATGCCGAACTCCGTAGTTATCGCGATGAAATGGAGATGGCGTTCACCGGGTACACCTACGCCCTTCTACCCGAGAGCCCCATTGATGAGTTCACTCCCACGCAGGATGTTTCTGGGCCTCCCACACCCAAACCACTCACTCACGTCCCCCGTCAGCGTCCACCACCAACCCCTCGCATGGGCCGTTTAGAAAAGGAAGCAGCAAAGATCGCGCGCAACACCCCGAAGACGGTTTCTATTTTACCCACCCCTTTGCCCCAGGTCGTCGAGGCGGAGCAGGCACCCACCACGGGTATTCCACCCGTGCCTGACCCCCTTGAGCCCACGATCTTGACCCAGGCCGTCGAGGCGGAGCAGGTACCCACCACGGGTGTCTCACCCATGCCTGTCCCCCTTGACCCCACGCCCTTACCCTAGGATATCGAGACGGCGGGCGTCCACACCCCCGAACCGACCACCTCCCCACTAGAGGCCGTTACTCCGGCGCAGGTTCTCCTCACCGGTGCCCAAACTACTACCGCCGCGAACACCACCCGTAAACGGTCGCGTAACGCCACTCGCCTATTACGTTATCGACAGGGTCTTAATAGTCCAGAACTCCCAATTTCGGAGGCATTGGCGTTAAATATCGCAGCCCGCACTTCCATTACCACTAAAACCACGCTTTCTCAACACGAACGCCTTTGGGAAAGTAACCTTGCCGCACTCTCCTATGCTACAAGGAAACTTTCTACATTTAAGGCTACCACGCTCAAGGATGCCCGGATCTTAGCCATCCACGTCTCTGTAGCGCGTCGTGTTAGCCAAACGGCGCCTTCCGTCTTACGCACCTCTGTAGTGCAGGAGCTAAACTCTCATTTGCTCTGTATTTCAGAGGATCGTCTCGCGCCCTTTAGCTTGAAGAAACTCTTTCATCATCTTAGCCAAATGGCGCCTTCGTCCCCTAATTTAGACAAACCCGGCTTCGCCGCTAAGAAACCAACTCGGAAACGCATGCAGGCGCCCGATCAGATTCGCCTATACAGGGTCAGGGTTAACCCGGAAACGCATGCAGGCGCCCGATCCGATTCGCCTCGCCAAGCGGCACGTTAAGGCCGCCGCCCTTAATCTTAACCATCTGTTTGAGACGCAGAAGCGGCTAACCGCTACCAAGGACGGGCCTTTTATGGACCCCGGATCAACCCCCCCGGTATTAGCGGTGCCCTTCGTTCCACCATCCTGGGCGGCAATAATGACCGGTGGCTACCGCCACCATCGTATCTGACGCAAACTCCACGCCAACCACCCACCTTCTCGCAAGGAAACACGAAGGGCCAACCGCGCAAACCGTCGCAACGAGGCCGCGAAGAACGCGCGCAAGACCCCCCGTAGCTGTGCCGGTCTCCACCAGGGACCAGACCGCCCCCTTTCTGGTTCCCTTCACTCCGTCCTTCGGTTCTTCCCCCTTCCACTTTCTCGCAAGGAAACCCGTAGAGCCAACCATTGCAAGACACTCCGTAGCTGCGCCGGGGGTGACCCTGGGCCAGGCCGTCGACCCCGTTCCGCTGGTGCACCTCATTCCACTCCTTCACGTTCATCATACACCCCCTCTAGGACTTATCGCCACAACGACGGTTACAGACACGGAGAGAGAGGCGATGACGATAGGGGCAGACCACCACCCCCACCACCACCGAATCCCCCCCGTATAGATCTTCCCAACTTACCGATTTGGTGCCATTATTCAGACCACCAAGGCCAGTGCGAGCGTATTTGCACACTCCATCAAGGCCAGTTCCGTTACAGATTGGTCAGGAAACATACCACCCTCACGTTTTGCACTGCTGATTGCATGGGGTGTTTTATACGCGAAGAGCGGGATACACTAATAAGCCAACCGTTCCCGCCACACGTCCGACAAGCCACCGATGCGTCGCTTAACAAACGTGTTCGGGAGCTCCTCAAGGGCAAGTGTCCCGACAACCCGAGGAGTGGGTACGCTTGGCCACTTAGGAGTCTATTAGATCGGACGGTGCGCGTGACAGCAGGTATGGGCTTACAACATACAAGCACGTGTGCTGTTTACACGCCATTCTTGTATGATATCGCTATCGACGCTGTTGATGACCGAGTAGAGGAAGATGGGTATTTTAACAGGGCTAGCATAGGATTACTTTGTTGGGCTGAGGATGTTGAAAACCAACACCTTTTCCAAGTAGTTGGCCTTGACGCCAACTCGGCGTTTCATTGTGATAGATGGGGCCTCGAGCTACACGGTAGGAATCCCACTAAAGGCACTTATGTCCCGTCAGATAGGACCCCGGGGAAAAGGAGTAACGGTAAGCGTCGTCAGGACTTCCCTAACACCTCGGTGGGTCGCCCCCCTCATTCCTCCTCCGCTTCCTCCTCTTCCTCTGACCCACGGGGGCCTATAGCTGATGTTAATGGACAAAGTCGGGGGGAAGCCAGTTCCTCCAACTATGTCCACCCACCTACAGCGAGTGTCTTGACCCCTCCGGTATCTATAACCGATCCACACCTTATCCTCAGCCGAAGGGTCCCCAGACTACTAAAGAGCAAGAGATCTTGGCGGTCTGTTAGTGAAATCCTTAATTATTGTATGGATCCGACTAAACCAGAGGAATGCAAATCCGTTGCCGCCTATTTGCGCTCTTGTGCTCGAGTTGGTTATATCTCACCTCACGATTTGGATGCTATCGAACACGCAACTTGTCATGGGTTAATATTTTGGGCCAATCTCGCTATTAATAAACCCCACTTCGCAACCTTCGGTATTCCTGAAAGACAAACTCCTGTCTCGCTGATGATCGACCAACACCCGGGAGATAATTACTGTCTCAGCTGCCGCTGGGATACGCGACTCCCTCCACCGGTTCCGCAACTTGGGGGAAGGGCGATAGTTCGAAGGAGGCTACCGAGGTGTATCAACCTATCCATCGACAGGAGTCCCCGCCTACAGGCTACCGTGCTGTTCTTGAGGCAGGTTTGTTTGTTTGGGCCAGACTACCCGATTATAGACACCTTGTGGTAATCTTCGAGTATGATGATATCTATGGGCCAACGGCCTTCGGCCGCCGCCACCTCCTTCAAAACCCCGTCCTCGGTATAGGAGAGAGATATTATTTCAGGCTTCCTGACCACCCACTTACAGAACCAGACTCACCAACCACCCCTGATTCACAGCCGCCACCTTCGCCTCCCCGAGACGACAAAGGGCCGCCCATTATTATTAAGGATAACCCAGATGGCACTTCGGCCCATTCCGACCCATTTACCTCGAACCCCGACCCCGATCACACGGTCAATCCTCTCCTTGGTAAGGCAGTTACCTCGTTACTTTGCTTTCAAGGGCCTACGGCACAGGATTCCTATACCGTTAGCGATCTTATAGAGCACCTCACGGGATTATCCGAGGATATGACCTACGATCAAAAGTACAAGGTTCGCTTATTCCGCCGGTACATGCAATTGTGCGCCGCAGACTCGGTAACTACCGGAGACGATCATGGCATCTTATGTATTGGATTGCTTCGATGGGCCAAGTTCCATCGAAACAATCTTACCTATATTTGCTTTGAATCCTACCCACCCGCTTCTCACCCAGGACATAGATGGAGCCTCAGAGTTAACGATGATGTCCATCCTGAAGAGAATGCACATTGCACTCCGGTCACTACACCCGCCTCGTACGCGACTCCCATTATGCATCTATTTGCCGACGCCATCCTTAGTAAAATCGTCACCGAGTTGCTAAAGAAACCTTCATCCCAAGATTATGAATGGTGGACTGTTGAAGAGCTTCTAAGTGCCGCCACGAAGTCGTGGATTGATATGGGCCCCACTCCAGTAGAGAATTACAGATTCCTCACTGTTTACCTACACTCATGGGCGGGCGAAATCGAATTAATCCAAGGCGCCCACCGATGTGCAGGATTATGCGTGGTGGGATTAATTCGTTGGGCGACCCAACCAAATAAAGAGTCTATCTACTTGGTCTCCCAAGACGCGCTAAGAACGGACCTCCCTGCAGAAGGCGGGGACGGCTACCCAGAGCAACTGTGGTGTATTAGGCTTATTAGGGCGGACACTGACTCCAACCCTGCATCCCCACCTCCAACTCCCTCTCCGCCGGACGATGACCCACCGGAGGACGAGAAGAGAAAGGATAAACCTGGAGAAACCCCAGGCCCTAGCGAACTATTTCGGGCCAGGGAACGACTATCCAGTGGCCTAAAGGGTTCCACTTCCCAGGGCGGCACTACGGCCCCCGTTCACCAATCCTCGTCCACCCTACCACAACACAAACCTCGGGTTAAACCCGGATAGTGTTCATGCAAATGAGCCTGGTAAAAAGATCAACATACCTCCTGGTTTTATTGACCTAGCCGCTCACATGGAGGAAGATGTTGATTTTGGGGAAGATACTTTGTGCCCTCATTTGTTTCTCCTGATTCGCCTCCGCCACCATCGCCTCCCGGCTCACCTCCCGATATGCAAACCTGTATACCGTGCGGGAACCCTGTGGTTAACCTCCCCACACAGCCTACATCCCGCCGCGTTACACCTGTAGCACAGACGGAGTCGGAGATTGAATCTATTCGACGTCTCATACTCACTAAGGAGGCTCGTGATAAGGAGGATAAGTATGAGGCGCTTCACGGTGAAAATGACCGTAGAATACGCAAACTTAACGCGATCACTATGGCCGAGGATGCTGAGCTTGAGCGCCAGATAGAGGAGACTATCGTGCAACTGTATATTGATCAACTGCCCAGGCTTACCGTGCCACGTAACCACGCCATATCCACTAGACACCATTCACCCCCGGCGGTAGCCCAATGCGCACTCAAGGACTGCAACAAGGATGCCTTTGTTATCGGGGGTACAGCGTCCCTTTGTTGTAGCCGTAGCCACCTTAAGTACCTACAGGCCATACGCTCTAAAAACAGGTGCGCCCTCCCGGAATGCGAACGCCCGGTCCACTTTAGACCAGACATACTCGTTGCTTACGATTTTTGCTGTATTAACCACGCCAAATTGGCAAATAAATACGGTAATAAACCTAAAGCAGGACAAGGAGAGATCAAGTGTGGCTTTCCAAGCTGCGACAACCGCGTCTTTTATTACTCCACCACAGGTCACTACGATTTTTGTGGTATGACCTGTAAGGAAAGAATGGCTAACCTTCCAGTCACTCCTCCCATGTTGGAGTTAACTTGTACTCAGTTTACCACACTTGTCGACGGCGCTGTGCCCCCGCCTTCTAATCCTCCTTCCGCTCCGGAATCGATTATTGACTACGGCACGCCACCAGATTCACCCTCTATCTTAACCACACAACCAGCGCCTCTGGCGATCCACCCGCCCCCACACCCAGCGCCTCCGGCGACCACCAATCCACCTATCCACATTCCATTAGCGCTGCTGCCTACTCCCATGCCAGAGGCCTATGTTTCCAATTGGGCCACCCATTATATAACGGGTTCATCTAACCTGTCCCCGGTTAGAACCCTTTCGGTAGCCGACACACACAGTGTACGCAGCACGCCACCAGTTACACCTCCCCTACCACATACAGAGGTAGCTGTTTTCATAGCTCGTATGAAGAATGAGCCTGGTGAGACCCCCTCATGTAGCTCTCACATTTTCCCCCGTATGGACCACGAGGACGAGGCTCCGCCACCCTCGAACCCTGCCTCGGCTCCAGCCAGTGATTACGACGAATCCGAGAGCGAGTCGCTCTCTGACTCTTCTTCACATGGAGGTTCACACGCGCGGACCTCGGTCTGCTCATTGTTTTTCCCCAGTACTAGTCTTTTGAGTCGCGCCCTTTACGCCTTTAGCGCCGCTTCGCGAAGCTACTCGGCCGTATTCAAAGAGATAGATAACTCCCCCGACGTAATTCATCGCCGAGCTACTAGAGTCATCACGGACGCTCGTTCTAAATTCGGCCTCGACTTGCATGCTCGTCATTCCAGGCGGGTACACAAGTCGCGACGTACATATAACGGCAATCTAGCCTCTGACCCTATTTCACTTCCACTTTCGGCAGGAGGTTCTTACGAAAACTCCGAGGACGAAGCATCTCCATTAAGGGGGGGAGAAGCCAGGACTCCTGAGTTCGCTCCTGAATATGGCCCTTCTAACACACTCGCTGCCCCACCAGGACCTCCTAGGAGAACTTTCAATCCTGAACAGGGCCATCTTTTCTCTTATCCTATTTCCGCGGCGCCAGCCGAGGGAGCAGCGCCACCTTTAATTTCCCTCATTCCATCTCTTCCATCTACGGCTCCCCCGGCTTATAGTGGATTACTATCCCCACACCTTAGGCATTCTACGCCTGCTCCCTACCCTCCCCCAAACCCTCATTTTGGGATGGATAGTGGATACGATGCTTTCCACCCGTGGTATGACCCTAACGGCGATCTCGGGTCCCATGCCTCCCTTTCGAGTGCCAGATCAGAACCCGTCGCCGCCCCCGTCCCGTCATGGTTGAATTTAGGGTTAGAGTTAGGGTTAGGGCCTGTCCCCACTACGCCGGTAATCGCCACAACTCCACACGTGCCGGTAATCGCCACAACTCCACACGTGCCTGTAATCGCCACAACTCCACACGTGCCTGTACTCGTTGCAGCCCCATACGGACCTATTCCTACGGTGCCACGCCCCGCTAGCGCGTATGCGGAGAGTAATGCTTCTGCCTTCGATGACCTGCGGTCAGAGAAGAACTTCCATGCTCGCGAACAGGCGGTTTACGATCAGGAACGTAAGCTTCTAATTGAAACCCAGAAGTACGAAAGTCTAAACCAAGAGGCTGCACTTAGAGACCTACGGGCAGTTCACGCGGAGCGAAAGAGACTCAAGGACGTAGAGCTAGCTCACATGCAAGCTCAAAACAAAACCGCCGCTAACGCTCCACAGCCGCGCCACACACGTTTTGACTCGCACGAGCCTACACGCCATCATCATCGGACCTCTACGGTCCCTCCTGTCCCCGCCACTAACCACTCGGCTGACCCTTTGCATACACCCGGGCCGGGTTGGTTCAACGCCCCCGCCACTCCCCAAACTCATATGCCTACCCCTGGCATATCAAGGAAGAGGGTGCCCTATGGACGAGACGAACCGGAGATAGAGTCTTACAAAACGCCTTGCCCACGGGACCCCTACCGTAAAGTATTCCACCCGGGGGACCCTAAAGACCAAAGGAACGTCTCCACCGACGCCAATTCCAGCCACTGGATAGCCCTCTTTGAGTTATCCGCCACGGAACACGCCGCCGTCTACATAGACTCGGAGGATTCAGAGTGAGTTCGCCTAGTACTATCCATGATTTAGAATAGATCAGGCGATAAATAGCATAGTAACTCTATCTATTTGAGAGAGATCTTGACGCAATGGCTAGAGTCGCGCACTCTACAACGCACCAAGGGTAAGTCTAAGGACTCGACAACTGCCCTAAACACGCTAGAAGCCCTAAAATTTCATAGCGAGTTACAGGCCGGTGACGATACCACTAAAATGGCGGAGGGATGGGAAACGTTTCAACTAACCTTTATCCGCGCCATTACTAACGCACTCACCCACGGTTGCGATTGGATGGAGCTCCTCGCCTGTTTGCATGTTTGTAGCCGCGCTCTCAAGACCGGACAGCAGCGAGTACGATCCATCGTAGTTACGGCCATGAAAGACACGTCGCTCTTCTGTAACCCCGTCCTTCACGCTATGGTGATAGTTGCTAAACTCGATAGCTCCTTTTCACAGGGCGTCCCTGGCTATTCCAGAGAAACACCTTCCGCCGCATGGGAAGCGTGTGTCTCCCGCCTGCCAGGCGAGGACGCTCTTACCTTAGCCAACCGCGTCTTTGATAGCTATTTGCAGAAAATAGGAGACGACATCGACCACCGCACCATTTGGGGTAACGAGGTTTATGCTAGCGAGATAAACACCCGTACCGCCTACTGTCTTGGAAACGACGTTAGTGACCCCGCCTGTGGTCGCGCTAACCATCACCAGTTCACCCTCCGTTGGCACAAGGCACAACAAAGGATTCGCTCTGGAGGTTGTAAGGTACATGAGATGAGTAATACTTACATCGCCTCTCACCATATTCAGACCTTTGAATTGGCTAATGACGCTGTAAAGGTATTTAACGCACAACACCCAAGCAGCTCTACTCCCAGACGCGTAGCGGCCGTTCAACCTCCGACCACTCCCACTCCAGCATCGAGCCGGAGAGATGACGGAGACCTTCACAAAATGGTGGCCGCCTTATCCAAACAAATGTCTACCTTACAGACCAGTACGAAGAAAACACTTACTTCGACTGTTGCAGTGACCACCCCTCACACACCAAGCGCCAAGCGCTCCCGCCCCACAGCGCGGCGGCGGTAAGGGAGAAAGGAGCACCAACACTGGTCGCGGAGGAAGGGGACAACCCTATAACGCGGTCCCTAGGGTAGTCGTAAGCGGAGGCGTAAGCGGATTACCTCCTCCTAATAGTAGGTCGGACCCACGTGAACGCACTTACTCCAATGGACGCAAATGCGCGCATCCCGACGGCGCCACTGGTAATCCTAGTAACGTTAATTGGACACCGGAACGAACTCTAGGAGTACGGTATATTCATTGATTTTGATGAGTGGCTATGTGTAGGCAGTTATGACGAACTCACCACCCTTCTGGCCCAGGCTAGACCCAGCGATGACACTTGTTCTACCCACCGTGTAGGTCGCGCTAAGAGCGATAACGGAACGTGGACCAACAATAATGGATGCGCTTACTGTCTATTTAGGCCCCGAGCCCCGGCTGGCACCGCTGAGTCTGACAAATGGATGTACGGCACAGGTCAAGGAGCTCACTCCCCATACCGGTGCCAGTGCTTTATTCGATTCCTCGCCGAGGGGAGGAGGACCAGACACTCCGGATAAACACCGACCCTACCTTCAGGGAATTCTGCTTAAACGTTTGGACAAAGTGTAGGAAGCCGGCGAGTTATCCCCTTTCGTTGGCGATAGGGAGGTCCCTAAGACGCCACTCCACGATTATATTTCGCCTTCGCCCCCTCCGTCCCCGCCAGGGCACGGAATAGAATTAGAGTCACTTCTCACTAAGGTAGTAGAATTAAGCCTAGACGCCGAAACTAGACCTAATTATACCTTTTGGGAAAGGATCACTAATTTTATACACAAGCCTAAATCTTTTAGGCAGCATGGCTACATTAATGATATGTGCCCATGTTCCCCCTCGCCGCCACCTGAGGCTCCTAGCCCCCCTGCTTCCCCTCCGCTCACGCCACGGCGGACCCTATTATCTCCGTTCCAAAACTCCAACGCCCCCTGACCCCCACAGAGCAGCTGCTCGGGAAACAGTGCCGGAGTAATAGTGACGGAGATGGTCCCCCCCAGAGCCCTGGTAAGCAGGATAGGGAGCTCCTCAGACCACCCCACACACTCACTTCCACAACCACACTAGTAGATGCGCTATCCATAGCTTATGGAATAGCGTATCCGTCACCCACGCATGAACACAACCCATCTCTCTTGAATCGGTTAATTGATAAAGCACTTAGTATATCCCTTATTAAGAGTTCTCAAGCCCTTACCCCCACCGCGCTAATGGAAGCAGCCTGGACGATTAATCCAACTGCCACCCCACTAACGCCACTAGTAGAGGTGTTACCTCTCCACTACGATGCTTTGTTTTCAGGCTTATCCGACATCCACCAGGATAGCGCAGCACTCGAAGTAAAGGGTATAGGTAGACTTCTCCTATTAGTAGTAGGAGATACTCACGGCGTTATTGCATCCATGTTTCGCGCCGCAGGGGCAGACGTCGCTACTAGCGACCCACTCCCCTCCACACTATCTCACATTCCCCATTTTGTAGGAGCCCCTGACGTCCATCTAGACGCAGGATTTGACCTAATTATTAGGTTAAATACAGACTCCAGCCCATCCACCTTTAGAACGCCCCGGGCGCCTAAATTTGACGTCCCGTACCTCGTTACGAGACATCTTATTTAAACCCCGACCCGTTTACGAACCTGCCCACCACATCTCAAGTTGTTTGTCCCTGTGACCACGGCATTAATTCAGCCCAACCTATGGGCCTTAACCTTAGTGCCGGCCTTCCCCAGATTCAACCAACTTGCGTCACTGCCACCAAAGATAAGCCTATACTTCCACACCACGCCCCGCGCGCCGAAAACACACGAGCTAGTTACGGAATCGCTATAGCTATGGCAGCACAGTGGACCCCTTTCCTAAACGAACGGCGTAAAAGTAACCCTATACTTATACCCCGGACTGTAACAGATATATTTAATTCAATCAGCGCCCCTAGCGATATTGACTCTACAATAAGCAAACCCGAGGAAGCATCTACACTTCCACTCGTTCGCGTATTTATAGAATCTAATACCCCAGGCCTTCCCGAGGTGTTAAGCTGGGTGACTCCTACAGTAGCCGCAGGTATCGTCCAAGATAAGCTCGCTAAGGCTCAACGCAAGGGTCTACCCGTCTTCACTTGCTCTACTCACAGCGGCCCCTCCGTTAGGTACGAGCCCTGGTTAGACCATACACCACGTATACCTCTACCCCTGCGACCCGTTCGCCACGTACGCAACATACGAGGCACGTGGAAAGCATGGCAAGTAACTAACAACGGACCGGAGGCTAGACTTTACGGTTGGGTAGCCCTCTCCGATTCCATTAATATAGAACTGAATGCAGCCCTTATTCCCGGTTCGGTTCTCACGGTTTCCTCTTCCTCGGACGAACACGTGCCTCATCACGTCACTTCTCGAAGGAAACTGTTTAAACCATCCCTTAATGCGGTTTCGGAACATATGGTTTCATTAATGAAACACATTAATCCGAATAGTCACTTTATAGCCAATGTTTCTACAAAGGCACCACTTTATAAATCCCTTTACAAGGTATGGGATAAGCTCCCACCCCCCAGAGGTTGTCCTAACCTAGGTTTAGGAGCCACCCCTTACACACCACGCCGACCACCCCTATCTAAACGCCTTAGCCCCGAACAGCTTGCAAACAGTATACGTGCGCAACATAAGCTTTTCGTAGCCCAGACCCAAGCCGAGCCTAGCGTACTCATAGTGGCCGCCACCATGCCTATACACAGCAGCACGGTCACCGACACCCCCACTTCGGGATGCCATAGACATTGCCTTTTTGTAGAAGACTTTATAATATGTAGATCTCGCGGACAATCTAATTATGTTAGTGACGATTCTTTTCGAGTGCCCAGGGCTCTAGCAGATACGGGTGCGGGACCTTCAGTTGTTACAACGGAACTCCTGTTAAACCTCCCCATTGATGCTTCGGTCATACGCGATTATGATGACACTAATACTAATGTATGCGGACCAGACGGTCGCGCTTTAACCACTGCCGGACATGCTACCATAGTATTCACTTTAGCAGGTCTAGCATGCCGTCACCGTTTTCTTGTAGTAGAAGGCTCATCTATGGTGTTGCTAAGCAACGATTTTCTCCATAGTAGAGGAGCCACTATTAATCTTAGTATCACAGGCCCATGCAGCATGACCCTCCTCACAGGGGAGGATGATAGAAAGGCGCATAACGTCCCGGTCACCACCATTCCCCCAGGGGAGGAGCGGCCTATGGCACTCACACTTTCAGAAGAGCCGAAAGCGCTAGCGCCTACGACTAAACCGGAAGCAAGTCTTCCGCCCCTTGAAAGGCCTGACTTTAGCACCCCTATCCAGCCCTTAGATTTTAATTCTGACCCTAGTCAACCTCGAGTATTCACGGACGGGCAACAGGTCAACATCGACCCTATTCCCGAACCACCAGACCCCACTACTCCTAATACTAACGGAAACCCTCCACGCATATGTTCAGAAGAGTGCTTACTGTTTACTCACGAAGCAGTACGCATCCCCAAAAGATGCAAAGCAACCTTCCTAATTAAGCTTCCGGAAACTTTCCAAAGCCATTTAGACTCGGCTGTATTAGTAGA
>Ga0209390_10008066_pt1 | contig 13199 bp, 7 predicted proteins | sample BON01_FD_187212 | JGI IMG/M metagenome (GOLD analysis project Ga0209390, IMG submission 187212) | Freshwater microbial communities from Lake Bonney liftoff mats and glacier meltwater in Antarctica - BON-01 (SPAdes) (version 2) | ecosystem: Environmental > Aquatic > Freshwater > Ice > Glacier... | reverse complement strand
CGGCATTGTTCTTAGCCGTGATCAGAATATGAGAACCTGTTTTCTCAGTTTGAGGTCCCGGTTTTTAGACCCGCTTTGAGTGTTTCGGCTTGCTTACGCATATCCTCCGGAGCCTTTTCCTCGGCGGCGGCTTTTTCAAAGCTGGCGATGGCTTCTGCGGGTTCCCCTTTGGCTTGGTGATACTGCCCGGTGAGGAGAAATCCGGCGCAAGTCCAATAAGGTTCCTTGCTCGCTTCTTGCTGGAGCAAAGAAATTTCCTCCAGAGCTTCTGGCCATTCCTTTCGGTCGATGAAGAGAAGGGCTCGAGCTCGCCGCGCGTGCCACCCGGTGGAGCCCGCGTTGATTGCCTGGGCGTAGACATCGAGGGCTTTCTGAGAATCCTGCGAACTGTACATACTTCCCAGCTCCATGGCAATTAGTGCTTTTTGACGAGAGGAAACGGTCGATTGGCCGGCCAAAATAAAATCTGCTTCCGCCGCATTGAGATCTCCCTTCGCCCGATGGGCTCTCGCACGATTGAAATAGGCATTAGAGATCAAGCGATCAGGCCAAGTCTTAAAGTCTTCGCTTTTGGAAAGAATCAATAGCTCATCCCACTTCTTATTGCCTGTTAATAACTCCATCTCGCATGCGGTGGAAAATGGTGGAGAACTGATCTTTTGCGCCAGCTCCATGGCCTTGTCGGGTTGCCCAGCTTTTTGCCAGGCCACAGCCGCATTGTAGAGAGCGTCGTCTTTCTGCTCTTTCTTGATTTTGGTCTCTGCAAGCCGGGAGAATTCCGCCGCCGCCTCTGCGGGCTTTCCTTTCTGTGCGAGATCAAATGCCGCTGCCCGGTCGGCAAGGTAAGAGCTATCGGCCCAAGCCGTCGTGCCACAGCATATGAGGGTTATGATCGTGAGTCGGTGTCCTAGAGTTTTAATAGTAATCATTTTCTTAGTTGTTGATTGGAATGTAACGTTGATAGACGCGAACGGACTGGCGCACGGCCGGCGTGTTGGTAGCATACGAGGAGTTCGAAGAGTAGCCTTCCCAAGTTGCAATGAGATCTTGGTTGACGCCCGCGTCTGGGAAGGCGCCTTGAAGAGCGGTCACCCCAGCGGTACCGAGAGCTTCGCGGGCCCGCTCGTCAATTGAGGCAATTCCGATGATGATGGCTTTGATCGTATTGCTAGCGGACGTTCCGGACGAAGACGCCAGGCTGGCCACCCCCGGGGTCGCGTTGGTGGGGCTTCCGATGTTCGCCTTAATTGTTCCGTCGCCCATGAGGAAGGCGATCTCCAAACGGAAGACATCCTGGGCAATGATCTCGTAGTCCATGCCGGGCCTCTCCAAATATCCGGCGTTCGCTGCTGCATTTGTCACGCTGGTAAAATCCATCGCCTCGCTGCCGTCTGTCCACGAAGTCGCATCAACGCCCCGCTGGAGCGTGCCGTTCGAACCATTGTAAGAGATGACCGACATTCCGCGACCTTCAGTGTATCCGTCAACATTGGCGAGAAAACTGATGCCATCATTGCCGACTGTTTTATCCACTCGAAAGGGCAGATCGTCTCGCATAATCGCCCTGGCCACGTCCGCCGATATCCGATCCAGCGTCTGTCTCGCTCCGGCATCTCCACTAATGCGCCGATGGGACTGGCCGGTAACCCGCGTGGTTCCGTCCACCATGACAACCAACAAGACGGCCATCATGGCAAAGACGGCCATTGCCACCATGAGCTCAATCAGGGTGAATCCGCCGGAGGAATTTTCCGTGTGTGTCGGAGCGTGGGCATCTTGCCCGCTTTCGTTGAGGGATGCGGGCGGGACGCCAGCTACAGGAGCGTGGGCATCCTGCCCGCTTTCGTTGAGGGATGCGGGCGGGACGCCAGCTACAGGAGCGTGGGCATCCTGCCCGCTTTCGTTGAGGGATGCGGGCGGGACGCCCACGCTCCTGTGGGGGACGTCTCTTTCCCAGTGGGTGAAGCTGTCGTTGCCGAGGCGGGCTTTGTTCGGATTGTCGCGGATGTAGGTGCGGCAGGCGGAGAAGTGCCTTTCGTTGCGAATCAGACGGTCCCAGTATTCCGGTTGCCAGACAGAGCCGGTTCTTCCGAGGGCTTTGTTGATCGCTTTTGCGGTGAAACTTTTCCACGAGTGCAGAATTCCAGGGAGCGGATGATCCGTTTTCAATTTCACGAGGGCATGCACATGGTTTGGCATGAGGACATAGGCCGCGAGATCGTAGCGTACACCATCAAAGTGAGAGAGCGCGTCGGCCACGATCTTACGTGAGGCAGGCTGACGGAGGACACAGGATCCATGACCGGCATCGAGCCATTCATCAAGGCGCCCGCTGAAAAGCTCGTGGTATTTCCGCTCGGTGCGTTCATTCCAGGGTTTGGGATGGTCTTTGAGCCAGACCTCGCGATCATGGTTCCACTCGTCGAGTTTGTCTTTTGGCAGGGCATCGTCTAGACGCCATGTCACAAAGCAGAAGCATTTGGCCTGGTTCCAGTGCGGGAGTTTGTGTGCGGAAATATCAACATCGTCAAGAGCGTTGAAGAACGGAGTGTCTTCCACAGGAGCGTGGGCATCTTGCCCGCTTTCGTTGAGAGAAGCGGGCGGGACGCCAGCTACAGGAGCGTGGGCATCCTGCCCGCTTTCGTTGAGAGAAGCGGGCGGGACGCCAACTACAGGAGCGTGGGCATCTTGCCCGCTTTCGTTGAGAGATGCGGGCGGGACGCCCACGCTCCTGTGGTTTGTCTTTTTCATGGCGTTGCTTGCGGGTTTTGGGGAAGAACCAACAAGACTTCAACCGTCCCGGACGGCTCCGCCGCCTGGGACGGCCACCCCACGCTGATGAGAACCGTCGGTGGCGACCAACTTGTTCTATCGCGGACGGCCCACTTCGTCGCGTAAACCGCATCAGGATCGCTCCCACCATTGCCAAGCCACTTCCCTTCCTTGGTGAAGAAAGTCGTTCCGGTGTTTGCATATGCGAGAGGAAGTTCATACCGCTTTGTCGGCACCGCATTCGCGGGGGCACTCAGGATGTCGGCCTGAAGCGCCAAGGCAATATTGGCGGCAGCCGCTTCATCGGCACTCTCCTTCACCAGCCGGAGGCCGGTGGGAAGGACGCCCAGCATGGCAATCAATCCGAAAGCGAGAATTCCCAAGGCGATGGTGACTTCAACCAGCGAAAACGCCCTCTTCCGGTTTGAAGAATATTTCCTCATGGCCGATAAACCGAGACGGCTCCTGAGAGTCCACCAACCTGGACGGCGGCGTAGTTGGCGGTATTGCGGACCGCTCCATTGACCGATGCTTGCAGGCCGATTTCAATAAGCTTGTCGATGTTGGAGGAACTGATTCGCGCTTCACCTTGGCTGTTCCATTGCACCACTTGGGGCCCGAAAGACAGCCCTGCTGGCGAGTCTAAGGTGAAGTCCCGCGCGCTATCGCTCGCGTCAACCAATTGGGCGGCCGCTTCCCGTGGCTGCGTAGCCGACGGAGGCGCGGCGACAAGCCTCGTATTTTCGAAGCGCAATATTTTTCCGAGGCGGCTGACGTTAGTGGACGGGCTCGAAACCCCGGTTTGGGATGCCACAACCGCAACCACCAAAGTATCCTCGTCCTGCCGGAAACCGACCCAGACGTAGGTATTCTGCGCCATCGCGTAAGCGCGGGCCTGCTCCAAAATTCCCGCGACGTCATTGCCCGTTTTGGTCAGGCCTCCGGCACTTTTAATGGCATTAAAGGCGGGCATCGCCAGCGCTGAAAGGATCGCGATGATCGCAATGACCACCAAAAGCTCGACCAGCGAAAAGCCTCGGTTTTTGTAAATGTCAGGCGACCCGTTCATTGGGAGATCAAATACCTCTGTGTCCGCTTAGCGATCGCTTCGGCACGATCCCGCTCCGCTTTGGCCAGCTCAGCCGGAAGGCTGAAGGGCTGAAACCCGGAGCTCCAATCATAGAGCTGCACCCCATACATCGTCTCTAGCGCCAGAGGTCGCATGGTGGCCTTGTCGATGAACGCGGTGGCCTCGATCCTGGCTTTTTGTAGATCGCTCAGTTCGCTCTTGGCCGTTGCGACCGGCTCCGGAAGTTCTTGATTAAGGTCCGGAGGCCCGTCTAATTCCGGCTGAACTTCCTGGGAAGCATAGTTCCGGTAAACATAACACGGGCGTCCATTATAGTTGGCAACTCCGAGATAGAATTTATCTGAAACCCACTTCAACTCACCGAGCCGATCCGTTCCAGAGGTCGGACCGGTCATGGAATCCGAGGGCTCATCAATGACGGGGTCTCCGCTTATCCGATCTTCAAATAAGACCGCACTCGGAGTCACATAGCGTGTGAATGACGACCCATCGCCGTACTGAAAGGTCTCGCGCCGGCGCCCTGCGGCGTAAGCATAGTCGATCCTCTTCACAATCAGGTGAGCGGACGGGGAAGGACTGGTGACTTCTTCAGTGCCGTTCTTGTCCTTCTTTTTATTCAACTCCGATCGGCTCTTTGTTGTCACCATCCAGGCTGAGCCATTAGGAATAACATTCGAAAAGGGCTTGGGCGGTTTCTCACTTGGATTGGGATCAACCGAGGTCATCTGGGCCCAACCGGAGTGAACCGATAAGAGCAAAATAGTCGCAATAAAGATCCTATTCATTAGCCACTTCCTTTCGTTGCTCCAGGATTTCACCTGTCATTCGGTCAATCGCGACGTGAATCCATTCGCGCCTTTCGGCGTTGACCATAAATTCTGCGCCGCTCTTCGAGCTGGAGGTGAAACGCCCGCTTTGCACCACCACATCGATGAGAAAGTTCCATGTCCGGACGGTCCCGATTTCGCCCAGGGTTCGAACGGCGGCTTCACGGGCTGTTTTAATTGTCTTTCCGGCCAGTGGATCTGCGCTGCGGTGAAGCACTCGGGTGATCAGATCGCTTTTGTCGGAGAATGGCTGCACGGTACTTTCCTTCACAATTTCCTCCGCCAGCGCATTCGCTTCAGCCGGGAGAAGTTTCCTCGCAGGAGCCAGGGCATTCTGGACATCAAGTTGCTCAGCGGAATTACGCAAAGCCGCTGCGAGCACGGCGGGCTGGCGGGTATTCAAGTTGATGCGACCAGCGACAAGAGGAGTCGGATCTGAGGTCTCCGAGACACTGAAAACATCGAGGACGCCCAAATCGCCGGAGTTCCGCGAGAAAAAGTCGATTGTCTTCCAAGGCAGATCACGAAAAACGTATCCCATCTCACCCACAGATCGAAACGGCCTATTTAAAATCAGGGGCCGCTCGGCAATATGACCTGGAACGGTGGGTAAAGTTCCAAAATAACCATCCCCCGGGCGAACGACCCCATCGGGATCAGAATACCGGAAGGGGTGAGTTGCATCCAATGGATCAGGACTGTTCGAAACCAACCCGTAAAGTGGCACCTTGCGGCGATTCCTTTGCGGGGGGACATCTTTCAACGTCGACATCAAATCGAATCCGGGGGCGAGCGGAGGGAGTTCAGGCTTGACCACGGGAACATCATTATCCAGCCCGGAAATTCCCCCTCCGCTGGGAACAGCCCACCTGTATTCATTATTGATGAGGGTTCCACCGGTATCAGCAAGAAGATTTGCTGGTAATGGATCGGGAGAAATCCTGATTGAATTGCCCAGAAAATCGTTTTTGGCGGTCGTCGCTGAAAACTGGCTCCAAGAGGAGAAGCCGAATCGGTTTGTCCTAGGGTCTACTTTAACCATGCCGACGGAAGCGCCGCGGGCTCTCCACGTGTAAAACTCAGTCGGTCCCGGCGGATTCTTCACCGAAGCGTCGGTGTCGACCATCATTTGCAAAGTATCACCTGGAAGCAAAGGATCATCTGGATCTACCCGACGAGTGGGACTCTCCCCACCAATTGGCGAAACGCAAGCATCGGACTGTTTTGCATTCGCGAAACCGTCGAAGGCTTGATACGTATGCCACTCTCCCTCGTAACGGGCCTGTAAAGCAAAACTCCAGGCGTCAGGAGAACCATTACCTTTCAGACGGAAACGATTATGGGCTTTTACCCCAAATTTGCCGGAAATCGTCAACCCATCGGGACCTTCCGCCAGCCAGTATTCAGGATCCAAGCCAGTGATAGTAGTACCAGTTGGGTACACTCTTTGACCCAACGAGTTGATTTTCATCTTCACCTCGTTGCCGTCCGCGTCCTTGAGAATGTTGCCGTCCGCGTCCTCGGGAAGTTTTGCCGTGTAGGGAGCTAAGCCATCCATCAGATCATTGATGGTGATCTGTACGGTGTCCAACCTGGATCCCTGCGGTCCTATTGCGATGCCAGCGGAACCTTCGGCTAGGAGCAAACCGGGAGTGTCGGCGCTCGAAGTTGGCGTACCATCCAGCGTTGTGGGCTCAGAATAATTGACGTTCGCTGGAAACGTGAAATACGGCGCCGGGTTCAAGTCGACGAGCAGCTGGTTCGGTTGGAACAGGGTGCCTCCTTGGTCGGGAACTTTGTCAAGAAGGATCCTCGCCGGATGTTGCTGGCTTGCTCCGGGGATGTAAAGATAATAGCTCAGACGAACATCTCCGCGCCCACTGATGGGAAGGATGCGGAATCCGTCAACGCCAACGGGCGGGGTCGCCGCGTTCTGGTGCGGGTTCCAGACGTCAAACACCGCCCAGGCTTGGAAAAGGTCTCGATTGTCGGTTGGACGCCAGCCCACCACTCCGATTTGGCTGATGTAGGGCAGATTTTCGATTCCATAAACGGTGAAAAATTCGTCGAAATTTCCGGTCGGATACTCGATGGTCGTTGGTCGATCCTTGGCGTCAGCCTGGTCGATGATGTTGGCTCCGATCTGCATCACTTGGAGATTCTGCAACTTATCCTCATCCTCCTCAAACGTCCAGGTGTCAGGCGCGATCTTGCCCAAAGATCCGGTGTAAATGACGGCCTGAAGGATCTCGAAAAAATTGGGCTCGCGTCCCAGCGCCGCCACTTCGGACAATTTGGCAATGTGGCCTCCGGGCGGATCGGGCGCGACATTGGGCACTGTGGCTGTATATCTCCAGGTGGGGTCCTCCACATATGGGTTCAGTGTATTGGGCTCCATCCCTAAGGTGAATTTGGTGAGGCCAAAATAATAGAGCATGGCCGCGGGATCCGGATTCGCCTCCTCAAGGAGGCTCAGCTTGCTGAGCGGGAACCGTCGCGGCATGACCGGCGTGCCAGCCTTGACCGGGACGTCGCCTTCCGGACGGGCCAAAGTCGTATCGCTGGAAAATCGGATGGCGAGAAGCGCCGGGTTCATTTCGGTCGCCACCGGAGTGGCCGGAACCGAGGTCTCACGGGAGGGATTCGGCTGGTAGGACGGCGCATCAATGTCGCGGCTGAATGTGGTCAGGTACGGTAGGGCCTCTGGTTTTAACGGACTGCCAGCACGGGCGGCATAAGCGATGAGATCCTGCCGATTGACGAAGGCCTGCTCACCGCCGGGAACTTGGAGGAACGTGCGTTGCGGATCAAAAAGGCCGCCCGCGCCGGGCACAGAGCTGGCGTTCCCCGCCGAGGTGGCCGAACGCCAGGTGACAAACTCCTGAAAGTTCGGTAACGCTACGTAATCCGGCAACGCCACGTCGCCGATTCCGTCCTCCAGCGAAACCTGGTGTAAGCGACCGCGCCGGGCATTTTCATCATCACTCAAGGCATTTCCGGCCACGTTGATATCAATCAAGCCGCCGACGTCGTAGATGACATAAGCATAGCGGCCGATGACATAATCCCCGTTCGCTGAATCCGTGGAGCTCAAGTCGGTCAGGGCCGTAGTGGAAAAATCCGTGGGATTCTTGCCCTCCCGATCGAGATAGATCCAGTCCGGTACGGAGAAGGTGGTTTCTTCCGTTGCCGTCATCAATTGCGGAAGCATCCATCGATCCTTGCTGAAAAACCGCCCAGCCCTCGTTGGCGCACTGGTGGAGATCGCCGAGGCCCGCGCCGCACCGGAGGTCGGGCGGGTGCTCAAAGCTCGATACCCGGTTCCCGAAACAAAGAACGGCAGTCCGCTCCGGCTCACCTTGACGATGTTCTTGAGCTCTTGGTCTCCCACGCGCTGAGGAGCCATGGAAGGGGCCACCGGAACGGGAATCCCTGATTCGGTCAAAGTAATCGGCTGCCGGATGGCGACCGTCGCATTGGGCATGGGATCTTCGACCGAACCCGCTTCGATCTCATGCTCAATGTCATCAAGAATAAAAGCCGATGCGGCTTGGGCCAGCGCCTGACCTTTCACTCCAGAAGCACTCACCGAGCTGGTTTGGCGGTGTAAAATCGTTCTGGAGAAAAACGCGGTCACCATGATCAAAATCAGAACCAACATGGCCAAGACAAAAACCAGAGCCATTCCCCGCGTTCTTCCCTGCGAAAGATAGGGGGATATCTCCGAAAAGTGCCAACGACAGGAGCGTGGGCGTCCCGCCCGCATCCTTTGACGAAAGCGGGCAAGATGCCAACGCTCCTGTGGTGGGCGTCCCGCCAGCTTTCCGAACCATGCGGGCGGGCCACTTTTTGTTGGGAGGTGAGGGGATTTCGTAATCATGACAAATCGTGCAATCAGTTATTTCGAGCTCTGTTCATGCTTCCGTCTCCCACAGGAGCGTGGGCGTGGGCGTGGCCGTCTCGCCCGCTTTCCGAACCATGCGGGCGGGAGGCCCAGACTCCTTTGGTTTGCTCTTGTTCGGAGATGTGCTCGTTCACAATCCGGCTCACAGCCGGAATATTATACCATGTAGATACTTTGTCAATCCGGATTTCTGACGCTTTAGCATAAGCAGGGCGATGCCATTGTGGCGTAGAGACGCCGAAATTCAGCCCTCTGCTGTTGGTCGGATTGGCTGTGGGAGCGCGGTTGGCAATGACCGATGTCATGAGCCGAAGCGTACCTTTGACTGCGAGTTGACGTCGAGAGACATCGTCACAATCCGGGAGGTCATATTGCCTAACCAGCAAAGCGCATCGAAATGATTTTAATGTCGGGGGCGGAGCGAAGAAATGTCCTGGAAGATTTTTTCAGCGGCGCCTCCGGGGCGCGACCATTTATTTGCGATAACAACCGGGTGGCTAGCGCTCACCGGCTCATGTCCGTGGCACCTCCGGTGCCATTTTTTCAACAAGTTAGCGCTGAGGGGACGCTGACCGCGGGCCGGTTACCGAAGGGCCGCGTGCAAAATTTCCACTGGGTGAAGGGCAATCCGTCCGGTGGCGTCCTTGATTTGATGTCGGCAACTGGTGCCAGGCGCGGCGATGAGAGTTTGCTCATCAGCTGCACGTACCGTTGGCAGCAGAATGAGCTCTCCAATTTTTTGGGAGAGTTCGTAGTGTTCGCGTTCGTAACCAAAGGAGCCCGCCATCCCACAACATCCCGACGGGATGGTCTCGACCTGATATCCTTGAGGCAGTTCCAGCATTTTGATCGTGGGCTGGAGCGAAGAGAGCGCTTTCTGGTGACAGTGCCCATGGAGTTTGATCCGGCGCGGACCGGACCGGAAGGCCTCGGAGTTGATGCGCCCGGCCTCAATCTCGCGTCCAAAAAATTCGTCGATAATGAGGGCGTTTTTTGCGAGGGCGGCGGCTTTGCTTTTTTGATCCGGAGACACCAGATCGGGGTATTCGTCCCGGAAGGAAAGGATGGCCGAGGGCTCGATGCCGATGAGCGGAGCTTCTTCGCTGACGACCTCGCCGAGAAGTTCCACGTTGCGCTGGGCCAGCTTTTTCGCCTCGCGGATGAGGCCCTTGGAAAAATGGGCCCGTCCGCTTTCGACCTGTGGGGGAAGAATCACCTCGTAGCCGAGACGGTTGAGCAATTCCACGGCTTTGATCCCGATTTTGGTGTCGTTGTAATTGGTGAATTCGTCACAAAAGAGATGAACTCGACCGTTGGGGAAGGTTGCGCTGGTTTTGTTTGCATGTCTGGCATGCCAGGCGGCGAGGGTGGTGGAATGGAGGGTCGGCAGGCTTCGTGCCGAAGCGAAGCCGGCAAGTCGCTTGATCCAACCGGAGACGAGGGGATTTTGTACCATGGCATTGTAAAGCCAGGGAGCAAGGGAGGCCAGACGCATGGATGGGGTGAACCCGGCAATCAGGCGGGAGCGAAGCGGGACACCATGCGAGTCGTAGTAATGTTGCTGCCACTCGGCTTTGAGCCGGGCAACGTCCACATTGGCCGGGCATTCCGATTTGCAGCCTTTGCAGGAGAGGCAAAGGTCCATGACCTCGCGAATCTCCTCGCTGTCCCAGGGATCGGCGGGATTGCGGGGATGGGTGAGGACGTCGCGGAGCATGTTGGCCCGGGCGCGGGTGGTGTCCTTTTCATCGCGCGTCGCCATGTAGCTTGGGCACATGGTGCCCCCCATGAGTTGGGATTTTCGGCAGGCCCCCACGCCGGTACATTTCTCGGCCGCCCGGAGGATCCCTTTGTCTTCGCTAAAATCAAAGATCGTGTCATGGGTGGGCTCGACTTTGCCGGGCTGGTGGCGCAGGGAGCTGTCCATCGGTGGGGTGTCGATGATCTTTCCGGGGTTGAAGATGCCCTCGGGATCGAAGACCGCCTTCACCTGCCGCATCATGGCGTAGCATTCCGGACCGACCATGAATTCGATGAATTCTCCGCGCAGGCGGCCGTCCCCATGTTCGCCGGAGAGGGAGCCCCGGTATTTCTTCACCAGAGCGGCCACATCGGTGGCGATTCCGCGGAATGTCTTCAGACCCTCCAGGGTTCGGAGGTCAAAAAGCGGGCGGGTGTGCAATTCGCCCGCTCCCGCATGGGCGTAGTAAACCGTGCGGGTATGGTATTTCGTCTGGAGGAGGGCATCAAATTCTGCGATGTAGGCAGGCAAGTCCTCCACGGCCACGGCAGTATCTTCCACCACCTCGCGGGGCTTGGCGTCCCCTTTCACATTTTGCATCAGGCCCTGGCCAGCGCGCCGCAGTTCCCAGACCTTGTCGCAATCCCCGTCCCAGAGGAGCGGGAAGGCGTAGCCCAGGCCGGCCTGGCGGCATTCCGCTTCCAAAAGGCGGCTCTGCTCTTCGATATGGGTCCGATCATGGTGTCGGAACTCGACCACGAGGACGGCCCCGGGATCGCCTTGGACAAAGAAACGGTTTTTGGCGTGTTCGAGGTTCCCCTTGGTGCAGTCGAGGATATGTTTGTCGATCAGTTCGCAGCCAAAGGGACGGTGAGCCATCGCCAGCAAGGTGGCCTTGAGGGCATCATCAATGGTGGCAAAGTGGGCGCAGAGCAGGGCCCCGGGCGGAGGAAGGGGCTCGCAGTTAAGTTCAAATTCCACTCCCAGAAAGAGCGTGCCCTCGGAACCGGCCAGAAGACGACAGAGATTGAAGGGCTTTTCGGAGTCCGAATCAAAGACCTCACTGTCCATGAGGGCATCGAGGGCGTAGCCGGTATTGCGTCGGGTGACACTGGCTTTCGGGTAGTTCTCCCGAATGAGAGCGCGACGGCTCTCCTCCCCAAGCAAATCGGAGACAAAGCGGTAAATGCGGGTCTCGAGGGAATCCGGCCCCTGACACTTGGCGGCAAATTCCTCGCGGGAGAGCGGACCGAAAGTCACTTCGCTCCCGTCGCTTAAGAAGCCCCGGGTTGAGACGAGATGCTCACGGGTGGTTCCATAGACGATCGAATTGGCTCCGCAGGAATTGTTGCCCACCATGCCTCCGATCATGGCGCGGTTGGCGGTGGAGGTTTCCGGAGTGAAAAAAAGCCCGTGGGGCAGGAGAAAATGGTTCAGTTCGTTTCTGACCACCCCGGGTTGCACCCGCACCCGGCGGCTTGCCGGATCGATCCCAAGGATCTCATTCATGTGCCGCCCGAGATCGACGACAATTCCCGATCCGACGACCTGCCCGGCCAGTGAGGTGCCCGCCGTACGCGGGATCAATCCCACCTGGTGGTGGTTGGCGTAGGCGATGAGTTCGTGGAGATCGTTTTCGGTTTTCGGCAGAGCCACCGCGAGAGGGAGTTCCTGATATTCCGAAGCATCCGTGGCGTAGAGCGTTCGGATCGTACGATCAAATTGCAGAGGCCCCGAGAGGCGGGAGGCCAGTTGAGGTAAATCGGATGATGGACTGGTAGTGGGCATGGAAATTTCGGAGATTAGTCGAATGGTCTCCTATAGGCCAGGGGCCGCGAATTGGAAAGGCCGGGGTTGGCTTTTAGCAACCTGTTCCCCCCCCCTAAAGCCTGATTCTTAAAACTATCGGCGGCGACGGCGGCAGGTCATCACAAGAGTGAGGCTTCCGGCCAGGAGCATCCAAGTCGTGGGCTCAGGGACGGCTTGCAGAACCAAGTCGTTGCCGCCGGTGAAGGCGTCCGTGGCGGAGTCGCCGGTGTAGCCGATCTTCCATTGCTGCCCGGAGAGTGAAAAGAGGGCGTCTTGGGCATGACCAGCTAGCAGACCCGTGATCGCATCCGACACGTCATTATTGATGAGGAAAAAGTTTGTGCCGATGATCGGCGTGTAATTGAGCGCCAGGGAAAGCGTGTTGCCGGAAACCAGATCCACGGTTCCGCTCACATTCACCTGATCATATTGGGTGCCAACCGTCGCGCCATTGATCTCGACGACAAACTCTCCTGCCAGCGAGAGGCTTCCGGTGTTGAGAATGCCCGGGCTGTTGCCCGGCGAGAGCGCTCCGCCGCTGCCCACCGTCACCGTGCCGTTCACCGTGCCGCTTCCACCCAAGGTGCCGCCATTGACCGCCACGGCGCTGCCGGCTGCGGTTGAGCCGTTAATGAGGAGCGTGCCGAGCGTGACCGTTGTCGCGCCGGTGTAGGTATTGGTGCCGCTGAGCGTCAGGGTGCCCGCACCCAGTTTGTTGAGCGAACCTCCCGCGCTGGTGAGATTTGTGGCGTAGGTCACGTTCTGGCCGTTCGTGTCGATCTTGTAGGCTTGGCTCGCGGCGGTGCTGAAGCGCCCGGAGTAGTCATATTGGTTCGCGGCGCTGGATTGCAGGGTGCCTCCGGAAAACGAAATCGTGCCGACTCTTCCGAGGGCTCCGCCTTGCGCAAAAGTTCCGGTTGCACTTCCGCTGGCAGATGAGTTTTTATTTACCGTAATCACATTACCCACGATGGTTTGAACGTAGGAGTTTGATCCAACGCCTGTTCCGGTAATTCCCTGGCCTATGGCCAAGAGACTTCCATCGGCTACGGTGAT
>Ga0209390_10008065_pt1 | contig 13200 bp, 9 predicted proteins | sample BON01_FD_187212 | JGI IMG/M metagenome (GOLD analysis project Ga0209390, IMG submission 187212) | Freshwater microbial communities from Lake Bonney liftoff mats and glacier meltwater in Antarctica - BON-01 (SPAdes) (version 2) | ecosystem: Environmental > Aquatic > Freshwater > Ice > Glacier... | reverse complement strand
ACTACATGTCGGCCGAAGACCCTGTGCCGCGCTTCTTTGCCTTCCTGCTGGCCTTCATGGGCGCGATGCTGGGCGTGGTGCTGTCCGGCAACCTGATCCAGCTGGTATTCTTCTGGGAACTGACCATGCTGTTCTCGTTCCTGCTGATCGGCTACTGGCACCACAGCGCGCCCGCGCGCGACGGTGCGCGCATGTCCCTCACCGTCACCGCCACGGGCGGGCTCGCGCTTTTCGGCGGCGTCCTGCTGCTCGGCCACATCGCCGGCAGCTACGATCTCGACGTGGTGCTGGTCTCCGGCGCCACGGTGCGCGAGCACCCCGCCTACCTACCGGCGCTGGTGCTGATCCTGCTGGGCGCGTTGACCAAGAGCGCGCAGTTCCCCTTCCACTTCTGGCTGCCGCACGCCATGGCGGCACCCACGCCGGTCTCGGCCTACCTGCATTCGGCCACCCTGGTGAAGGCCGGCGTGTTCCTGCTGGCCCGCCTCTGGCCCGTCCTGGCCGGCACCGACGCCTGGTTCTGGATCGTCGGCAGCGTCGGCCTGATCACGCTCCTAATCGGCGCCTACATCGCCATCTTCCAGCACGACATCAAGGGCCTGCTCGCCTACTCCACCATCAGCCATCTCGGCCTGATCACCCTGCTGCTCGGCCTGAACAGCGACCTCGCGCTGATCGCCGCGATCTTCCACATCATGAATCATGCCGCCTTCAAGGCCTCGCTGTTCATGGCCGCCGGCATCATCGACCACGAATCCGGCACGCGCGACATCCGCCGCCTCTCGGGGCTCAACCGCGCCATGCCCTTCACCGCGCGCCTGGCCCTGGTCGCCGCCGCGGCCATGGCCGGCGTGCCGCTGCTGAACGGCTTCATCTCCAAGGAGATGTTCTTCGCCGAGGCGCTCACCGCCGACGCCCCGCTGTCCACCATGCGCGGTGTGCTGCCGCTGCTGGCGCTGGTGGCCAGCGCCTTCGCCGTCACCTATTCGCTGCGCCTGGTGCACGGCGCCTTCTTCGGGACCGACTCCAAGGACCTGCCGCGCCAGCCGCACGAGCCGCCGGGCTGGATGCGCCTGCCGGTCGAGATCCTGGTGCTGGTCTGCATCATGGTCGGCCTGCTGCCGGCGGCCACCGTCGGCCCGGTGCTCGACCTCGCCGCCCGCTCGGTGCTGGGAGAGTCGCTGCCGCCCTACAGCCTGGCCATCTGGCACGGCTTCAATGCGCCGCTGGTGATGAGCCTGATCGCGCTGGCCGGCGGCGTCGCCCTCTACGTCGCGCTGCATCGCCACCTGCGCAGCGGCGTGGACGGCGTGCCGCTGCTGCGCCGCCTCGTCGGCGAACGCATGTTCGAGCGCACGATGGTCTTCGTCTCCTGGCGCGCCGCGCGCACGCTGGAGGGCCTGCTCAGCACCACGCGCCTGCAGCCGCAGCTTCGCCTGGTGCTCGCCGTGGCGCTGCTCGCCGCCGGGCTGTCGGTCTGGCATCGCGGCTTCTGGCAGGGCAACGTCGTGCCCGCGGCGGTCGACCCGGTGCTGGCACTGGCCTGGGCTGCCGGCGCGGCCTGCGCGCTGGGTGCGGCCTGGCAGGCCAAGTTCCACCGCCTCGCCGCCCTGATCCTGCTCGGCGGCGCCGGGCTGGTGGTCTGCGTCACCTACATCTGGTTCTCCGCCCCCGACCTCGCCCTCACCCAGCTCCTGGTCGAGATCGTCACCATGGTGCTGCTGCTGCTCGGCCTGCGCTGGCTGCCCAAGCGGCTCGATGTCCCGGGTGCCGCCTCGGCGGTCGAGGTGGTCACCCTCTCGCGCCGCCTGCGCGACCTGGGCCTGTCCGTCGGCGCCGCCATCGGCATGGGCGGCCTGTCCTACGGCGTGATGACGCGCCAGCCCCCCGAACTCCTCGCCGAGCACTTCCTCGCTCGCGCCTATGCCGATGGCGGCGGCACCAACGTGGTCAACGTCATCCTGGTCGATTTCCGCGCCTTCGACACGCTGGTCGAGATCGCCGTGCTCGGCATCGTGGCGCTGACCGTCTTCGCCCTGCTGCGCCGCTTCCGCCCGGCGCCCGACAGCATCGACGTGCCCGAACAGCAGCGCGCGCAGAATCGCTACGACGAGGCCCAGCCCGGCCGCGAAGTCGGCGACACCGTGTCGGACTGGCTGGTGGTGCCCTCGGTGCTCACCCGCCTGCTGTTCCCGGTGATCGCGGTGGCCGCCGTCTTCCTGCTGCTGCGCGGCCACGACCTGCCGGGGGGCGGGTTCTCCGCCGGCCTCGTGCTGTCGATCGCCTTCATCCTGCAATATATGATCGGCGGTGCGGACTGGGTGGAGGAACGGCTGCTGCTGCGCCCGCTGCGCTGGATCGCCGGCGGCCTGCTGCTGGCCGCCGGCACCGGCCTGGGCGCGATGCTGTTCGGCCTGCCCTTCCTCACCACGCATTACAGCTACGTCGACCTGCCGCTGATCGGCCCCGTGCCCGTCGCCAGCGCCCTGCTGTTCGACATCGGTGTGTTCGCCCTGGTCGTCGGTGCCACGGTGCTGATGCTGATCGCGCTGGCCCACCAATCCGTGCGCGGCCGCCGCAGCACCGCGCGCCCCGCCGCCAAGGCACTGCCGCCGCCCCTGCCGCCGCCCCTGCCGCCACCCCTGCCGGCCGCCGCGCCGGCCGCCGCTGCAGGAGGGGAGTGATGGAACTCGTCGTCGCCATCGGCATCGCCGTGCTCACCGGCTCCGGCGTCTGGCTGCTGCTGCGCCCGCGCACCTTTCAGGTGATCATGGGCCTGTCGCTGCTGTCCTATGCCGTCAACCTGTTCATCTTCTCCACCGGCGGCCTACGCTCCGGCATGGCGCCGATCCTGGAGAAGGGCGGCGCCGGCGCGCTCGAAACCCATGCCGACCCGCTGCCGCAGGCCCTGGTGCTCACCGCGATCGTGATCAGCTTCGCCACCACCGCGCTGTTCCTCGTCCTGCTGATCGCCGCACGCGGCCTCACCGGCACCGACCATGTCGATGGGCGGGAGCGGCGAAAGTGACCGGCTGGGCCGCCCATCTCATCATCGCCCCGATCGTGCTGCCGCTGTTCGTCGCCGCGCTGATGGTGCTGGCCGGGGACCGCCGCCGCAGCTTTGCCCGCGTGCTCGGCCTGGCCAGCGCCGCCGCCCTGTTGGCGGTTGCCATCGTGCTGCTCGTCCTGGCCGACGACGGGGTGGCGCGTGCCTACCGCCTCGGCGACTGGCCCTCGGCCTTCGGCATCGTGCTGGTGCTCGACCGGCTCTCGGCGATGATGCTGGTGCTGACCGCCGCACTCGGCACCTGCGCCCTGCTGCATGCCGGCACCCGCCGCGACAGCCCGGGCGCCTATTTCCAGCCGCTGTTCCAGTTCCAGCTGATGGGCCTGAACGGCGCCTTCCTCACCGGCGACCTGTTCAACCTGTTCGTGTTCGTGGAGGTTATGCTCGCCGCGTCCTACGGCCTGGCCCTGCATGGCTCCGGCACGGCGCGGGTGCGCGCGGGGCTGCACTACGTGGCGGTCAACCTGGTCGCCTCGCTGCTGTTCCTGGTGGGCGCCAGCACGATCTACGGCCTGGCCGGAACGCTGAACATGGCCGACCTCGCCATCCGCATCCCCGCCCTGGTCGAGGAGGATCGCGGCCTGTTCGAGGCCGGCGCCGCGATCCTGGGCATCGCCTTCCTGGTCAAGGCGGCGATGTGGCCGATGGGCTTCTGGCTGGCGCCCACCTACGCCGCCGCCACCCCGCCGGCGGCGGCGATCCTGTCGATCCTGAGCAAGGTCGGCATCTATGCCGTGCTGCGCCTGTGGCTGATGCTGTTCGGCGAGGGCTCCGGCGCCTCGGCGGGGTTCGGCGGCACCTGGCTGATGGCCGGCGGCGTGCTCACCATGGCCTTCGGCACCATCGCCGTGCTCGCCACCCAGAACACCGCCCGCCTCGCCGGTGCCTGCGTCATCGTCTCCTCCGGCACGCTGCTCGCCGCCATCGGCGCGGGGCAGGCCGCGGTGACCGGCGGCGCGCTGTTCTACCTGGCCAGCACGGTGCCGGCGATCGCCGCCTTCTTCCTGGTGGTCGACATCGTCGAGCGCGGCCGCGGCCTGGGTGCGGACGTGCTCGCCGTCACCCGCGAGGCCTTTGGCGAGGCCGACGAGGAGGCGATGGAGGAGGTCGAGATCGGCGTCGCCATCCCGGCTGCCACCGCGGCGCTGGGCCTCAGCTTCGCCGCCTGCGCGCTCGTGCTCGCCGGGCTGCCGCCGTTCTCCGGCTTCCTGGCGAAGTTCGCCATGCTCGCCCCGGTGCTGGGCGAGCGCGGCGGCGCGGTGGCGCCCGCCGGCTGGGTGCTGCTGGCCGCGATGCTGGTCTCCGGCCTGGCCACCGTGGTGGCGATGACCCGCAGCGGGATCGACGCCTTCTGGGCCGCGCCGGAGGGCACGGTGCTGCGCGTGCGCATGCTGGAATTCGTCCCGGTGGTAGCGCTGCTGGCGCTGTGCCTGGCGCTGACCGTCGCCGCCGGCCCGGCAATGCGCTTCATGCAGGCCACCGCCGACGCGCTGCACCGCCCGGTCGCCTATATCTACGGCGTCCAGGCCGACCGCAGGGGCCCGCCATGATCCGCCGCCTGATCCCCTATCCCGCCCTGGCGCTTACGCTCGCCGCCATCTGGCTGCTACTGAACGAGAGCGTCGGTGTCGGCGCGCTGCTGCTGGCCGCCATCGTCGCCCTGGCCGGCGGCTGGCTGCTGCGCCCGCTGGGCCTGGCGCGCGCCCGCCCCGTCGCCGCCAAACTGCGCCGCCTCGCAGCCGCCCTTCGCCTCCTGCGCGTCGTGACGGTGGAGATCGTGCGGTCGAACAACGCCGTGGCGCGCCTCATCCTTGGCCTCGGCGACCACCGCCGCACCTCCGGCTTCGTGCGCATCCCGCTCGACATGCGCAGCCCCTACGGCCTGGCCACGCTCGCCTGCATCATCACCGCCACACCCGGCACCATTTGGGTTGAATACGATTCCGCCGACAACACCATGCTGCTGCACGTGCTCGACCTGGTCGACGAGGCGCAGTGGCTGCGCATCATCAAGGAGCGCTACGAGCGCCCGCTGATGGAGATTTTCGAATGACCGCCACGTCCCTCCTCGGCGCTGCCCTGCTGGTGGCCCAACTCATGCTCGGCCTGGCCATGGCCTGCGCCGCGCTGTGCATCCTGCGCGGCCCGCGCGCCCAGGACCGGGTGCTGGCGCTCGACACGCTCTACGTCACCGCCGCCATCCTGCTGTTGGTGTTCGGCATCCGTACCGGCAGCACCGCCTATTTCGAGGCAGCACTGGTCATCTCCCTGCTCGGTTTCGTCGCCACCGCGGCGCTGGCCAAGTTCCTGATGCGCGGCGAGGTGATCGAATGACCCACGCACCCGACCTGCCGCTGTGGGCCGCGCTGGCCACCGCGCTGCTGGTGCTGCTGGGCGCCGGCCTCACCCTGGTTGGAACCCTCGGCCTGCTGCTCTTCCCCAGCTTCTACGACCGCATCCACGCCCCCACCCTCGGCACCACGCTCGGCATCGGCTGTGTGCTGCTGGCCTCGATGCTGTACTTTTCCGTCACCCAGTCGCGCCCGGTGCTGCACGAGGTGCTGGTCGGGCTGTTCATGGTGGTCACCACCCCGGTCACGCTGATGCTGCTGGCCCGCGCCGCGTTCTACCGCGACCAGCAGGAGAAGAATCCGGAAGTGTCGCCGTTGGCACGAGAGGCGTCACGAGAACCAGGGAGCGAAATGTGAAGCAGATCCTGCCCGGTTTATGCCAAGACTCAATATCAAGGGTCACGAATAGTGAGCCTTGGTATCATAACAATCGCCCTATTGATTGACCGATGTACAAAGGCAAGGCCAGGGCTTTGCCCTGGACCCACCAAAGGCCGGCGGCCTTTGGAAACCGTTTTATTTTCATATAGTTAAGGTCCAGGGGCTTGGCCGCTGGTGGGTCCAGGGCGAAGCCATGGCCTTGCCTAACGAAGGATCGTTCTTGACGGCGGTTGGTATCAGGTCACGCGGACGAACGGCCTGTGGGACCTCATGCTGGCGGCACCGACGTCCGCGACCTGAGCGCCGCGCGCGACGCCGGGAATCCCAGGCAGCCAGCCCTCTATGCCACGCGCAACCGGATCGAGCGCTTCTTCAACAGGATCACGGAAAGCCCTATCCCGCGAGCAACCCGGCCAGCGTCGCCGCGGCCTCCTCCGGCGACCATTCCACCGTGGCCGCGCCCACCACGATTTCGGCCATGCAGGTGCCGGACCAAGCGGTGTCGGCCAGACGGTTGACCAGCCACACCCCGTCGCGCCGCGCCACGGCGGTGGCGGCGGCCTCGATGGCGGGGCGGGCGGCGGCGAAATGCACCTGGAACGAATTGCCGTGCGGCGGGTGCGGGCGGGCGCGCAGCCCCGGCGTGGCGTCGATCGCCGCGGCCAGGGCGCAGGCGTGGCGGTGGTATTCGCCCATCCGTGGCAGGTGCAGGCGCAGCCCTTCCAGCGCGGTGAGCACATAGGGGAAAATGGTCGGCTGGTCGCCGCCGAAGCGGTTGCGCCAGGGCCGGCTGGCGGCCACCAACGCCGGCGGCCCGGCCAGCACGCAGCCACCCATGCCGCCGAGGCCCTTGTAGAAGCTGACATAGACGCTGTCGGCCAGGGCGGCGATTTCGGCGATGCCGCGCCCGTAATGCGGCGCCACCTCCCACAGCCGCGCGCCGTCCAGGTGGAACGGGATGTTGCGCACCCGGCACCAGGTCGAGACCTCCACCAGGTCGTCCCACGATGGGGCCAGAAAGCCGGCCCGTCGCAGCGGCAGTTCCACCGTCACCGCGGCCAGCGGTTCGGCGGCGCGGTCGAGGTCGGCGGCGGTGAAGTGGCGGATATCGCTGCCTAGCCGCAACGACACCAGGCCGGCCAGCCGGTCCAGCGTGTCGTGCTCGTCCATGGCGAAATGGCTGGAGGGGTGCAGCGCCACCACCCGTCGGTTGGTGGCCTGGGCGTGCACCAGCAGGGCGGCCTGCTGGGCGGTGATGCCCTTGTGGAAAAACAGCGCCGCTGGCTTGCCGAGCAGGGCGGCGGAATGCTGCTCCAGGTGGCGCATCGCCGGGCCGTCGCTGTACACGTCCAGTTCCAGGTCCAGTTCGGGCGAGGCGGCCAGGCGTTCCACCCAGCCGCGCGCGCTGGCCCGGCCGTGGCCGGCGAGGAAGCGGGTGCAGGCGGCCCGGATCTGGGCATCGGGGAAACCGCCGGCGGCGCCGGTGCTGCTGCCCAGGGTATCCGTCATGGCGCCGCGTCCTGTCTTCGATGAAGGGTGCAGGCTAACAGGTGCGGGGGCTGCCACAATCCGTGGCCCTGCTACACTGCGCCACACCCAGCACAAGGCCGCCGTCATGCCCGACACTCTCGACCAGGTTCTCGCCGCCCTGCCGCAGCGCTTCGCCGGCCCGGGCGGGGCGGTGGCGGTGCTGAAGGACGGCGCGGTGATGGCCCGTCACGCCTGGGGCTTCGCCGACCTGGAGCGCCGCATTCCGTTCAGCCCGGCGACGATGTTCCTGATCTGCTCGATCTCCAAGCAGTTCACCTGCGCCACCACCCTGCTGCTCACCGACCTGGACCGCGATGCCGACGCGCTGGCCGCCCCGCTCGCCGCCCGCCTGCCGCTGCTGGCCGAGCGGCCGGGCGTGCGCCACCTGGCGCATAATCAGTCCGGCCTGCGCGACTACTGGGCGCTGACCGCGCTCAGCGGCTCGCCGGTGGAGGCGCGTTTCGTGGAGGGCCAGGCCCGCCGCCTGGTCGCGCGCACCGCCTCGCTGCATTTCGCGCCGGGCACGCGCTATTCGTACTGCAACCAGAATTTTCGCCTGCTGGGCGACATGGTGGCCGAGCGGGAAGGCGCGCCGCTGGGCGAGCTGATGCGCCGCCATGTCTTCGACCGCGCCGGCATGGCAACCGCCGTGCTGAACCCCGACACCGCGCAGGTGCCCGGCTTCACCGTGGGCTACGAGGGTTCGCAGGAGGCCGGCTTCCGCCCGGCGGTGAACCGCATCACCTGGACCGGCGATGCCGGCATGTCGGCCTGCCTGGACGATATGATCGCCTGGGAGAAGCATATCGACGCTACCCGCGACGACCCGGATTCGATCCATTCCCGCCTCGCCGTACCGGTGTCGTTCAGCGACGGTCGGCCGGCCGGCTACGGCTATGGGCTGGCGCGCGGGGACATGCTGGGGCGGGCGACCATCGGCCATGGCGGCGGGTTGCGCGGCTGGCGCAGCTACCGCTTCCAGGCGCCGGGCGAGCGCATCTCCGTGGTGGTGCTGTTCAACCACATGGCCGACCCGCGCGCCGCCGCCCAGCTTCTGTTCGCCGCCGCCCTGGGCGAGGCGGTGCCGCCGCTGGCGAGCGGCCCGGTGGTGGAATGGGGCGGAAAATACGTCGAGCCGGAAACCGGGTTGGCCACCCGTATCGACGCCAAGCCGGACGGGCGCGTCGCCCTGCACTTCGCCGGCGGGCCGGAGGTGCTGGCGCCGGACGGGGCGGGCGGGCATGCCGACGGCACGGTGCGGCTGCGCCACGCGGACGGCGCGGTGGTCATGGCGCGTGGCACCGACAACCTGCAAACCCGGCTGCACCCGGCCGAGGGCGAGGGGCCGCGCGACGTGGCGGGGGTGTACCATTCCGCCGAGCTGGGGGCAGCCCTGACCGTGGTTGAATCCGGCGGCGCGATGTACGCCGCCTGTTCCGGCGAGCTGGGCGAGGGCGCGATGGTGCCGCTGGTGCCGTTCGCCGCCGACACCTGGCTGATGCCGTGCCCGCGCGCGCTCGACTTCTCCGCCCCCGGCGACTGGACACTGAGCTTCCGCCGCGACGGCGGGCGGGTGGCCGGCCTGCGCATGGGCTGCTGGCTGGCGCGCGGCATCGACTACGTGAAGGAGTAGGTGAGCCGAGCCGCCTGGCAGTATGTGCCTTCCCGGCGGGCGGCCTGCCCTGGCTCGCTCGATGAATTGAGGCCCAGGGGCTTATACCAACCGCCGAAATGAATGACCGCTCCAAAGCAAGCACGGGGGCTGCCCCGCACCCCGGCTGGTCCGGCGCACGCCTTCGCGCGACGGGCCGAGCCCCTGGACCTCATATCATTGAAATAGATGGGTTTCCAAAGGCCCTCGGCCTTTGGCGGGTCCAGGGCAGAGCCCTGGTCTTGCCTTTCTGGGATCGGTCATCACCAACGGCGGCTGGTATAACTTGATTTTGTGGGGCGATTCACCAAACCCTTGGATAGCAAGCGTTTGGATCGTGCGACTAGGAGGCTGGTTTGATCACCGTTCCTGCGGTCGTACCACCAGCACATCGCAGGTCAGCGCCGTCAGCAGCCCTTCCGCCGTGCTGCCCAGCAGCAGGCTCGCCGCCCCGGTCAGGCCTAGTGTGCCCAGCACCGCGACATCGGCGCTAAGCCGTGCCGCGACCTCGGGGATCACCGTGCGCGCGCTGCCCACCTCGTGGACCGAGGTGATGGCGGCTGGCGCCGGCCGGCCCTCGGCCGTCAGGCGGGTGAGGCTGGCGGTCAGCATGTCGTCGAGCTGCAGCTTCACGTCGTCCGCACCCAGCGGCGGCTTGGCGCTGTGGCCGGCGTGCACCACGGTCATCTCGGTGCCCGGCAGGAAGTGCAGCGCGAACTCCAGCGCCCGGCGCGACGGCAGGGAAAGGTCGCTGGCCACCAGCACGCGGCGGTAGTCGCGCCGGGCCCGCCGGTGCACCACCAGCACGGGGCAGGGGGCATGGCGCACCACGTGGCGCATCAGCGAGCGGCGGAACAGCTGCACCAGCATGTCGGCGTGGGCGCCGCCGAGCACCACCAGTTCGCTGTCGGTTTCGTGTGCTGCCTGCACGATGCCCGCCCCCGGCTCGCCGCGGCGCACCATCGGCTCCACCACCAGGCTCTCGGGCAAGGCTGCCTCGGCGACATAGTCCCGCAGCGCCGCCAACGCCGCCTGGCTCGCCGCCTCCCCGGCCGGGCCGGACATCAGTTCGTCGCTGACCACGTTCAGCACCACCAGCGTGGACCCGCGCGAAGCGGCGAGCATGGCGGCCCGGTCCAGCGCCCGGTCGGCATAGGGCGAAAGGTCGGTGGCAAACAGGATACGGGACATGGTCTTGCTTCTCCAGGGCGCGGCGGACGGGCATGCTAGGCTGGAAACTTGGCGTTCCGCGACAAGCGGTGCATTGATTTCGCGCAAGGTTCGGCGGGAGCGGCAAGAAAGCGCGTTCTTTTTGGAAAAAGAACCAAAAACTGTCTATCCGTCAGGTCATGCGCACGCAGCCTGCGCTAATTTTGAATTGGAAAAAGTCTTTTTGCTTCTTTTTCTTCAGAAAAAGAAGGAGCTTTCTTCTAACTTTATGCCGAATCATGTGTGCGCGTGGCCAGCGCCGCGACTCTATGGGCGTTGCCCGCCCAGGTGTAGTCGCGTGCCTCCAGTTCCTTTCGGGCATTCTCTCCCAGCCGGGCGCGCAGCGTCGCGTCGGCGGCCAGTTGGCGGATGGCGTGCCACATGCTGCGCGGATCGTCGGGCGGTGCGTCGGGGTCGAACAGCAGGGCGGTGCGGCCGTGTTCCAGGATCTCGCGGATGTTCGGCTGGTCCGGCGCCACGATGGCGCGCCCGGCGGCCATGTAGTCGAATATTTTCAGCGGCGAGGCATAGGCCACCACGCGTGGCTGCAGTGCGATGTCGAATCCGGCGACGTGGCCGGGCACGGCGTGGTGATCCACCAGCCCGGTAAAGCGCACCCGGTTGGACAGGCCCAGTTCGCCCGCCAGCACTTCCAGTTCCGCGCGGGCCGGGCCGTCGCCGATCACGGTCAGCGCCAGGGTGGGGCCGTCGCGGTCGGCTTGCATCTCGCGCAGCACGGCGTCGAGCCCGTGCCAGGTTCGCACGAAGCCGACAAAGCCCAGCACCACAGGGTCGGGCGCGGGCGGGCGGGGGCGGGGGCCGAAACGGGCCAGCACCACGCCGTTCTGGATCACCTCGATCCGCTCGCGCGGCACGCCCTTGGCGGCGACCATGTCGCGCAGCACCCCGGTCACCGCCAGCACCCGGTCGGCTGCCCGCCACACCCGGCGTTCCAGCGCGTGTGCGAGGCGGGCCAGGCGCAGGCCGGAGAAGCGGATGCGCTCCTCGGCCAGCGGCGAATTCACCTCCAGCAGATAGGGCAGGCGGGTCTGCCGGGCGAGCCAGGCGCCGGCCAGGTAGTACAGGTTGTAGCGCTCGTAGATCGCATCCGGCTGGAAGCTGCGGCACGCCCGGCGCAGGCTGAGATAGGCCGGGATATTGTAGGCGAGTTCCGCCACCTCGCCGAGTGCGCCCGGCAGCAGGCGGCGCAGGCGGGCCACCATGCGGCTCTCGCCGCCGAAGCTGGAGGCCTCGTAGAAGGCGGGGCCAACCACCAATACCTCGTGGCCGGCTTCGCGCAGGGCGGCGACCAGTTCCTCGACATGGACGCTCTGCCCGTCGCGGGACTGGATGCGGTGGCTGTACAGGATGCGCATGCGGCGTTGGCTACGGGACGGAGGGGAGACGGAAGGCGGCGGTGTCGGGCGGCTGGAACGCGGCTTGTGGTGGCACCCGGGTGCTAACCCCCGGCGGCGGCATGGGCCAAGGCCTCGATCTGCCCGCCGAGTCCGGGCTGGGCGGCCAGGAAGTTCGCGAGCATGTTCTGCGCCGCCTCGCGGTCGTATGGGCCCAGCCGGCCGGCGGGAAAATGCACGGCGACGGCCATCAGCACGGGCGCGAGCGCGGCGCCGGTCACGCTGTTGCGCGCCTGGATGATCCGCTCGCCCAGGCCGCCGCGGCTTGGCGCGCCCTCGACCCACAGCGCGGTCGCCGTCATCGCCGCCTCCTTGCTGCCGATTGCCAGGCGCCAGTGCGACGGGGTGCCGCCGGGCACGGCCAGCGAGCCGTACTCCATATCCTCGATGTTCTCGCGGGCCAGTTCGCGGCGCGCCTGGATGATGGCGCCGGGGTTGGTGCGGGTGGAGAACGCCTGCACCGTCACCGACATGCGCACGGGTCCGCAGACGAATTCCTGCACGCTGCGCGCGCCGTGGCCCTGGATGCCAGGGGTGCCGGCCGGCTGCACCATGGGCGGGCCGGCGGCCCGGCAGCCGGCGGCATCCTGCAGCTGCGGCGGCACCATGATGGCCACCGGGGTGGCGCGCCCGTCGAGCCAGGTCGAGCCCGCCGCGGCGCTGCCGGCGAAGGCCAGCAGGATCACGGTGGCCAACAGCGCGCGGGTGCGTGCGCCGGGCAGCGGCTCGGCGGCCGGCACGTCGGTGCGCGCTTGCGTCACCTGGTCCTCGCGGAACGGCATGCCCGCCAGGATCAGCAGCAGGATGACGATGGAGAAGAACACCCAGCCATACAGGATATGGTCCGCCCCGGCCGCCTGGGCACTGCCCAGCGCCTCGCCCAGCAGCACGATGCCCAGGGCGCGAAAGCCGTTGGCCACGATCGGGATGACGATCGAGGCGAGCATGAAGGCCGCGCGCTTGCCGTAGCTGCGGTAGATCAGGTTGGAATACAGCACCCCGAAGGCGATCGAGGCGATCAGGAAGCGCAGCCCGGCGCAGGCCTCGGCCACGAAGTAGCGGCCCGAGGGCGTGTCGATCAGGAACTCGTCGGCATAGAACGGCACGCCGGCCACCTTCAGCCCGATCAGGGTGAAGTCGAGCGTGAAGCCCTGCAGCCAGGGCGTGAGGAAGGCGCCGAACGGCACCAGGAAATACAAATAGAGCAGCGCAGCCGACAGCGCCCACCACACCCGCCAGCCCAGCACGACCAGGAACAGCAGCTGCACGAAGCTCATCGCCACAAGCTGGCGTGCCTCCATGATGCCCAGCCGATCGGCCGCCATCCACGCCAGCATGCCGGGCAACGCCAGCAGGCCGAGCCAGGGCAGCGGCTCCACCCGCAGCCCCACCAGACTGTCGCGCCGGTCCCAGGCGAGGTACAGCGCGATCGGCAGCACGAAGTAGGAGTGGCTGTAGGCGGTGGAGTCGTTCCACACCTGCACGGCCGCCACGGCCTCATCCCAGAACAGCACCCCCAGCACGACAAGCCCGACCACCAGCGCCGGCACGGCGTCGCGCAGCGCCGATTTGCGCATGACCAGCTGGAAGGAGGAG
>Ga0209390_10008062_pt1 | contig 13203 bp, 14 predicted proteins | sample BON01_FD_187212 | JGI IMG/M metagenome (GOLD analysis project Ga0209390, IMG submission 187212) | Freshwater microbial communities from Lake Bonney liftoff mats and glacier meltwater in Antarctica - BON-01 (SPAdes) (version 2) | ecosystem: Environmental > Aquatic > Freshwater > Ice > Glacier... | reverse complement strand
GGGAGGAAGGGAGGGAGGAAGGGCATGTGCTTCGGCCATCGGCGGGGGTGGTGGATATTGTGCCGGAGAAGTGTGAGATGGGACAGGTGGGGCCGCGGAGGGAGGGGGAGGAGGGGAGGGAGGAGGAGGAGGAGGTGATGAGGGGGGGAGAGTATAGGGGGATGGAAAAATTTTGTTGTAGTAAGGAGGCGGCGGTGGAGTGTTTTATGCCCGGATATGTCCAGCATCGGATGGGGAGGTTTTATCCGCAGGTGACTTATTATAAGGGGAGGCCTGAAGACGAGTTTTTGAGGAAAATTGAGCATTAGGGCAGAGGAGGGAGGGAGGAAGGGAGGGAGGTAGGGAGGGTGGAGTGTTTTTCCTTGTCTATGCCTGGGTATGTTCAGCATCGGATGGGGAGGTTTACAGGTGACTTTTTATGGGGACGGCCTGAAGATGAGTTTTCAAGGAAAATTGACACTAAGGGAGGAGGGGAGGGAGGGAGGGAAGGAGGGAATGTAATATATTCAAATGAAGCAGGAGCAGCAGCGGCAAGAGCAGCAGCTGCAGCAGCAGCAACAACAGCAACAACAACAACGAGACGTGCGGGTGGCCGGGCGCAGGGCGGCGTGTGTATGTACTTTAACAATATCATTCTTTTCCCTTTTTTTGGGGGAACGATGCTTGTGGCCACGGAGCCGCAGCTGCTCTAGAGAGACCGGGCATGTGTGTGCGGCTGAGCAGAGAAGAGGGGAAATTTTCCTTCTTGGCCCCAAGCTGCTCCGCCGAGTCCCGGCATGTGCGTGCGGCTGAGCAGAGAGCAGGAAAACATATATCATCTCATTCTTGCATTGCTTTAAATTCACGAGAGAATGAAAGAAGGACAAGTAAAATAGGGGAGAGAGGGAGAGAAGAAGGGAGTGAGGGAGTGAGGGAGGGAGGGAGTGAGTGAGTGAGAAACCACAAGAAAAAGAAGAGTACGTACAATTAGGCAGAGTTTGTCATGTCAGAGTAGATGAGTCAAGACAGGGAAGGAGGGAGGGAGGGAGGGAGGGAGGGAGGAGAATGATAGACTGTCGGAAAATGAGGGTAGTAGACACAAATGTTGAGTCATTCTTTTCATACCTCTGTGTGTGTGTGTGTGTGCCAGTAGAGAGAGATCTGTAAGCAAGCGAGTCAAAGGGAGGAAGGGAGGAAGGAAGAGAGATAGGTAGGGAGCCATATTTATTCATCATCACATCTAGGGCAATCGAGAATGAAAAATTGTATGTTTTTCTCCGTTCTTCTTTCGTGACTGGGTGCCACTTCGCACGTTGCTGCGTTGGTGCGCGCGTGCTTGTTTTAATTAGAATAAAAGGAGAGAGGACGAGAGAGAGAGGATACATGTTTTGAAAAGGGTGTGAAAGGGAGCGAGAAAACCTGACTTTGAATGAATAAGTATCGGACCTCTTTCTTCCCGAGAACGGCACGGCAGGCGGGAAGCAGGCAAGCAAGGCAAGCAAGGCAAGCATAAAATATTCATCCAAACCAAACCGAGCGAGTTAAGATAGAATGGAACAAACGCGCGCGCAAAGAAAGACAGACACAGAGAATGAGAGAGAAAGAGAGGGTCGAGACAAAGCAAGAAAAACATACTCCTCCCCTCCACCATGCACGAAGTGCACATTTGCTTGCTACTGCTGCTGCTGCTGTTGCGACACTTGCTGCGGGGGGTGCTTTTGCTTCCTTCTTTCCTCTTTTCCTCTTTTCCCATTTCTCTTCAATTCTATTTATAATCGCAAAAATCAAAAATCAAAATCACTACTGACCCAGCTCCTCTAACGCCGCATTCTGCTCATTATTTTGCTGGGCCTCGTCTTCGTCGTCGCTGCTGCTGCTGTCGTCCTCCTCCACGGGCTTGACGTACTTGCTCCAGCCACCTAGGAAGGGAGGGAGGGAGGGAGGGAGGGAGGAAATAAGAGAAAGTGAGGATTAAACACTAGATAAGTGCATTAAGAGATGAATACAGATGGAATCAGGAGAGCACGGACGACAGACTCGAGGAATGAAATGAAATGAAATATGAATACTTATACTTGAAGAGAACAATCTTTACTCCTCCTTCTCACTCACCTCTGCTGACATGAAAAAACTGCAACAGCTCCACTTCACACGGATGCTGCTCTCCGCAAATCACCAAACAATGCAATGGCCCCCCAAAATCCACCTCCAGCAATTCCCCCAACGTGCCCGCCACGATCTGCTGCGTCGGCTGCCCCAGCCGCGCCAACCCTACTGCAGGCGTCTCCAGCGACAACACCCCTTCCTCCCTCACGGCCTCCACCGCCAGCAGCTGCTCAATTGCAACGTTGACAGTCATAAAGCGTGGGGGGAGGTACCGGACGCGGCCACGCATCATTTCCTCGTAGTCGGGCTCCTTCATCTTGATGTCTAGCAGACACAAAGTGTGCATGCCTCCTGCTCGGTTGTAGGCAATTTTGGGGTAGAATGAATCGGGGCGCCACTCCCCCTCAAACAAGGGGATGGAGACCGTGTACCCAAAGCTGTAGAGTTGCAAGCCGCACGAAGCAACAGCGCCCATGACGGAGGCGTTGTGCACGACTTCCACGGGAATACCAGCCTCCTTGGCACGTAGGATAATATCAGTGTGGGTGGTGGCGCACAGCGGGTCACCCACCACCAAGAAACACACGTCCATCTCTTTCGCTGGCAGATAAATGCGCTCCGCCTCGCTCTCAACCAAGGTGCGATCCGCCACAATGATACTCTTGCCAAAGGCGGCTTCCAAGCGCTCCTTGGGCGTGCCGAGCACGGACGTGTAGGCCTCCAGAAAGACAATCTCGCTCCGTTGCACCGCCTTGAGCCCACGGACCGTGATGTCGTCCTCGTCCCCCAGGCCCAGGCCTACCACGTAGAGCACCATGCTGTTGCTGTGTCTGTGTGGGTGTGGTGGTGTTGGAGATTTTGATATCTGAGTTTTGGAGTGGAGGGGGGTGGGGAGGTTTCTGATGCCTTCCCTTTTGTCTCTTTGGCTGGTTAAATGCTTGCAAAACCAAACACACAATACTCACCATACTCATCACGCACCTCCTTTGCATCCCTATCAACACAACCCAGGCGTTTCCAGGCCCTTAGAAAATGCGCACAAAGATGTCCAGGGCTCCCAGCATTCTACCCGCGTCAAGGTCCGCCTTCCTGCTCCTGCTCCTCCTTCCTACTACCACTGCCTTCCTCCTCCATCCCCGCATCCAGCCTGCCTCTTTCGCCAGCAAACACACAGCCTCAAGCAGAATACCGGGTCTCCAACCCACTGGCCGCAGCGTGGCAGCGTGGAGGGCACGTCAAGATCGAGCGGTACGTAACGCGAGTTGTCGGAGGGGTAGGCGTCCTCCCTCCTCCCTCCTCACCCCACCTTTCACCGTCATTACACAACAACAGCACGTTTCCTATAGCAGCACCACGAGCAGCAGCAGCAGCGCCAGCGAGGGTGCCGGTGGGGGCGGTACCCCGCAAGCACCCATTGAGTTTCAGGACGATTGGAAGCGCATGGTGGTACGTCGCAGTAGGCAGTCCACAGCTCTCTCTCTCCCGCATTCATTCATTCCCGCCGACTCCCACAAACAATCGCATCAACAGGACGAAGGAATCCCCATCAATCTCTCCGCCAACCTTAGCAAAGCCGATACCTTGCACAACGAGCACGGTACCGTCTTCCTTGAGGCATTCAAGCGCACCCCTTCCTCCTCCTTCTCCTTCTCCTCCTCCTCCAGCAGCAACATCAACGCCCTCCAGCGCTTCCTCAAGATGGGTCACAAGAAGCCAACCCCTGACGGCCTCGTCGAAATAGAATCCGGACGCTGGTGGCGCTGGACACCTGCAGAACAAAGGGAGTTCCTCGAGACGCAAGTCGGGGAAGGGACCCCTCCCTCATCCCCTTCCTCCCCCCCTTCCTCCTCCTCCTCCGCTCCTCCCCTCCCTTACATGCCGAAGGTCCTTAAGAATGCAGCCACCAACCCCACTCCCATCGCACCTCCGCACTATTTCCGCCTCCGTCATCCTTTCCCCTTCCGCGGGCTTACCACTCGCCTGGCCTACCACCCATCCACGGGCCGATTCACTCTCGCCGAGACTCCCTTGCTGGAAAATAATGAACTCTATCGCTGGTCCCTCCCCCTCTTCCTGCGCGTCCTCCTCAAGCTCGCTCGGCCTGCATACGCCCCTTTGTTTTGTTTGAAATGGGTGGGGTTGCGAGCGATGATTCTGTGGCGGTCTTTCTCACAGTTTATCTTCCCCTCGGCGCCCTATGTGACTTTGTTTGCCTTTCGCGCCATTTACATGCTTGCGGCTTGTGCCCTGGTAACGGTGGCCTTGGATGAGTTGATGCGTCCGGCGTTTCAATGGGTTTTCAATAAGGTGTTTGATGGGCAAAGGCCGTACCCGGATTTGTCTTTTTATGACTTGGCGGAGGCGGGGAGGAGGGGGAAGAAGGGGGTGGAGCTGGGAGGGGGAGGGGGAGGGGGAGGGGCAGGAGGTTTGTCGTGGCGGGACCGGTTGTGGGGGTTGTAATAGAGGGAGGACAACACAAAAGGGACTGTGTCTATAGATGTCAAAAGAATGATGCATGAAAAGCTTTGTAAAAATGAGAGTGTTGGGTTGTCAGCTTCTGCTTGATGCTTTTGCTTTCTGCGGCTCGGCACGTTTTGGGTCGCCGACGAAGCACTTTATGTTCCGTCAAATCAGAGCTCTCTGCCCTGGCTTTGAGTGCACATTACCACCCACCCACCACAGCAACCTAGCCCTCAGACTCTCACTCACGCTCTACTAACGTTCAACATACACAGTGAGCCCACTCCTTGGGTCTACACGACAACGACACGGTCCAACCTAACTCGTCCCCGCCCTTCTGCCTCCGGATGCCGGTGAGCAACGCGATGCTTCCCTTCTTGGACGCCGAGTCCTTCTCCACCACGGCCATGGGGACCGCCGTGGCGGTCGTGCTCCTGGCACTTTTGATGATGGTCAAGGTACGTGTAGTGTGCGCCGCGCTGGCTCAAGGGGTGGGACGTGAAAAGCTTGCCTTTCCTCCTTCCCATCCTCACCATCATCATTCCTTCTTTCCCCCCCCCCCACCCTACACACACCAGTCCTTCTCTTCCAGCTCGACCAAACTCGACCCCAAAGCCCCCGTGCCCACGCTTGTCGAAGCCCCCGACGAGGTCCTGCACCGGCAACTCAAGTACAAGCTCCCTAAAAAAGCAATGGTCACGGGCGGGAACGGCTTTGTGGGTCGTCGCATCGTTTCCATGCTCCTGGAACAAGGCTGCGAAGTCACCGTCTTTGACATCTCCGGAGGGTTTCAAAACGAATCCCGTGTCAAGATGATCGTCGGCAACCTAGTCGACCCCAAGGATGTCGCCAAGGCCGTACAGGGCATCGAGGTGATCTATCACGTAGCAGCCCCCCATGCCTCCCACCCTCCCGCCGTTCAATACGCAGTCAACGTGACCGGCACCCAAAACCTCCTCCAAGCATCCGCCGCCGCCGGGGTCAAGAAATTTGTCTTCACCTCTTCTGCGAGTGTCATCTACGAGGGCAAAGACCAAGCAGGCGCCGATGAATTCACCCCCATCCCTACTGCCAGCCTGGACTCCTACACCAAAACAAAAGCCGAAGCCGAGGCCTTAGTCCTCGCAGCAAATGGAGAAAAAGGCATGCTCACCGCTGCCATCCGCCCCCACGGGATCTTCGGGCCAGGCGACCGGCAGTTTTTCCCGGTCCTCGTCGAGAGCGCGCGGAAGGGCAAGACTAAGTATGCATTGGGGAAGGGGAAGAACGTGGCTGATTTCACCTTTGTGGGTAATGTTGCTCATGCTCACTTACTGGCGGCGGAGAAGCTAGGGGTGGTAAAAGGGGTGGAGGGACAGGCGTTCTTTGTCACGAATGATGCGCCGTTGCCGTTCTGGGATTTTCTGGCGAAGGTGTTGACGGGGTTTGGGTATCCGGCACCGAGTGTCAAGTTGCCTGCGGGGGCCATGGCGGTGGTGGGTGGGTGGATGGATGGGTTGGCGGGAGTGTTGAGGAAGGTGGGGGTGGCGTTTCAACCGACGTTTACGCGGTCAAGGGTGCAGTATTTGACGACGCACCATTATTATAGCATTGAGAAGGCGAAGCGTTTGTTGGGGTACACGCCGGCCTGGACGCAAGAAGAGGCTTTGGCGTTGTGTTTTCAGGAGATGATGCCCGAGCTTGCTAACCCCCGCGCCCCGAAGCCGCGACGGGCGACGGTGAAGAAGGGGGAGGCGGTCCCGAAGTTTACGACGGGGCAGGTTGCGAGGCATAATAAGAGGGAGGATGCGTGGATTGTGGTGGATGGGAAGGTGTATGATGTGACTGAGTACGTTGATATTCATCCGGGGGATGACGCAATTTTGAATTTTGTGGGGGGGGATTCGAGTAAGGGCTTTCATGGGCCGCAGCATCCGGTGAGTGTGTGGGATGTGATTGCCGAGTATGAGATTGGGGTGGTGGCGTAGAGGAGAGAGGTGCGTGGTGGAGGAGAGTGAGGTTCAAAGTAGCTTGATTTATTTTATTTTTAGCAGAAAGAAGTTTGTTTTAATATTGCTTTTTCTTTATTCTAGTCGAAATTGATAAATTTTTCTTTGTTGTTTGTAGCGCCCAAAGCGCTACCTTTTTCTGTTTGTGCGTCCCGCAACATAATGTTGAAATTTCCCGCTTTCCTTTGCATGCATTTTTGCTTCCTGATCACCACTTTCTTTCCACATTTCTTTTTTTTTCACGTTTTTGCTTTTTGCTTCTTCTTAAACCCACACACCAAGCACCCACATACATCTTTTTGCACACTCTCCACAAGCGCATGAACATGCACAAGCACACCAACATACTTTCTTTTATCTCTCCCGCTGTTCCAACTCCCAGGCAACCTGCCTTTCTGCACACACGCTTACGCCTCCCTCCCTCCCTCCCTCCCTCCCTCCCCCAAAAAAACTTACATGTTGATCGCACACCGCTTGTCCATATCCACATCACTCATCTCCAGCGTGAACACACACTGGTCATGATCATCTCCCACCGACGGCGCCGTAAAGCACAAATAACTACACACATGAGACGCCACGGGGGAATACCTAAAACCAGCCACGTCGGACCTCGCCCTCCAAGTCTTACTATTCAACATATCCGCCGCCGTAAAGGGCACCGCCCCACCCAACGCCGTGTAATCATACGACACCTCCTCCTGCTGCGCCTGCGTCTGCGTTCGCTGCTGCTCCTGCTGCTGCGTCGTATTCACAGAGCTCATCTCCGTCAGCAGCGGGCAGGTCGTCACGGGGCCACAAGGCACCTGACCAATCCAATCCCCAATCAAATACGAATCATCCTGGCTCCCCACCCCCGAAAACGTCAAATGACGATTATTCACCTTAGCATTGAACGCTTTGACAAAAGCGGCATCGCCTACATTGGGGGCTCCGAACGAAATCAACTCCGTTGTCGTCGTCTCGGGCAAAGACATACTAGCATAAAAAGCCAGCAACGCCGCAACTGACCCCCCCAGAGAATGCCCCGTAAACGTCACCTTTTTCGGTGCGCGTGTCTTGATCTCTTGGTCAATCAACGGCCCAGCCAGGTCCTCGAACACAGCAAAGAAGCCCGCGTGGACATTACCAGGAAATTTGAAGGGAGCCGTCTTGGAGGGCTTGGCGTGCTGGTACTGAAAATCACGCTGCCACTCCGCAGAATAAATGGTGCCCCGCACCACCACCAGCATCTCGTCTCCCTTGGTGTAGCTCACCGCGAAGGGCGCTTGTTGCTGCAGGACTCCGGCCACCACGCTGTTGGTGTTTTGCAAGGTGTACTCCTTCTGATTCGTCCATTCCGCCGGCAGAGCCAAGTCCAGCGTCGCGCCGCTGCTGCCAACGCCCAAGCCACCCGTGTTTCCTCCTACGGCCGAGTAAAGATTGAGGATCGCCCGGTACATGAAATAGTACGTGGGTTTCTCCGCCGCGCTCTGTGCCGCGGGAACAATGGCAGGCAAGGGCATGGGGAGCTTGGCCAAGGGCTGGGGCAGCTCCTTCTTGGGATCGACAGGAGCACGAACCTCCGAGCCCGAGCCGAGCTGGGGAGGAAAGATCTGCGTCAAGGCCAGCCAGCCAGAGCCCGCGGCACAAATCAAGCCGTCCTCGTTCATGGAAGCTTGGATGGAGCAGGCCGGGTACTCGCCGGCGGGCGCGGTGGCCGCACCATGCGTGCGCGTGTAGTTTGAGTAATCAATGTTCTCGTTATTGGCAGTAGGCCTGGTGCTGGTGGTGGTACCGCTGCCACTACTGCTGCCGCTGCCCCACGACGGCCAGGTCCAGCCGATGTCTTGAGGGGAGGTTTGCGACGACTGCGCCTGCTGTGACGAGGGAGCAGCGCCGCGCACACCCGGGGTGCTAGAGGTGGTGGTGCTACCGCTGTCGGCAGGCGCGCCGGGTAAGGGCGCGGGGCCGGCCGTGGTGGTGGCTACGAGGAGCAAGGCAAGGCAGACGCGCGCGCGGGCACCAGATGGGCGCATGATCGAAGCTTTGGGAGACGGAGGCGTTGTGGAGAGTGCTGTTGGTTGTACCTGCTGCGGGTTGGGGTGGGGAGGTCGGAGGGCAGGGGGGAATCGATGAGATGGTGCGCCTAACAGGCTTCGTCGCCGAGCAACACAGGCGGACTCCGCGTCAAATACAAACAAAACAAAAGACTGAACACAAAACAAACAAGCGACCCTTCTTATTTTCGGCCATGGCCAAATGGATCAAAGCCAAAATTTCGGCGCCCAGCCTCGAAGTCCCGAAGGAGCGACGTTTTCCTTGTTTTCCTTTGGGAACCCTTTAAGCACTCCAAAGACCTGCAAAACACCCAGAAATCGCATAAATGAATAGCTTAGAAAGACGAGCACCTGTTTCGTGCATCGAAAAGTGCCGCGTGCACGTGCACGTGCGCTAAGGGCAGCAGTTGGGTCCTCGGCCGGGAGGTTTATCATCGGAAAACGAAAGATACTTTTCTGCAACCCAAAACAGCAACCCAAGGACCCCCTTCCCTTGCCGCCACCCAACGAGTTGACTTTCCTGCTCAAAAAACTAGTAGCAGACGCACGGGAGTGTAAACGAAGGACATGTCCGCGCCCAACCTGGCGGCTTGTGTCCAAGGAATTTGAATCACACACCAGGCAGGCAGACTACACGCATCGATCACTCTTCCTTGCATTCAACACCAGCCCTGCCAAAAGTGAAATGCGAGTACGCGAGCCTTTCCCATGATCTTTCACTCGGGTTGCCTTCCCAAGTGCTGCGCCTGGGCGGCTGGTGCGCTTTTCCCTTAGCGCTCTTGCTTCCCACCACCACCCCCGGTACCTTTTTGCCCACGGATTGGACACGATGATTGTGTGGTTCAAGCCCGTCGTGCTGTCCAAATGCCACTGCAACACCAGCATCAGGACAGCAGCATATATGTGGATCGAAGAAGCCAGCATCACCAGCCCTAGGCCCCCTACTGATGAAAAGCTCACACGACAAGCACCACACAAGGCCAAGCAAGCCACACATCACATGCACGTCCATCGCACCCACTCACACGCCTCCCCATCCCCCCCACCCCACACCCCTCCACAGGCGCCGGCAGCCCTCCCCTTCCCTTGCCCGCTCCCTGGCCCCGACCTCAAGACCTCAAGGCATGGCTGGTCACATGGAGGTGGAGGCGTCCACCCCCCCGCGCAACAGCAGCAACAAGGGCAACCTGAACATCACGGTCAATGAAGCCCACCGCACCGAGGAGAAGCAGTCCAAGAAGATCGTGCGGGAAGCCAAACAAGTCCTGGCCTACCACGACAGCACTTTCGCGGACCAATTCAATGCCTTGCGAGTCCTGATTTTCGTTACCTTGGAACACCCCCGCTCCAGCCGCCTCGCCTGGTACATCTCCCTTTTCCTCGTGGCCTGTATCCTGCTCAACTCTATCTCCTTCATCATCAGCACCATCCCCTCCCTCTTCCACTACCCGGCCTCCTGCGCCAATCCTATTTGTACCCCCGGGCCCGACACGGCCTGTACCAAGGTCATCTGCCCGCCGGAGGACAACAAAATTATCTGGTACCTCGAGCTGGTCACCATCGCCATTTTCACTGTGGACTACATCCTCCGTGTGTCGTGCGTGCCCCCCGTCCCCGTCGACCTCGTCTTCCCCCGCTCCCTCGAGTACACCATCGATGGCCGGCTCAAGGACCGCTCGCGCTACTACCGAATGTCAATCTGGAGGAAGGTGACCAAGTACATAATGTCTGGCCTTAACATCATTGACCTCGTCTCTATCGTCCCCTACTACATCTCCCTCTTCGTCGGTCAAAAACTTCCCGTCCTCCGCATGCTGCGCTTCCTGCGTTTCCTGCTAATCTTCAAGCTAGGTCGGCGGTTCCGGGAGGCAGGCGCGATCATCTCGCGTACCCTCCGTGCCTCCCTCCCTGCCTTGTTGATCTTCCTCTTTTTGACAACCGTCATGGCGGTGACATTTGGTTCGGTCATGTACTTTTTTGAGGGTGGGGTGTTCAGCGTCACGCCTGAATTCCCGGCTGGTGGTTTCCTGAGGCCCAACACGCGGAATACCGCGCTGGAGAAATCGCCTTTTGTCTCTATTATCACGGGGATTTATTGGTATATAGTTAATACCACCACCCTGGGTAACGCTGCGCTGTATCCCACCACTTCTGGTGGTCGGATCGCTTCGTGTTTTATCGCCTACTGCGGCCTCCTCTCCCTCGCTCTGCCCATCACCATCATCGGCCAAAACTTCTCTCAGCAATATAACATGGTCTACGTCGACCCCGACTCCCATCCGCACCTCTTCTACCCCCCCACCCCTCGCACGCCCCGTACCCCCAAGGGAGGCAGCCAAACCCCCCGCCGCAAGGGCGCCGCCCCCGGGACCCGTGACGGATTCAAAGGCCAAAGAGAAGACCTCAATTACGTCTCCCCTGAACAGGAAATCGAGGCGTTGCGCGCTGAATTCCAGCAGCAGATTGATGCTTTGCGCCTGCATATGCAGAGCTCCACCGGGGGACCGTCCCAGCAGCAGCAGCAGCAGGAGGTGGATGCGTTGAGGGCTTATGTGCAGAGGGAGATTGTGAACATGAAGATGACGATGAATGGCGCGAATGGCATGCAAGGTCCGGGGCAACAGTACCAGCAGCAGCAGCAGGGGGAGGGAGGGAGGGAAGGAGGGCAGGGAGGGAGGGAGGGAGGGTATGGGAGGGTGTCGTCGGAGGATGGGGATAGCACGATGGGCACGCGGTCGTTTTCGATGGGAGGGAGGGAGGGAGGGAGGGAGAATAGCTATAGGGAGAGGGAGAGGGAGAGTGCGGAGGCATTAAGGCAACGGCAGAGGGAGGAGGGGCAACGGCAGAGGGAGGAGGAGGAGGAGAGGGAACACCAGACGCAGAGGTCGTTGAGGGAGGCGGAGATTAATACTTTTAGGAATCAGATCACGGAGGGGATTCGAAGGTTTAGCCCGCAGGCGGAGTTGGAGACGTTCCGGGGGGGATTGTATTAAATGGAAGGTAGATTTATATATGGAGTATGAGTGAGTGACTGAGAAAGGGAGGGAGGGAGGGAGGGAGGGAGGGAGGAAGGGAGGGAGGGAGGGAGAGAGAGATGTGTGTGCATGTGTGTGCGTGTATGCTTTCTTCTTTTGTTTTGGTGGAGGAAGAGGAGGAGGGAAGGGGATTTGTTTTTGGTATTTTGGATGTGTGTGGTGGGTTTTGGATGGTGGCTCCTTGTGATTGATGAGTCAGTGTTCGACGGAAGGAGGAGGAGGAGGAGGAGGAGGAGCGAGGAGAGGGAGAGAGAGAAGAAGGTGTGAGCACACATAGCCTGTCTCGTTTGTCTGTCGTCGTTGTGTGCTCACTTGCGCCTTTTCTCTCCTCTTTTTTCTTCTTCCTCTTCCTTCTCGGCTTGTGCCTGGACCAGCACCGCTCGCAGCAAGAGGAAGAAGAGAGATGTATAATTTATTTTCCGATTTCACGAATCACATTCATATTATGAATTATCTTATTATTATAATTGATGATTAGTATAAAATATTTTGTTTCCTTTTCCTACCACCGGGGGGGCGGGGCGGAAGGGACTGACGCGACACATGTACCAAAATGGAATAAAATTAATCTTGACGAGGAAACCGCCAGCAATCAAAAGAGACACCAAACGAGAGAGAGGATTAGGAAGAGAGTGAGGAAAGAAGAGAGGAAAGGGGAAAACACCAATAATGTAGAAGGGAGAGCAAGAAAAGGAGAGACAGAGAGCGAGCAGCAGTAGCAGCAGCAGCAGGAGCAGAAGGGAGAGTGAAAGCCACCCTCCACCAAGTAAAAAAGTAGAAATTTCCAATGGCACACAAAAATCCTGACCCCTTTATTTTCGCAAATAGAAGTGAATGAAAAGAGAGAGAAAAAGAGAAGAAGAGAGAGAATGGGAGGAAATGATACGAGCAAGCAATCCAAAAACACGAGCCCTTGAGAAGGATTGGAAGAAAAAGGGAAGGAAGAAGACATATAATACAAGCATAAAAAACAAGCCTTTCCGTATGCATCACATGCTCTTTTGACGTCGTGACGTCGTTCCTTTACTTTTATTTTCAATCAAAAACAAATAAAAAAATTGCACGGCCATTCATATACTAGAGTCTCAGTTTAACTTCCTTCTGTCAACTTATGTGTTTTGATGCTGCGGCTACTGCTGAATACTCTTCGATTTCCTTCTCCTCTTGCGTTTTTGAGGAGAAGAATAAGCTAGGTGTTTATTCCTTCTTTTCGTTCTCCCCTTCCCTTTCTTCTTGGCCCAGTTCTATTTCATTTCTTTCTTTTATTACTCGCTCCCCTTCCTGCGCCGTTTTCTTTTTGCTGTCAGTGTCATCGACCCGGATGACGACTCAACCAAGGGGGATGCCTAATAATAATTAAAAAAACGGAAAGCCCCTTGACTCACCTAGCTATGAAGTACTCTTCTTTTCCTCCCCCCCCTTTTTTCCCCCTCCTCTCATCACTTTGATTCCTTCTCTCCGCCCCCTCTTTTCCTCATTGTCGATACTTATATTTGCAGTGGCTAAGTCCCCCCTTCTCGTCATCCAGGCTGCTGCTCTATATATCAACCCCTCCCTCCCTCCCTCCCTCCCTCCCCCGCTTCCTCCCTCACGCCC
>Ga0209390_10008057_pt1 | contig 13207 bp, 16 predicted proteins | sample BON01_FD_187212 | JGI IMG/M metagenome (GOLD analysis project Ga0209390, IMG submission 187212) | Freshwater microbial communities from Lake Bonney liftoff mats and glacier meltwater in Antarctica - BON-01 (SPAdes) (version 2) | ecosystem: Environmental > Aquatic > Freshwater > Ice > Glacier... | reverse complement strand
CGACTTTAAAAACCACTCAAATTTTGAGCGGAAGGCGGAGCGTGTACGACTTCCAGCAACCAAAAAAAACTCATCTTTTATCTTGATACTCTGACCCCCAATACCACCCTGACCCCCAATACCACCCTACAAGTTTCTGAGTAACATGCTAATATACCGGACGTGAGGGCTATATCCAGTCGCTGGTGGGCAATTCCGCTCGCTCGTCCCTCGCTCACTCCATGCCACAGCTCCACGTTAGGAAGAAATGACTAAAAAACCAAAACTGCTTGTGAAGTTCGGCTCCCCAGAGCACATGGAGACATTTCATTCAAAAGGTCACATGTTCATGAACTCACTCTCTTACTTCAGAGAGTTAGAATTTGACGGATTCAGATCAGACAAAAGTGAAGGCCTAGTATATTCTCGTGATGCAGATGGCGAATCCATCACAATCAACAATGTCGAATACACTGTAAGAAACCAAATACGATTAAATGAACCTGACGCTAAGCTGAAGAAAATTTTTAGTATGTATTCTGTAACTCAAGAGAATATGAATTCGCATGATGCGCGATTGAAGGATTTCGGCGAATCAGCTGTTGTCATTCTAAATGGTAACGAATTCTTAAAAAGAATCGAAGCAGCAGCTAAAGAACAAGATTTCTCATGCGAATTTGGCATGGTAGACTACATTGAAAAGAAAGTCCACAAAGGGAGCATGGGGCAGTAGTGTTCGGCAAGGTTAATGCTATAAGTGTAACGGCAATAAAATGTTAGAGATTGGTGGGGTGGCAGGCCTGGAGTCCCCTTTGTGGGATTACAGATTTAGGTCACTTTTTGGCAGTCGTACATGCGCGGCGCTCCGATGGGCTGGTGCCGAGATCGGTTACGGATTTATTTTGTTTTTTTAGCGTTTCTGAGTGCCAACTGAGCCTCAAGTTCACTGAGGCTACACTGTCCGGAAATGTAGAACTGAAGCATCTCCATTTGCCGCTTGGTCGGGCGTTTTCCAGTCATGCGCGTCAGTAACATCGCGGCGATGAGGGCGAGATATATCTGTATGGCAACTCCGCTGGGCGACTCCGCGAGCAAATGTCGGCAGCCGAGTATGCACTTGATCCATTTGAAAAAGAGTTCGACCTGCCAGCGGTAGCGATAAATCAATGCAATTAGATCTGCGGATAAGTCTTTGCGGTCGGTTACTAGAACAAGTCGTTTATCGGCTACCTCCACCACGACCATGCGAATGGCGATTTCATCTTTACCAAGCAGGACGTCTTCGTCGCTGAAGGAAAACGATGGGGTCAGTCCAAGAATTCATGATTTATTGGCTTGATAAATCATCTGTTTCTTCCAGGCGATGGGTGAGATTTCGATTTGACTCTACCTCAGATTGTAAGAAGAATTATGAATTCTTGGACTGACCCCCAATACCACCCCCTTTGCAGTTTTAAGCTCAATGACATTGAACCGGGTGAGACTGAAGCCCATTAACATGCTTGATATTCGAAAGCACCTGAGTCCCCGCACCCACCACGGTCTTCGGCCACATCCAGACGGAGTGAGACAATGAGTTTCGCTTGCGCTCACTCATCGCTCATCCTCTACGTTAGCAAAGAAATATGGGAATTATATCCAGCGTCTTAAAATCATCGAAGATTAAAAAACTTCAGCGAAAAATTGCGCCTAAAGATGGAGCCACTGCGGCTGACGTTTTGGCCGTATTTATGGATCCTAGTAGAAGAAGGAAACATGAAGAGGCATTGAAACTCTATCTAGACCTTTGCGAATCCGACGACAATGTCGCTTTTGTAATGGATCAATACGACCTCAACAGATCTGACCTTGACACATTTTTCAACGATCTAGCAGCATCTGGTTTAGCAGGATGGACGAAAGGGCACTACGTCCCTCTATCATCTATCGCATATGGTGAGCCGCTAATATTCCTTGCATCTGTTTACAAAAATGAAACTTACTCTAAAGCGGACGCAGCTTACCAATTGACCTTATATTGGAACTGCGACATCCCTAACGGAGGGCTCATCCAACTGCTAAAAGAAGGCAGCTAACCAGTCGTGTAGTCAACTCCGTTCGTGCCTCACTTCGTGAGCACACTCTACGTTCTGCAAAGAAATGGATAAAAAAGAAATAGCAGCGAGAGCGGAAATGTTACGCCGCCTTTTAGAGCCTCCTACTTCGGATTCTGACTCTAATCTGGGATACACCGTAGAGGAAAAAATAAGATTTAAAAACATGTATGATTCTGGCTTTGTTGATTGCGTCATAAGATACGATGAAAAAGGAAATCCAGCGGCATTTGCTAAGATTAAGGTGTTAGATTCTGGCCGTGAGTTTGTTCACGATTTTGACCACCCGCCCTTTCCTTTGAAAAAATGGACTTTCTGGACTGGATTTTGGATCGGAACCCTTGGTTTACTTTGGAAGATACTGGAATCAAATAACTTACTGCCATCATGATAACCCCGACACCCATTAATAACTCAGGGCAGAACCAGTCGAGCGACTCAATAAATTTCGTTCCACTCATTTAAGAGTCCTCTCTACGTCCAGAAAAAACAGAACCTGATGCGACGTATTTTTTAACCGCTAAACCACGCTAAATGGACGCTAAACCAGAACCAGGCATGAAGAGAAAAAAATTCATTTTAAAGCGTAGATTTAGCGTGTTTAGCGGTTCCCAGCTCTGCTGGCCTCAGTGAAAAAGGATGTTGAACGAATCTAGATTCTAACCACCCTAAACAGTTCAAATGAACCCCATGGAAATAAACCTGATGCACCCTGAGAAGAGCCGAGCCATTTGGGCAAGTCCTCGGGTATATCCAGACGATGCAGAAGGAAATAAAACTGAATGGGGGTAACCACAAAAGGCACAGAAAACACAAAAAGGAAATAACTTCTGATCTGAGCACTTCTGTGATTTTTGTGCATTTTGTGGTTAAAAATAATCAGGCACAACGAGACATAAAGCACTCATTCAAAGAAAACTTAACTGTCAGTTTCGAAAGGCATAGGCGGTTGAATCTCCCATCGGTCTTCTCTGGATTCTAGGAGGCCATTCGGCATATGCCAATAGATTTCGCTGACGCTCATCTATACTCACACTACGTTATACCGATGTAATTTAGGCGGTGCTCCTCATGCGTCGTCGGCGCACGGCATAAAGAAAATCTGGACACAACATGCTGGAAGCATATGGCTACATTACCCCGCCCAGCACAGGTGATTCGCGTAGCCCTCTCGGCTCCAATACGTATTGTGCTCTAGGTCGAGCATGAAGAGTTGGTGATTGTGCACATAGACACGCTCACGCGCCCCGGTCGCGCTGCCCTTTTGACTGACGCCGCGTAGGACTTTTTCAGTCAACGAAGTGGCCAAGTAGCGGCCATCCTTCGTCAGACAGGCTGGACGTGCGTTCCAGAACTCAGGGTGGCGTTGATGGGGAAGCCCAATGATGCGGCAAGCCTCGTTCGCCTTAAAGTCGTAGTAGTGCAGATCGGCGCTGCTCTCACGATACCAGATGTTCGTTACACGCAGATTTAAGAGAAGAACCGAATCCTATCTGCGTTTATCAGCGTCCATCTGCGGTTAAAAGAATCCAACCCTACATGATAGACGAAGGTCTGCCGCAGATGGCGAAGCAATGCACTCGACCAGTCTATGGGGTTAGGCCAGATTCAGAGCTATATCAGACGATGCAGCGAATGCGAGTAACGCCGCCAGTGTTAATCTAAATCAGTCGGCTCGCATCCGCTGATCTCCACGATGGACGAGAAAATGGGGTTTGCAGAACTTTTCGAAGCTCCCCATAGTTGAAAAATGCCGACAGACATTCGCATCGGGCCCTATCGATTCCTTTTTTACGCTTCAGACGGCGATGAGCCGATTCATATCCACGTCCTTCGGGATGACAATATGGCGAAATTTTGGATTCAGCCGGTGCGTTTGGCAGTCAATATTGGCTTTCCACCAAAGGAGTTGCGTGAGATCGAAAAGTTGGTAGAGTTATACAAAACTGAAATTGAAAGGAAATGGAATGAATCCTTTAGCCGTAGTTGAGCGTGAAGCAGTTGCTTCAGGGGTAGTCGTAACAGAGGACGAATTGACGATTTCGCTGCTTGATGGGCGCCGAATCTCTGTTCCATTGGTCTGGTATCCGCGCCTTTCCCATGCGACCCAAATGGAAAGAGAAAAATATGAATTGATAGGTAGAGGCACCGGTATCCATTGGCCTTTAATCGATGAAGATTTGTCGGTCTCTGGAATCCTCAAGGGAAACCCTTCTTTTGAATCGGAAAAATCATTAACAGCCTGGCTGGACGAAAGGGAGTCCATCAAGACGACGTAGTCAACGAGTGTGCTGCGCCCACTCGCGACTAGTCTCCAGTCGTTAGCCGTGAAAGAAGAAGAACATGCCCCAACCATTTCAGCGAATGAATCATACCGATTACCGTTCCGTTCATTCGCCCCATTTCTACTGATCTCGTTCGGCTTGGCTTGGGGCATACTTGGTTTGTACATATTTCTCCCGGAACCTATGGGGGCGATGTTTGGGCAACTTACCGGCAACCACCCGCTCTTCTTCCTGGCCGTGTACGCGCCTGCAATCGCGGCGTTCACTCTTATTGCCCGTAACGGTGGCCTCGCAGACCTGCGCCGTTTTCTCGGGAGGGCGTTGCTCTGGCGTTGCGGCGCGGCTTGGTATGCCTTTCTGATCATTGGTATTCCGTTGATCTTCATTGGCGGTTCCGCGATTAGGGGTAACCTGTTCACGGAACCGTTTCCATTTGCGTCCTTTCAGGCTCTGCTTGTGGCGTTGGTCCTTGCCGCCATAAAGGGCCCGGTCGAGGAATTCGGCTGGCGGGGTCTGGCACTTCCACTTTTGCAAAGGAAGTTCGCTCCGATCTGGGCGGGGCTGATCCTTGGAGTCATATGGGGGCTGTGGCATCTGCCAGCCTTTCTCTTGAGCGGAACCCAGCAGAGCGAATGGTCATTCACGGCGTTCTTTGTTGGGTGTTTGGCGATAAGTGTCATCGCAACTGCATTGTTCAATAGGTCGCGTGGCAGCATTCTGCTGTCGGGGTTCTTCCACTTCTCGCTCATGAACCCGATTTTTCCGGACGCGCAGCCCTACGACACGTACCTGCTGATCGTCGTTGCAGCCCTAGTCGTTTGCTGGAACCTCAAGGAGATGTTCACGATGGAAAGTTCTGTCAAAGAAGTCATTCCGCACGGAAATGTCACTGATGGCTAACAATGCGCTACAGCCATGCTCGTTTCTGAGCTTTAACGTTCACGGAAATCCCAATACCCTGCCTATATCCTAGCATATTCGTATTGGATGACTCGAATGCACCTGAAGCAAAAAGGATAATCGAAGAATACTTAAATCAGGACGTTAAAGACCTCCCAGAATGGGAATGCCCCGTATGCAAAAGTAAATAGTCGCTTTGCAACTGATCGTTGTTTTGACCATGGCCGTTTCCTGGGCCGTGATCTCTAAGCATTGAGGTTCAACACGCTGGAAGCGTGAACTACTTTTCTCCGGGTTAAATTATATCTGCGGGGTAAGCTGTACGAAGATAATTCAGTCGTAGCCGAAGCGGTAACGCTTTGGATAGCTCGACACACGCGGCTCGGACCGTCCAAAAGCTTACGCTTTCGGCTACCTGATCACATCCCGTAGAACTTACCAAAAGCTTACGCTTTCGGCTACTTGATCATATCCCGTAGCCAATTCGGTAGCGATTTGGCCGTGGACCGCTAGGCTCTAGCGGTCTTCCAGCGGCACGTAGTCGCGTTTCGTCGCACCAGTGTAGATCTGGCGTGGGCGGTGGATACGGCTCTTGGGATTCTCGGCGATTTCTTTCCAGTTGGCGATCCAACCAGGCATACGGCCAATGGCAAACATCACGGTGTACATCTCCACGGGGATGCCGATCGCCTTCAAAATGAGACCGCTGTAGAAGTCGACATTTGGATAGAGCTTGCGAGCGATGAAATATTCGTCCTCCAGCGCGGCTTGTTCCAGCCTGCGGGCGATATCGAGGAGCGGATCTTGAATGCCCATGCTTTCGAGCATTTTTTCCGAACTCTCGCCGAGGATTTTAGCGCGCGGGTCGTAGTTTTTATAAACGCGATGGCCAAAGCCCATCAGCTTAGCTTCGCCCTTCTTGGCCGCTTCGATAAATTTAGAGCCATCATCACCCGCGGCATGAATCTCATCGAGCATTTTGATCACGGCCATATTAGCACCACCATGCGAGGGTCCCCAAAGCGCGCAAACGCCGGCTGAGACCGAAGCAAACAAGTTGGCACCACCGGAAGCGACCATGCGCACCGTAGAGGTAGAGCAGTTTTGCTCATGGTCGGCGTGGAGCGTCAGAAAGAGATCGAGGGCTTTGCCTGCGCCGTGGTCGTCATGATACTCGAAGTATGGCTCGGAAAACATCATGTGGAGGAAGTTACCCGTGTAGCGCTTATCGGCAGGATGAACGAAAGGCAGCCCCATCTTCATGCGGTAGGTCATCGCGGCGATGGTGCGGACTTTGGAAATAAGGAGCGCGGCCGTCTCATCGAAGTACGCTAAATCTTGCTCGCGGTCGTTAGACGACATTTCGGGATAGTAAGCACCGAGTGAGTTCAGCATCGAGGAAAGGATCGCCATCGGGTGGGCGTTACTGGGAAAGCCGTCGAAGTGGCTGTGCATGCCGGTGTGGATCGAAGCGTTCTTGCGAACTTCTTGCCGGAAGGCATGGAGGCAAGACTTATGCGGCAACGAACCGTAGATAACGAGCATGGCGGTTTCCAAGAATGAAGAATGCTCCGCGAGTTGCTCGATCGGATAGCCGCGGTGGCGGAGAATGCCGTTTTCACCATCGATGAAGGTGATCTTGCTCATACAGGAGCCCGTATTGCCGTAGCCTTCGTCGAAGGTGATACAACCGCTCTTGGCGCGTAAGGTCCGCGTATCCAGAGCTTTTTCGCCCTCGGTCCCCTCAATCATAGGAAACTCAAAATTTTCGTCTCCAAGTCGGATAGTGCCTGTGTTTTCCATGGTAGTAATCGTTGTGCTGCGTTGGTAAAGAGGGCTCAGAGTGTCGAACAATGTTCTCTGAGTGCCTGTGCTCTTGGAGTACTAGAGCGATCTCAAAAAATTTCGGTATAGATGCAATCCTTTTGCCTGACTTTTTTCTGGGTGAAACTGAGTAGCGTAGCAATTTCCGGAGCGAATGCCAGAGACGAATTGCCCACCGTAGTCGGTATGAAAGAGCGCCAGAGTGGGGTCTTTCAGCTCAATATGATAGGTGTGGACGAAGTAAAATTGATCCTGACCAGAGACGAGGCCATCGGTGAGCGGAGCACCCGCCTCAAAGGTCACCGCATTCCAGCCCATATGAGGGATCTTGAGTGAGGGATCGATGACAAAGCGTTTGACCGAGCCTTTAAAAATACCGAGCGCAGCCGTATCGCCCTCCTCCGAATGCTCAAAGAGTGCTTGAAGCCCGAGGCAAATGCCAAAAAATGGTCGGTCGGCGGCGATCCAGTCGTGGATGGTGTTGTCGAACCCGGTGGACTTGAGCAGACGCATGGTATCGACGATAGCTCCCTGCCCGGGAAAGACGAGGGCATCGGCCGCGCCGATCTGACTGGGCTCGGAGACGAGATAAGCATTCGCTCCGACGTGCTCCCACGCCCGCACGACACTACGCAAGTTACCCATGCCGTAATCGATGACGGCAAGTCGTGGTTTGGTAGTCGAAACATCTTCAGTCATAGCGTAGCATATGAAGATGTCGAAGTCTTAGCAAGTTGCAAGCCGACAAGATTTCCGATTGATAACTAGACTAGCTTTTTGAAAAGTAGGGTCGCGTTGTGGCCGCCGAAACCGAGATTATTACAGATGGCTACGTTGACTTTGGCCTCGCGCATTGTGTTGGGCACGTAGTCGAGGTCGCAATCGGGGTCGGGTTCGTTATAGTTGATCGTCGCAGGGATTTTACCGTCGCGGATCGCGAGCGCACAAACTGCAGACTCGACACCACCAGCGGCTCCTAGGAGGTGACCAGTCATGCCCTTAGTCGAAGACACGGGGATTTTGTAAGCATAATCACCAAACGCCTTCTTAATCGCACCGGTCTCAAACTTATCATTATAAGGAGTCGAGGTGCCGTGCGCATTAATGTAGCTGACATCTTCGGATTGGATGCCGGCCTCTTTGATCACGTTTCGCATAGCCGCTCCGAGCGCCTTGCCTTCGGGGTCGGGTGAGGTGATGTGGTAGGCGTCGCATGTCGCGCTGTAGCCAGCGACTTCGCAGTAAATTGTGGCTCCACGAGCTTTGGCGTGTTCGAGTGTTTCCAGCACAAGCACACCGGCACCTTCACCCATAATAAAGCCGTCGCGGCCTTTATCGAAGGGGCGACTGGCCGTGGTGGGATTGTCGTTATAGCTAGTACTCATGGCCTTCATGGAGCAGAAACCGGCGTAGCCGAGTTCGGTGATGGCGGCTTCACTGCCGCCGGCCAACATGATGTCGGTCTCGCCGTCGCGAAGCTTATGGAAAGCCTCACCGATACTGTGGGTGCCAGAGGCGCAGGCACTGACGATACCGAAGTTCGGCCCACGGGCACCGACCTCGATCGCGACGACGCCACTGGCGATATTCGCGATGAGCGAGGGAATCATGAAAGGAGACACTCGACGGGGCCCCCCTTCGTACAGGCGACGGCTCTGCGTCTGGATCGTGAGCATGCCGCCGATACCGGAACCGATGAGGACGCCAAAGCGGTCGGCGTCGAGCTTGGAGGTGTCCTCGATGCCCGCGTCCTTCAAAGCGAGGCGGGAGGCGGCCACGGCAAACTGAGTGTAGCGGTCGTTACGACGCGCTTCCTTCGGATCCATGTATTCCCCGGGATTAAAGTCCAGGCACTCAGCGCCCACTTTGGACGAATATTCAGTCACATCGAACGATTTCACTGAATCGATGCCGCTTTTGCCAGCGAGGATATTATCCCAGAAGGTTTCGACGCCGTTACCGTAACTAGTCACAGTGCCGATGCCTGTTATGACGACGCGTTGTCTCTCAATTGATTCACTCATGATGTCTGTATAAAAATTAAGCCGCATTTAAGCGGCTTAATCGTAAGTTTGAAAGTAGAATTTTACTATCCTGCCTTTTCAGTGATGTATTTGATCACATCACCGACGTTTTGGAGCTTTTCAGCATCGGATTCAGGGATTTCGCCGTCGATTTCATCGCTGAATTCTTCTTCGAAAGCCATGATAAGCTCAACTGTGTCGAGAGAATCAGCACCCAGATCGTCCAAAAAGGACGCTTCTGATGTGACTTGCTCTTCATTTACGTTGAGCTGATCGACGATGATTGTCTTTACGCGTTGTTCGATTGTTTGGTCTGACATAATTTTCTGTGTTTAGGTTAAATAAAAATAACTGCTCAATGTGGCATCACATGACCATACCACCGTCAACTGTAAAAACTTGCCCAGTGATGTATCCTGCTTCTTCGGAAGCGAGGAATGCGGTGGTTGCTGCAATATCCTTCGCTTCGCCCATACGTTTCATAGGAATGATGCCGACAATGGCTTCTCTTTGTTTCTCGTTCAGCTCGGCGGTCATGTCGGTGGCGATAAAGCCAGGTGCGACTGCATTGACAGTGACATTGCGGGCGGCAAATTCCTTAGCGAGGCTCTTGGTCAGACCGATCATACCGGCCTTGGCAGCGGCGTAGTTGGCTTGACCGGCGTTACCCGTGAGGCCGATAACGGAGGCCATATTGATAATGCGCCCCCAGCGCTTGCGAGTCATCGGGCGCGCCAAATACTTTATAAAGCTGAAACAACTGGAAAGATTGGTCTCGATCACAGAATCCCAATCGTCGTCGCTCATACGAAAAAGTAGGCCATCGCGGGTGATGCCGGCGTTGTTGACGAGAATGTCGATATTGCCGTGTTTTTCGAGCAGCGCTTCGCAGGCTTCCTTCACCGCCGCCTTATCAGCCACGTCGAGGGCGCGCGATTCGGCGGAGCCGCCGCCCGCATTGATGGCGTCGGCCACCGCACCGCAGGAGCTCGCCGAGCGGCTGATGCAAATTACGTGATGCCCTTTGCTCGCGAGCAGTTCCGCGATGCTTTTACCAATGCCGCGTCCGGCACCAGTTACGAGGGCGATTCTTTTCTCAGTGGTTTCACTCATGTAAAGCGAAGTTTCCGACAATTCGTCAGTTTGGCGCAAGCCCAATGTTACCTTCAAATCATAATGTAGCCGAAATCGTAAGATTTTGGACGACTCGACTTTCAAGTGAAGCACTGACCAAAGCGTTACCGCTTAGACTACAAGCAACATTGACAGCAGCGCCTGTTAAAGACTCTAGTTAGCCCAATGTCAGAACAAGAACCACAGCGCATCCAAAAGCTCATCGCCAATGCGGGGCTTTGCTCACGCCGCGAGGCCGAACGCTTCATCGAAGAAGGCAATGTTCGCGTGAACGGAAAAATCGCCCAACTCGGCGACAAAGCCACGCTCGATGATGCCATTTTCGTAAACAACAAGCCGATCCTGCGTAAAGAGGAGCGCCCCATCACGCTCATTATGAACAAGCCAAAGGGTGTGCTCTGCACTAACTCGGATCCTCATGCCGAGCGCACCGTCTTCGACCTACTGCCACCCAATCTCCAGCGCCAGCGCCTCTTCTGTGCGGGGCGTCTGGATAAAGACAGCGAAGGCCTGCTCGTCATCACCAACGACGGCGACCTCGCGCACCGCCTCACCCACCCCAGCACCCAGGTAGTGAAACGCTACCGCGTCGTGCTCCACCGCGACTTTAATAAGGCCGACATCCCAAAACTGCTCGCAGGCACCGAATACGAGGGCGACTTTCTCAAAGCCGAAAAAGTCATCCCTGCCCCGCAGATGGGCGAAGGCCACCAGCGCCGACTTGAAGTACACCTCCACCACGGCAAAAAGCGTGAAGTGCGCCGCCTCTTCGAGGCCAATCGTTACTTCGTCAAGAAGCTCGTCCGCGTACAAATCGGCGGCATCATTTTGAAAAACATCCCTTACGGCGGCATTAAAATCCTGGGCAAAAAAGACATCGAGCGCCTCTTCGCTTAATCCTCTGTTCTCTGATTTCCTCACACCATGCAACGAACGCTCTTCTGTTTCATCCTCAGCTGCCTCAGCTTTTGCAGCACTAGCCACGCGGCGAAGGAAATCCTCCTGCGCCTCCAGCCGCAGCCTGACGCGCCCGTCATAGCGAAGATCACTGCCAGCGAGAAAGTGATTCTCGATGCCGCGCCCGCGCCCACCAATGCCGAACTCGGCTGGCGGCAGCTCGCCCTGCCCACCCCTTTCGAGGGCTACGTGCCAGTAGCGACACTGGGTAAAAACTTCGATATCCTCGAAGGCACCCCAGTTCACTACCTGCCGACCGCCGAGTCCGCAGCGATCACCCGCGTCGAGGAAAACGACCGCTACGAAGTCGTCCGCGTGAAAGAAGAATGGGCGACCATCCGTTTTCAGAAAAAAATTACTGGCTACTTCGTCGACGATGCCACTGAGGAGGTCGCGATCAACTTCGATGCGATCCAGGTGCCGCTCGTCACAACCGAGCCTGCACCCGCACCCAAGCCCATCGCGATCCCCACGCCTACACCCGTAACGATCCCCGCTCCCCGCGCACGCGTCAACCCCGACGAGCCCATCGCCCAGCTCGACCCCAAGGCGATGCCCAAAGAAAACGTCGTCTGGAAACCTGCCCGCGTTCGCGGGAGTGAAGGTGAGAGTGATCGTTTGACTCGCATCCCGGATCCCGAATCTCGCATCCGGAATCACGCCGTAGTCCCGCAGGGCGAAGGAGGAATCATGGTCGCCCCCGCGCAAACCCAAGCGCGTGAAGCCGCGCCCGATCTCGGCCCCGCCAAAGCACCCCGCCTCCTCACAGGCACTCTTGTGCGCGAGATCAACGTCGGCGGCCCCGGCTACCCGATCCGCCTACAATCCCCCGAAGGTCGCCTCATTGCCTACGTCGATTTTTCCGGTATCTACATCAGCGACCTCGCCCCTTACATCGGCCAAAAGGTCTACATCCGCGGCCAGATTTATCCGCTACCCGACACCTCCGCACAACTGGTGATTCTTGCCGAAAGCCTGCGACTCGCTCCACAGTGAACGTAGGGGCTTCACTTGTGACGCCCCTACATTAAAATCCGATGCAACCGATCAAAACCATCACTTTCGCGGTCAACACGACCAAGCCCGGCGCCGAAGAGGCTGCTCGCTATCTCGCGGGATTAGCCGACTGCGAAGGCGTCAAAACGACCATCAGCAGCGACTATCCGCTCAAGCCTGATGCCCTCAAAGGGCAAGATCTTTGCTGCGCGATCGGGGGCGACGGCACGCTCCTCGGCGTGCTCGACGCCGCCCTCGAATCCAGCTCCGCCGTTCTTGGCGTCAATATGGGCAAGCTCGGCTTTCTCGCCACTTTCACCGCCGAAGAAGCGGCCAAAGACCTGCCCCGGTTGATCCAAGGTCACTACGAGATCACCGAACGCTCCGTGCTCCGCTGCACCACACGCGGCGGCGAATCCGTTTACGGCCTCAACGACGTGGTGCTGAAAGAAACCGACGGCATCGGCCTCATCCGCCTGCAAGTTTCCTCCAATGGCAACCCCGTCTCCGAATACCATTGTGACGGCCTTATCTTTTCAACCCCCACCGGCTCGACCGCTTACAATCTCTCCGCCGGCGGCCCCATCATTGGCCCCAAAGTCAGCGCCATCGCCATGACCCCGATCTGCCCGCACACCCTAGGTAACCGCTCGGTCATCTTCGACAATTCCTCAAAGATCAGCGTCGTCCACCGCGAGCCCGGCCCTTGCCCTCGCATCACTATCGACGGCCGCGTGCGCTTCAAATCCGAGGACAATTTCCCGATCGAAATCGTAGTGGCCGACCGCAATTTCCGTCTCATGCAAAACTCCGACCACTCCCACTTCGCCATCGTCCGCGATAAGCTACGCTGGGGCGATCCGACGATTCGGTAGGAGTCGGCTTTGCCGACAGTGAGAAGTAAAGAGTGGGAAGTGGGGAGTTTTTGATATGAGTGTTCAGAATTATCGTGATTTAATCGTCTGGCAGGGGGCGGCTTTGCCGACAGTGAGAAGTAGAGAGTGGGAAGTGGGGA
>Ga0209390_10008051_pt1 | contig 13217 bp, 8 predicted proteins | sample BON01_FD_187212 | JGI IMG/M metagenome (GOLD analysis project Ga0209390, IMG submission 187212) | Freshwater microbial communities from Lake Bonney liftoff mats and glacier meltwater in Antarctica - BON-01 (SPAdes) (version 2) | ecosystem: Environmental > Aquatic > Freshwater > Ice > Glacier... | reverse complement strand
CGCCGTCTTGGGTTAACCCGACCAAGGATACAGATATTACTACAACTACTATTTCTATTACTTCTACTGCTACTACTACTGCTGCTGCCGCTACTACTACTACTAATACTACTGCTGCTACTACTACTACTGCTTCTACTACTACTACTACTACTACTACTTCTACTACTACTACTACTACTACTACTACTACTACTACTACTACTACTACTACTACTACTACTACTACTAGTACCACTACTACTACTAGTATTACTACTACTACGTCTACTACTACTGCTGCTGCTGCTGCTGCTACTAATACTAATACTAATACTAATACTACTACTACTACAACTTCTTCTTCTACTACTACTACTACTACTACTACTACTTCTACTACTACTACTACTGCTACTACTGCTGCTGCTGCTGCTGCTGCTGCTGCTACTACTACTACTTGTAGTACTACTACTACTATTTCTAATGCTGCTGCTGCTACTACTTCTACTACTACTAGTGCTAGTACCACTAGTACTACTAGGACTTCTACTAGTACTAGTACTAGTGCTACTACTACTACTGCTGCTGCTGCTGCTACTACTACCGCTACTACTAATACTGCTGCTGCTACTACTACTACTACTACTACACTACTACTACTACTATGATGCTGCTAGTTATGCGTACGGGTGACCAGAATTCCTTTGAGGATGCTCAGCTCGGAAAGCAGAAGCACGACGGTGACATTTAATAACAGTGGTGCTACTGCTACTGCTGCTGCTGGTGCAATTACCACTACTGCTGCTGCTGCTGGTAACACTTTGTATGTTACGCACCGGCGACCAGAATTCCTTCGAGCAGACTCAGCTCGAAGAGTCGGAGCACGACGACGACGTTTAACAACAACGGTGCTACTGCTGCTGCTGCTGCAGGTACTACTTCTACTACTACTACTACTACTTCTTCTATTACTTCTACTACTACTCTTACTACTGCTGCTGCTGCTGTCATTACAACTGCTGCTGCTGCTGCTGCTGCTGCTGCTAACACTTGGTATGTTACGCACCGGTGACCAGAATTCCTTCGAGGAGACTGAGCTCAAAAAATAGAAGCACGACGGCGACATTTAATAACAATGGTACTACTGCTGCTGCTGCTGCTGCTATTACCACTGCTACTACTGCTGCTGCTGCTACTTTGTATGAAACGCACCGGTGACCAGAATTCCTTCGAGGAGACTGAGCTCGAAGAGCAGAAGCACAACGGCGACGTTCAATAACAATGGTACTACCGCTACTACTACTACTACTACTACTACTACTACTACCACCACCACTACTACTGCTGCTGCTGCTGCTGTTACTACTACTACTACTTTTGCTGCTGACAATGATGCGCACCAGTGACCAGAATTCCTTCGAGCAGACTGAGCTCGAAGAGCAAAAGGACGACGGCGACGATGGCGACGCCGTACTTTTCCAGCCCGCAAACAAGTCCAATGTACCAGCACTGCTGTGTGCACGGCCAAGAGGCGCGGCAGCCCAGCCACCCAAAGAAACCACCACCGTCCACCTATGGATAATGAATCACGAGAAAAGGCGGTGTCATTGTGTATATATAAATATATGAACATGTGCATGCATATATATTTGACCGGCACTGCTGTGTGCATGGCTACCAAACACCGCAAATAAACCACCACCGTCCACCTATGAATAAAGAATAACGAGAACAGGCGGTGTCATGGTGTATATATAAATATATGAATATTTGTGTATACCAACTAGAGCGCGGAAGGCCAACCATCCCCAAAAATCACCGCCGTCCACCTATGAATAACGAATCACGAGGAAAGGCGGTGTCATGGTTTATATATAAATATATAAATGTGTGTGTACATATATGTAACCCAGCTCTGCTGCGTGCACGGCTAAGAGGCGCGGAAGCCGAACCATCACCTATGAATAAAGAATATAACGAAGAAAGGCGGTGTCATTGTTTATATATACATATATGAATATGTGTGTATATATATGTAACCAGCACTGCTGTGTGCAGGGCGAAGAGGCGTAGGAGTCTGACCACCCTAAAGAAACTACCGCCGTCCACCTATGAATAAAGAATAACGAGGAAAGGCGGTGTCATGGTTTATGTATAAATATATGAACATGTGTGTATACATATACGTGACCATCACTGCTGTGTGCAGGGCTGAGAGGCGCGGAAGTTTAAATTGCAAATCTACTCGCCTAGTTATGTGGCGGGTTAACCAATTTGGGCTAGTAAGCATGCATCGGCTAGTAACTGAGCAAGTAACGCATGTTACTAGCCGCGTCACTAGGCTGGTATCGAGGTTACTTGCCTAGTCATCAGCCAAGTAAACGATTTTACTGGCCTAGCAAGATGCTCAATAGCCCAAATGGGTTAACCAGCCAAGTAACTAGGCTAGTAGATTCGCAGTGCAAGTGTGCGGGAATAGCTCATGTAGTGAGAGTGTGCGACATGGGAAACTGTATGTATATATATATATAGATAGATAGATAGATAGATAGATAGACAGATAGATAGATAGATAGATAGATAGATAGATAGATAGATAGATATACATATACATATACATACATATATATACATATATATACATATATGTATACATACATATGTGTAAGTGTGTGCGTGCGTGTGTACATATATTTATGTATATACATATACATGTATAAATCGGGTTAGCCCTTGCCTGCGTCGGGTAAGGCGAGTTTTGCTCGCGGTCGAGAAAGCCGGTGTTTCCCTCAATCGCGGCGAACTGCATTCCCTCGGTGCCCAGCTCGATAGAACCGGAGACCTGGATCGAGGCCGCCTTCTCAAAGTATGCCGAGAGGTTGACCCAGACGCCGAGCCACATCACGTTCTGGATCTCCCATGCCAGGTAAGGAGGGTAGAGCGGTGCGAAGCTGTTGAAGGCGCCTGGCACCGCTGGGATTGGCGCCGCCGCGCCCACGCCATGGACCCCCGCGACGGGTGTGTCGCCGATCGCGAGCGAGTCGTACCAGGCCTTGTTTGCGTTGAAGATGATCGGGTTGCCAGGCACCGGCTGCAGCCGCGAGCCCAACGGCCCGAGCGGGCCGGGGAAGATGAGGCGCGTTGGCAAGATCTCTGTGGGCCGCGGCGCCGGGTATAGCGGGAGCGGTTCGCCGTTGGTCTGAAACATCAGGCCATACTCGCTGTTGCCCGTCCCGGGGTAGGCGGCTGTCGAGTCGCCACCGCCCTGGATGAAGGGGTTGAGCAGACTCTGGTAGTCGTGGCCGGGGTCCACAAAGCCCTGGAGCGCCTGCTGCTCCGCCGGAACCGCCTTTGGGTCGGGCCGCGCTGCAGGCGGCCGCGGATTGAGCCGCTGCCCACCCAGGAAGCCAGGGAAATTGCCCGCCGGACTGGGAGGCGCGAAACCAGGGATGGCTCCGTCTCGTCGCCCAGCGCCGACATAGTTGTACCACGCCGGGTAGGCCTGCACACAAGGAGAGGTTCAGTACTGGGCATGCTGGCCGCCAGGATCTACGCTGCTGCTATAAGTATGGAGGCCGCGCCTGCGCCGGCTGGATCTCGGCGGCATTGCTGCCGCCCGGGTTGTTGAGCTGGTCCGCCGTGGGTGTCGCCGCCATTGTGCAATGGGCTCGAGCAGTTCGCAGCGAGATCTGACCGAAAAGCAGCGCCTTGACGCAGAGCGCTCCTAGGAACGCCAACGCGCTGACGAAACACTTGCCGATCCCCGGACGGAATTAGAAACTCAATTAACCTGAGCTGCAGCTTTCCCCGATGGGGCTCCGGTCGTTTGTGGTGCTGGTCGCGCTACCGGCCGCGGCTGCGTTGTCGCTCGGAGCCAGCCCGGATGCCTTCCACGTGCGCGCGCGCCCGATTCTCGCGCAGGCTGCGGCAGCGGCGACGCTCTCCTCCGACGTCTACACTGCGCCGGCCGCTGCTCCAGGCGCGGCCCGCCTGGCTATGCTCCGCGCGGAGGGCGAGGCGGTGGTCGCTGCCCGTCGGATTCGGAATCTCGCTACCGAGTGCCTTGGAGACCAGAAGGAGCGCGCCCGCAAGGAGAAGCTTTGCGCGCTCAGGCTCGACGGCAAGGCCGCGGTCGGAGCCCGCAAGCAAGCTGGCCTCGCTGCGGAGTGCCTTGCGGACCAGCAGGAGTGCGGTCGCAAGGAGGCGCTTTGCACGCTCAGGCTCGAGGGCCTTGCGGACCAGAAGGAGCGCGCCCGCAAGGCGAAGCTCTGCACGCTGAGGCTCGAGGGTAAGGCCGCGGTCCAGGCACGGAAGCAAGCCTGCCTTGCTGCGGACTGTCTGGCGGATCAGAAGGAGCGCGCCCGTAAAGAAAAGCTCTGCACGCTGCGGCTCGAGGGCAAGGCCGCGGTCCAGGCCCGCAAGCAAGCAAGCCTTGCTGCGCAGTGCTTAGCGGACCAGAAGGAGCGCGCCCGCAAAGCGAAGCTCTGCACGCTGAGGCTCGAGGGCAAGGCCGCGGTCCAGGCACGGAAGCAAGCCTGCCTTGCTGCGGACTGTCTGGCGGACCAGCAGGAGCGCGCCCGTAAAGAGAAGCTCTGTACGCTGCGGCTCGAGGGCGAGGCCGCGGTCCAGGCCCGCAAGCAAGCTAGCGTCGCTGCGCAGTGCTTAGCGGACCAGAAGGAGCGTGCCCGCAAAGAGAAGCTTTGCACGCTGAGGCTCGAGGGCAAGGCTGCGGTCCAGGCCCGCAAGCAAGCAAGCCTTGCTGCGCAGTGCCTCTCGGATCTGGCAGAGCGCACGTACAAGCAGAGGCTCTGCACGCTCAAGCTTGAGGGCAAGGCTCAGCACGAGTGGCTGCGGGCCCGCAGCTCGGGAGGGCTAGGGTCCGCGGGGGCTTCTGCCATGGCGGTGGGGGCTCTGGCTATGGACACGCCGCCCCCAACCGGCTTCGAGTGGGGCTCGGTGCACTGAGTTCCCCAACCAAGGATATTGGCGAGGCGCGAGCGCGATGACCCTATTGCCTGCCATGCATGATCCATTAGAGGGACACGACGGCCGAGAACGGGCGGGCGACCTCGCTAGAACACTGATGCACAGCACTATGCATAGACTATGCCGCTGACCACCGGCCACCGGTGTCTCCGTCTCGCAACCCTCTGCCTCTGTGGCCTCTAGCTATAGATGCAGTAGACGCACAGAGCACAGACGAGCGTGTTTTGTTTATATTTATATATTTGCCTCTCTCCCAGACCTCTGCTGTCACAGCTGTGTGCTGTGTGGCTGATGAGTTATGAGTGTGGCGTGTGTGAGAGGATTGGGGGGTGGGGGCTGTGCTGTCCGTCTTTTCCGTGTGAGTGGGGATAGGGATAGGATAGAGGTAGAGGGATGCAGTGTGTGGGTGACTGTGTGGGCGCGTGTGATGTGTGACGCGTGACACGTGTACGCCGAGGGTGGCTATTTGTATATGCATATGTGTTGTATACGACTAGCCGACTAGCAGATATATATATAAATATACTATAAAATATACTAAATACTAAAATAATTCTAAAAATAATAAATACCAAATAGATTTAAAATAGACTATAAAATATAGACATAGACAAGTATCCATCACATAATATCAATATCAAAACATATTATATACAAATAATATACACACACAAACACAAACGCAGGGCCACAGCAATAGCCTATTGAATAGCGGCTTTGGCTTTCTGAACATGACACATGTTACATGGTAGAGCAAGAGCAAGTACAAAAACAAGCACACAGCAATTATGGATAGAGTACAGCTGACAAACGCGTGGACAACACAGGCTACGGCACACGGCACATGTAGCGCGCGTTCGTCCGAAAAAATATACAACCGATATGGACGGAACTGGCCGTCCATGTATGGGAAAACAATATAACGGTAAGCCCGGTTCGAGCCTCGTTCAAGCCTCAGGCTGAAAAGTGATGGCGTTAGAGCACGTCTAGCCGTGCACGTAGGCGGCGCCGCCGTGCTTGGACACGTCCATGCCGGCCATCTCGATCTCCTCCGAGACGCGCAGGATCTTGCCGATGCGCAGGCTCCAGAAGAGGATGCTCGAGAGGCCGGCGACCCACGCCACTTCGATGAGCAGCGCGACGAACTGCGCGGCGAGCAGCATGCCGCAGCCGTAGAAGAGGCCGCAGTAGCTGCCCGCCTCGGAGCCGTCGTCCCATGCCATGGCGGTGTAGTCCGGGTAGGCGAACAGGCCGACGGCGAGCACTCCCCAGAAGCCGCAGGCGCCGTGGACGGCGAAGGCGTCGAGCGGGTCGTCGATCTGAAGCAGGAGGTGGGGTGGGGTTTGAAGTTAGAAGCGGGCTAGTAGTGAAAGCGGGATAGCAAGAGGTGGGGTGGGATTAGTAGTTAGAAGCGGGGTAGTAGTTAGCGAGGGGTGGGTGGGGAAGGACGTGAGTGAGTCAGAGGAGCCTGGTGAATAGAGAAGAGGGACGGCTGGGTGGGGTGGTCAAGGAGTGCTAGGCGGGGGGCTTTGTGTCTGGTCGCGCACCTGGAGCTTGAGCATCAGCGTGTGCGCGCCATAGTAGACAAAGGCGCCGATGATGCCGATCACGAGGGCGGCCCAGGGCAGCGTGGCCGCGCAGCCGGCGGTGATGGAGACGAGGCCGGCGAGGATACCGTTGCAGACCATGCCGACGTCGAACGTCTTGGAGAAGATCCGGTCGAAGAAGACGCAGGTGAGGCCGCCCCCCGCCGCCGAGAGGGTGGTGCACATGGCGGCGCGCGCCATGATGGTGCCGTAGCCGTCGGTGGTGATGCCGAGCGTCGAGCCCGGGTTGAAGCCGTACCAGCCCATCCACAGGATGAGGGTGCCGAGCACAACGAAGGGCGACGAGTGGCCGGGCATCGGCACGGGCTTGCCGTTCTCGTCGAAGCGGCCGATGCGCGGCTTGATGATGGCGGCGGCGCAGAGCGCGGCCACGCCGCCCGTCATGTGGACGACGCCCGAGCCGGCGAAGTCCAGGCAGCCGCCAAGCACGGTCAGGCTCTTGTCGCCGGTGAAGCCACCCGAGAGGAAGCCGTTGTTGCACCAGACCCAGTGCACGACGATCGGGTAGATGAAGCCAGTGATGATGCACGTGTAGATGAGGTAGGCGCTGAGCTGCGCGCGCTCGGCCACGGCGCCGGAGACGATCGTGGCGGCGGCGGCGGCGAAGACGTACTGGAAGAACCAGAGCGCCATGGTGAAGCCGTTGCTCTGGGCCGACGACGAGCCCCAGCCCGCCGCGAAGAAGGCGCCCGCGCCGTCGTTGGCGGTGCCGATGAATACATTGCCGCTGGACGAGCCCGAGTCGCCGTACGCGACGCCCATGCCGAAGGCCCACCAAATAATTGCGCCGATGCAGGCGTCGAGCAGGTTCTTCAACAGGATGTTCTTGGTGTTCTTGGAGCGCACGCTGCCGGCCTCGAGGAGCGCGAAGCCGGCCTGGAGGGGGAGGAGGCGGGGGGGGGGGGTCAGCGCAGGTTCGTAGGCAGAGCTCGGTGGGCTGCGTGCGCGGAGCCGCGATGCGCGAGCGAGCGCAGTTACGAGCGCGTGCGCCAGGCGGGAGAGGCTCCGTGCGCGCGCGGATGGAGCGCGCACGCGCGCTGTGGGGTGGTGTGTATGTGCGCTGGCGCTGCGCGCTGCGCAAGGGCGCGGTTGGGGTTGGGGCCTCGCCTGCATGAAGAACACAAAGACTCCTACCACCAGCAGGTAGAAGGCATCCAGCTGGGCGATCGACGCCGTGGCGGCGTCAATCGTGGCCTGGGTGTCTGAAGTGAAAGTGGCCATTGAAGCAATAAGCGCGGCGCGTTCAAAAGCCGGCGTTAGATGTGATTGAAAATCGATTTAGCAAAGCCTGATTATGGACCCTATATTTGCGAATCCGCCTGAATTTTTTATACTGGCTGAATATAGAGGGGTTAGTCTGAAAATAGAGGGGGGGTATAGTGCTAAAGAATCAGAATCTACAGCAAAACGTATACCCCTCACTCGACCAAAAGGAATTATTCCTATAGTACCCCCCCCCCCCTCGGTCAGGCGACCGGAGGAGGGACCTGTCGGAGGGAGGGGGTCACAAATACACAGGCCTGTGTTTAACACACACCCGTAAAACCGATGTGCCAACAACCTAACCGATCGTCTGAAGCGGCGCCTGTCCTGCTGCCTGTCGTCCACTTTTGTGATCAAGACATGCAGGCATGTAGGGAGGGGCAGGGTCAGGAGGGGGGCTGCTAAGGCAGAGGCTTGGCTGTACCCCACCAGCCTTGGATGTTCCACATACCCATACCCTCATCCTCATACCCTCAAACCCTCCCGGGCACAGGGTATGGGGTACGCAAAAGGGTATGTACCCAGGTATGGTGTAAAGCATACCCTCCATTATAGTTTTGTTTTAGTTTTAGTGTTTTATGAGTGTACATTTCACCATACCCTGGGTCCAGGGTATGGAGAGCATACGTACGCGAGCATACCCTCTGGCGTCTGGCGGAGGTTGGCCTTTACAAGATATTGTTTCACTTCGAGGCTTTATTGCACAACAATATTTTTTGCAAACACCCCGTTTATTGTGCAATATATTGCACAATATTACCAGTTATTGCACCCCCCCGCCCGATTTTGAGATGTTTTTCAGGTGTTTTTGGAGGTGTTTGGAGGTATTTTTTTGTTAGAGCTCTAGTGGTCGGATTTTGGATGGGTGGAGGTGTTTAAAAAAAATTGTTCTCGACACGGAAAAAAGGGGGGGGGCATTATTGCACATTATTGTGCAATACCCCCCTCCCAGCCCCCCTTTATTGCCTGCTACAATTACAATATTGCGCAATTATATATATATATTCCCCATGACCCCGCCTTTATTTATTGACTGCAATAAAATATTATTGTGGCAATATCGTGTAAGGGTAAGGGCCAAGGCGGAGGGTAGATAACCTGCTCATACGTACCCGGGTACACACATACCCGGGTATGGAACACCTTAGCCACAAGCTGCAAGCTGGACGTGGCGAGTGCTTGTGCTTGGATCTTGGATGATGTTCTGTAGCATGCTACATATACATAGCATGCTACAATGCTTTGCAGCCTCCCTCAGCCTCAGATGCTATACAGATACAGTGCTATATAGCACACCCCCACGTACATGTTCCTATATTTAGACTACTTTAGCCCTAAAACGAAACTGATCCGCAGCAGAGGCCGGAGGCGGCAAAGCCCGGCGCGAGGCCGGGAGCTTAGGCTTAGGGAGGGGGTGTGGGGTGTGACGCGGGTGTGGTAGGTGGTGGTAGGGTGGAGGGTGACGAGGGTGGTGTGTGAGTGTGACGGACTCTCGCGTGTTTGACGGGTACGCGTACAGTATTCAGTATGTATGTATGTATGCTCCTCTGGCTGTGCTGTCGTGCTGTCGTGGGAGGTAGCACTGCTGCTGCTGGTTGGTCTTCTCGCCCCGGCCTCGGCGGCCGGACCAAAGGCTGAAATGATGTGTTAAATACCAGAGATGCCAGATGCACCCATGCACCCTAGGTTTTGTAGCTTTGTAGCATATAGCAATAGCAGTGCAGCATATGGATATGGTGGCTAGCATGTAGCATGTAGCATCCCCCGATGCTACATAGGCTATGTACTACAGAACATCCAAGTTGCGATGTGGCGATTATGTGTGTGCTGGTGCCGGTGCTAGTGTGTGTGCCGAGAAAAAAGCCCTCACTCAGCAGCGACGAGCGATTCGCCCGCTCGCTTGCCTGTTGCCTGTTGTCGCTGTGCGCTGTGCGCACCCCTGCGCTTGGGCTTTGGCCTTTACAAGATATTGCTTCTCACTTCGAGGCTTTATTGCACAATAATAATATTACTATTCTTTGCAAACACCCCCTTATTGTGCAATATATTTTTTTGCACAATGCACAATATTATTCCCCACTTATTGCACCCCCCCGCCCAGTTCCAGTTTTGAGATGTTTTTGAGGAGGAAGAGTTTGGAGAGTTTTTTTGTTTTTTATAGGGGCCGGATTTCGGATGGGGGTCTGAGGTGTCTATGTCTGTGTCTGAAAAAAAATCCGATAAATTTCGAGCACGGAAAAGGGAACAGTATAGGGGCATTATTGCACATATATTATTGTGCAATACCCCCCTCCCCAGCCCCCCTTTATTGCCTGCAATATTGCGCAATACATTTTCCCCACGACCCTCTTTATTGCAATAAAACATTGACAATATCCTGTACAAGGTCCAACCTGCGATGAAGCGGAGCCTGCTGGCTTTCTGCATGGCGTGTGTGTGTGTGTGTGTGGCTTGTGGTCAACGTTCAACGTGCACACATACAATGTGCGATACAGAAGAAAGGGCGCACAAGCAGCGAGGCAAGCACTTTTACTCTTGGCTCTCGGCTCTCGGGGCCCTGCCTCGACTCGAACTCGAACTCAAGACTGGGCAGGTGGGCAGGCAGTAGCCGAGCCGAGCCTCTATAATAAAGTTAAAAAGTTAAAAAGTGAGTATACGAGTACCACGTTTTATGGAGTGCTGAGTGCTAGTGCCAGTGCACTACTAGTGCTAGTGATAGTGCCTGGTGCTAGTGCTAGTGCTAAGTGCTACTCATATGTATATGACGTATCATGTGAGTCATCATGAGTGTGAGTAGCGAGTACTGGTACTGGTACTACGGTACTGAATACGTATACGTATGATTCATGTATGATGATGATGCTGTATGATCTATGATCTATGTCTATGGCTCTATTCCTATTCATGATCATGAGGTGCGTACTGCAGATTTATCACTACTCACATTCAATATATACATGTGGAGTATTCTCCATCCACACGCCGACTGTGTTGCGTGTGTTGTGACAAGTTGCGTGCAGCTGTCGTAGCTGTAGCCAACGCAGCGGGCGCGCGGACACACGCACACACACGTGGGCACCCACACATCACCACCGGGCGGGTCGCCGGACCGGCGGCTGGCCGGCCGTCGGTGGGCACCGCCGCCACACAATCTGGTCGATGGCAACCAAGCGCGCACGCCACGTACACGCCCTCACCTTCACGCCGCCGCAACAGTAGCGCAGCAACGCACACCCTAAAAGTCCTGCACGTGCAGCCCGATCTGCAGCAGGCGCATCTGCTCGATCAGGAGCGCGGCGGCAGCGTTTGAGTCGGCGGGGGGCGCGTACGCTTGGTGCGGCGACACGGAGATGTTGTCGCCGCTCACAAACGACGGCGTGCCGTCGAGCTCCAGCAGTGCGCGCAAGGCGCTCTCCCGGTCAGGCAAGCTGACGGTGCCGACGCCAGAGTCCCAGTTGCCCCTCCCCAGCCGCGGTACATGCATAGAAACCAACCGGCCATACGAACCGAAGCGCTCGTCGAGAAACGCCTCGGCGTCCTCGAGCCGCCCCGTGCCCGTCGCGAGCGAGCATGTGGCCACTGCCGCAACGCCGTCAAACGCGCTCGCCTCCCGCTCGAAGACCAGGCGGCCACCAAAGCTGCCGCAGTCGCTGGTGAATGGATGGCCGCGGAGCACCTCGGCCGCCGCGGCGTACGCCTCCTCGCTCTCGAACCCCATGTGCCAGAAGCCGTACCGCGGCCGGCGTGGCAGCGCCAGCGTAGGCAGCGCGTGACCCACTGCATCGCCGCCACCAGCGTAGGACCCGGTCCGCAGCAGCGCACGCGCGTGCTGCGCCACGTGCACCAGCCGGCTGCGCATCGTCGCCGCGTCGGCGTAGACCACTGCGAGAGCGCAGGCCATCTTGAGTTCGTGGCCACTGAATTCGGCAAATCGGCGCGAGAAGTTATTTGTTATTTACACTGCGTCAATTGTTCCCCAAAATAGAAATGTCGGCGGGCGATTGGAAATCAAGGCCGTCTTTTCGCTATGGTCGCGCACTCGGAGGATGTCTGGGTGCCGGTGACGCTGCACCTGCCGATTGGGTTCGCCAAGGCGTGGAACCCGGGCCACTGCGCCCCCGTCTCCTTCATGTGCGGGCCGTACGCCATCATCCTGCTCGCGCAGGTTCGTCGGCCGTCTAAAACTAGAGGATGTAGCACATACTCTGACCCAGGGAGGCCGCAGCTGAGGACGCACGCCGGCCCGCCCTCGGATGCAGCCTCGCTGCACCCGCCGCGCTCGCTCGGAGCCGCAGTGCTGCTGTGATTCTGCCTGGCGCGGGCTGAAGCGCGGCCTGCCCGAGGCTGACCCATTCCCACCCCCACCGGCCCTCTCCCTGCACAGCTCGGCAACACGGTGCTGGTCCCGGTGCTCCCGTTCCTGGTGCGCGAGATGGGTTACTCCCGTTTCGCGTACGGCGTGCTGCAGTCTAGCATGTGGATGTCTCAGACCATCCTCTCGCCGCTGCTCGGCGCCCTCTCCGACTCCATCGGCCGGCGCACGGTCATCTTCGTCTCGCTCCTCATCTCGGCGAGCGGCTGCCTGCTGCTCGGCCTCTCGAGCTCCTTTCCCCTGATGCTCCTCGCGAGGATTATCACCGGCTCCGGGTTCCAGATCGCGCTCTTCCGAGCCTACTTTGCAGACACCACTGTCAAGGAAAAGGTGCGTCCTTGCGATTGTACACGGTTGGTTTCATCACCGGCTCCGGATTCCTTCCGAGCTTTTACTTCGCAGACACCACAGCCATGGAAAACGCTGCTTTCTTGGGTCGGTTTACCGAGAGTCTTATCACCGGGCCCGGCTACCAGATTGCTGTCGAGCCTCCTTCGCAGCCACCCGTTGGAAACCGACTCACGTGGACGCACCGTCGCCGAAGGCAACGCCTCGGACGGCGTACGGTATGTGGGCGCACGGAGCGGCGTCGCCATCGGGGTTCGGAGCGTAACGAAACTAAGGCTAGACCGGTCTTGGAGAGTTTTCTTATCCCTGCAGGAGCGATCAGAAACACGCACGAGAAATGGGTTCACGCCCAAGGCGTCAACCTAAAGTTTCAGCCACCACACTCGGAACCATTTTTGTGCAAGCTCACCGGGCGCTCCCACACCCCTCGAGGAAACAGTGAGGGCGCGCCCTTACCTGTATACATATACATACTTATATATGCACGTATAGATACATATACATACATTTATATATGTATATATGTGTGTATATATATATACATATATATATACATATATATATATATATATACATATATATATATATATATATGTATATATATATATATATATATATATATATATATATATATATATATATATATATATATATATATA
>Ga0209390_10008050_pt1 | contig 13219 bp, 14 predicted proteins | sample BON01_FD_187212 | JGI IMG/M metagenome (GOLD analysis project Ga0209390, IMG submission 187212) | Freshwater microbial communities from Lake Bonney liftoff mats and glacier meltwater in Antarctica - BON-01 (SPAdes) (version 2) | ecosystem: Environmental > Aquatic > Freshwater > Ice > Glacier... | reverse complement strand
CCGGAATGTTTAGCTGGGCGCGGGAACCGGGGTTTCCAAATCGAAAACCGGCGGAAAATCAGAAAATTTGGGGGAATTCAACTTGCTCACCCCTTCGGCCTAAACGAGGTCGTTTAGTGAGTTCTGAGTTTAGGCCAAGTTGCAACGAGATCGAAGAGCTTCTCCCGATCTTGTAGCGGCCCCGCCTCGATGCTGATGCCATACATCGCACTCCGGCGCAGGTGCTTGTCTTCGAACATATTCATTGCTGCCAGCGCGCCATCAAGATCCGTCCGCGCCCAGACTCCAAAAATCGAATAGATCCTCGATAGCGGCTCCTTTTCGTTGACCCGTTGTTCATGAAGCCCCGGATGCTTTTCGTCCCTGCGGTCGAGATACCAATCCAGCGCGGCTTGTGGATCATGGGTTGCCCACGACTTCAATGCCTCGCAAATCGGTGGCTTCGATGGTCCCATCGGCGTGCGGTTAGCCAGCGAGAATTCACACGCAGCCTCCCCGTCCACCTCCGCCCAGCGCGAGATCAATGCATCGGCAAGCTCGCTCTCCACATCATAGCCGCCGGGCATCGCCGCCACCAGCTCAAGTGCCGCAGGGATCATCTCTTGGGGAATACGGCCGATGCGCACTTTTCCACGGGCAGCCGCCAACAAGTCGATTCCATCACTACGTAACTCATCGCGGGCGAATCCAAGGAGCTTCCGCAGGAGTTCCAATTCCGCCTCGGGATCAGGCTTTACCTCAGCCAATGTTTCGGGCTCGGGCTCCAGCGGTTGAGGCGGCACCGGAGGAACGACCTTCTCCGCTGGTTGAAATTCATCAGGTATCTCGGCGATCTTCATCGGCCTCGCCGAGTGCCCTGCAACATAGCCTGCTCCCATGCAGGTGATCAGAATTGTGGCTGTGGTAATAGCAGTTTTTAGATTCATAGTAATTAGTGCGTGGTCGGAAAGTCATTCTTCCCTTTCCTGACAAGGCAAAGCGGTGGGTAGATTCTTCCGAATCTTTCCGCAGCCATCATCTCTAACAGCTTCCATTGCCCGTTTTTCGTTCCCTGCGTCTGATTATTCGCTCCAAAAGACTCCTTCTTTGAGTAAGGATTGAGATGTGAGAAAATTATTCGAGATCCAACTCGCTCTCGGAGCTGTCCCCATCGAGAAAGTCGAAATCCCCACCAAGACCCGCGACGAACTGCCGCCCATCCTCGCCGGGCTGCAGTGGATTTTCACTACCCCCGAAGTGAACCGCGAAGTCTTCGCCGTCCTCGAAAGCATCCAGCCCGACGACAAAAAATCCATCGGTCGCCCCGGCATGGATCTCTGGCAAATTTTCGTCCTTGGCGTTGTCCGACTCTCGCTGGACTGCAACTACGACCGCCTCCACTACGTCGCCAACTACGACTCCCTCGTGCGCCAACTCCTCGGCCAGCCCGCCTTCGACATGACCCTCGAGTTTTCCCTCACCGCTCTCAAAGAAAACCTCCCCTTGCTCACCGAAGAACGCCTTGCTCAAATCAACGCCATCATCGCCCGGCACGGACGCCAGACCCTTCAAAAAAAAACGAGGAAGCGCACCAAATCAAAGTCGATAGCTACGTCCTTGAGACAAACGTTCACTTCCCCACCGACCTAAACCTCGCCTGGGACGCCGCGCGGAAAACCATCGACCTCACCAGCCGCCTCACTGCCGACCTCGGCCTTTCCGGGTGGCGTAAAACAGCCTACTGGAAAAGCAGTATTAAAAACCCCATGCGAGCCTGTTCCCGCGCCTGCAAAGGCGGAGGAGCCAACAAACAAGAGCGCATCATCCACACCGCCACCCACTACCTTGCCAAGCTTTACCAGCTCGAAGAAAAGCTCAGCGCCACCCTCTCCCAAATAAAAAGCCACCCTCTCAGCCCCAAGCAAGTTTTCGAAGTACGAAACATCTCCGATTTCCACGATCTTCTCATCAAACACATCTTCCTTATCAGCGACCGGCTCCTGGAAGGGCGTAAAATCCCCGCCGGAGAAAAACTCTACTCTCTCTTCGAGCAACACACCGAATGGGTCACCAAAGGCAAAAGCCGACCCAACGTCGAACTCGGACGCCGCCTCCTCATTGCCACCGATCAATACCACCTCATTCACCACTACAAAGTCATGACCGGTGGCAATGAATGCGCTGAAGTCATCCCCCTCACCGACCACCTATTAAACACCCTGCCCGTCGGCAGCCTTGCCAGCATCAGCTTCGACCGTGGATTTAGCAGCATCGAAAACCGCGAGCTCTTAGAGCTGGAAATCCCCACCGTCGTCATGCCCAAAAAAGGCAAACTCAGCCAAGCTGATCGTGAACGTCAGCGGGACAAAAAGTGGAGCAAACTCGCTCACGCCCACAGCGCGGTTGAGAGTAATATCAACGCCCTCGAACACCACGGACTCGACCGCTGTCCGGACAAAGGCGAGTCAAACTACAAACGCTACGTCGGCCTTGGAGTGCTCTCCTACAACATCCACCGGATCGGAGCGCACCTGCAAGAGCAAGAACGCAAAGCGCAACGGCGCCGAGCCGCCGCCTGACCAAGCGATCCGCAATCGCTGATCTTAAAATCGGAGCCAGTAAAAGGCGACCGGGGGTCACCGCATTTACCGAAGCCCCCGCAGATGGCGAAAAAGCAGAGAAAGCAACCATCTCAAGGAAGCGAATACCAAGAGACACCGGCAAAAATCACCGGAAAGCACCACGGTCTTCCAGATCGGTAAGAAAAATTACCAATTACTCTTTTTCCGACCAGACACTAATTAGAGGAAAGAAACCAACTCCGACTGATGCTCCCGCAGCAGCTTGGCCAAGGGCTGCACGCGCCACGGATTGGCACATCGCCACCGGTGCCGCCTTAGCCAATTCGGAACCCAAGCCGGTAGCCAGGACCGTCGCCGAAATTGCGACGCCCCGCCCGCGCAACAGATCGGCGAGTTTGCCGACTGCGCGGCGTGCCTGCTTCTGACACGCGGCTTCGTTCTTGCCGAGTTGCGCGGAGATCGCCTTGAAGCTCTTGCCCTCATAGAAGCGCATCAATAAAGTCCTCCGGTCACTCTCGCCGAGCACGGCGATGGCCTCATCAAGCAGCGGCAACGCTTCTTCCACCAGACCGGAACCGCCATCGACTGCATGGCTTTCGATCTCCGATTCTTCGCGCCATCTTTTCATTTTTTTCAAGTGGTTCGATTCCTTGCGCGCTGCCCGCATCGCCTCATGGGTGGCGGTTTTCTGAAGCCATGCCGGGAGACAAGGATGCTTCTGAAGCGATCCCGCCTTACGCGCCAAAATCACAAAGACGTTCTGCGCCACCTCTTCCGCCAAAAGGGGATGTCCCGGAAGACGTCGTCGGGCGGCACTCAGGACGAATCCCAAATGCCGCTCGACCAATTGCTCAAACGCCCAAGCTTCCTCCACTTTCGTGAAGCGCTCCAGGAGTTCGTTGTCGGTCAGCGGTTTCATCTCTCTACCAATACCATCCCGCCTCCGACGGGAAACGGACAAAAAAAGTGCGCGACGTCTCTATTGTAGAATGGAGATATTGGAGCTGGTAGCTCCTCGCACAAACGAAGTGCGGAGAGATCTACCAAACTCCTGGCTCCACCGGGGGGGGGAAGACTTTTCCCACGCCAGGAGAATTAGAAAGCCAAGTGTCTCGAAAATTCTCGATCAAACTGCACTAAAAAAATCCTTGGGAAAAAAATTGAGCAAATGAGCAAAGCGCACTTGCATGATCGTTCGATACGTGAAATTCTTTCTTTGTTATTTTTTGTAAACACCTAATAAATCACAAAGAGTCGAAGTCCAAAACCAATTCCAAACCAGAAATAGAACTATGAGTAATCTCGCAATTATCCACTCCGTCATGCGCACCACCAATGTCATCGCCGCCTCGAACCTTACCGATCAAATGAGCAAAGTGGCCGGTATCATGAATACCATTGCCGTCGTCCTCTTCTTCTTCGGCCTCGTCATGGCAGGGGTGATGTACACTTTGGGACGAACCGAGTACATGAAATACGGAATTGTTGGCGCCGCGATCGGAGGTCTTGCCTGGCCCATTACCAAGTTCCTTTTTGAAGCAGGCTCCGGTGAAGACATCGATGTCGAACTTGACCACGATTTTTAAGCCACCCTCCTCCGAACGAAAACACTGTTGTTGATTATGGAAGAGATTCGCTACCACGAAACGAATGCCGGACGGGAGTCCAAGCAGAGTTTTTGGATCTTTGAAGGAATGAATGTGCTCTGGCTTCTGGTCGGATTCGGACTGTCCTTCGTGATTGCCAATCGGCTCATCAATGCCGGTTGGGGACTGTTTCCTGCGATGGCGATCTCTTCCGTCACTTCCATCGGCTCGGTCTTTTACGTTGCTGTTTTGAAATACGGCAAGCCCAAGTCATTTGACGTGGATCTCTTCCGCTGGATCGGCTGGAAGGGTCTCTTCTTCTGCGACCGTTGCGGGATCGTGAGATCCCGCAGCTACTTCTCGGCGGCTCGGACGACCAAGACAGCCCACCCACTTTCCGAAAATTCCGATGCCTAAATTTCCCGACATCTACCTCGCAAACGATCTCATCGTTTACAAAGGACTCTCACGTGGAGGCTTCGTAGGAAAGGGATGGTCCGTTGACCTTCCCGACTTCGAGAACTCGGATCCCGCGCACATCAATACCCTGGAGGACGATTGCCGAGTTCTTTTGCAAAGCTTGAATGAAGGATCGCGGATGCAAGTCAATTGGTCAGTCGATGCCGACTATAAACGCGAGCTTTTGGCCTTCCAAAAAGCAACTGAAGAGAAGGGAGCTTCCGAATGGGAGAAGATGATTCGCAACGAGCGCTTCGTTCGCTACTGGGAACGCATGGAGCAGAGAAAGCTCCGGCGCGAAAAGCTCACCTTCTACGTGACTTCACGAATCTCCAGAGAGGGAATCAAAGGTGGAGGAAGGAAAGCTTATGAAGCTCTCCTCAATGTCTCCGCACGAGAACTGCAAAGTTACGACAGCATTTTCAACCACCTCTTTGGGCAGATGGGCGGAGGTTCCCAGCCTCTCGATGATCTCGGGCATTTCCGAAAATTCAGCAGCTTCTGCAATCCAATTTTGGCGGATGATCCACACATTGATTTCGAGGAGATTTTTGAACCCCAAGATGAAATCCTGAATCAGTGCATGCCCGGAGATGCGGCCCCTTTGGAAAAACCCGACTTCGGGTTTCATCTCGGAGGTTTTTATCACGGCGTTCTCGTCATCAAGAGCCTGCCCAAAAGCACCTTCATGGGGATGATGCGGCAACTCACTTCCCTGCAACTCCTAGACTACGGCATTACCGTAAATATTCGACGTCGGTCGGTCGATAAAGAGATCATTCGGGAAGAAGGCGAAATGGACAAACTCCGTCGTGCTTACAACGCCTCACCCAAGGTGAAGCTCAGTGCGACCCTCGACAAGAAAGACGAAAAAATTCGGCGTCTCATGTCGAACCATGTTCAACCTTTCGATGCTCAGTGGATTATTCGCGCCTGGGACCAAACCAAAGACGGACTTCGTGGAAAGATTGCTGCCTTGAGAAGCGCGATCACAAAAATGGGCGGCTGTCAGATTTATGAACCAAGTCTTCCGACCAGTGCCCGGAATTTCTGGTGTGCCAGCATTCCCGGCTGGTGTTGGGATCGATACGAAGATTTCACCCATTACGTCGAGGATGTGAATCTCGTCAATCTTCTCCCGATCAGCTCGACACCAGTGGGAAATCTCAAAGGGGCGGAAGCGATTTACGACGGGAACAATTTCAACATTGTCGGAGTGCGTACCTTTGAGGGATTGCCAGGAAAGGAAAGGCCCGCCCACGCGCTCATGCTTGGTTCTTCCGGAGCTGGCAAAAGCGTTTCAACAATCGATCTTCTGACTCAGACCGGGCCCTACTATGACTACACCGTCATCGTCGAAGAAGGTCTCAGCTACGGAGTCTTTACCGAGCTCAATGGCGAGAAACCCATCATCATCCAGCCCGGTGGAAACCTGACCTTCAACTACCTCGACACCCGAGGGCTTCCGCTGAATCCGATGCACCTTGGAAACGCGGTTTCAATGTGCCAGTTGATGGTGGGAAGTAGCAATGACTCTGACAAAAACCGAAGACGTGAGGCGCTGCTTTCCACTTACATCAACCAGCTTTACCGGGACATTACCCAAGAATGGTCCGTGCGAAATCCGGATGAATTTAGAAATGTCAGCCGACATGCTCTAAGCCTCAAGAAGTGGCTTGCAGACCGAATGCCTCCCGGCTCCACCAAAGAGGAAGCATTTATGGATTTCCGTGATTGGAAAGTTGCCAATGCTGATGAAGGAAATGCTTGGCTTGAGCAGTTCGATGACGGTGAGGTCACTCGTTTTAGTAGGGAGCCCGAGACGGCCTTCGAAGCCTACCAACTATGCGCGGCCTATATGAAGTCCGAGGAAATGCCTACTCATGGGCAGCTCCAGGAACTTCTCTATCTTGAAGGCTCGGGAAATGACCGGAACAGCGACGAACTCAACTATCTGGCGACTCTACTTGAACCGTGGTGCGCACATGGAAACTACGGCCCGATCTTGGATGGGGTTTCGAATATCGATATCGGCGGCAAGGTCGCTCACTTCGAACTCGGCTATATCCCCGAGAGTGCGGAAGATCTCCGCGCCGTCGCGGCCTCCTTGATCACCAATCAAGCACGCAACGAAATCATGCGGCGTCCACGGGGGACGAGGAAGCGAGTCATTCTTGAAGAGCTTTCAGCCTTTCTGGCCGTCCCAAATGGTGAGCGGATCACCCGCGAATTTTATGAGCGGATGCGGAAATACAATTGCTGGGTCATGAGTGTGATCCAGCAATACGACCGGATCAGAAACCACCCGGTTCGAAGCTCGGTGATGGGCAATGCCCGACAAGTCTACATGCTGAAACAGCAGGACCGGGTTGATCTTGATCACATCTGCGAAACCTTTCCACTTCCTGAAGTCACCAAAGATACCATTCGCCGTTTTCCCGATCCTTCCGCCATCGAGACCGGGGACCCGTGGGCCGGCTCAGTCTATTATCATCTCGCGGAACAGGGCCCGATCATTGCCACTACCCGAAATTATTCCTGCAAGGAAATGATCTTTGCCGCGAGTTCATCAGGCGAAGCCTTTGACCAACGATCCAAGGATCTTGCGGGTAAGGAAAACATACTCGAAGCCGTCGTCCAACTTGCCAACGCCTGATTTATGAAACTGTTGAGACTCATATCGTTTAGCTGTTGCCTGCTCCTTTTATCCTGTGCTGGTGATGCCCGAAGGTCAGCGACCACGGCTGGCCTCACAGGGGCGGGAGCCGCGCTAGGGAACAGCCTTGATGATGGAGGAACCGCCGGTTCCGTCATCGGGGCCGCGGCCGGATATGCCGGGGGTGAACTCTTGGCGGTGGGTGATAAGAACGAGGACAAGACCATTTACAACACTGGCTACGACAAAGGCCGAAGTGACGCTATTAAGCAAACCTACTGGATGAAAAAACGCCTCCATCGTCCCGATGAAATGGGAGAAGGGCTTGAACGCAAATATTACGAAATACCTGTTCCCGGTCATGTCGCCAGGGACGGTGCCATTATCGATCCTCACACCCGTGTGATTGAGATCGTCGAATGATCTACCCGAAAATTCATGAAGAAAAAACTACTCATACTCACCCTCCTTCCGGGCCTCTCAAACGGGGCCGTGTCCGTTACCGACTATGGCCACATTCTCACAAGTAAACTGAATCAAACCGTCAACTATCTCGAATACGTTCAAGAGGTTACCGAAGCGGTTGCCCAGACAAAGAACCAGATCGAAGAGCTTCGTCGCCTAGGTGACTTCGGAGATTTTGTCCATATCGAGGGTCTCGATACTCTCTTCAAAGATCTTAGCACGGAATCTCTCTTCAAAGACATCGACGCCATCAAGGACCTGACGGATGGGAAGCAAATTCTCTCCAATACCGGCGGAGGACTCTTTAAAGAAATCGGAGAGAATTTTTCCTTCGACGGCGAAACCGAAATCGAACGGGATACTGATCGCTATAAGCCAGCCGAAGCGCTGCAAAGACAGGTCAACAATTACAAGGAGGTCCAAGCTCAAACTGCCGAAAGGAGGGGCGAACTCAAAGAGGCAATCGCAAAAGCTCAAGTCGTCGCACAAACCGCAACTACGGAGGCCGAAGCGGCTAAAGCCAACGCCACGGTGGCGGCTCTGCAAAATGAACTCCAAACCGTGAATCAAGAGGAACTGGCGGCAGCGAATGCAGTTCAGATGCAGCAGGCCGAGATTGAAGCACAAGAGAAAGCCGAAAAGGAAGCTCTCGCCGAGCAGACTCAGAAGGAATTTGGCGAGTCTGGAGAGCGGATGAAAAAGGCCTATGGATTGAAAATTAAGCGTTCAAAAATCAGCTGGGACGATGAGTAAAAACACGATTTCTATATTGGCTCTCTCGACGGCCTTGAGTGCGTGCGAAAAAGCCGATCCACCCAAGGAGGAGCCTTCAGAGAAGGAAGCCGAAGTTCTGGAGGATTTTCAGGAGTCAGGTGAGGAAGCGAAGAAAGCTTACAAGATAGAGGTCAAGCGTTCAAGGATTGGCTGGGACACTGACGACGAAAACGAGGACGAGGACGAGAAAAAGTAACGATGGGAGATTTTTCAGAGCTATTCGGCGATGCGATCGATGGAGCCACCGCCTTCATGAAGGTGATGCTTCCGGTTGCTGCCGTGCTTTGTTTCTCGGCACTTCTGCAAGCTGCCCGTGCCGCACAATCCGGCGACATGGATTCTCTTGCTCGTCGCATCACTGCGATAGGGTTCATAGCAGTGCTCATCTTTCTCTTCCCCGACTGGATGTGGGAACTCACCGAAACAATCGACCGAGTGATCACCGATGATTTGGACTACGACGTCTCAGCGACCTCCGAGAAATTTGTTGAAAAAGTGACTGCAATTCAAATAGATGCCGGTGATGAAGATGAAGGAGCGATTGACTTTGTGGTTGGTCTTTTCAAAGACGGTGTTCAAAGCATCTTCGTCAGTTTAATTTCCGGAGTTCTATTTCTTCTCGGCCATTTTGCCGCAATCGTCCAATGGTGGGCTTACATGTTCCAAGAAGCCGCACGGGTCTTCGCAATCGCAATGGCACCGTTGATGTTGCCGATGTTTCTGTTTCAGTCAACCCGAGCAGTTGCTGTGAACTATGTCATGAGCCTGATCGGAATTATGATGTGGCCGGTTGGTTGGGCCCTCGCGGGTATCCTCACCGATGGAATGCTCACCGCTGCTTCTGACAAACTTTTATACGATGGGGCTGCCGCCCTACCAGCGACTTTCCTTCTGATGCTGATTGGGGCCATGGCCTCCATCTGGGTTCTCTTCTCTACCTTCATCGCTCCTGTCGCGATCTCCAAAGCAATCACCACCGGAGTCCAGGTAGGCACTTCACTTCTGTCGGGAACTGCAGGCTTCGCAGTCGGAGCGACAGTCGCCTCGTCCCGGGCAGCCTCCGCAGCTTCTTCCGCTGCTGGCGGGGGAGGTGGTGGCGGGGGTGGGGGAGGTGCTGGATCAGACATGGCTCAAGCAGGCCTCGCAATGTCTGGAGGAGCCCAGATGGCAGGCGGTGGTGGAAAGGGTGCCGGAAGTGCGGCGGGCGCCTCGATCAAAGCCGCCGGAATTATTTCTCGAGCAAAATGAAAAAGAAAACACCAGCTGATATTTTCATCGCCAAGGATCGCCTCGCGTTCGTTTGGTTTATTCTCTTCCTCACCGTTTTAGTGGCTTGGTGGTGGGATCGAACTGCAATCATCGAACGTCTCACGAACAAACCTCAGTTCTTCGTGATGGATAGTAACTCGACTTACTACCTTCCAGCCGCGCTCGATTTCGAAAACGCCACCGATGTTCACGCGGACCAAGCGGCCATCGCGATGGAGGCCATTTTCAACCGCCATCCCGGCGGATTTGACAATCCCACCAAGGTGCGGCGAATCATGCACGAGGATGCCGACAAAAAGATGAAAAAAGTCCTCGAGGACGAGCGTGCTGTTTTCCAAGAGCAGCAGATCCATCAGAAGATTGAAGTGGGGAAAATCGACATTCTCCAAGCCACTGAAAAGTCGGTCCTCGCCAATGCCGAAGGGCAGCTCATTCAGAACGGAATCTTTGAAGGCGAGGCCTTCACCCGGGTTTACGAAGTGAAAGCCCGCTTTGTCTTTTCCTTCAACAAGGGAATGCAGCACAACGGCCAGCTCCCGACGGTCTGCGTGGAACTCGACTACAAACTCAAGAAAATCATCGATAACTCCTGATGCTATGAACAAATCCATCTCATTCCCTCTTCTCCTTCTTTTATCCCTAAATTCTGGAGCACAGACCCAAACCGAATCTCCCGAGCGAATCCAAAATTTCATTCTCGATCCCACCAAGGAAATTCGAATCCCGGTGAGCAAACGCCACGCCACCGTGATCTACTTTCCCAAGCCAGTGCAGGGCGTCATCGGGTTCGGCCTTACCGACGGGAAAGAACTCGGAACTTTCCAGTTCTCCCATCCGCAAAACAGCCATGTGATCACGGTGCGAAACGTGATGGAGGAAAAGGACTGCTACATGACCTGTCTCATGGACGAGCAACCCTATGTTTTCCATTTGGTTTCATCAGAAGAACCAGTGATCGCCTTAAAGCTTCACCCCCTGGAAGATGCCGAACTAAAGACTTTCAAAGTGACCTCTCCAGTCGTCACCTACAATAATCGCCTCGGCTACTCAACGGCTTCCCTGATCCAATCGATCCGAAAAGCCCGGTCCAGGGCGGTCTGGGAGCAGACCTATCCTGAGTGGTATGAAAGTGCCAAACGCCGCCAAGTTAAGATGGTGACTGAAACCACTGAGCTGGATGCCACGATCACAGAGATTCATCAGTTTCCTGTCGATGATACGCTGGTCTTTCTCGGCCAAATTTCAAACAAGACGGAAGGTGATCTTTGGCTCCAACCCCAAGCTCTTCACGTCCGAGTTGGTGAACGTCTCTATCCAGCGCAGATGGTCGATTTCACCGGAGAAATTGAGAAGAACGGAAAGGCTACCTTTGCCATGGTCTTGAGAGGGAACACGACAGGAAGCCGGGAGCACCTTTCCATCAACAACGAATTCCGGATCGTGATGCCGGAACCTGTTGATCCTTCCTTTCTCGCTCAATCGACCGCTGACCTTGCCGATGAACTTCCATCCGCCGAACCCACCATCCTTCCAGAGAAATGAGCAAAATGAAGAAGCTACTTATCTTCCTTCTGTTTGGGGGCACCTGCGTCGGTCTCTATTTCGGAATCGCTGCTTTTCGGGGAGTGGAGGACGGCGAGGAAAAAGGTTCCGGAAAGGTGAGTCTGGCCAACGAGAAGGACGAATCCGAAGCGGCCCGACTTGGGATGATGCGTCCTGAACTGGCAGACCGGGAGTTGGGTGACTTCAAGGAAAGTGAAACAGTGAAGGGGGACAAAATTCATCGGTTCCGTCCTCAACCAAAGAAGCCGCAGGTCATTGTGAAGGAGGCTCCCCGACAACCCCAGCCGGAGCCACAGGCTGAAAAAGCGAGCGCACCCAAAGATCTGCCCGCCTTGGTTCACAGCTTTTCGAGTGGTCCTTCGAGAGAAGCCCTCACGAAAGATGCGCCCGACATTTTCGCACCAAGTGGGACGTTGATTCCGTGTCAATTAGTCCTCACCGTGGATAGCTCTTCGCTGGAAACTCCCATCCTAGGACTGGTGACCGACGATGTTTTCCACAACGGCGAGCTGATCGTTCCGGCTGGAACCGAAGTCCACGGCTTCGCTTCAACTGGTCGTGTTCGAAATCGCATTGAGGTCAAAGGAAGCTGGACGCTTGTCTGGCAGGATGGAAAACAATATCAACTCAGTGGCATTGCGTTGGATCGAGAGAAGAATCCCGATGGAGAAGGGTGGGGGATTACGGATGGATCTGCCGGGATTCGTGGCAAGGTTCTCAAGTCCGATGAATATTTGGAGCTGAAGCTCTTTGCCGCCACCTTCTTTGAAGGGGTGGCATCCAACAGCCAGGAAACCACGGCAACGATTTTCGGCCCGGTTCCCGACAACAATATCGCCAATGGCGGGTTGGAGGGACTTTCCGAAGTAGGCGAAACGTATGCCGACATACTTCTCGAAAGGCTCAGAGACGAAGGCTACTTCGTTCGGGTTGCGACCGGAACTGAATTTTACATCTATGTCACTCAGGTGATCGAACCGGAGTTGGCAAGCGTGGCTGGACTTACTCAGAATGAAAGCACGGCTCAATCTTGGGAACTCAAAGAACAGGCGTTCCGCAATCGCCAGGCTCAACTGGCGAAGCATCAAGAAGAGGTTTCAGTCAGTGAAACCACTCCAGAGAAACGAGAGCAAGAACTCAAGGTCCAGCAAGCACTCCAGAAGAGAGAGACCATGCTCAAAGCTGTCGAACAACACTTCAACCGCCAAAATCAATGAAGCCCATCGTTCTTTTTCTGCCCGTTCTGTTCCTGTGCAGCTGCGCCCGTGAATCGGCGGTCAAGATTATCAAACCAGTCCCCCGAAAGGAATGGCGTCACTTGGATCGTGAAGATGTGCGCAGAGTCCGACATCCGGAATCGGTGCGGACCTACTACAAAGGTCGCACTTTGGACAAGGACAGGCTGACGATGAATGAAGCTCATCGGGTTTATCGTGTGGAAAACCAATCTCGCTGGGACCTTCGACCATTAAATAGCCCGCTGGATTCACCCGGCTATCCCACGGGTCTTTTCGATGAAACCGTGAGAACTGTGTCCGATGACTCCATCGTCACCGCCGAGCGCTCCCGGCTCAAGGCCATGGAAGGAAAGCTCGTAGCGAGACAAGCCAGTATCGAGATATTAATCGACCAACTCAAGGGGGCGAGAGAACAACAAGAAGATAATTCCGAGAGCTACCGCCAGCTGAAACGAGACTTGATCCAAGAACGCCTCCAGCGAGCCGAACTCATGAAAGAACTAGTAAAGCTGAAAAAAGAGGTAACTATTCAGGACCCTTGGGCGAGGGATCTGCCGAGGGCGGCGGGGGCGGCGAGGAGGCAGCGGAGGGTTTCCAGGATGGGGCGCTTTTGTTTGCGTGCCGTCGAGATGATTCCACGGGTGTCGC
>Ga0209390_10008044_pt1 | contig 13228 bp, 18 predicted proteins | sample BON01_FD_187212 | JGI IMG/M metagenome (GOLD analysis project Ga0209390, IMG submission 187212) | Freshwater microbial communities from Lake Bonney liftoff mats and glacier meltwater in Antarctica - BON-01 (SPAdes) (version 2) | ecosystem: Environmental > Aquatic > Freshwater > Ice > Glacier... | reverse complement strand
CCAACGATCTCGACGCCGGGATCCCATGTGTCATCGCCACTTCCTGCGTGGCCTTATGTGCCGCCGCTGCATCCAGAACAAGAATCTCGTCCCTGTCAAACTCGAAAACCATCTCCCCCTCCTGACAAGCATCGACAAGAGTCATCAAATGAAACAAATTCTTGATCTCTTGATTATTAAACCGCGACAAATGCTGCCGATGAAACAGGTCATATCCAAGATTAACCGAATGCTCCAACACCTCACTCAACACCACCAATTGCTGCCCCGGCTCCTTCAAATGACTTTGAATCAAGCTCAACAACCGCACATCCGCCTGTGTCTCCGGCGCGTAAGTCTCCCCCAAATTCGACAACAAAAAAGGATGCGATAACACAGTAAACACCATCCCCCCCACCATTGAATAACTCGGCATCTCATTGTTCAAGTGAGGCCTCACCGCAAATTTATACAAGTAAGCAGGCACGGCTACCTCCCTCACTTCCCCCTCCCTCAACAATCTCAACTGCACTGTGTCCCCCTGAAATAATTGGGAGAAGTAATAATGCAACTCAACCCTCTCCCCCTTCCTGAACGGAATCGTCCCATCATTTGCCAAGCTAATCCCATCCACGGCCATCAGCACATCCCCTTTTTGCAAGACACCGAATGCCGGTGCGAGCGGATCGACTTTCGTGACTAGAATACCTGATTTTCCGGGGGGGAGGAGCTTGTGTTTGCGGAGGGAGGGGGACTCCATTGCTTGGAATTTGACCCCGAGACGGCAGAAACCTGTGTAGTGCCCGTGTCGTTCTATGTCTGCGAGGAAGTGGAGGAGGATGTCGACGGGGATGACGTAGCCGATGTTTTCGGTGTCGTGCGAGGAGAGGGATTGGAAGGCCACGCCTACCAACTGTAGAAGGAGAGAGGGAGGGAGGGAGGGAGGGAGGGAGGGAGGGAAGGTGAGTGTGTGTAGTGCCCGTGTCGTATTATGTCGGCGAGGAAGTGGAGGAGGATGTCGACTGGGATGACGTAGCCGATAATTTCGTTGTCATGCGCAGAGAGGGATTGGAAGGCCACAGCTGTGGAAGGGTGGAGGGAGGGAGGAAGGGAGGGAGGGAGGGAGGGGGGGGGGACCACCAAGGAGTCAAAAGCACGATCAAGCGAGAACGCCTCACACTTTTCCCTAATTGAAGATACACGCACACATGCACACCCTCACTCCGTTTTCAATTCAAAGCGTACCTTATCATCATCATTTATAACCGGCCCCCCACTATTCCCACTGTTGATCGCCGCATCAATCTGAATCGCCAGCAGCGTCTCCCCCCCCTGCGCGTACTCCTGCAACTCAATCCTCGAAACCACCCCCGCCGTCACACTCAAACTCTCCCCTCCAATCGGATACCCCACCACCGAAACATCATCCAGCAAAGCAGGCAATTCCCCAAATTCCAACGGATGCAAGTCAGTCCAAAACGCTTCATCTTTAACAGTAAGCACCGCCAGGTCACATTCAGGGCCATATGCCAATAATTCCGCCACCCACTTCACATCACAACCCCTTTTCCTAATCTGGATAATAGAACCATATTCAACACTATGAGCATTCGTAATGATCCTCCTTCCCTCAATCACAAAGCCAGAAGAAGTCGACGAGATCTGCTGTAACCTCTGCCACGGCGCCGCAAACGAAGGCTGGACATGCGTGCAATACACCCTCAAAACAGCATCTAACGTCTGTTCAGACAACGCCTCCCGACTCATCGTCTCGAGCAATCGTTCCAAGAGGGCTTGTTCTCCTCCGGCTTCAAGCATGGCTTCCGGGCCTCCGCGGGCGCCGGCGGCGACGGCGGCTTTGTTGCTGTTGCTGGTGCTGGGGCCATCGCCACCTCTTCTTGAGCTGTTTTGGTGGGGTGGGAACAGGGGGTTGGGATGTGTGAGTGACTGAGTTGATAAATGGGGAGGGAAAAGGAGATGGTGTGGTGAATTTGTGCCCTTAGTGGATGGTGGCGTGAGAGGGCTGGGGAATGGGGGATGGAGGGTGGGGAGCGTGGGGCGAGGAGCGCGCGCATGCATGCACCCTAGCGCTCTCAAACTGTATAGGGAAAAGAAAGACTGGTTATACCGGCCCTCCGCAAGGGTGATTCTTCTTGTAGATGCTCGTACAAGCTGGTGCCCAAGCAGTACGTGCGCGTGCCCCTCCCCCACCACAGCGCCCTTCCCCTCGCGCTTGCCTCCTCCTCCCTCCCTCAATCGAACGTACCTAGTGGGCTTGGCCGCCGATGCCGCTGGCTTGTCTGGCCTCCTTAGGACCGACTCTTCCGAATGGTCTGCGCGGGGGAATGGGTTGGCGTACAGGGGAAATACGGCACGGGCACCAGCAGGGCGGCGTTGGTGGAGTCTTGAAGAAGGATGGGCTGGGGCTCGTGCGGGAGTGGGATTGGGCAGGCGGAGGGAGGGCAATAGAAAGGACAGGCACAGGCCCAGGCTGGACAAGAGCAAGACCAGGCTCGAGAGCCCCTGGCCGTGCCGCATGGTGTCTGTGGGGGGGGGTGGGGGGGGTGTTTGAGTGCCAAAATAGAGGAAAGTATCATGGCATTGAATGACGATGAGGAGGAGGAGGAAGAGGAGGACAAGCAGCAGGGAGTAGCTAAGTCCTTGCTTGCCTTGCTTTCTATGCATTTTTGTGCTTGTCCACGCAGCAAACGCACGCATAGCATGGGTCTACCTACACAAAGGATTTTAACCTCCTGCCTGAATGGATGGACCGCGTCAAAGCTCACTCCTTCGCCTTTCCCACCACCACGCACACGACACAGGTCCTTCCACAAGCTAGCCTCCCTCCCCCCACCCCTGCCTCTCCTAGCTCTCTTGCTTCACCTACAGCCACCACCATGATAAGACACCCACCGTTCCTCCTCCTGCTGCTCCTCCTCGTCCCCTGCCTATCCACGTCCCTAGCCTTTGTCCTCCCCTCCTCCTCCTCTTCCTCCTCCTCCTGCCGCCCCACCCCCTCCCGCACCACCCTCGTCAAGCGCCACCTGCTGCAAGACCCCATCACCGCCGCCGCCGATTTCCTGCAAAACGAAGCCGGCATCCCCCCGCCTGCAGATCTACCAGCACTCATCCAACTCCTCCTCTACCGCGGGGAAGAATCCGTCTCCCCCCATGAGCGCCAGGCTCTCCACCCCTTAGTCATCCCCCTCACCAAGGTCGGCGAGGAATACACCTGCCTCCTCCGCTGGCCCACCCCGCAAGAAGGCGCTCCCATCCCAGTCGTCAAGACCCGGGCGGGCTTGTATGGCGTGAAGCTGGTTGCGCAAAGCACGTTGGATTTGGCGCATCGTCTGGCGGCGGAGGAAGATCACATTCAGGGGCGTGAGGCTGAGTGGGCTGCTAGCCTTGTTAATGCTCATTTGCCCGAAGAGAAGCAGTATTTAAAGGGGGCGATCGAGAAGGTGGGGTATGGGTTTGAGAGATTCTTGTTTTTAAAGGTGGGGAGTTTTCCGGATGTGTTTGAGTTTTTGACGGATTTTCACTTGGGGAAGGGGGATCAGGCTAGTGCCTTGGTGACGGCTGAAAAGGCTTATAATACTTTTAATGGATGGGGGCAACCGTATATGGAGTATTGCAAACTGTTGAGGGGGATGAAGGGGAGGGAGCAGGAGATGCGAGATGCGGCGTTGGCGGCGTTGAGGACGCCGTTGTGGACTGTGGCGAGGGAGGGGGAGGATTTAGAGATGGTCCTGACGGCGGCCAGGTCGAGTAAGGAAAAGGCGGCGGATAAGTTTTGGAAGTTATATGAGGATGAACGGTTGCAGGAGATCAAGCAGGGGAAAAGACCGGAGCAGGTGTCGTTGGATCGGGCTGCTTTCTTGATGGACGCGGCGCTGGTGGGCGCGAATGGAATAAAGGGGTGGGAGGAAGTGAGAGGGCCTTTGGGGGAGCTTTATAGGGAGGCGGGGATGACGGAGCTGGCTAAGTTTGTGGAGGCGTAGGGCGAGGAAGGGAGGGAGGGGGAATAGGGGCGAGCGAGTATACATAAGATGATAATAGTACCAGTAGCGAAAGAACGAAAGGAAATGGAAGAGGAAGAGCGATGTGTTTTGGTGGTTGGGTACTCGCTTGTTTTTTAACTTCCTTATATTACATGTGTTCATGCCTGTTGTTTGCCACTCGGCGTCCTATCCTCCTCATCTGTTGCTCTGGTGTCTTTTCTTCCTCTCCCCTTAAATCTTCTCAAATCATGGTTCATTCAATCTCACTCTCTCCTACCCTCCCGCTTCGTCTTTCTCTTCACTCCTCTTCACCAATCAGAACTTTGGTCACGACCGTCGCCGTCCTTCATTCTTTAAATATACATTCCTCTGTCCCCTTTTTTCTCTTCTGACTACTGTTTGTGTTCCTGGACGCGAGCACACCTTCTTACAACCACAGTCCGGTTTGTTTCTGTTATCTGTTTCGATTTCTGATTCCCGATTCCTGATTTTTAAAATTCTCTTTCCACACACACACACACACACACACACGCACACACTCTGTCTGTCGCTCTACCTCCGGCAAACACGCCAACTTTTATGTCTGGTTAGGTTCTCAAACCTTGTCTCTCTCTATTTATCACACGTGCCTGCCAGTCCTCCCTCATTTCCTCCTTCTCCTTTTCCATTCTCATCTCGTTCTCGTCTTCAAAGGCTGCACACTCTATGCCCGATTTTGATACACTTTTTCTCTTATGCATCACGCACGCACAATATAAGATAGAGTGAGTGCCTCCTTTCCTTCTTCCTACTTTATTTTATCTCCTTTTTTCACACATTCATTCTGCCACCATCATATCATCATCCCCTCCCTCCCGCTGCAGCTGCTGCTGCTGCACCTGCTGCTGTTGCTCAGCCACTGCCTTTAAAACCAACGCCTGATACAAGGGCAAAAACGCCGCCTCGTTATGCCGACAGATCAACAACAACAAATCACACACCTTCACAATCCACCCTTCCAACCCCATCAATCCCCGTTGAAAGCACTCCTGTTCCATCTCCCGTGTCTCCTCCCCCGTCATCGCCGTCAAGGCCACCCCATCCCGTCTCAACACAGCATGCACCGCATCCACAGCCCGGGCATACAAAAGCCTCAAAACAGGACATTGGCCCTCAACCAACATCCTTCCCACCCTCTCCTCCAAAAGCTTCTTCCCCACCCGATCCACCAACCCCAACTTGCTCTCCGCCCAATGACCCACATGCAACCGAATATCCTCAGCAGACACCGCCTCTTCCGGCAACAAGACCATTAACCCCTGCACCACCTCCACCCGTTCCTCCCCCCCCAAATTCCTACCAATCGCCTGCCCCAAATACGCCACCACCGTCGCCGCTCGTGCCACACACAACAATGCATGCCTCGCCACATCCAACCGATGCGCATCCATCGCAAGCGTCTCCGGAATCACACCCTCATGCAACACCGGGCTAGCCCCCGCCACCTCTCCATCATACCCCCCCATCGCCCTACTCGACAACGCCTCCCCCTCAGCCAACAGAGCGCAATACCCCCTCCTCACCACCGCCCTCAACGCATCCTCCCTATTCTGCCTCAAGCCCTCCGCCAAGCTAATCCGATGATCCCCATACCTGTGATCATGCACCGGCAACGTCTGCGCCGTCGCCCATTCAGACCTCAACACCCCACCCAACCACTCCCTCGCCCTCTCTGACGACGTGACCCCCTGCGCCAACCTCTCCTCAAACCGCTGCCTCTCAAACACAGGCCCATGCGCCCGACAATGAGGCGTCGCCCGTCGCACATGCGAGTTAAAAATATCCACATGAATCTGATCGACCTTCTCCAACAAATACTCAAACAACGGACTTACCAACGGCGCCCATGCCAAGCTCGCCCCCTTCCCCTGCAGCGACAATCTCACAGGACTCCCGCACCCATGCGTCATCACCTGCCCTTCCAGCTCATTCAACCGTGCAAGCCACCCCTCCGTCGACCCATTCCTCGCCGGGGCCTCCAACCACAAAATCCGTTCCCCCGCAAACCGCAGCATCGAAAAAAGCAACTGCGAGTCCAACACATCCTTACTCAAAACCTGCTCCAGCAAGGCCACATCCAAAGCACCATGCACCTCCTCCCCCAAATCCGCCCGGGAGGGAGTAATGGAAATAAGACGCTCCGCAAGCTCCTGCACCAGGACCAACAAGGGTGTATAGTCGCCAGCGAGCAGTGTGCGGGTGACGCTTGCCCAGTACGCTTCCGCACCTGCTTGGCTTTCGGTACTGGTAGTGGTGGAGGAAGTGGGAGAGGTAGGGAGCACGGCCGAGGCCTTGGCAGCTGCTGTGGATGTGTTGTCTTCTAGGGAAACTTGCAGGAAACGACCGTGGGGCAAGACGCAGATTTCGTGGACGAGCCACTCGTTGGAATAGAGAGACTCGGGAGCACCCGCGTCCGCCGCGAGCTCTGCTGCAGTCATGACCTGCTGCTGCTGTTGTTGCTGCTGCTCGTCGACCTCCACCGTGTCTTGCTCTTCCACTTGCTCTTGCTGCTGCTCCTGGACCATGCTGCTGCTGTTGCTGCTGCTGTCCAGGGTGCTGCTCTCGTCGTCAGTCTCCTCCTCCTCCTCCCTACATCCAGTCATCAAACCCAACCGTTGCTCGGCAATCTGCCTTGCCAACTCCATGCGCCGCACCGCCTCCGGCCGACCCACCAGCCGCTGCAATGCCTCGTCGAGATGCCCTAGCTTCGCGACACCCTCCCGAATCGACCTCTCACAGCTCGCTACTGATTGAGCTGGTGGTTGCTGCTGCTCCTGTTGCTGCTGCTGCTGCTGCTGCTGCTGCTGCTGCATCTCCCGATTAGTGCGAGACACGGCCTCCAACACATCCACCACCGCCTTGGTTAGCTCCTCGGCCAAGCTGCCTGTCTCCGAGGCGGCCACGCCCCGACACTGCTCCCGCTGCATGGCAAACAGACCCAATGCACGATTCACCTGCTTGATCCCCCGGAAGATGACCCACCGAGGCATCCCCGGCTGCTGCAAGCAATGGTGCAACGCCAACAATGTCTCGCGTACCCGTGCCGCGCCCTGGGCCAAGGCCGCCCCTTTCCGCACGTACAACCGTCGGCGGCGCTTACTTTTGAAGGAGCAGGAAGAGGTGACTACCTCGGGGTGGGCCGCGATCAACAACGCCGACAGCAACGTCTCAGGGTGCGTGACCAAATCCTCTGCTGAATGGGAATCCATGCTGCTCATCCCTAGCCCGACCAACACCCCCAAAGCATGGCCGACGAGCCCGCGTTCCTCGTGGCACAACGACTCCCATTCCCAGGCCCAGGGTCCTGCTCCCAAGGCCTCGCTCGCCTCCAGCAGAGGTAACAGGTGTGCGCCCACCACCTCTTGCACCCGACGCACCAGCCGCCAGTGTTCTAAAAGTCGGCGAGACCAGCGTTGCAGGGTCAAGGCGGCGCGCTCCGAGGCCAGGGCTTGTTGTTCTTGTTGCTGCAACTGGTGCTGGTGAGAGTAGTGGGGTTGCTGAAGAGGGGTGGAGCTAGGATGGTGGTGGTCGCCCAGCAGCAGCTCCAGAGAAGGCGCGGGCAGGGCCGTGGTGGGCGTTGACCAAAGCGTAGAGCTGCGGGGGCGGGACGACGACGGGCGGACGTGCTGGTGACGATGGAGGTGGGAAAGGGCGAGGTCGTCAGACGTGGCCATCGCGAGCCCCTTTTCCAGATTGAAGCCTCGGGGACAGATGGGCGTGCCAGGGCCGACTGGGTCCTCTGTGATGTCCACTACCATGGCCGACGTGGATTTTGTTCCTGCCGAGGAAGTGGCTCCATTGGTGCTGACGATGGAGCCGACGGCGGCAACTCCGGCCGCCTCTGGCTGAGACGACGAGGCACCCGAGCCGGCCCCGCCCGAACCAACCGAGACTGCGGCAGCCGTGGCTACAGCTGCAGCGACGCTGGCCGCGTTCTTGGTGCTTTCTGACGCAGTGCTGGCGCTAATCATGGTTGCACTTGTGGCTCCGACTGAAGACGTGGGCCGTAGAAAAGGGCGGCGATGGCGAGCTGGGAGCGAGCTGAGGAGAGTCGTGTACAACAGAGCAGGATTGAGTGGCTGGTGACCTGTGTGTGTGTCATGGTGTGAGAGCGGCAGGTAAGACAAGTGGTGTGCAAGAAAAAGCACTCCCCCACGTAGCATAAGAGCAAGACATAACTGCGGTCGCAAGGGCTGAGCAGGGACGGCAGGATGTTGGTCTGCTGGAACACGACTCCCCTCGGCTGACGTCGCCCTCTTCTGTGCCCCCCCACCACCTCCTTGATTTTTGAGATTGCTCTGCCGATCGTGTGGAAGCTCTTGATCGTGCGGAAGCGGCTTGTAATCCCACTGCAAATGCTTGGTGGACATTCTGACGTTGCCTGTGTGTGTCCCAGCAAGTTTGCCCGAGTGACCAAGCGCTAAAGACGCAATTTTCAAGTGCCCTTCATATGCAAGGTAGGGTTGCGTCAGCACAGCCCCGGCATTCCGACGAAACTTCAACCAATCTGGCCTTTCGGCCATAACAGCTGCTCGGTCTTTCTTTCTTTTCTTCTTTGTTCTAGATACATAGGTATTTGTAAGGTGTTTGTCAACGAAAGAACCTCCTGCGGTCCATAATAGCTCGGTCTTTCTTTCATCTTTGGTTTTTTGTAAAGTCTTGTCTTGTCTTGTTTCTTAAGAGAACATCCTCTGGGAGGGCTTTCTCTGGCGTATGCCGAAGCAGGCCTACTCTGTACCGTGCAGAGCATTACACCTCCATGGGCAGGGTGCTCAGGTCTTATGCACTTGAACCATCTCGGGGCATTGTGCGGCTCTTACACATGTATTGCGCCCGTCCTCGACCAAGTGCTGGCGTGCGTCAGGTCAAAACCTCCCTGCTACACACCCACCCACACACATGTCGCGACCTCGCTTCTAATTGTAAAACCCATTAACGGTGAACCCGCCGTCCACACAGATGGTCTGGCCTGTCATGAACGACGCGCCGGGCATGGCCAAAAAGGCGCACAGGCTGCTCACTTCCTCGGGGGTGCCCACGCTGTAAGGGTGTAGAGAATGGTGGTAGGCGGAAAGTATGTGAGTTTGGCGAAGGTCGTGTCCTTCTTCTTTCCCCAGCTTAGCTTTCCCCGGCTTTAGTGGAGTCGTTTTGTGCATTCAGCCCGTCCTCCCCGATCACAACACCCAACCCCACCCACAATCACACACACACGCACCGTCTCATAGGAGTTCGGTCCGTCACTTCCTTCCGGAAGACAGGGTTGCCCAGGACTGGGGCAGCTAAAGGTGTATCAATATACCTAATGGGGAAGGAGAAAAAGAGGAAGCAGGGGGGAGGAAAAGGATGAGAGCCGGGTTCGACGCGTGACAAGATCACATGATACTGACTCATGACTTACCCGTAACACAGGCAAATCAAGTGCACGAAAACGTCCAGAAAGCTTGCAGGCAATGCAAATCGATATCAATGTCCCCTCCCTTCTTCTCACCCTACCTCCTTCCCTCCCTCCTTTCTTACCAGGGTGCGACTGTGTTGACTCGAATGCCGTCCGATGCCCACTCACAGGCCAAGTTCTTCGACAGCTGGGCCATGGCCGCCTTGGTCATCGCGTAGATAGAGCCTGGATTTGTGTGGTGGAAAAGGATGAAAGAAGGGGGAAGATAAGTGTGAGAAAGAGCTGGGAGAGGTACAAGGAGGAAGCAAGGTTTTTGATTATTCTATCTCTGGTTGAGGGCACGGCAATGAGAGAGGTGAGGTGCCTGACAGACAGCATTCCTCTGCGCGGCCACCAACAAGGGGCAGACTTATGATGAAGAAAGATCTAGAGACGGACTGCCTTCCTTCCCTTCCTCTACTTTTCTTCTCCGCCCTACTTCCCAGCTTCTCCCCCAACCCTCCCTCCCTCCCTCCCTCAGCCTGCTGAACATACCTGACTTGATCGCCGTCACGCCCGCCACACTCCCCACATTCACCACACAACTCTTCCCGGCCTTCTTCAATAACGGATGCGCCAACTGGCACAAATGATACGTGCTTTTCAAGTTCACATCCATGACATGATCGTATTCTTCCTGCGTGTATTGCACCGTCGGCTTCCTGACATTGGTCCCGACATTGTTTATTAGCACATCCAACCTCCCCACAAACGACCCCGCCACCTGCTCCATCAACGCCCGCCGCGCCTCGCTATCACTAATATCCACGGCCATCCCCTCCACCTCATACCCTTTGCTCGTCCATTCCTTCAAGCAGGCCGCCAGGTCAGGCCCGCTCCGCGCACAGGTAAAGACGCGGGCACCCAACGCACCATACTCCTCCACAATGGCCTTCCCAATGCCTTTGGTGCCGCCCGTGATAAACACCGTTTTGCCGTCGAGTCGCCAGCGGTCGGGTGAGCCGATGGTGCTGGTAATTTTCGTGGACGACGATGTGGCCATGGTATGGTTGGTGCTTGGGTTTGGCTGTGCGTGTGTTGGGTGGGTCGGGGGGGGAGAGGCAAGGGAAGTTGGGGGAAATTAGATGTGATTGTGTGGCTTCGCCGGCAAATTTTTCGCGTCCACGCCTCAAACTGATCAGGTTGCAGGCGGCATCAAGGAGGGGTTGCGGTGTGCTGATGTGTAGGTCACTCACACGTCTCTATTTCCACGTCGCAGAAGGGGTGGGGAGGTTTTGATGATGGATACGCTTGGCTTTCCTTCTCGTTGAAAGCGGTCAAGTGCGTGCCTGTGCGTCTGTGTAGGGATGTGGGAGAGGGTTATCATTAGCATGCAAGCAAGGCCTTCTTGTTGTAGGCGCTGTGGTTCGCTTAGGACGCCAGCGCACGCTCGTCTCGACCTCATGCATCATCGCGATCGCCAAATCGAGGGCAGAAATGCGTCAAGCCGAAGCCTTGCACAAGCCACACTCACACAGCCACAAACTCCACGGCATCACCACCCCGCTGTGCTCCTTGTGCATCACACCCCTCCTCCCCTTCCTCCACACAACACAGGAGGCACAAGACTCCCCGCATCATCCCACCCACCTCTCCCCAGCACGACCAAATGCTGGAAAGCTTCTTCGAAACCCTTGAGGCGCTACGTCAAGACAAGACCGCTGCCGCCATTTTTGTGGCCACGGTGGTGGTGACCGTCACCTTCTTCTACTGGCTTACGAAAGACCCTCCCTTGCCCAAGGGTCCGGGGGGCAAGGAGGCGGGGGAGGAGCCTGACCCTCCACGCAACTTTACTGCTGCTCAGCTCCGGGAGTTCACGGGGACAGAGAAGGATGAGCCTATCTATGTGGCGTTGCAAGGAGAGGTGTTTGATGTGTCGTCTGCCCGGGATTTCTATGGCCCTGAGGGAGTGTATGGTGGGTTTGCTGGGCATGATGTGACGAGGGCGTTTGCGCTCAATTCGTTGGAGGAGAAGGATTTGGACAACCCCAAGTAAGTAAAGACAAAGACGGGGAAGGAGGAATTGGGGGTGCGGGTGGTGTGTTTTGATGTGTCATTCTGTGGCTGTTTGGCATTCTAGAAAGAATGCTTTCGAGCCACCTCCTGATGACGCTGGTTCTTTCCCTCCCTCCCTATTTCTCCCTTTCTCACCCACAGTTTGGACGACCTCACCTACTCCGCCAAAGAATCCCTGCACGGGTGGGTGGAAAAGTACAAGTACTACAAATGCTACCCTATCGTCGGCCGCCTCGTCACCCCTCATTCTGGCCTCAAACTCACCACCGCGGAGCTCGCCAAGCACAAGGGGGAGGAAGAGAAGGAGGGCGTGCCGGAGGGGTGGGCGGCAGCGCCGATTTATGTGGCGGTGAAGGGGCAGGTGTTTGATATGTCGTTTGGGGGGAGGTTGTTTTATGGCCCTGGAGGACCTTATCATTTCTTGGCGGGCAAGGATGGGTCGCGGCCGTTAGCAAAGGTGAGAGCAAGGAAGTGAGGGAGGAAGAGAAGAGGGTTTCCCTCCCGCGATGTTTCGATTTTTGGTACATTTCTTTCTTTTTACTATCACGCACACGCACCCCCGTAGATGTCTTTCGAGAAAGCCGACGCCGAGAGCCGGGACCTCTCCGACCTCACGGACCGGCAACGACAGACCTTGGACGAGTGGGTGGAGAAATTCACAAACGGCCGCAAGTACCCGGTGGTGGGGACGCTCGTGGATTAGAACGAAAAATAAGGCGAAGGAGGAAGGGAAGCAAGGGACAGTGGGGTGTAAAATTCGGTAGGTAGGACGCGAGGCAAAAAAGAGGCGAGCAGGACAGAAAAAGAGTGGAAACGTTAAGGGAAACATAGTTGCTGGCGAAAATCCCCTCAGAGTCTTAGCCACTACGGGAAATGACGGCACAATGGAAAACAGAGCAACCAAAGACAAAGAACATTAAGTAGGGGGTCAAGTAGGGGGTCCATGTAAAGAAATAACCAACATGCCATTTAAGAGCAGCAATAGTGACGTGGATTTTTAAAAAAATATTTGTTGTTAGTTTCTCTCACGTGCATTGGTCTTTAGTGTGCGGAGAATGACCTTAAATCCCTCGTTTTTTTCAGACGACTTCTTTCTTAAAAGGGGCATGGATGGAGAAACATACACTCTGGCCGTCCGTCCGGCTTCCCGAAGCGAGTTCAAAACCACTTCCTTCAACCCATTGGCCTCATCCCGACTATCGTCGTAACCCAACGTTTTCCTCGCCAGTTCGGGGCCATTTTCAGCAAGAGATTTTGTGAGGAGAGGAGGACCAGTGTTAGAAGTGCCAATCTTCTCAAATCCCAGACTGAATTTCCTTAACTTGAACAACCTGCGCTTGCCAATTGCGCGGGATAAATCAACGATAGTTTTGTTTGTCACGCCCTTGGCGCTGGAAAGGTCCATCTTCTGCAACCGTCGTTTTGTTTGTCACGCCCTTGGCGCTGGAAAGTTCCATCTTCTGCAACCGTCGCAAACGCTCTTTGTGAATGAGGGATGTCACCGCGGCTATGCCTAAGTCGCCCATATCTATATATAACCCAGGTGCAATTCCACCAACGAAGTGCGCGGCGCTTTCCCCAAAACCTTAGCTAGCGCCAGAAGGCCCCCATTGCAAATCCCACGCCTGGAGCTCAAACACAATTTCTCCAAGGCAGGAAGCCCGTCCCGGCGGAGCAGGCCTGCTAGGGTTCGTACTCCTTCATCGTATATCCCGCAATTATCAAAGGACAATACCGTCAATCGATCCGCGCAACCAGA
>Ga0209390_10008043_pt1 | contig 13231 bp, 12 predicted proteins | sample BON01_FD_187212 | JGI IMG/M metagenome (GOLD analysis project Ga0209390, IMG submission 187212) | Freshwater microbial communities from Lake Bonney liftoff mats and glacier meltwater in Antarctica - BON-01 (SPAdes) (version 2) | ecosystem: Environmental > Aquatic > Freshwater > Ice > Glacier... | reverse complement strand
AATACTTGAATACTACTTTTCATAAAAATTTAATTAAGATAGTTAACTGAAGAAGCTACAATATAAACGCCACCACCATTATCTGCTGATCCAAACCCTGACCAGCCACTTACTAACCTACATATTCCAGAACACGTATTATTACAATAAAGATTCGCAATATTTGGTGCACTCATCATTACAGATAAATCACAAGTCGAGTTTGCGTCGCGGTCACTTCCAATACAATAAAATGTAACAGAACCACCTCCATTTTGAATAGGTGGATTGTCAAGATCTATGGGGACCCAATAGACTTCTTGTCCTGAAGGAATTCCATTCACTGTGATTATAGCATTGTTGCCCGCTGTACTCGAATTTAAGTTCACACCATCACCTAAAATTGACTGCTGAATAATATCAGTCTGAGAAAAGGGAGCAGTAGTTTTTGAAATACTCGCTTGACCAGTTGAACTAATAACTATATCCAAGGTAACAATTTCCGTTCCATCTGCACTCAATGACTTGACTTGATAAGAACTTGTTGGTGTCATCTCAAAACCCGAGAACATTACAATACTCACTATAAAAACAATAAGAATACATGACTTTTCAATACGTTTATTATTCATAATAAATCTGTTTTAAACCAATTAAATTCTGTCTGCCAAAAAAACGTGTAGACATCCGCTTACATACTCTCAATCCTTATGTCTAGCATTCGGAGATTAAGAGGTCGCTATTTACAAAGTACTAGAAAAATAATTTTAATAAGAAAGTTTTAATAAGTCGGTATAATTTGCTGCCAATCAAAGCTTAAAAACAAACAGATCATTAATACGCAGAAAAGAAAAATCAAGAACAGGAGAATACTCTCTCTTACCAAAATAAATCTCTCTATAAAACCTCCTTCCTTTTCCCTTGTATATTTGCCCTATAAATATGCTCAGAAGTATGACCGGCTTTGGAATGGCCGAAAAACATAATCCAGACTATAGCGTAAAAGTAGAGATACGTAGTCTTAATGGTAAGTATCTGGACCTAAATCTGCGGATGCCTCGTTTTCTTACGCCCAAGGAGATAGAAATACGCAATACTTACGGTAAGCAGATAGAACGCGGTAGTGCTACATTATCTATCAACGTAATAAAACACAAGATCAACGAGAACGATGTACAGATAAACGAAGCTCTGGCTACTCAATATTACCACAAACTAAAAAGCCTAAGTGATAAGCTGGGCACTTCTGATAATGACATTTTTCGCATCACTACCACTATGCAAGATGTGATCTACCAAGACGACGAGCAACTAGACCCAGCTCTTTACACTCTGGTAAAGGAAGTTGCGGATGAGGCCTTTGAGATCTATGATACCTTTCGTCAGAAAGAAGGTCAAACGCTGCTCAAGGTGCTCACTAGCTATGCTGAAACTATAGCTGCAGGCATACCACGTATAGAAGCTTTGGAGCCAGAGAGACTAGATAGCACTAAGGCTAGACTGCAGAAGAATCTAAAACAATTAGTGGAGGATGAGAGTTTTGATAAAAACAGATTTGAACAAGAGCTCATATACTACCTAGAGAAGTATGATGTAAATGAGGAGAAAGTAAGGCTTAAAGCCCACTGTGACCATTTCATGGAAAGTATGCAAAACAACCCGAAGGGTAAAACGCTTAACTTCATAGCTCAAGAAATGGGCAGAGAAATAAACACGCTAGGTAGTAAAGCAAACCACGCTGGTATACAAAAAGAAGTAGTAGCCATGAAGGAAGAATTAGAAAAAATAAAGGAGCAAGCCCTTAACCTGCTATGACAGCAAATCAGCCACAACCACGGATGACCGAAAAAAAACAACAAGGTTCTACTATGGACTACTCAGATAAATCAAAGAATAAACTGATTATATTTTCTGCTCCTAGTGGCAGCGGAAAAACGACCGTAGTGCGTCACCTGCTGGATGTAGTGCCTAACCTAGAGTTTAGCATCAGTGCTACTACACGCCCTATGCGTGCTGGAGAAAAACACGGTCAAGATTACTATTTCTACACCCAGGAAGAGTTTCAAACGGCAGTAGCAGAAGATGCCTTCATAGAACACGAAGAAGTATACAAAGGAGTTTATTACGGAACCCTGAAAATAGAAGTTCAACGACTCTGGGCCGCGGGTAAGACAGTTATTTTTGACCTAGACGTGGAAGGAGGACTTACTATTAAGAAGCACTATGGCAGCCAAGCGTTAGCCTTATTTCTACGACCTCCTTCTGTAGATATACTGATAGATAGACTGCGTAGTAGAAACACTGAAACTGAAGAACAACTCGCCGTTCGTATAGCCAAAGTGCATAGTGAACTAAAATTTGAACAACTGTTTGATAAAGTTGTTGTTAACGATGTGTTAAGTGATACTTTTGTAACCGCAGAAGGCATAGTTGCGAGTTTTTTAAAATCAAAGGATTAGAATGAAAGTAGGATTATTTTTTGGGTCATTTAACCCCATACATCACGGGCACTTAATCATAGGTCAGTATATGCTAGACCAGGCTAAGTTAGATGAAGTATGGTACGTGGTATCTCCACAAAACCCATTAAAAAAAGGAAAGGACATAATGGATGCTGACCATAGACTTAATATGGTGAGGCTGGCTATTAAAGGAAATGACAAGTTTAAAGCTTGTGATGTAGAATTTGATATGCCCATACCATCTTACTCTGCTTTTACATTGAAAAAAATCAAAGAACTACACCCTAAAACAGAATTTCAACTGATAATGGGCACAGATAACCTAGCACACTTAGAAAAGTGGAAAGATCACGAGGAAATACTTATGGAGTATGAAATTTTGGCTTATTACAGAGACGGATCACCAGGAGGTGAATTCGCTAAAAACCAAAAAGTACGTGTAATGAAAGGTCCTATGCTAAACATATCTGCAAGTTACGTGCGCGGTTTAGTACGTATGAGTAGAAGTGTACAATACTTAGTGCCGGACGAGGTAGCCAAGTATATGAATACGAAAATAAAATAGTACACTACCTTAAAGAATTCAAAGCCCATGTAGATTTCTCTAGATGGGCTTTTTTTATGTCCAATGTTACGCACTCTTAGCATCTTGTAAACAGAATTAAGATAGCTTATTTTACTTTCGACTAAACATTTATCTTAGCGATTAAAATTATAAATCGTCTCACAAAACAGAGTCCTTTATAGTTGTTTCTTTCACTGACAGCCTGTCCTACTTTGGAATGAAATTACAACGGATTTTATTCCTGAGCACAGGCAAAGGAGCTGCTTATTTTAGCCTTGAACTGATTGGAAATAAAATTGCACTATTCTTTGGTACTAGACTGATTTATACCTTTATCTAAAATCTATAGAATATAAAGTTTCGCACTAACTAGTTACATTATATTTAAAGTTGAACTTATACCAAAACAGCTTTCAATTGCCGCATATAAATCGTTTTTCACTCGATTTCTATGCGTTAAAAAACAATAGCATAGCTCAGGCTATGCAATGATTTTTCACCTTTACAAACCTTCAATAAACTCAATTTATGTATACGACACTTAAAAACTAAATTGGTATTACTTATTTCCAAGGCCTATAACAAAAAAAATGCTGATCTAAATTTTCATCTAAATCAGCATTTTCATTTTTTAATGTGGACTACGCTTCGGTCTTGGGCTCTTCCTTTTCAGATGACGTTTCGGGTACTATCTCAGCTACCACCTTCTCTACTACTTCTAATTCCTGCTCTTCAGGAGCCTTAGATTTAGCCGCTGCATCACCAGCACTCATCCCAAATATTTTTTCAAGATCATCTTTAAATATAACTTCTTTCTCAAGAAGCTTATCTGCCAGTTGAATTACCTTGTCTTTATTCTCTGCTATGATTTTGATAGCTCGAGCATATTGCTCATCTGTGAGCTTCTTGATTTCATCATCCATAAGTGCAGCTTGCTTCTCACTGAACGGCTTACTGAAACCTTGATCCATATTATAATACGATACATTACCTATCTTGTCATTAAGTCCATAGATACTAACCATAGCCATCGCTTGCTTCGTCACTTTCTCTAAGTCACTAAGCGCTCCCGTAGAGATCTTATCAAATATCACTTTCTCTGCAGCTCTACCCCCTAAGGTAGCACACATCTCATCCAGCATCTGATCAGTACGTGTAATCTGACGCTCGTCTGGCAAGTACCATGCTGCTCCTAGACTTCTGCCTCTAGGCACTATAGTCACTTTCACTAGTGGGTGGGCATACTCACACATCCAGCTGACAGTAGCGTGTCCAGCCTCATGCACAGCCACCGCTCGTTTTTCTTCTGGAGTTATTATTTTATTCTTTTTTTCTAGTCCACCTACTATACGGTCTACAGCGTCTAAGAAATCTTGTTTTTCTACTTGCTTCTTATCGTATCGAGCAGCTATCAGTGCAGCCTCGTTACACATGTTTGCTATATCTGCTCCACTAAATCCTGGGGTCTGACGTGCTAAAAAATCTATATCCAAGTTCTTCTCTGCCTTGATAGGCTCCAAGTGTACTTCAAAGATTTCACGACGCTCATTGAGATCTGGCATATCTGCATATATCTGACGGTCAAATCTACCTGCTCTAAGCAATGCTGAATCTAGTATGTCTACTCTATTCGTAGCCGCAAGCATAATCACACCCGTATCCGTACCAAAACCATCCATCTCAGTAAGTAGCTGGTTTAGTGTATTTTCTCGCTCGTCATTACCACCTTGCATAGCATTCTTACCTCTAGCTCTACCTATGGCATCTATCTCATCTATGAAGATAATACACGGAGCTTTTTCTTTAGCCTGCTTAAATAAGTCTCTTACTCTACTAGCCCCGACTCCTACAAACATCTCAACGAAGTCTGATCCAGAAAGTGAGAAGAAGGGCACTTCTGCTTCTCCTGCCACTGCCTTAGCTAAAAGTGTTTTACCAGTTCCTGGAGGACCTACGAGTAGGGCTCCTTTTGGTATCTTACCACCTAGATCTGTATATTTCTTTGGGTTTTTTAGGAAATCTACTATTTCCATCACCTCTTCTTTGGCACCTTCTAGTCCAGCTACGTCCTTAAAGGTTACGTTTACTTTCGTATCTTTATCAAAAAGTTGAGCTTTTGATTTTCCAATACTAAAAAGCTGACCGCCGCCGCCGGCACCGCCGCCGCCCATGCGTTTCATAATAAACATCCAGATTAATCCGAATATAGCAATGTATAACACCAATGTGATTAGCGGATTATCCCATATGCTCTCCTTAACTTCAGGATTTATGCTTACTTTATCAGAAGCTGGAAGATCTTTTTGAGCTTCCTTTACTTGATTATTAAAGTACTCATAATCTCCTATATCTGACAAGAAATAAGTGAACGACTTCGGGTTCACGAGTGATCCTTCAGGTACATCTTTCTTATACTCAGAGTCTTTCTTAGCTTCTTCAGTAAGGTAAATCTCCGCCTTACTTCTGTTTACCACGGTAATTCTATCTACATCTCCATTTTCTACCATAGTGAGCAGCTTATCCACGTTTATCTGCTTACCTCCCTTAGGAGATAAAAAAGTGATAGCTATAAATCCGACTGCTAATATGGCATATATCCACATTAAATTAAATTTAGGTTTTCCGCCTTTGGGCTTCTTACCGTCAAATGGATTTGATGTGTTATTTTGATTTTTAGGCTTTTTGCCTTTGTTTTGATCTTCTGACATTAGTCTCTTCTGTGTCTATGCAAGTATAAGGATACAACCTCTATGCCACCTAAAAAGTTCTAACGTTTTCCTCTAATTCGTCCTTGTTTAATCCTCTTCTATCAAAAAGAGTGCTTTTTTGGCAGTTAAATCACAAGACGGATAGGCGGATTTTAATTCGTATTTATTCTAGCTACCTCCGTACGTGTTAGTTTGCTCGCTGTTCATTAAATTTGCAGCACATGTACGAATCACTACAACAAAAACTTTCAGCAGAACTAGAAGAGATAAAAAAAGCTGGATTATATAAACAAGAGCGAACAATCACCACTCCCCAAGGTGCAGAGATCAGCACGGAAGAAGGAGGAGATGTTCTTAATTTTTGTGCAAACAACTACTTAGGTCTTAGCTCTCATCCTAAAGTGATACAAGCTGCTAAAGACGCTATTGATACACATGGTTATGGTTTAAGTTCTGTACGATTCATCTGTGGTACACAAGACATACATAAGGAACTAGAGCTTAAAATATCTGAGTATCTCGGTACAGAGGATACCATTCTGTATGCTGCAGCTTTTGATGCCAATGGTGGTTTATTCGAACCTCTTTTTGATGCGGAAGATGCGATCATCTCAGATGCTTTAAATCACGCTAGTATTATAGACGGAGTACGTCTGTGTAAAGCACAACGATACAGATACTTACACAACGACATGGAGGACCTAGAGAAGCAACTCATCGCTGCTCAGGACCAAAGAAACCGCGTAATAGTAACAGATGGTTCATTCTCTATGGACGGCACTATAGCTCAACTAGATAAAATAGTAGCACTAGCAGATAAGTATGATGCGAGTGTAATGATAGATGAATGTCATAGCTCTGGCTTCTTAGGAAAAACCGGACGTGGTACGCATGAGCACTGTGGTGTAATGGGTAAAATAGAAATAATCACAGGTACCCTAGGCAAGGCACTAGGTGGTGCAAGTGGTGGTTTTACTTCTGGCAAAAAAGAAATAATAGAGATGCTTCGTCAGAAAAGTCGTCCCTATCTGTTCTCCAATACACTAGCTCCTAGCATAGTAGGTGCTAGTATAGCTGTACTAGATATGCTAAGTGAGACTACAGAGCTTAGAGATAAACTAGAACACAATACGATGTATTTCCGTGAGAAAATGATAGAAGCTGGTTTTGACATCACTCCGGGTGTGCACCCTATCGTACCTATCATGCTGTATGATGCTAATGTGGCTCAAGAAATGGCAGCCAAAATGCTAGAAGAAGGCATATTCGTAGTAGGTTTCTACTTCCCAGTAGTGCCTAAAGGTAAAGCAAGAATTAGAGTACAGCTTTCTGCTGCTCACGACTCTTCTCAGTTAGATAAAGCTATTGCAGCGTTTATTAAAGTGGGCAAAGAGATGAGAGTTATTAGATAATAAGACTCATCTAAAATAATTACAAAGCCTTCTTCAAAGTATTGGAGAGGGCTTTCTTATTCTACCCCTATTTTATCTACTTCACCTATACCTTCTACTAAGGTGATCGCTTTATAATATCCGATGTATAAAAAGAAAACACTTCTGATAGCATATACTGCAAAAATCAATTCTACGGCCCCATACCTATGCAGTAGTTTAAATAATGCAGAGCCAAAAATCAGCACAATAGTTATGCACTTAATGCATACCACTGGATAGGCCAGACAGCCGTATTGTCCAAATGATTTCTGCTAAGTGAGATATACACCAAGTATAGTTTTGTAAATGCTCTAACCACAAGACTCTCTAGAAAGTCTGCCACGATTAAAGCTACACAACTCAATACTCCCAAACCTACACTGTATTTTTTGGATATAGTGCCCTCATAGTATCCATGCAAAATCTGAAAAATAAAATGCACTGCCAAAAGAGCAAAAGCCACTTTTCCAAACTTACCTCCCACAGCATATTGAATTACTAATGCTGCAGAAATATAAAAACCAAGTATTCCTGCTTTTCTCCTCACTTTAACTTCTCTATCACCTCCTCTATAAATGAACTCACCCAAGCAGCGTATTGGGTTCCTGACGGGTGCAAGTCGTCTTTGGCTCTAAACGCTGCATTAGTTTCTGCCTCTAGAGAGATATCTGTGATAGTATAATAGTCTATGCCATACTCTTCACAGATGGCTTTACTCCGTGCATTAAACAGTGTCAATTCTGCAGTGATTTCTTCTTTTTTAGAAGCACCAAACGGTGTATAGCCATAATTAGGAATGGAAACCACAAAAACGTGATCCTTCTCCCCGCCTGAATACCTGATAGCACTGTCCAATAAACTCCGAAAGTCTCTTTCAAAATTTGATATTGATGATCCCTGATATTGATTATTGACTCCTATGAGCAGAGAGATTAAGTCATATTTCTCCTCTAAATCAGCCCGCTCTATTCCTTCTTGTAGGTCGTCTGTACGCCACCCGTTTTGAGCTATAATCTTAACTGCTAGAGAATCCCCCGTTTTATCTAGTATGCTGTCTGCTAGCTGATTAGGGTAGTTCTCTAAAAAGGCTACCGAAGTTCCTATGGTATAACTATCCCCAAGAGCTAAATACGACCTAGCAGTACTGACCGCTTCCTCTTGTATCATAGGTTGTACTTCTGGAGTAGAGGAACAACACATTACGCCAAAAGCGAAAAATACTGTTAAAATATGCTTACACATGAATTCAAAATTAACCATTTAGAAAGTGTCTAGTCATTAGAGAGCAAAAGCTATTCTTATATTCGCTCTACTTACAAGATATCATGACTGATCTAGACATAGCCCAAAAAGTAAAAATGCAGCACATCAACGAAATTGCTGCCAAGCTAAATATTGACCAAGATGACCTAGAGCAATACGGAAAATACAAAGCCAAGTTGCCTCTAAATCTCATCAATGAAGACAAAATAGCACAGAGTAATTTAATACTGGTAACAGCACTTACTCCTACTCCTGCAGGCGAGGGGAAAACGACTGTATCTATAGGCCTGAATGAAGGTCTAAACAAAATAGGCAAGAAATCTGTGGTAGTACTTCGTGAGCCATCACTAGGTCCTGTGTTCGGAATAAAAGGTGGAGCAGCTGGTGGCGGCCACTCACAGGTAGTACCTATGGAAGATATCAATCTTCACTTTACTGGAGATTTTTCGGCTATAGAAAAAGCAAACAACCTACTAAGTGCTTTAATTGATAATAATATTCAGAGTAAAACGCGTAGCCTAGGCATAGATCCACGTACCATTATTTGGAAACGAGTGATAGATATGAATGACCGTGCTCTACGTGATATCACTATCGGTCTAGGTGGTACAGGAAATGGAATTCCTCGTCAAGATGGATTTAATATCACTGCTGCTAGTGAGGTGATGGCGATACTTTGTATGGCTAAAGATATAGACGATTTGAAGGAGAAGCTAGGCAACATATTCATAGGATATACGATGGATAGAAAGCCGATATACGCTCGTGATCTGAATGCTGAAAAGGCAATGACATTGCTTCTGAAAGATGCCATCAAACCTAACCTAGTACAAACACTAGAGCATAACCCTGCTATCATTCACGGTGGACCTTTTGCTAATATTGCTCAAGGAACTAACACCATCATAGCTACTAAAATGGGAATGAGTTTATCAGACTACGTAGTGACAGAAGCTGGTTTTGGTGCTGACTTAGGTGCAGAGAAATTCTTAGATATAAAATGTGGATACGGAGGACTAAAACCTAAAGCAGTAGTGATAGTAGCTACTATCAGAGCTCTTCGCCATCACGGTGGGTCGCCAAAAGAAGAATATAATGATGCTAACTTAGATAGAGTAAAAGCAGGTTTTGTAAATCTAGAAAAGCACATCGAAAATATGGGCAAATTTGGTCTACAAAGAGTTGTGGCTATCAATAATTTCTATACCGATAGCCAAGAAGAAATAGACTGGCTCATAGAGAAATGTGCTAGCATAGGCGTAAAGGCGGTACTAAGCAAAGGATGGGCAGAAGGCGGAAATGGAACCGCTGAACTAGCCAAAGCAGTAGTAGCAGAGATAGAAAGTGGCAAGAGCAACTTCCAAAAACTATACGACTGGGATGCTCCTGTAAAAGACAAAATAGAAAAGATAGCCAAAGAGATATACGGAGCAGACGGAGTAGACTATACTGCTGACGCGAACAGCGGCCTAAGGACCATCGCTAAGCTAGGACTGGACCACTTGCCTATCTGTATGGCCAAGACTCAAAAATCATTCTCAGATAACGATAAACTACTCGGTAGACCTACAGGATTCCGTATCACAGTGCGTGAGTTCGAGATAGCTGCAGGTGCAGGATTTCTTATTCCTATACTCGGCAATATGATGCGTATGCCAGGACTTCCTGCTGTACCAGCAAGTGAGGGTATGGACATCGATAATAACGGTGTCATTACTGGATTGAGTTAACATAATGAGAAAATACTATTTTCTAATAGCGATACTCTCACTCTTAGTTTCATCATGCAGTCAATCACCTAAAGAGGTAAATGCTGCGGATGGAAAGCAAATGGAGTCAACCCTTCCTGAGTTTTCGGATGATGAGAAAAAATTCTCAGACGAGCACTATGCCATTGCTACAAAGGCTATCACAGCTTTGAAAAATAAGGATTATGCAACGCTAGAAAGCTATGCTGTAAAAGAATTTTTGCCTTCAGAAGGATTTGAAAGTTTAGATTTCATGGTATCTATTGCAGATTTTATTGGGGACAAAGAGTTGCCCAGTAAAGAGTCTGTGCAGCTCAAAATAGGCCGCAATAGTTATAAGGGAAAGAAGATTCCATTCAAATCTTATGCATTTCCATTTTACATTATGGAAAAAGAGGATACTACTGGTAGATCAACAGTAGTTGTCACCTTTTCTGACGGGATACAGGAGAATAAAATTGCTAATTTTTCTTTTAAGGATTATTAGGAGAGTTAGAGAAATACTAATATTCTCTTTTTAAAGTACTTTTTGTTTAGTTGAATAGTACACAGTGTAATTTCACTAGTTCCAAAGGTTATAGACTATTCCAAATTTGCGTGTATCTATTATGTATCTTATTTTAAAGAGTTTTTTGTAAATTTGTATATCTAAAAAAACAGAATGAAACATCTATTAATATCAATAGTAGTATTAGGCACAATACTAAATGGCTGCAAAAAGGAGGATAACGTTAGCACTACTTCAGACTTGCCTCAAGTCACTACTTCAAATGCAATGGTATCTGACACTACTATAATCTTAGCTGGGGAGGTAACTTTCACTGATGGTGACGCTAATACTACAAGAGGAATCTGCTGGAGTGAAAACCCAAATCCAACGACTAACGACCAGTCTCAGTTAGATAATGCTAAAGGCTTAGGGGCTTTTAGTATTGATGTGTTTTCACAACTTGAACCAAATACGACTTATTATGTAAAAGCATTCGCTGAGAATTCGGTGGGTAAAGTATATGGCAATGAGATTAGTTTTAATATTAAGGTAGCTACAGAATTACCTCAAGTCACTACTTCAGGTGTTGTATTAGAAACCAATACTGGTTTTGCCTTATCTGGTGATGTTACTTTTACTGACGGTGACCTTAATACTACAAGAGGAATCTGCTGGAGCAAAAGTTCATCTCCAACAACTTTTGATAATTTCCTTTTTAGTAATTCAACTGGACTTGGACTTTTTAGTATTGAAATACGTGATTCAATGCTATCTCAAAATACAACTTACTATGCAAAGGCATTCGCTGAAAATTCAGTTGGTAAAGTATATGGCAATGAGATTAGTTTTACAACTGGGTTCTTTAATCTCAATGCTGCATTTATAAATTCAAAAGGTTGCCTTGAATGTGACAAATATGCTGTTGGAGATACTTTTAAGCTACAAGGCACTAATTATATTGTTGCAGATAGTGATATGTTATTGGCTGCATTAGCCAACGGTGAAGACTTATCAAAGTATTGCACCTCGAAAGTTACTGATATGAGTAGTATTTTTAAGGATGCCACTTCCTTCAACCAAGACATTGGCAGTTGGGATGTAAGTAATGTCACCGATATGGGTAATATGTTTTGGGGTGCTACTTCCTTCAACCAAGACATTGGTAATTGGGACGTAAGCAATGTGACTAATATGAAAAATATATTTGCAGAAGTTCCACCCTTCAATCAAGACATTGGTAGTTGGGATGTAAGTAGTGTGACTAATATGGGAGGTATGTTTTACTATGCTAATTCCTTTAACCAAGACATTGGCAGTTGGGATGTAAGTAGTGTAACCACTATGCTTTATATGTTTGGCTCTGCTCCCTCCTTCAACCAAAATATTGGTAGTTGGGATGTAAGTAATGTAACTGATATGAAAAATATGTTTAAGCTTGCTACTTCCTTTAACCAAGACATTGGTAGCTGGAATGTAAGTAAGGCGACTAATATGTATGGTATGTTTTACGGTACTCCTTTCAACCAAGACATTGGTAGTTGGGATGTAAGTAGTGTGAATAATATGACTGATATGTTTCAAGCAGCTGCTTCCTTCAACCAAGACATTGGTAGCTGGAATGTAAGTAAGGTGACTAGTATGATTTATATGTTTCAACGAGCGACTTCCTTCAACCAAGATTTAACCCAATGGTGTGTGTCTAATTTCAGTTCAATCCCATCTAATTTTTCTATTAATAGCGGACTTACACCTGCAAACCATCCCGTGTGGGGCACTTGTCCTTAAGCAGTGATGACACTATAATATACAGAGCCTCTTCTTCGCAAGAGGCTTTTTTATGCCCCTACCTAACCATCTATTAGCCACATTTGCCCTCTAAAGGTATATATAGCAGGCAGACATTAGGAAGAACACAAAAATTCTTGTAACTGAACCCAGCGGGTTCTAATATTTATAAATCATACAAAGTAACGGTGCGACCCTGAAAGGGTCGAATTTTGCTGTAATTACATCTTATATTCTATAAATATGTAATCCCTTCGGGATTATAACGACACAAGAAGTCCTACCCTTTCTCCGCTACCAAATAATCTGCAAAACCATACCAGTCCCAGTACACACCACCACGTACATAGCCTTTGGTGATGAGTTGCAGTGGTATTTTGATAGGCATTAGAGCAATGTTTATCCAGCTGCGGTTTTTGCCAGCCATTTTCACATTGAAACCTTCACTCATAAAGATATTGGCTACTTCTTTGATAGACCAGATACGCACGTGGGTATCGTCGTCGAAAAAGTTGAGTGTCTCTTTCTTGCTTGGGAAACTAGCACTTGCCTCGCACGGGAACTCAATATAGAATAGTCCTCCTTTTTTTAGTTTTTTTAAGAGCAATGGAAGCACCTTGTCTCCATTATATAGATGCTCTATAACATGACTCATGATAATGATATCATACGTGTCATCCGGTATTTTACTATAGTCTAGTGTAGGCTTCCCTTGTTTAGTACCTTTTATTAATTGAATAACAAAGTTATTCAAAAATCATCTAGGGGTACCCCTAGATGATTTTTGGCGTATAAAGT